>Ga0247728_10043_pt1 | contig 92598 bp, 72 predicted proteins | sample SalenrCarbi39_FD_183048 | JGI IMG/M metagenome (GOLD analysis project Ga0247728, IMG submission 183048) | Saline wetland microbial communities from Lincoln, Nebraska, United States - Carb-i39 | ecosystem: Environmental > Aquatic > Non-marine Saline and Alkaline > Salt marsh | place: USA: Nebraska...
GGGCTGGGACGGCTTTCAGGAGTGTGACACCTGGAATCTGTTTAAGCCCATCACCAAGGCCTCGCTACGCGTGCCGCACCCCAAGCGCGCCGCCGACATCCTGCGCACCGCCTTCCGCATCGCCTATGCCGAACGCGGCCCGGTGCTGGTGGATATCCCGCGCGACTTCTTCTACGGCGAACTGGACGAGGACATCCTGGCCCCGTCGCAGTACCGCGTGGCCCCTGGCGGCATCGGCAATCCCGAACAGTTCCGCGAGGCGGTGGAAGTGCTGAAGGCGGCCAAGCGCCCGGTCATCGTCTCCGGTCGCGGCGTGGTGGATTCCGGCGCGCTGGAAACGGTGAAGGCCCTGGCGGAACACCTCAACGCCCCCGTGGCCTGCACCTACCTGCACAACGACGCCTTCCCCTGCGACCATCCGCTGTGGACCGGTCCCATCGGGTACATGGGGTCCAAGGCGGCCATGCGCATCCTGCAACAGGCCGACGTCATCCTGGCAATCGGGACCCGGCTGTCCTACTTCGGCACGCTGCCGCAGTACGACATCAACTACTTCCCCAAGACCGCCAAGATCGTCCAGATCGACATCAACCCGCGCCACATCGCCAAGACCCACCCCGTGGCCGTGGGCCTGTGCGCCGACGCCAAGGACGCCGCTGCGGAGTTGCTGGCCCGCGTCCGCGAGGCCATTCCGAATCCCAAGCGCGACGATGCCGTGTACGCCATGGTCAAGGCGGAACTGGAGGATTGGTACAAGGAAATCGCCGCCATCGCCGACGAGCCGGTGATGGACGGGCGCATGCATCCGCGCAAGGCGCTGGAGGTGGTGGGCCGCTTCGTCACCGAGCACAACGCCATCGCCACCACCGACATCGGCAACACCTCGTCCACGGCCAACAGCTACCTGCGCTTCCGTAAGGCCAAGCGCCACATAGCCACCCTGACCTTCGGCAACACCGGCTTCGCCTACCAGGCGGGCCTGGGTGCGCAACTGGCCTGCCCGGAGGACACGGTGGTGGCCATCGTGGGTGACGGCGCCTGGGGCATGAGCCTGTTCGAGGTGCCCACCGCCGTGCAGTACAACCTGCCGGTCATCGCCACCGTGTACAACAACGGGGCGTGGTGCGCGGAAAAGAAGAACCAGGTGGACTTCTACAACAACCGCTTCGTGGGCGCGGACATCTGGTCCAACTCTTACGCGGCCATCGCGGAAGCCATGGGCGCCACGGGCTACAAGGTGAACACCCAGGCCGACCTGGCCGACGCGCTGGACGCCGCCCGCAAGAGTCGCAAGCCCGCCGTCATCGAGATCATGACCGACGGTACCCGCCTGGCCCCGCCCTTCCGGCGCGATGCCCTGGCCCTGCCCACCCGGCACCTGCCCAAGTACGAGCACCTGGACAAGCGGCACTTTCCCAAGTAGCCGCCGCATCACAGAGAAACGGCATGGGCGGCGCGCCGGACGGTGCGCAGCAATGAACCCGGACAGGCCATGGCAAATGCCCTGAACGGCGCGCCGCCAGTGCCATCCAAGGTTTGATGGGAAGGCGGGGTGATTCCCCCCCCCTTTCTGATTACAAGACGCGGACCGGCACTCTTGCAGGGGTGCCGGTCCTGTTCCCGGCACATGGCACGCCGTGCCGCCATCTCGCGCGGCGGCGTCCGCGCCCTGCGGGCGTTCCATTTCCCCCAGATGTGTTTGACAGGCAGGTGGACATGAAACCGTTTCTTCGTACCCGCGTGTACGACGGCCTGGTGCGGGCCGTGGTGCTGGACTGGGCAGGCACCGCCGTGGATCACGGCTGCCTGGGCCCGGCGGCAGTGTTTGTGCGGGCCTTTGCCCTGCATGGGGTGGAGGTTTCCGTGGCCGAAGCACGCGAACCCATGGGCACCGAAAAGCGCGAGCACGTGCGCCGCATGCTGGGCATGGATGACGTGGCGGCCCGCTGGCGCGCCGTGCACGGGCACGTGCCCGGTGAGGCGGCGGTGGACGCCGTGTACAACGACGTGGAACCGCTGATGTTGCAAACCATCGCCGCCCATGCCGTGCCGGTGCCCGGCCTTGCTGAATTCGTGGACAGGGTGCGGGGTCGGGGCATGGGCCTTGGCTCGTGCACCGGCTACACCGGCCCCATGATGGAAGTGCTGGTGCCCGAGGCAGCCCGCCAGGGCTACAGCCCCGACGTGGTGGTGCATGCATCGGAGGTGCCCGCCGGGCGCCCGTACCCGTGGATGTGCTACCTGAACGCCATGCGGCTGGGGGTGCACCCCATGGAATCCATGGTCAAGATTGGCGACACGGTTGCCGACATGCACGAGGGGCGCAACGCGGGCATGTGGACCGTGGGCGTGGTGCGCACCGGCAACGACGTGGGCCTTTCTGAGGTGGAGGCTGCCCGGATGGATAGGGATATGCTGACCGCGCGCATGGCCGTGGCCACGGCCCGGCTGCGTGAGGCCGGGGCGCACTATGTGGTGGATTCCATCGCCGACTGCTTTTCCGTCATCGAAGCCATAGAGGAGCGCCTTGCCCGGGGCGAGGTGCCGTATCCCACCTGAGGCCGCCGTGCGTGGACACGCCATGTTGGGGGATGCCGGATGAAAACGGACAAAATGTGCCCTGGGGCTGGCCGGACGGACGCTTCCGTGATACGCGGGCTGGGTCCGCTGGTGCCGGGCGAAGCTGTTTGCTCCCATGCGGACTGCAACAAACGAAATGAGGGGGATTACGCGGGGTGCGGTGTCTGCACGGTACCCAGCCACGGGAAGGACATGGCTAAATCGAAGTATCTCGTCATCTACGAATGGCTTTCGGAGCAGATACGGAACAAGGTGTACCAGCCGGGGGACAAGATTCCCAACGAGAACGACCTGGCCGCCATGTTTGGTGTGCACCGCATGACCGTGCGCCAGGCCATCGACAAGCTGGTCAACGACCACATGCTGGTGCGCAAGCGCAGCAAGGGCACGTTCCTGCTTTCGGAAAAGAGTCCCGTGCTCACCCGTTCGCTGGAAAGCATCACCACGTACTACGACGACATCGTCAACGCCGGGCTTGAGCCGCACTACAAGACCATCGCGGCGGGCATAGAGTTTGCCGATGCCGAGGTGGCCGCGCACCTGAACCTTTCCGTAAGCCAGCCGGTGATATTCCTGTACCGGCTGATGCTGGCCAGCGGCGTGCCGCTGGTGCTGGAACGCTCCATCCTGCCCACGGATCTGGTGCCGGACTTTCTGGAAAAGAAGCTGGATACCGTGCTCTACAAGGTGCTGCACGAGGATTACGGCATGCGCCTGTTGCATTCGCGGCAGGAACTGGGGGCGGCGATGCCCACTGAGAACGAACGCAAGTATCTGAAGATCGGAGATAACTGCCCGTGCATCTGGGTGGAGAGCGTGGTCTACACCGACACGGGCCGGGCGGTGGAATTCAGCCGCGCCCTGCACCGGGGGGACAAGTACCGCTTCCGCTGCGCCATCGGGGGGTACGTGTACGACAAGGACGGCACCGCTGGGCAGGCCCCGCTTGCCGGAGCCCTGGTGGACCCCAACGGGGCTGGCGCAATCAGGGGTACTGCCGGAATTGGCGAGGGTGGCCCGAATCAGCAGCAGGGGGCGGCCACCCGGCCTGGGCAGGCGAAAGGCTGATCGCGCCTGCGCAACGGCACGGCATAAAAAGGCCGGACTCCCTGGGGAGTCCGGCCTTTTTATGCTCGGGGCGCGGCGGGATTGCGTGCCGCTGGGTGGCCGCCATCCCTTGCGGTACCGGGCGGGCAGCGTCGAAGCCCGGCCTCAGCCCGCCGCAGTGGCCGCAGTGGCTGCGGCAGCGGGGGCGTCAGCCGGGCGGGCGCGGTGCAGGCGGCGGGCCAGATAGATGAACGGGGTGTCCAGCAGAGCCACCACGGCCTTGAACAGGTAAGTGGTCAGCATGATCTCCAGCACCACCTCGAACGGGTACACCCCGGTGAAGGCGGCCAGGCAGAACACCGAGGAATCAAGCACCTGGCTGACCAGGGTGCTGGCGTTGTTGCGTAGCCACAGGTGGCGGCCACCGGTGCGCTGCATCCAGAAGTGGTAGGCCCACACGTCGTGGTATTGCGAGACCAGGTACGCCAGCAGGCTGGCACCGGCCAGACGCGGCAGCAGGCCGAACAGGGCTTGCAGGTGCGGGTGGGCGAAGTCCGAGGGGGCCGGGGCATACAGCAGCGAGACCTGCATGTAGGCCGTGCCCAGCAGCAGCGTGGCGAAGCCGATCAGCACGCCCTTGCGCGCTTCTGCCTTGCCGTGGAATTCGCCCAGCATGTCGGTGGCCAGGAACACCCCGGCGTACACGATGTTGCCGAGGGTGGTGGTCATGCCGAACAGGGTCACGGTTTTCAGCACCTGGATGTTGCACACCATCAGGTTGAGCACGATGAGGCCATGCAGCCCGGCGGCACCGAACAGGCGGTGCATGAGCACGGTAATGCCCATGTCGAACAGGGCAAAGCACAACCAGAGCAGTTCGTTCATGCGGAACTCCGGAAAGGGGAATGGGGCCGCGTGCCCCAGCCTGCGTGGCGGAATGGCGGCGCGAAAGGCGACCGGACGGCGCGGGCTGCGGGCGGTGGGCGGCGGAACGGGGGCTTACGCCACGCCGCGCGCCCGGTCAAGCCGGGGCGTATCAAGACGCGTGGCGGCCTGCATCCGGTCGAACTGCGGCGTGGCCTGGGCTTGTCGAAGCGCCCGGTCAAGCCGGAGTGTGCGCAGGGATTGGCCGGTGCCGTCCGCTGGTTGCGGACGGCAGCACGGGAGGGGGGGGGCCTGTGTCCGATAGTGCCGGGAACAGGGTGCGCCCTCAGCGCTTGGGCGGCAGCAGCGACAGCCACTGCGGCGCCTCCGGAACGGGCTCTGGTGCTCGTTCCGGGGCGTCAGGCCGGGCGGGTTCGTGCGGGGGGGCGCCCGGTTTGTCCGATTCACCCGGTTCTCTTGGTTCGTCCAATTCTCCCGGTTGCCCCGATTGTGTCGGTTCAGGGGGCGCGGTCGGCGTATCCGGCACGTTCACTCCGGCGGATTCGGTGGCAAGCGCGGCTGATACCGGCGGTTGCCCGGATGCTTGTGGCATGTCCCACAGCGACGGCTGGCGGTTTTCCTGGGCCACGCCAGTAGCCGCAGAGATGGCGGGTGTTGCCTGGTCGGGCGCGGACTCTACCGGGATTGACATGGGCTCCAGGGCGTACGGGGGCATGTCCCTCGTGTCGTCGGGGGCGGCAGCTCCACTATCCCCCGGTCCGTCATTTCCACCAGGGTATGGTTCGTCGGGCTGCACAGTGCTGCCAAAATCGTCGGGATAATCCCAGGGGACGTCCGTCGACGTTACGAATTCCGGCTCGGCCTCAATCTCCGGCACCATCTCCGGCGCCATGTTGGGTGTCATATCGGGCGGGTTGCCCCAGACCGTTTCCGGTCCGGTGTCCGCATCATCCATGAATTCCGCATCGGACCAAGAATCGGACCACGGAGTGGAGTCGGAAGCGGGCGGGGCAAACGAAAGATTGTCCGGCAGGCTGTCTGGCGTATCGGGCGCGGCGTCGGAGCCGGCTTCGCCGAAGGCTTGCGGGCGCATGGCCTCCGGGCGCGTGGCCTCCGGTTCGTCATGCACCACGCCACCGGGCATGTCGCCCGGCGCGGCTTCCGGCTCGACTACCGGCGCATCGGGCGTATCGGGCGCATCGGGCAAGGACGGAGCGGGTGGCGTCTCCACGGCGCCCGTCAAGGCTGGCTGGCCGGTGGTGTCCGGGTGCTTGGTGGCGCTGGTGGCGGATTTGGGCGGTTCCAGGATGGTGGCCACGTCCGCCATGGGGCAGGGGAAGTCCCAGACGGCCTCGGGGACGATCCCGCTTCCTCCGTCTTCCGCGCAGGCGGCGCGGCACAGTTCCATGAAGGTGTCCATGTACGGAGACACCCACTTGCCCCGGTGGCGCACCATGAGCACCGCCGTTTCAAAGGGTTGGTCCGTCCAGGCCAGCGCGCGCAGGGTGCCCGCGCGCAGTTCGTCGCGCACGGCGGCCTCGGGCAGCAGGGTGACCCCCACGCCGGATGCCACGCAGCCGCGCAGGGCCGCAGCGCTGGAAAATTCCAGCCCGGCAGCGGGGTGCACCCCTTCGGCTGCCAGGGCTTCCTCGATCACCGTGCGGTAGGCGCAGTCCGCCGTGGACAGCACCAGCGTGACGCCGTGCAGGTCGCGGGCGGTCACCCGGTCGCGCGTGGCCAGCGGGTGGTGCGGCGCAGCCACCAGCACCAGCGGTTCCATGCCCAAGGCTTCCACGTTCAGGTCGCCGCCGCGCACGCTGTCGGCCATGACGAAGGCCAGGTCGGTGATGCCCTGGCGCAGGTCCTTTTCCAGACCGTTCAGGGTGCAGGCGGTCAGGTGCAGGGCCACCTCGGGGTGGCGGCGGCGAAACGCGGCGATGACCGGCGGCAGGCGATACGCGCAGAGCGATTCCGGCACGCGCACCGTCAGCAGGCCGCGCAGCCGCGATTCGCCGGTGACCCAGGCCCTGGCTTCGTCTTCGACGTCGATGAGCTTGGCCGCGTACTGCACCAGCCGCTCGCCGGCATCCGTAAGGGCCACGCGGCGGCCCAACCGTTCGAACAGCCGGAGGCCCAGTTCGGTTTCCAGTGCGGCAATGCGCGCGGATACCGTGGATTGCGCGGCGTTCAGTTCCGCAGCCGCTCGGTGAAAACTGAGCAGACGGGCAACTGCCGCAAAGGTTCTGAGGTCGCGTAGTTCCATGTCCGTCTCCGTTGATCGTTCGGAAACCGCGATTGACTGCATCGAAAGGTATCGTTGGATTCGATTTTGGGCAACGTGTATGCGGCACGTTAGATATTTGGCGATCGCGTGAATGGTCGGACGGCACACGGAACAGGAGGCTACGTTCATGGAAACTGATGCAGCTCGGGATCAAGCGCAGGCAATTTTCGAAGCCGGGTTCAATTGCGCAGAGGCGGTTTTTCTGGTCGTTACGCAGGCGTTCGGCCTTGATGCGCCGGATCAGGTGCGGCTGGCCACCGCCTTCGGAGGCGGCGTGGGCCGATGCAAGGAGGAAATGTGCGGGGCCGTGGCGGGGGCCGTGCTGGCCATCGGCGCACTGTGCGGACGCGAACGGCCCGGAGCCGACTGGGACCTTGCGGCCCGGCTGGCCCGCATGGCGCGCGAGGATGCCCTGGCCGCGCACGGCAGCATCCGCTGTGGCGAATTGCTGCACGCCTTTGGCGAACAGACCGGCATGCAGCACTGCATCCGCTTCACCACCATGGTTGCCGGGCAGGTGGTGGCACCGCTGCGTCAGGCGCGGGACAACGGGGAACTTGTGCCGCCTGTGGCACCGGGGCGTGCGGCAGGCGCCAGGTTGGCCTGATTGGGGGACACGATAGGGGGAACAGGGCGGCAGGGGGATATCTGCCGCGCGAGTTCCGGTGCCGACGCATTGCTGGTGCTTTGCCCGGCATGGAAGCGGCACGGTTTTCACCGGCATCGCTGCAACGCAAGCGGGGCGCCCCGCATGGAGCGCCCCGCGTCGGAATTCCAGTCCTTGTCCGGCTATCCGGCGGCCTTGGCATCATCGCAGCCGGACATGGTGCACACCACGTTGCGGCCATTGGCTTTGGCCAGGTAGAGCGCCCGGTCGGCCTCGCGTACCAGTTCCTCCACGTTGGCGAAGGCGCCGGGACGAAAGCCCGCAACGCCGATGCTCACCGTGGCCGCAAGCTGCACGCCGTGGTGCTGCACCCGGCACTGTTCGATGCGGTGGCGCAGCCGTTCGGCCAGCATGTGGCCCTGCGCTTCGTCCGTATGGGGCAGGATGACCACGAATTCCTCGCCGCCGTAGCGGGCCGCATAGTCCGTGGTGCGGATGGAGTTGCGCAGCACGTCGGCCAGTTCGCGCAGCACCGCGTCGCCCGCAAGGTGACCATAGGTGTCGTTGATGGTCTTGAAATGGTCCAGGTCCAGCATCAGCAGGCTCATGGAGTGGCCGTAGCGGCGGTGCCGTTCGAATTCGGTGCGCAGCCGTTCGTCCAGGCTGCGGCGGTTGTGCAGCCGGGTCAGGGCGTCGTGGTCGGCCTGCAACTTCACCTCGCGGTAGACCATGGCGTTCTTCAGCGCCAGGGCAAGGTGCTTCATGGCCGAATCCAGCGCCTGGGCCTGGTCCTTGCCCATGGTCTGGCTGCCGTCGGTCAGGATGGCCAGCGCCCCCATGGCTTCGGTGCCGGTGCGCAGCGGCATCAGGATCACCCGACCGGGCAAGGGAGGCTGCCCGGGATCCACGGCACAGCCGGTGGCGTCAAGCAGCTCGGCCATGCCGGGCACGTGGGTGACGCGGTAGCCCGCCACGGGTGCGTTGCCGAGGCGCCGCGCCGATTCCAGCAACAGGTCCACCCATTGCACGTTCACCGGACAATCGGACGCGGTGGCCACGAACAGTTCCGCCTCCATCGCCCCCCCCTCGGGCACCGGAGGCCAGAAGATGCCGTGCACCGCCGTCACCGGCAGCAGCAGCGAAAGATTTTCACGCACCTTGCCCAGGATTTCCGCCGGGTCCAGGCTTTCGGTGGCCTGCGTCAGGAAGGTCACCAGGAACGACAGGGTGTCGTTCTTGCGGGCCAGCATTTCGCGCTCAAGGAATATCTCGCGCGTCATGCGCAGGATGTCGTGGTACAGGTTGCGCGTTTCCACCGCACGGCGCAGCACGTCCAGCACGCGGGCCCGGGTGAGCGGCGGCTTGATGACGTCGGTGAAGCTGCTGTCCAGCGCCCGTTCTATTTCCTCGCGCGAGTAACCGGGCTCCAGCACCAGCACGCGCGGGACAAGGTCGAGATGCTGCGACTTGCCTTCGCGCTGGCTGGCGATGGCGGTCCACGCGTCGGACGTGAGCCAGAACAGGCACGGGTCGTCGCGCTCCATTTCAAGGGCGGACGGCGCACGCCCCGGAGGCAGGGCGATGATGCGGTAGTCGCTGCCCGCGTGGGCGGCCAGCAGCCCCGCATCGGCCTCGGAAAGGCCCATGGTCCACATGGTGTGTTGCGGTGTCTTCTTCATGATCCGGTCTCCCCCCCCAGGGGTATGCGGCGTACGGCCAGGGTCCTGATCTGCCCGGCCCGGGCCGGTTGGGGCGCCGGGGGTGGCAGGGCGTCGGAAACACGACGTTGCACCGTGCTGAAGCAAGAACCGGTCCATGTAGTGTGCGATGCGGGACTGGCGCGGGCAATTCGGCCCGCCGTGGCTGGCGGCGGGTAGCAGCGGCAAGCTTTGCCGGGGATGGTTCAAGGCTGGTCTGGGGATGACCTGTGTTCGGGAGGAGGACGAGAAACCGGCTGGGCAAGGAGGCCACGCGCGGCGTTGCCGGGCGGTTTGACAGCCTCGACAAGTTGTGTCTTTGCTGCACCATGAGCACCAAACGCGCCTGGGGCACCCTGCACCCCTTCCTTGAAACCGGCGAGATCATGGGCCGTCCAGTGGCCAATGCGGGCTTCATGCGGGCGCTGCTGCGGGCCGACCCGTTTCCCGAATACCATTTCTTTCTGCCGGGGCAGGACGTGGCAAGGACCACGGACGCCCGCCTGCGCGAGGAATTTCCCGCCATCGCCGCGCGCGGCGGATTCCGGGTGTCCACCCGCAACGATCTGGTCCGGATGCTGGCGCGCACCCCCTATCATTGCTTTCATCTGTCGGACAGCGTCACCGACCAGCCCCATCTGGCCCGGCTGCGCAACGCGCACGCGCCGGTGCTGTTCCCGGTGACCGGGGTTACCCATTCGCTCAGTTATGCCCGCTATCCTGCGCGGTTCCTGGCCCACCTGTGGCCGGGCACCACCGCGCGCGATGCCGTGGTAGCCACATCCACGGCCGGGCAGGCGGTGGTGCTGCGGCTGTTCGAGCATTTGCGGCGTGCTTACGGTCTGGATGAGGAGGCGTATCCCGCGCCCCACGTGGAGCGCATACCCCTGGGCGTGGATGCGGACTTCCTGAACGCCGCTTCCGGTGCCGCCCAACCGCAGGGCGGTGCGGCGCAGCGGGCGGACATGCGCCAGCGGCTGGGCGTGGCGGACGAGCCGGTGCTGCTGGTGTTCGCGCGCATCGCCCACTATTCCAAGATGGACCTGCTGCCCCTGCTGCGTGCCCTGCAAAGGGCCGAGGGGCTGGGGCTGGTGCGCGGCGGCTGCCTGCTGGTGGTGGCCGGATTCGTGAAACCCGGCGACGATACCCCGGCCCGCATCACCGAACTTGCCGGGCGGCTGGGCATCCGCATCCGCGTTGTTCCCTCACCCTCCGATGCGGAGCGGGCCGCGCTGTTCGCGGCGGCGGACGTGTTCGTCTCTCCCGTGGACAACATGCAGGAAACCTTCGGCCTTACCCTGGTGGAAGCCGGGGCCGCCGGGCTGCCCGCCGTGGTGTCCGACTACGACGGCTACCGCGACATCGTGGTGCACGGCGAAACCGGGTTCACCGTGCCCACCCTGGCCCCGTTGACCACGCCGGACGTGGACATGCTGGCGCCGGTCTTTTTCGACAGTCAGTACCACCTGTTGCTGGCCCAGCAGACGGTTGTGGACGTGCCCGCACTGGCCGACGCACTGGCCCGGCTGGCCACCGACGCGGAACTGCGCGCCCGCATGGGCGCTGCCGCGCGGGTGCGGGTGCTGGCGGAATTCACCTGGGATGGCGTGGCGGCCCGCTGGCTGGACCTGTGGGAAGCATTGTGGCGGCAGCCCGCGCCCGGCGGGCACGCTGGCTACGTTGCCGGTGCGCAGGATGCCGACACGGGCTGTTCCGGCGCGGACGCATGCGCCGAATGCGGGGACGACACGGACGCGGAGGCCCTGCGCGAACTGCGCGAGGTCGTTCATCCGCTGCACATGCCCTACGGAGAGGTGTTCGGCGGCTATCCCACGGCGCAGTTGGACGGCGCCATGGTGCTGCGCTGGACCCGCGCGGGCGAGGCCGTGTACCGCAAGCAGGAATTTCCCGTGCTGTACACCGGGGTGGAGCGGCTGGTGCCGCCCGCCCGGTTGCAGCGGCTGCTGTTTGCCGCGCGTCGGCCCGTGACCGCTGGCCGGTTGCTGGACGTGCTGGCGGAAGAGGGCATGGCGCGCGAGGCGGCCAGCTTTCTGTTGCTGTGGGCGCTGAAGCAGGACCTGCTGGAGAGGACGTGGCCCGCTTCCGGCCCGGCGCAAGCCCCGGGACTGTCAGGGCAGGCCGGGCAGGCCGCATCCGTTGACAACGCATCTACGGCCACGCCCCAGGGGGGCGGGGAGGGCGCATGACCGCCGCGCTTCCGGCTGCACTGCATTTCCATACCCTGCTTTCCCACCGGGGCGGTGCCACTCGGGTGGCGCACATGCTGGCGCGGGGGCTTGCCCGGCGCGGCGTGGTGGTGCACCGGACCTGTGAGATTCTTGACGGTGATATTCCGGCAGGCGAGCAGCCGGGCGGCGACGGTTTCGATGGCGCCCTCCCCGGCGGTTCCCCTGGCTGTCTTGATGACGGCGGGGCCGTGCATGGCGTGGTGCCCGCCGCCGGGGTGGGCGACTGCCTGATGCCCGGCATGCCCCTGCATCTGCACGCCACGCTGGACTGGACGGCCTGCCTGGGGTCCATCGTCCGGGCGGGCCAATCGAGGGAGTCGAGCCAGTCGAGGGAGCCGGGCCAGTCGAGGGAGCCGGGCCAGTCGAGCCAGTCGGGGGAGTCGGGCGCTTCCGGCAGGTCGGCCCGGCCCGCGCCGCCGCTGTCCCCCGTACCTCTTGTCATCACCGTGCACGACTGTTCGCTGCTTGCCGGCGGCTGCGTGTACCCCATCGACTGCGACGGCTGGCATACCGGCTGTCCCACCCCGTGCCCGCGCGGTTACCTTGGCGCGGCATCGTTGCAGGATCGCCGGGCCAGTGCGTTGCGCGCCGCCGCGCCGCTGCTGGTCAGCCCCTCGGGGTGGCTGGCCCGCATGGTGCGGGCGCGCTTTCCCGAGTTGCCGTGCACGGTGGTGCCCAATGGCGTGGAACCGGCGGGCGGCCCCTCGCAGGCAGAGGCCCGCGCCGCGCTGGGCATCGCGCCCGACGCGCGGGTGGCCATTTTCGTGGCGCACGGAGGCGAGCAGGCCATGCTCAAGGGCGGGCACCGCTGGATGGCCCTGTGGGGTGAGGTGAAGCGCGCCGTGCCCGCCGCCGTGGGGCTGATGGTAGGCGGCGACGCCACCGGGCGCGACGGCGACCTGCTGCGCTGGCCCTACGTGGAACGTGCCATGCTGGATACCCTGCTGGCCGCGTCGGACGTGTTCGTGTATCCCACGCTGGCCGACAACCACGCCCTGGTGGTGCTGGAAGCCATGGCCGCAGGGGTGCCGGTGTGTTCGTTCCGCGTGGGCGGGCTGCCGGAACAGGTGGAGGACGGCGTTACCGGTGCCCTGGCCGATGAGGGCGACTGGGGTGGTCTGGCCACCTCTGTGGCGGGATTGCTGGAACGGCCCCGGTTGGCCCGTACCCTGGGCAGGGCCGGGCAGGACGCCTGGCGGGCACGGTTTACCGTGGGCAGGATGGTGGAGGATTACCTGAAGGTCTACGCCCGGCTGTAGCCGGGATCCTTCCTGTCGGAGTTTCCGGGGGGCGCGGCCTGTTTCGGGCTGGCATCACCCCGTGGATTCGAGGGCATTTCCGGTGCACGTCGCCTCGTCGGGCACGGCGTGACCGGGTGCGGCCTGACTGGATGCGGGGTGACTGGGTGCAGTCTGACCGGGGGCGGGGTGACCGCCCGTGCAGCGCTCCTGTTCCCGCGCGGCGTGCCGGGCCGCCAGTCCGCGCAGCGATTCGATGGCCAGTTGCGCTGTGCCCCGGTCCCAGAGCATCCAGATGTGGCTCACGGCGGGCGATGTGCGCAGGGTCCAGCCGGGCGTGATGACGTGCAGCCCTTCCTGCGGCACCACCATGTTGTCGATGGGCGAATACAGGGCCACGCACGGCACGTCGGACGGGGCCTCGGTGGCTTCCAGTTCGCGGATCAGCGCCCCCCGAAAGGTCAGGCTGCGGGCCAGGCGTCCCGCGCCCAGCCGGGCCAGGGTGCTGCCCTGGTGCGGGGTGCCCAGGGTCACGGCCCCGGCCACCAGTTGCTGGTTGGCCGCGTCGGCCAGCCAGCCCCGGATCAGCAATCCCCCCAGGCTGTGCCCCATGAGCAGGGGGCGTTCACCCGGATGCGCGGCCAGCAGGTCGCGCACTGCCTCGTCCAGTTCGTCCACCAGCAGTCCGAACTCGGTGTGCCAACTGGAATAGCCGTGGCAGTACACCCGCGTGAACCCGGCTGCCATCAGCCAGCGTCGGTACAGGGTCCATGCCGTGACGTTGTGGTACAGGCCGTGGACCAGCAGGACGGGCGGCATGTCTGGCGGCAGTTTTGGGCGCGGAGAGGAAGCGGGGGCATGTCCGCCGCACGGTGCGCCACCGTGGTGTTCGTCCCGGGGCGCGGCCTGGCGCGGATGGGGGCAGGGACGGCAGCGTTGCCGGAACCACGGGCCGAATGGATAAAAGGCCAGCGCCAGCGCTACCCCGGCCACGCTGTAGACCACGCCCCGCACCACCAGCGCGGGCGGGGGCGTGGGGGCGGCGTCGCGGCGCGCGGCGCGGAAGAACAGCAGGTAGCTGATTATGGCGATTGTCAGGGCGATGCACAGCGGCACCAGCAGCAAGGACATGTATGAGCCTCGTCGTGAGGAATGCGGCGCGGGGGGGCATGCGCCCGCCGCCGCGCCGGTTGTCTTGACGTGGGCAGAGTAGCCAATTACTGTTCAGGCGACAAGCATGACCGGCCATGGCCCGGCACCGCCCGTCGCGCCCCCTTGCCGTGCCTTGTCGGCCAGGCATGGGGCCGGGTCGGGCGTTCTGCATCCGGCCCCATGCTTACCGGTACGTCCGACCCCGGTTTTTCCGGAACGTCTGGCCCGGTTTTACTGGAACGTCTGGCCCGGTTTTACTGGAACGTCTGCCCCGGTTTTACCGGAACGTCTGGCTGACGGGCCGTACCCCCAGCGGCGCGCAGCCATCCTGCGTGTCGCAGGGCAACTTCATGCCGCGTTTTCACGGCGCATTCTCCGGCCCTGTCCGCCCTGCGCCGCCCACCCCTGCCGACACGCCATCCGTCACGAGGTTCTTTCGCCCCATGCCGATGTGTTTTCTTCCGCGTTGCCGCGTCGCGGCCCTTTGCGCCGCCTTTCGTACATGTTCCCGGGCCGCGTTCGCGCTGGCCGCGTCCTGCGTCCTTGCCCTTGTTCTGTCACTGCCCTCGGCGGCTCAGGCTTCCGACGACAACGCCGACAAGACCAGCGAAAAGGGCAACCTGCCCGAACCGGTGGAGGGCGCCGTCACCATGCTGCTCGGCGCCGTGGGCGACCGGGGTGCCGCACCCGGCAAGGGCCTGGACCTTGCCGCCCTGCGCACGCTGCTCGACTTCGCCATGCAGCCCGCCGCCGCCACGGAAAAGGCCCTGCCCGCCAAGCGCGACCCCGGCTACGGCGTCTTCTACCGCAGCATGATCAATGCCCCGCTGGAAAAATTGCTGCGCTACTGCTACGACCCGGCCATTCCGCAGGAAGCGGTGTTTCCCGCGTCCATCCGCAGCAGCCGCTGGCAGCCGGGCAGCGACATCATGAAGAGCAGCCTGCGACTGTGGGAACGCGCCGCCGACCAGGGGTTGGCCGATGCCCCGCTGGTGCTGCACGGTGCCGAGCGCGAGGAAATCACCCCCGATACCTTCAGCGGCTGCTACTACGCCTACACCCTGAACCGCCTGCTGGTGCTCACGCGGCACGAGGGCAGGGCGGTGCTGGTTTCCGTGTCGCGGCAGGCCGAACCTTCCACCGTGGGCCGCAAGGGCGCCATCGTGGGCAAGGACACCGACTGGGAATACGTCTATTCCGGCGTGCCCGGCGCCACCACGCGCGGCATCAGCTGGATGGACACCTACATGTACGATTCCGCCACCATCACCGTATTCTTCGAGGAGCAGCCCGGCGCCAAGGCCACCGGGTACTCCCTGTTCAAATGGGTGAAGGCCGGGTGGGCCAACCTGAACGTGGTGCAGCGCAAGCACATCCGTTCCGGGGCGGAGCGCTTTCTGTCCGGGTTCCGTCAGGTGCTGGAATCGGATCGGCTGCCCCCGGCAGAAACCATTGCCGCGCGCACCGACGAGTTCGATCGCATGAACGGGGACGCCCTGCGCGCCGCGCTGGCCGACTACAGCGTGCGGCTGGCCGTGGTGGCCAAGGACGATTCCATTCTCTCCCGCGACGACTTCTGGAAGATCATCAAGGATGGCGCCTACGCCAGCCACCTGAGCCGCGAGGAACTGGTCAGCGCATTGCTCAAGAACTACATGAAGGAACGGCTGGGCAAGCCCGCGCTGGGTTCGTAGTCCGGCCCGTTCCCCCGAGCCATCGGCGACAACGGCAACGCGCGGCGCAACGTCGCGCGTTGCCTCGTTTCCGGCGAGCGGCTATAGTGCGCCCAGCGTACGGCGCCACCATGGCATCCGTCCCGCGCGCACCGCTTTCGTACCGCAACAGCAGGAACCGCATGTCTTCAGCCAGCGATCCTTCCTCTTCCCCTTCGGCATGCGCCGGAGACCCTGCCGAGCCAGACATGTCCGGACCAGATATGTCCGAGCCAGACATGGCCGATGTGCTGGCGTCCACGCCCGGCGTCACCCCCGTTGCCGACGCCGCCTTCGCCGCCGCCTACGAGGCCGCTGGCGACGTGGACCGCGCCCGCCTGAAGACCTGCATCGCCCGCCTGCATGTGCTGTACGGGGCAGCAGGGGGGGCAGGCGCTGGCGACGTGCGCGAGGGACGCACCGCCACGCGCTGGCGGCAGGGGTTTGCCAGCCTGGAACACGCCTCTCCCTGTGGCTGGACGCTGGTCTGCGTGGACGCGGCATGGGTTTCGGCGCCGCGCCTGCTGGCGGCGGTGTTGCCCGCGCTGTTTGCCGGGGTTGGCAGCGTGGCCGTGCTGCGAACGGGCGGCAGCGGGCCGTGGCCCGCGCCCGTGCTGGCCGCACTGGAACTGGCCGGGCAGGAGGTGGTTGCCGACGCCGCGCCCGAGGTGCTGCCCACGCTGCTGGAGGTGCTGGTGGCTTCTGGAAGCACTGGTAGGACAACGGAAGCCGGGGGGCGTCTGCTGTTGCTTGGCGAGCATCCCGACCATGTCTCCGTCCTGGCCCGCGCGTACGGTGTTCCCGTTTGGCGCGATGCGTCTTTACCGACCATCGGAATTGTATCGCGCGGCGATGCCATCGATGAATCCGATTGCCCGAATGGTGCTGCCCTGCGCGCAGCCCACCCGGACGCCACCTTCGTGGATGTTCCGCCCCTGCCGCAGTCCACAGCCCGTGCCGCATCCTTAACGCCGTTCGCCCCTCTGGCTGCCGTCGCCTGCGCTCCGGCGCATGCCTCGGCCTGGCTTGACCATGCCGGTCTGGTGCTGGGCCCCGGGCACGAATGGTGCTGGATGCACCCAGGCCTTTCCCCGGCCTGGTTCACGCGGCGCGCCGTGGCCCTGCTGCCCGTGACGGCTTCGTCCGGTTCCTCGGGCCTGCCCTGATCGTTCCTGATCGTTCCTGATCGCCTTGGGCGGCACCCGCCGTGCCTCCGCTCGCCCCGTTCTCCGGTTTCCCCATTTCCTCGCACGCCAATCCCCGGAGCCATCCATGTCTCACGCAGCCACCGGCGGCAAACGCCCCCATCCCCGCGAAAAGGCGGCACCGCTGCGCAACATCGGCATCATCGCGCACATCGACGCGGGCAAGACCACCCTCACCGAGCGCATCCTGTACTATACCGACCGCATCCATCGGATGGGCGAGGTGCACGACGGCACCGCCACCATGGACTTCATGCCCGAGGAGCAGGAGCGCGGCATCACCATCGCCTCGGCCTGCACGACCTGCGCGTGGAACGGCCATACCGTGAACATCATCGACACCCCCGGTCACGTGGACTTCACCATAGAGGTGGAGCGTTCGTTGCGCGTGCTGGACGGCGCGGTGGGCGTGTTCTGCGCGGTGGGCGGGGTGGAACCGCAGTCGGAGACGGTGTGGCGGCAATCCGAGAAGTTCGGCGTGCCCAAGCTGGCCTTCGTCAACAAGATGGACCGCGCCGGGGCGGACTTTGGCGCGGTGCTGGAGGCCATGCGCACCCGCCTTGGGGCCGTTGTGGTACCGGTCATGGCGCCCGTGGGGCAGGCCGAGGACTTCGAGGGACTGCTGGACCTGGTGACCATGGAATATCTTTCGTTCGACCAATCCACCCAGGGCCGCGAATATACGCGGACCCCGGTGGACCTGGTCGCCTCCCTGCCGGACGCCCCCGCCCCGGCGGCGCTGGCCGAGGCCGCCGTCTGGCGCGAGCGCATGCTGGAAACCCTGGCCGAGGCGGACGATGCCTTCATCGACGTGTATCTGGGCGGCGGCGACATGGACCCGCAGGTCATCCGGGCCGCGCTGCGCCGGGCCACCCTGGCCCGGCGGGCGGTGCCGGTGTTCGCGGGTTCCGCCCTGCGCAATACCGGCGTGCAGCCCGTGCTGGACGGGGTATGCGCATACCTGCCCGGCCCGGACGAGACCGCCCCGGTAATGGGCTATGACACGGCGCAGGGCCGCAAGGTGCCCGTGCCGTTCGACCCGGACGCCCCGCTGTCCGCGCTGGTGTTCAAGGTGGTCATGGAGGGCAGCCGCAAGTATGCCCTGCTGCGCCTGTACGCGGGCTCGGCCTCGGAAGGGGACGCCTGCCGCAACGTCACCCGCGAGAAGGACGAGCGCTTCTCCAAGTTGTACCGGCTGCATGCCGGGCGGCGCGAGCAGATCGAAACCGCCGTGGCGGGCGACATCGTGGCCGCCGTGGGGCTGCGGTCGGTGCGTACCGGGGACACCCTGTCCGACCCGGTTCGGCCATTGCTGCTGGAAAACATCGCCGCGTACCGCCCGGTGATCTCGCTGGCGCTGGAACCGCGCAACACCGAGGAAGGCGCCAAGCTGGACGAGGTGCTGGAGCGCTTCACGCTGGAAGACCCCACCCTGGCCATGGAACTGGACGAGGGTACCGGCCAGCGCATCGTGTCCGGCATGGGCGAGCTGCACCTTGAAGTGGTGCTGGAACGCATGCGGCGTGAATATGGCGTGTCGCCCCGCGTGGGCAACCCGCAGGTGGTGCATCAGGAAACCATCCTTTCCGTCGCTGCGGGCAGCGGCGAATTCGACCGCGAACTGGGCGACCAGCAGCATTACGGCTATGTGGCCCTGTCCATGGCCCCCCGCCCGCGCGATGCGGGCACCCGCGTCCGCTTCGAGGTGGATACCCAGCAGTGGCCCCGCCCGTGGGTGGACGCCGTGGAGCAGGGCATTACCGACAGCCTGCAAAGCGGCGTGGTCAAGGGCTATCCGGTGCAGGACGTGGAGATTGCCGTTACCGAGCTGCGCCGCCGCGATGGCGCCTCCAGCCCGGCGGGCTACCACATGGCCGCCGTGGCCGCCGTCAAGGATACCCTGGCCAAGGCCGACCCGGTGCTGCTGGAACCCATCATGTTCGTGGAAATCGGCGTGCCCGAGGCCCACGTGGGTTCGGCCATCGGCCTGTTGGGCGCGCGCGGCGGCAAGGTGGAGAACATGTTCGACCATTCCGGCCAGAAGGTGGTGCAGGCCCTGGCCCCGCTGCGCGAACTGTTCGGTTTTTCCACGGCCCTGCGTTCGGCCACTCAGGGCCGTGCCGGGCTGGTGATGCGCTTCGAGCGCTTCGACAGGATGGAATGATGTTTCCTGCATTTCCCGTGATGACGCGCGCCACGGCGCGCCCGCCAAGGAACCGAGATGGAATGGTGGGGTAGGCTGCGGCGCTTCGTGCGCTTTCAGTATCTGCGGCTGATGCGCCAGTCCGCGTCGCCCCATTCGCTGGCCCTGGGGCTGGCCGTGGGGGTGTTCGTGGGCTTTCTGCCCATCATCCCGTTCCAGACGGTGGTCTCGCTGGCGCTGGCCTTCGTGCTGCGGGGCAGCCCCGTGGGGGCGGGGATCGGCACGTTCGTGTCCAATCCGCTGAATGTCATTCCCTTCTACGCCATGCTGTACTGGGTGGGCGGGCTGTTCTGGCACACCACGGTGCCCTTCGACCCGGCCAACCTGGACATGACCCGCATGCTGGAACTGGGACTGGATTTCTTTCTGGTGATGTGCCTGGGCGGGGTGGTGCTGGGCATTCCCGCCGCCCTCGCCACCTACGTGCTGACCTTTCGCGGGGTGAATGCCTACCGGCAGCGCAGGACCATCAAGCTGCTGCGCGCGTGGCAGGCCCGGCGTGACGCCCAGCTTGCCCAAGTTGCCCAGCCCGCTCAGTCTGCCGAGGCGATGCAGCCCCCCCAGCCCACCCAGACGACACCGACCGGCCAGGCCGATCTTGCCGACGGGGCGGATCCGGCAGCCCATGCCGACGACATCGCCCAGATTACCCAGATTACCCAGACTATCCAGACCACCAAGGCAGCCCAAACCGCAGACGCCAACGCTTCCGGCGTTCGCGATGGAGATGGTTCATGACCCAGCGCGGCAAGCATTCCGGCAAGCCCGGCCATTCCCGGCCCCGTTCGGGTTGTCCGAACCGTTCGGTGGCTGGTCCGGCGGGGCGGGGACGCAACCGTTTCGACGGTCCGTCGCCCGACTCGGACGACATGGTCGCGGACGTGGCTGCCGCCGCGATTGCCGGATCATGCGCGGACGACACCATGCCCTCGCCCGACGGGGCAGGGGGGCCGCGCGCCAAGAAGAGCCTGGGCCAGAACTTTCTGCGCGACCGCAACATCGCCGCCAAGATCGTGGCGGCCCTGCGCATCGGCCCGGAGGACCGGGTCATCGAGATCGGCCCCGGCCCCGGCGCGCTGACCCGGCATATCCACGCCGCCGGCCCCGCCCAGCTTTTCTTGCTGGAGAAGGACTACCACTGGGCGAGCGAGCATGGCCGCACCCGTCCGGCGGAACCGCCGGTGATTACCCCGGTACTCACCGACGCGCTGCTCTTTCCGTGGGAACGGCTGACCCCGGCCCGCTCGTGGAAGGTCATCGGCAATCTGCCCTACAACGTGGCCTCGCCGTTGATGTGGGACATCCTGAGCACGGCCCCCGGCCTTGCGCGGGCGGTGTTCATGATCCAGAAGGAAGTAGGCGAGCGCATCGTGGCCGCACCGGGCAGCGGGACGTACGGCGCGCTTTCGGTGTGGCTGCAAAGCTTCGTCGCGCCGCGCATGGAGTTCATCGTGCCGCCGCAGGTGTTCGTGCCGCGTCCCAAGGTGGATTCCGCCGTGCTGTCCTTCGTGCCGTTGGGGGCGGCGCGGGGCCGGTTCGACCCGGCGCGCCTTTCGCGCCTGCTGAAGGTGTGTTTTCAGCAACGACGCAAGCAGTTGCAAAGAATTCTGCGCAGTTATGTGCAGGGTGATGTGTCTGCGCTGCTGACGGGCCTGGGGCTGGACCCGGCGGTGCGGCCGGAAAGCCTTGCTCCGGAAGATTTTCACATGCTCTCGGAAACCGTCAAAATCCCCTGACAGCCTTGACTTTGTGCCTTGAATCGTGTTTGTCGATGCGGAGTGTACCGTTGTTCCGTTGCGTGCCGGGCGCGCCTCTGGTATTACCGAGGCTGCTTGAGAAAAAAAGCGCAAGCAGGGTGTCATGCCGCCCTCGGCGCCGAAGTCCCCAGGCAACCCGACCGCAGCTAACCCGAGAGGAGGAAAGGCAGATGACCAAGGCTGATCTGGTCGACAAGATCGCGGCAAAGGCCAACCTGACCAAGGCCAGCGCCGAGCGCTCGCTGAACGCGTTCCTGGACGCGGTGAAGGACGCTCTGGCCGCCGAAGGCAAGCTTACCCTGACCGGCTTCGGCACCTTCGCGGTCGAAGATCGCCAGGCGCGCAAGGGCCGCAACCCCCGTACCGGCGCGGAAATCAAGATTCCCGCGTCCAAGGTGGTCAAGTTCCGCCCCGGCAAGACCCTGAAGGACTCGATCAACTAGGGTTGGAGGAACAACATGTTGCACGGTGAAACCATCCACAGCCCCCTGCCGCTGGACATTCCGTGGTGGATGCCCGACCACGCCATCTTCTTCGGCGTGCTGTACGGCGTCCTTTTCGTGATCTGCAGCGGTGTGGGCTACGTGATCCTGAAGTCGGTGATGGAATCCTGCAAGGGCGGGTGTCATTCCGAGGGGCATCACTAGGCGTCAGCTTTCCACCCGTTACCGGCCGCTTGCGCGGTGCCGCCAACGGGTTCTTTTTCGGCCCTGTCCGGCATGGCCCAGTCAGGTATATCCTTGACGGGCACGGACAGGGCTTGCCTTTTGCGTGCGAGCGGTGTAAACAACCCGTTCGCACCCACCCCGCAAGGGGATTTCTGGCGAAGGGGGTGATTTCTTTGCCCGGTGTGTATCTTAACGACGACGAATACAACTTCGACATCGCGCTGCGTCGCTTCAAGAAGCAGGTCGAAAAGGCCGGCGTTCTTTCCGAAATGAAGAAGCGTCAGCACTACGAAAAGCCCAGCGTGATGCGCAAGAAGAAGAAGGCGGCCGCCCGCAAGCGTCTCCTGAAGAAGATCAGGAAGATGAACATGGCCTAAGCCGCTCCGCCTGCGCGGGGCTACGCCCCAGCAGTCCGCGACATGCCTGGAACGGGAAACCCGGAGGTCTTCCGGGTTTCCCGTATTCCGTATTTTCAGAACCCCTCTTTAGCACCGGGTGGCGACCATGAATCTTTCCGAACGCATCGAGAAGGACTACGTGTCGGCCTACAAGGCCAAGGACGCCGTGCGCCTGGGCGTGCTGCGCATGCTGAAGACGGCCGCCAAGAACCTTCAGGTCGAGCTGATGCGCCCGGTCACCGAGGCGGAACTGCTGGACGTGGTGCTGAAGCAGGCCAAGCAGCGGCAGGACTCCATCGAGCAGTTCACCGCTGCCAACCGTACCGACCTGGCCGACAAGGAACAGGCGGAACTGGTCATCCTGCGCGAATACCTGCCCACCCCGCTGGAAGGCGACGACCTTGCCGCCGCCATCGATGCCGCCATTGCCGAAACCGGCGCCAAGGGTCCGCAGGACATGGGCCGGGTGATGCAGGCCATCATGAACGCCCACAAGGGCCGGGTGGACGGCAAGGCGCTTTCCGCCACCGTTCGCGCGCGCTTGCAGGGGTAGCCTTTCACATGGAATCCCGCAGCCTTCAGGTGCTGGAATTCGGCAAGGTGCTGGCGCATCTTGCCGGGTTGTGCGTTTCCGAAGCCGGAGCGGACGCGGCCCGTGCCGTGCGCCCGCTGACCGGCATCGAGGCCGTGCATCACGCCGCCGCCCTGTTTGACGAGGCGCGGCGCTGGGCCGGTCATACGGGGTTCCGCCTCTCTTCCTTCCCCCCCCTGGACGGCGTGTTCCGCGCGCTGGACGCCCCGGCCACGGTGCTGGACCTGGACGCGCTGTGGGCCTTGCGCCAGACCCTGGGGCTGGCCCGCAAGCTGGCCGTGTCCATCCGCGAGGGCCAGTCCACCGGTGGCCGCTGGGATCTGCTGACCGGCCTGGTGGACGCCCACCCGCTGCCGCAGCGCACCGTCTCCGGCCTTGACCGCTGCGTGTCCGACGACGGCCTGCTGCGCGACGAAAGCTCGCCCGAACTTTCTCTGGTGCGCGGAGAAATCCGCCGCATCCACCAGCAGTGCACCCGCAAGGTCAAGGAATACGCCCAGCGCTACAACATCGCCCACTACCTGCAGGACGAGTTCATGACCCTCTCGTCCGACCGGTACGTGCTGCCGCTGAAGTCCAATTTCAAGGGGCGCTTGCAGGGCATCATCCACGACTATTCGCAGACCGGCGAAACCTGCTACTTCGAGCCCATGTTTCTGGTGGAGCTGAACAACGGCCTGCAGGAACTGAAGCGCGAGGAACGCGAGGAAGAGCGCAAGGTGCTGCGCTATCTCACCGACCTCGTGCGCGACGAACTGGCTGCCGTGCGCGGTGCCTACGACCTGCTGGTGGAGGGCGACGTGCTGTGCGCACGGTGCGCCCTGTCCGCCCGGTTCGAGGAATCCGGCGATGCCGGGGCCGTTTCGGTCACCGAGGGCGGTCATGTTTCCCTGCTGGGCGCGCGCCATCCGCTGTTGGCCCTGGCCGCCGCGCGCGGTGAAAAGGGCGGGGCAGCCGCCGGGCAGTCCGCGTCGCCTGCCCCCGGTGGTCCGCGCGGTACGGACAAGGGCAAGCGCTCCGCCGGACATGCTTCGCAGCATGGCCCGCAGGCCGTGGACATCGAACTGCTGCCCGGTCAACTGGGCCTGGTCATCAGCGGCGGCAACGCGGGCGGCAAGACGGTGTGCCTGAAGACGCTGGGGCTCATCGCGCTGATGGGCCTGGCCGGGCTGCCCGTGCCGGTGCGCCCCGGCAGCTCGCTGCCGTTCCTGACCGACATTTTCGCATTCATCGGCGATGAACAGAGCCTTGAGGACAACGTGTCCACCTTCACCGCGCAGATTCGCCACCTGAGCGGGGTGTGGGACCGCCTGGGCCACGGCGCGCTGGTGATCCTGGACGAATTCGGCGCGGGCACGGACCCGGCACAGGGCGCGGCCCTGGCCCAGGCCGTGCTGGACGAGGTGATGGACGCGGGCTCCACCGTGGTGGCCGCCACCCACTTCCCGGCACTGAAGGCCTACGCCCTGACCCGCGACAAGGTGCGCGCCGCCTCGGTGCTGTTCGACCCCGTCACCAAGCGGCCGCTGTTCCGTCTGGCCTACGACCAGGTGGGGGCCAGCCAGGCGCTGGACGTGGCCCGCGAGCACGGCCTGCCGGAAGCGGTGTTGCGCCGCGCCGAGCAATATCTGTTGCTGGACGGCGAGGACACCAGCGCGCTGGTGGACCGCCTGAACACCCTGGCCGTGCAGCGCGAAGCGGAAATTTCCTCGCTGCGGGCCGAAGAAGCCCGCCTGCGCGACAAGCGCACCAAGCTGGACGAGCGCTTCGAGCGCGAGCGCCGCACCCTGTTCGAAGCCGTGCAGGGGCAGGCCAAGACCGTGTTGCAGGAATGGAAGTCCGGCAAGGTCAGCCACAAGCAGGCCCTGAAGGCCCTGGCGGAAACCCGTGCCCGGCTGGTTTCCGGCGCTGCGGGCGAGGCCGACGGCAGCGCGGCAGCGTCCGATGCGCCCCAGCCGCCCGCGTTGCAGGTGGAAACCCTGCGCGCCGGGCAGGCCGTGCGCTATGTGCCGTGGGGCAAGAAGGGCACCGTGGTCGAGGTGGACGCCCGGCGCGGCAGGGTACGCATGGACCTGAGCGGGGTGACCATGTGGGCAGAGGCTAAAGACCTGGCCGCATTGGACGAAAAGCCTCGTGTGGCCGTTGGCGCGGTGACCCGCACCATTTCGGACGCAACCGCGTCCATGAGGGTTGACTTGCGCGGGATGCGTGCTGATGTTGCCGTAAGCGAACTTTCGCGTGCGCTGGACAAGGCCCTGCTCGCGGGCATGTCGGCGGTGGAGGCCATCCACGGTCGCGGCACCGGGGCCCTGCGCAAGGAAATTCACGCGTTTCTGAAGACATTTCCGGCCGTGCGGTCGTTTGTCCTGGCCCCGGAAGACCAGGGCGGCGACGGCGTTACCGTTATCGAACTCAAGTAGCTGGTCCAGTTGAAGAACAGGGTTGTAATGATGCAGGGCGGTCCGCGTGCCACGCGGTCCTTCCTTTCACGCACCCGGAACACCGGAACGGCGGCATGAAACGCAGGGACGGCTCGGTCGTGCAGGCCATCAAGGCCCGCCTGAACCTCGTGGAGGTGGCGCGCCGCTACGTCGAGTTGCGCCACACCGGCGGCCCGCGCTGGATGGCGCCGTGCCCGTTCCACCAGGAGACCAAGCCTTCCTTCTCCATCAACGAGGAGGAAGGATTTTTCTACTGCTTCGGGTGCCAGGCATCGGGCGACATTTTCGATTTCTACGGACGCATCCACGGTCTCGAATTCCGCGAAACCCTGGAGGCCCTGGCCGAAGAGGCGGGCGTTTCGCTGGAGGACGACTGGAAGCCGGACCCCAAGGTGCAGCGCGAACAGTCGTTCAAGCGCCAGTGCCTGCGCATGTATGACGTGGCGCGCGAACATTTCCGGCGCAACCTGACCATCCCGGCCGGTCAGGAATGCCGCGACTACATCGCGCGGCGCCAGCTTTCGCCGGAGATCGTGAATTCCTTCGAGCTCGGCTGGAGCCTGCGCGAATGGTCGGCCCTGGCGGACGCACTGCGCCGGGCGGGCTTTGCGCAGGCGGACGCCGCCCAGGCGGGCCTTTTGTCGCGCAACGACGCGGGCCGCATGTTCGACCGTTTCCGGGGCCGGATGATCTTTCCCATCAAGAACCTGGCAGGGCAGGTCATCGCCTTTGGCGGGCGCATCATCGCCGACGAGGACCAGGCCAAGTACATCAACAGCAGCGATTCGGCCATCTACAAGAAAGGCGAGCATCTTTACGGATTGTTCCAGGCGCGCCGGGCCATGACCCAGCACAAGACGGCCATGCTCACCGAAGGGTACATGGACGTGCTGACCTTGCACCAGTACGGCTACAACATGGCCTGCGGGGCGCTGGGCACCGCGCTGACGCCGGACCAGGTCAAGCGGCTGGGCGGGTTCTGCTCCACGGTGGAGCTGCTGTTCGACGGTGACAATCCCGGTCGCAAGGCGGCCATGCGCGCCTGCGAAATGCTGCTGACGCGCGGCATGCGCTGCAAGGTGGTGCTGCTGCCCGACGGAGAGGACATCGACAGCCTGCTGCACGAGCAGGGCAAGGACGCCTTCGAGGCGCTGCGCAAGAGCGCTCCCGATGGGCTGGAATTCTGCATCGACACCCTGCGCACGCTCTATTCGCCGGGCGACGCGCTGGAGTGGTCGCGCAACCTGCTGCGGCAGGCCGGGGCGGGGCACGCGGACGGCCAGTTGCTGGCGTCGCGTTTTCTGTCGCGCATCGCTTCCGGCCTTGGCATCCGCGAGGAAGCCATCCGCGAAGGGCTTTCGGGTGATTTCTACAAGGGTGCCGCAGCGGCCGCACCCGGCGGGAGAGAGGCGCGCCAGTCCGCGCCCCAGCGCCGGGTGGATGCCGTGCACACCAGCGGCGACGCCCCGGCCAAGCGTGACCGGGCGGTGATGTTCTTTCTGGTGCGCTACCCGCACCACTTCGCCCGTCTGCGCGAGGCAGGGGCCGAACTGGTGCTGGCCAGTCCCTGGGCACGGGAACTGTGGGGCAAGATGGCCAGCCACGGCGCAGAGCCGGAACAGCTGCTGCCCAATCTTTCGGAACGCGAAAAGGAATTCTGGATCAGGTGCAGGACGGGCGATGTCCCGCCCCGCGACAAGGAACTCGAGGAATTGCAGGATCTGCTTTCCGGCATCGAATCGGTGACCACACGGGAACTCGGCGCATCAAGCATGATGGCCGCCCTTCGCCAGACGGCGACTTCCACCGACCCTGCCGCAGGCATTGAATTGCTCAGGGCCCTTCAGGAAACGTTGGGGAGATCGAATGGGTAACATCAAGGATATTCAGCAGATCAAGTCGCTCATCGCCAAAGGCAAGGTAAGCGGCTTTCTGACCTTCGACGAGGTCAACAAGGCCCTGCCGGCAGAGGTCAACACGCCCGAGCAGATCGAGGAGATCATCGGGATCTTCGACCAGCTCGAGATCGCCATCGTCGATACCGAGAAGGACGGCAAGAAGATCTCCGTGTCGCCCGGCGAGTCGGAAGAGGAACCTTCCGGCGAACCGGGGCTGGACCTGGTGGAGGACGAGGAGTCGGCGGACTATTCGTCGCGCTCCACCGATCCGGTGCGCATGTACTTGCGCGAAATGGGTGCCGTGCCGCTGCTTGACCGCGACGGCGAGGTGCTGATCGCCAAGAAGATCGAACTCGGCGAGCAGGACGTGTTGTACGCCCTGGTGGAAGTGCCGGTGGCGGTAGAGGAACTGATCAACGTCGGCGAGGACCTGAAGCAGAACCGCATCAAGCTGAAGGACGTCGTCAAGACCATAGAGGAAGACGACCCCAGCGAAGACGAGATGAACCAGCGCTCGCGGGTCATCCTGCTGCTGGACGAGATCAAGCATACCTACAAGAAGAAGCGCAAGGTCTACGCCAAGCTGGACGACTGCTGCACCCTTGAACGCCGGGTGACCGCCATCCAGAAGGAAATCCTGGGCTTCAAGGAAGACATCGTCAACCGCCTGCGCGACATCAAGCTGGAAAAGACCCTCATCGACCGGATCATCGAGACGGTGGAAGACTACGTGCGGCAGATGCACAACTGCCAGCGCGACCTTTCCGCCTACATCCTGTCCACGGGCAAGACCCAGGTCGAGATTCAGGACATCTTCCGCATGCTGGAAGCGCGCGAGATGAACCCCGTGGCCGCGTCCGCCGCGCTGGGCATGACGGTGGAAGAGCTGTTCTCGTTCAAGGAAATGATCATCGGCAAGATCGAGATCCTGAGCCGGTTGCAGGACAAGTGCTGCCACAACGTGACGGACCTTGAGGAAGTGCTGTGGCGCATCAAGCGCGGCAACACCCACGCCATGCGCGCCAAGCAGGAGCTGATCCGCTCCAACCTGCGCCTGGTGGTCAGCATTGCGAAAAAGTACACCAACCGCGGCTTGCAGTTCCTGGACCTGATCCAGGAAGGCAACATCGGCCTGATGAAGGCCGTGGACAAGTTCGAATACCAGCGCGGCTACAAGTTCTCCACCTACGCCACGTGGTGGATACGCCAGGCCATCACCCGCGCCATCGCCGACCAGGCCCGCACCATCCGCATTCCGGTGCACATGATCGAAACCATCAACAAGCTCATCCGCACCTCCCGCTACCTCGTGCAGGAACTGGGGCGCGACCCCACCCCCGAGGAAATCGCCGAGCGCATGGATTACCCCATCGACAAGGTGAAGAAGGTGCTGAAGATCGCCAAGGAACCCATCTCGCTCGAAACGCCCATCGGCGACGAGGAAGATTCCAGCCTCGGCGACTTCATCGAGGACAAGAAGGCAGTGGCCCCGGCGGAAGAGGTGGTCAACACCAAGCTGTCGGAGCAGATCGCCTCTGTCCTGGCCGACCTTACCCCGCGCGAGGAGCAGGTGCTGCGCAAGCGCTTCGGCATCGGCGAAAAGTCGGACCACACCCTTGAGGAAGTGGGCAAGCTGTTCAACGTTACCCGCGAGCGCATCCGGCAGATCGAGGCCAAGGCGCTGCGCAAGCTGCGCCACCCCGTGCGCAGCCAGATGTTGCGTTCATACTACGAAAGCTAGAATTCATGCGGCCGCCCATGGCGGCGCAACGCATTCGCTGATAAGATCAGGGGCGGCCAGCAGGCCGCCCCTGCCGCGTGTTGGGGGGCAACGGACAGCCGTTGTACGCACGTGGCGGCGCATACGCATGGCGCGGCTCCGTACCGGCCTGGCGATGCGTGGACTTGATATTCCGGTAGGAAGGACGGACACCCATGGCCGACAATACCTGCAACTGTTCACGCCGCCAGTGTACCTTCTCGGGCGAGGAGCGGCTGTGCGAGATGCTGGACCGCGCGGGCGTGCCGCACGACAGCAAGTGGCGCACGCTGATCTTCTACATGCGCGGGCTGGGCGAGTTCAGCACCCTGAATGACGACCAGAAGGCCCGCATCCAGCAACTGCTGGTGGACGTGCTGCACCGCCGCGACTTCAGCGAGCAGAGCTACCACGACGTGCTGCGGGCAGACCGCGACATCCGCGTGGAACCCTACGAATGCCGCATGCGCGAGGCGTTGCAGGAAGCCGAACGGCTGGCCCGCGAATTCCGCGCCATGCTGCACCAGCGGCGGGGCGACATGGACAAACTGGAGCAGGACAGCGTGCGCGCCGTGGAAAGCGGCCTGGACCCTGCGGAAGTGGTGCGCCTGTTGCGGGCCACCTTCAGCGAGGTGCGCGAGCAGATGGACAATGATGCCATCCGGGTGGGTGAACTGACCGTCACCGATCCGCTCACCGGCCTTGGCAACCGGCGTGCCTTCGATACGGCGCTGGCGGCGGGCGAGGCGGCCTGGAAGGGCGGTACGGCCCTGGCGCTGGTGCTGTTCGACGTGGACCGCTTCAAGCGGATCAACGACCAGCACGGCCACCGTATCGGCGATCAGGTGTTGCGCACCGTGGCCGAGGTGCTGCGCCGCAAGGTGGATGATTGCAACCGCAGCATGCCCGAGAGGGGCGGGGAATGTGCCTCGGTGGTGGCGCGCTATGGCGGCGAAGAGTTTGCCCTGGTGCTGACCGGAGAGGGCGCGCAGCGGGCAGGCGAGATCGCCGAGTCGGTGCGGTCCGGGCTGGAGAGCGTCAGCTTTGCCATCCGTGACGGGCAGGGCCAGGTGGTGGAGCATGGCGTGCGCGTGACCCTGAGCGCGGGCGTGGCCCACGCCGGGCCGGGCCTGGCAGAACCGCTGACGGACAGCCTGTTCGACCTGGCCGACAAGGCCCTGTACGAGGCCAAGCGCGAAGGCCGCAACCGGGTGCGGGTGGCCATGGACGCCACCTAGCGGGCAGGCGCCCGGCGCATGGCCGCGATATTCCCGCAACCTCTTCGTATACTTCAATGTCTTGCTGAATCATCAGGGGGCTGCCGGAAACGATGCCCCGTGTCTCTCCGTCTCGCGTGATGACGAGCTGAAGTCGCCCCGGCCATATGGTCTGGGCGTCTTTCGTTGTGACGGACAGCATTGGACACCCAGGGGCATTCTTTCGCGTGCACGGATTGCAGTGGGAAGGGAAAGGTGTATTCTGGAAACATCGACCCTTCTGCGCACGTCGCCCGCGACGCTGCTCCCCCTGAATCCCTGTTACGAGGGAGGCACGCCATGTCCACGAAGGTCCATCGCAACGATCCCAGGCCGACTCGCGCCGATGCCCCCGCGCGCCTGAGCCGCCGGGATTTTCTGCTGCTTACCGGCGGAACGGCCCTGGCGCTGGGCATTGCCTCCGGATTGCCGCCATGGCTGGGCCGGGCAGGGGCGGCCACGCCCCGCATGATGTCCGGCGGGCCGCTGCCGCTACCCGGCCAATCCGGCCTGTTCGGGGTTCTGAGCCCCACCGGACCGTTCACCCTTGCCGCCGGGCTTCAGGCCGGCTTGCTGCCCGCAACGGGCGGGCCTCTGCTGGCCTACACGACCGAACATCAGGGCATCGTCTACCATAACCCGGTGCTGGTGCTGGAGAAGGGGCAGGACTTCGCCGTGCGGATGGTCAACGGACTCGATCGGTTGGGTCCGGCACCCGTCGGCCACGGTTCCCACGGTGCCAGCGCCGGGGCAGCGCCATCCGGCCCGGACACCATCATTCACTGGCACGGCGTGGATTGCCCGTGGCAGCAGGCCGGGCATCCCATGTATGCCGTGGGACCGGGGGAGCATTACGATTACGCTTTTCCTGTAACCAACCGGGCGGGCACCTACTGGTACCACCCGCACCCGCACGGGGACACCGCGCGGCAGGCCTATCTCGGCCTGGCCTCGTTCTTCATCGTGCGCGACGACGCGGAACGCGCCTTTGCCCGCGAACTGGATCTGTCCCTGGGAACCACCGATATTCCGTTGCTGTTGCAGGATAAACGCATCGGCCCGGATGGCGGGCTGGTTTATGCACCCACCGAGGATGAACTGTTCATGGGGTATCTGGGCGACCGGATTCTTGCCAATGGCGCCCATCTGCCCACGCTGTCCGCGTCCACCAGGCTGTACAGGTTCCGCATGCTCAACGGTAGCACGGCGCGGATTTTCAACCTGGCTTTCACGGGAGGCGGTGCGGGCAAGGCCGGTGCGCGCCTGCCCATGACCCTGATAGCCAATGACGGCGGGTTCCTTCCCGCCCCGCTTCGGGTGGAAGGAGTGTTCCTGGCACCGGGCGAGCGGGTGGAGGTGCTGCTGGACCTGCGCGGCATGGAACTGGGGGCGCAGGTGTGGTTGCGCAATCTTCCCTTCGATCCCATGCACAACGAGATGGAGCACGGGACCGGAGAGGCTGGGCACGACAACACGGGCGGGGCCCACGCCGGTGCGGTTACGCCCACCGGTCCCGCACGGGGAATGGAAATGGGTCATGACGGTTCCATGGCCCACGGCATGAACCGTGCCACCCTGCCAGCAACAACGGGCAGCCTGGCTGGCCCAAGTGGGCCGGGTGGGCAAGGCGGAACAAGTGGGCAGGGCGGACACGCAGGGCACGGGAGCGGGCCTGCGTCCGGCAGTGCAGATGGGGAATCTGCCGGGCTGGCCGAGGGCGGCGACTACCCCATCCTGCGGGTGTCGGTGGATCGCACGGAACGTTACGACCGCAAGATCCCCGAAAAATTGCCTGTACCGGGCGAGCCCGTGCCCGCCACGGGGGGGCAGCCCGCGTTCAGTCGTGTGCTGCGGCTGGAAGCCAACGGCAAGCGCTGGACCATCGCCGGGGAAACCTTTGTCATGGACCGTCATCCCATCACCGTGCCGGACAGGCGCCACGAGACGTGGGCCATGGAAAATGCGGCTCGCAGCATGCCGCACCCCATGCACCTGCACGGGTATTTCCTGCGGGTGCGCGAACGGCGGGGCAGCCCGGCGCAGGTGCGCGCCCTGGCCGTGGACGGCACGGGCAGGTTGCCCACCGACCTTGGCCTGAAGGATACTGTTCTGGTGTGGCCCGGTGAAACGGTGCTGGCCGACGTGAACTTCGGCAATCCCGCTTACCCCGGCGAACAGATATTCCTGTTCCACTGCCACAATCTGGAGCACGAGGACCAGGGGATGATGGTCAACGTGCGCTTGCCGTAGGCGGTTCGTCTCACGGGCATCCCGTTCGCCATCAGTTCCGGGATCCCTCTGTGTTCCGGGCGCGTTCCATGACCGCGAAATCCCCCCACGGGGATACCGTTGCCCGCTTCGCCGCCTGAAGCCGGGTCCGCATCGTCGTGCCTGCGTTGTCGACGCCCCGCAGCCAGCGGAAGGGAGTACGAAGCGCTGCTTGTCCGTACGGGAACTGGGAGGGCGGGCATGCCATGCCCCTGTCGCATCCCCGGAATTTCACGCATCATTCCCGCGAGCCATGGTGTTGTGAATTTTCCGGTCCTGCCCTAACGAGAAAGCAGTCCCCCGGGCCATGCCGCCCGACACGCATGCGGGGTCCCTTCCCGCGCAACATTCCATCACGACGCAGGTTTTCCATGTCGCCCGAAGCTCCCCCCTACCGGTTCGCCCTGCTCGCGCATTCGCCCGACGTGGCCGAGTCCGTCCGGCTTTTCGTGCATGATTCCGGTTACGACACCCAGTTCCGCATCGTGAATTTCACGACGGCCGTGTCCGTGGCCAGGGAATGCCTGCAAAGCGGCACGGAAGTGGTCATCTGCCACGGCGGCACCGGCAACAGCATTCTGCAGGCCCTTGGACATTCCGTGGTCGCGATCGACCGCACGGACATGGACGTCATCAAGACCGTGCGGCGGGCGAGCGCGGTCGGCCGGGACATGGTTCTGGCCGCGTACCTGGACGAGGAGCACGACATGGAGGCCATCGAAGAGCTTCTCGACGTGCGGCTTCACCATATAGCCTACTCCTCGTCCGAGGAACTTTTCGCCTCGATAGACGACCTGTACCGGCAGGGGGTGCGCGTTCTCGTGGGCGGCGGGGTCAGCAAGGCGTACATGGAACGCCTGGGCGGCACGGGGTTCGTCATCGCGCCGAACAGGCACAGCATCGAAAAGGCCTTCCGCCAGGCGGAGGCGATAGCTCGCCGCAAACGCCGCGAAATAATGCAGCACGAGGATCTGCTCGCGGTCTTCAAGCAACTGGGCGAAGGCGTGGTGAGCGTGGACGCGGCGGGCAGGCTTCTGTTCGTCAACCAGCGGGCGCTGAACCTGCTCCGGCTGCCGCGCGGGCTGGGGGCTCAGGCCGGGGCGATCCTCGAAAGGCTGCTTTTGCCCGAGGTGCTTGCGAGCAGGGCGCCGAGTCAGGATGCGCTGGTTGAAATAAACGGCGCGCAACTCGTGGTCGCCACGCTGCCCACCTTTATCCATCACGGCGAGCCGGGCGCGGTCGCGCTCTTTCAGGATGTCGCCGCGCTGCAGAAAATCAACCGCAAGATCGGCGAGGAACTCTACGCCAAGGGTTTTGTCGCCCGCTATGATGTGGAGGACATTCTGGGACAAACCCCCGGCATCCGCACCCTGAAGAAGAAGATTCTAGATTTCGCCCCGACCTCGGCAGCGGTTCTCATAAACGGCGAAACCGGCACGGGGAAGGAACTCGCGGCGCACGCCCTTCACAAACGGAGCACGCGCAGCGCCCACCCCTTCGTGGCGGTGAACTGCGGCGCCGTTCCGGAAAACCTGCTGGAGAGCGAACTCTTCGGCTATGAAGAGGGCGCGTTTACCGGCGCCCGCCGAGGCGGAAAGGCCGGATTGTTCGAACTGGCGAACAACGGCACCCTGTTTCTGGACGAGGTGGGCGAGATAAGCCACGAAATGCAGTTGCGCCTGCTGCGCGTCCTCGAGGCGGGCGAAGTCATGCGCGTGGGCGGCAGCCGCTTTCTGCCGGTGGAGGTGCGGATCGTCAGCGCATCGCACAAGCCACTGTTGCAACTGGTGGCCGAACGGAAATTCCGCCGCGATCTGTACTACCGTCTTTCCACCTTGAAGATTCAGGTGCCCCCCCTGCGGGAGCGGCTGGACGACGCGGCGCTGCTCGTCCGCAAGCTGCTGCCCCGCTACGGTAAAGCGGAAAGTGTGCTCTGTCCCGAACTGGAACGGCAGATACGCACGTGGAATTGGCCGGGCAATATCCGGGAATTGCTGGCTGTCATGGAAAGCTACCTCATCCAGTTGAAAACGGACGGGTCCGACCCGGAGCTGTTCGCGGCCATACTGCAGGAGAACATGATGCCGGAACACGCCGATATCGGCGTCGCGTCGCCTTTTCCGTCACTGTTCGATCCCGAAGGAACACTGCGGGACAACTTGAACGAGGCCAGGCGGTTCATCGTCGAACGGACCGTGACCTTTCATGGCGGGGACAGGAAGGCCGCCGCCCGCTCGCTCGGGATCAACTATTCCACCCTCTGGCGGGCCATGTCGCATGGCGGTTCACCGGAGCCTTCAGACAGCGAGTCCGGGTAGTCCCGATCATCCTTCCCGGCGCGATGCGCTTTTGCGTTTTTGCATTTGAAATGCATTTCTGCAAAAAAAACTGCTTCCGCCCCCCTTGTGACTGTCGTGCGCATGCCCGATGTGCTGTGAAATAAGTCCAACAAGAAAGGGATGTTGCACGGGCAGTCATTTTCCGTCACTTTTATGTGGTGGAATGGAAACAGTTTATATTCAAGACTGTTACGACGGATTCCCGCTGTCCACTCCGTGCTTGGCGGGCGCGGCGTGGTATGCTTCGTGCTATTCCCCGACCGCGCGGCGTACGCGCTGGTAGAGAATATCGCGGACAAAGGGAGGTCTGGTCGTATGAGTGAATGTGCCGCAAAGGCAAAGTATCCCGCCACGTCGGGAGAGCGCTGGACATGGTGCACCGCCCGCGAAGCCGAAGCGCTGTTTGCCGGAACGAAAGAGCTTGCGGTTCTGGATGTGCGCGAGCAGGGGGAGTTTACCCGGGGGCATATCCTGTTGGCTTCGTGCGTGCCGCTCAGCCGGCTTGAGCTGCTTGCCGAAGACCTTGTGCCGTGCCGACGCACGCTGATCGTGCTTGTCGACGATGGCGACGAGAAATGTTCTCCCCGGGCGGAAAGGGCGGCGAGCCGCCTGGCGGACATCGGGTATTCGCAACTGCGGGTACTGAAGGGCGGCATGCGGGCCTGGCTTTCGGAAGGCCTGACGGAGGTCTCCGGGGTGGGCGCGTTGAGCAAAGGCTTCGGCGAATACGTGGAGTCGCGGCTGCACACTCCGGCGCTTGACCCGGCAGAGGTTAAGCAGCTTCTCGAACAGGAAAGGAACTCCGTCATCATCGACGTGCGTCCGCGCGACGAATACACCCGCATGAACATCCCCGGGGGGATAAACGCCCCCGGTTGCGAGGTGCTGTACCGCTTCGCCGACCTGGTGCCCGACGCGAACACCACGGTCATCATCAACTGCGCCGGTCGCACGCGCAGCATCATCGGCACGCAGACCCTGCTGAACGCAGGCGTTCCCAACCGCGTCTTCGCGCTGAAGGGCGGGACGATGAACTGGCGGCTGTCCGGCCTTTCGCTTGCCTTCGGCACCGCCGAATGTTCCGCCCCGCCTTCCCTGAAATCCATCGAATACGCGCGGCAACGCGCCTTCGCCATAGCCGAGGCGTTCGCCATCCCTTTTGCCGAGGCCGACGAGGTGCATGCCTGGCAGAAAGAGGCGGACGGCACGACGCTGTATCTTTTCGACGTGCGGCAGCCCGAGGAATTCGAAACCGGACACTTGCCTGGCTCGCGCAACGCGCCCGGAGGCCAGTTGGTTCAATCGACTGATGAATACGCCGCTGTGCGCAACGCGCGCTTCGTCCTCGTGGACGATACGGAAATCCGCGCGATCATGACCGCGCATTGGCTCAAGCAGATGGGCCTTCCCCACGTGTACGTGCTGCGTGGGGGGCTTGGCGGGTCGGGCTTGGGGGCGGGGGGCCTGGACACGGGCACCGTCGCCCCCGCATGCAGCTATGCGCCGCCCGCGACGGAGACGATTCCGGCCCCGGTCCTTGCGGCACGGCTGGAGGCGGCCCCCGCGTGCCTGGTCATCAACGTGGGCGGCAGTGGCGCGCACCGCAAGGGGCACATCCCCAGGGCGGCCTGGGTCGCCCGGGGGTATCTGGAGCTGGCGCACGCCTGCCATCCGGACGCCACCGAGGTCGTCGTCACGTCGGACACCGAATATCATGCGCGGCTTGCCGCGGCCGACGCGGCGTTGCTGTGGGACAAGGCCCCGGTCAGGGTGCTCGCGGGCGGCAACCCCGCCTGGGCCTCGGGCGGCTTTCCGCTGGCGACGGGCATGCCGTGGGCGTTGTGCGCCGAGGATGACGCCTGGTACAGGCCATACCAGGATCCCGACGCTTCGCCGGACGCCATGCACAGTTATTTTGATTGGGAGTTCGGACTTGTGGAGCGCATCAGAAAGGACGGTGCAGTGTCCTTTCAGTTGTTCGAGAAAAAGTGACACGTATTGCAGAGGCTCTCTGGATATGCACAACATTTTTCTGATTCGGAGGAGCAATGTACACACTGATCAGATCATTGTTTTCGGCCCTGCTCATCCTTGCCATGTGCGCCAGCACGGCATTCGCCAAGGGCGATACGCTGACCGTCGGCATCGTCCAGGGCTGTAAGGCGCTGGACCCCCAGAACACGATAGCCGGCGTGACCTACGGCGTCGTCGTGCACATCAACGAAACGCTTGTAGGCTTGGAGGACGGAAAGCTCGTTCCGCTTCTGGCGCAAAGCTGGAAAATGCTGGACGACAAGGTTTCGTACGAATTCAAGCTGAAGCCGGGCGTGAAGTTCCATAATGGCGAGACCATGACCGCGGACGACGTCGTCTTTTCCTTCAAGCGGGCGCTCAGCCCCGCTGGCGTGGCCATCAAGTCGTTCTCCATGTATCTGGCCGACGCGAAGAAGATCGACGACCACACCGTGGTGCTGCGGGCCGTTAGTCCCATGGGCGAAACCTTTCTCGGCAGCTTGAGCCACCCGTGGGCGTCCATCTTCAGCAAGAAGGCTGTGGAAGCTTCCGGCCCGGATTACGGGCAGCACCCCGTGGGCACCGGCAAGTTCAGGTTGAAGGAACTGGTGCCCGGCGACCGCGTGGTGCTGGAGCGTTTCGACGGCTACCACGGCACGAAGGCCCGCGTCAGGAATCTGGTGTTCCGTTCCATCATCGAGGCCACCAGCCGTACCATCGAACTGGAAAGCGGCGCCGTCGACACGATCATGGACGTCGCCCCTGTCGACGTCAGCCGCATCAAGGATAACCCGGCCCTCGAGGTGGTGTCCGTGCCGTCGTCCCGTAGCTACCACATCGGTTTCAACCTGAAGAAGGCCCCCTTCGACAATCGCAAGGTGCGCGAAGCCGTGAACATGGCCCTCAACCGTCCGGGCATCATCAAGGTAGTCTTCCGGGGCCAAGCCGAAGCGGCACGCGGCCCGGTGCCCTCCACCATCACCTACAACAAGTTCGGGAATTCCCCTGAAACGCCCTACGATCCGGCGGCGGCCAGGAAGCTGCTGCAGGAAGCCGGCTTTCCAAAAGGGTTCAAGACGGCCCTGCTGATTCCCGACCGCACCGACTATCTGGGCATCGCCACGGTGGTCCAGAACAACCTTCGGGAAATAGGCATCGACATGGAAGTCAAGGTCATCGAGTCCGGCTCCTTCCTTGATGTGGTCCGCGAAGCCGACCATGATCCCTATCTCACCAACTGGGGGGGCAACGTGCCCACGGCGGACCCGTTCTTCTCCATGACGCCGCTGTTCCACTCGCGAGGCATCGGTCAGACGAACCGCTACTACTACAGCAACCCCCGGGTGGACGAGTTGCTCGACAAGGGCGTCCAGACTCCCGAAGGCCCGGAAAAGGCGGCGATCTACGGCGAGATATGGGACATCCTCAACGCCGACCTGCCCCAGACGACGCTGCTGGCCCCAATGAACTTGTACGGCAAAGTGAAGAACCTGAAAGGCATCGAGTATTCGCCCACGGTGATCAACTACTTCGGCAATGCGTACTTCGAATAGCTAGAAACCGTTCCTTTCCGGCCGGTACGGGTGCTGCCCGTACCGGCCGGAAAGGACAGGCGCATATTGCCGCCGGTTGCAGGCCACAGGGGGCACGGCGCCCGCTATCTGCACATCCCGTCCCGGCATGAGGAGGCGCATGCATGTTCCCGTACCTGATTCGCAGGATTCTCGCGATGATACCCGTAGCCGTCGGGGTGTCGCTCATCATCTTCACGCTGCTGTACATCACCCCCGGCGATCCCGCCCGCCTGTTCCTGGGCCAGGAGGCAAACGAGGAAAGCCTTCAGGAATTCCGCCGCGAGCACGGGTTGGACAAGCCGTTCCTCACCCGCTACCTCTCCTTCGCTTACGATGTCGTCGTGCATCAGGACCTTGGCCGGTCCTACGCCACGCGCCGCCCCGTGTCGGGGGAGATAGCGTCCACGTTTCCGGTCACGCTGAACCTGTCGCTGGGGGCCATCGCGCTTGCCACCGCGCTGGGCATGACGTTCGGGGTGGTCTGCGCCGTCAAGCAGTATTCCATCTTCGACAACGTCACCATGGTCATCGCCATGCTCGGCATTTCCACCCCCATATTCTACCTGGGCATCCTGCTCATTCTCTGGTTTTCGGTGCGGCTGCGATGGTTGCCGTCCTCCGGCTTCGACACCATGAGCCAGCGCCTGCTGCCGTGGATCACGCTGTCGGCGACCTCGATGTCGATCATCACCCGCATGACGCGCTCGAGCATGCTCGAGGTCATCCGCTCGGACTACATCCGCACCGCGCGGGCCAAGGGGCAGAAAGAGTCGGTCATCATCATCAAGCATGCCCTGCGCAACGCGCTCATCCCTATCATAACCATCGTCGGCATCCAGTTGGGCCATCTCATGGGCGGCTCGATTCTCGCCGAATCCGTCTTTTCCATTCCGGGCGTCGGTCGTCTTGCGGTGGACGGCATCAAGGCCCGCGACTACCCCGTCGTGCAGGGGGCAGTGCTGTACATAGCCATGGCGTACATGGTTCTCAATCTCATCGTGGATTTCCTGTACGCCTGGGTGGATCCCCGCCTGCGCACCCGTTACAGGTGATTCCGCCGCGCCGCGCTGTCCCGCCCGGTAAACAGGTTTTCATCCCATCAAGAGGGGCGATATGTTCACGTTGCGTAAGAACAGCAATCTTCATCTGACGCTGGTGCGCCTGAGCCGCAACAGGCTGGCGGTGCTGGGCCTGATAGTTCTACTGCTGCTTGTGGCGACGGCGGTATTCGCGCCGTGGCTCGCGCCGTACCATTTCGCGACGCAGGACCTACTGGCCGCCTTCGAGCCGCCAAGCTGGGCGCATCCGCTGGGTACGGACGACTTCGGCCGCGACATTCTGAGCCGCATCATCTACGGCGCGCGGGTGTCCCTGCAGGTGGGCATTTTCGCGGTGGCCATCGCCATGGTGTTCGGCGGCGTGCTGGGGGCCATCTCTGGGTATTACGGCGGGCGCATCGATGGCGTGATCATGCGCGTCATGGATATCCTGCTCTCCATTCCGCAGATATTGCTTGCCATCTCCATTGCGGCGGCGCTTGGTCCCGGGCTGTTGAACTTGACCATCGCGGTGGGCGTCGCCGCGCTGCCCACCTTCGCCCGCGTGGTGCGCGGGGCCGTGATGTCGATCGTCGGGCAGGAGTTCATCGAGGCCGCCCGCTGCATGGGGGCCTCGGACGCATGGATCATCGCGCGCCACATCCTGCCCAATTGCAGCGCGCCCATCATCGTGCAGTCGACCCTGCGCGTGGCGCAGGCCATTCTGGCCGCCGCGGCGCTGAGTTTTCTCGGCCTCGGCATCCAGCCGCCGTTTCCCGAATGGGGCGGCATGCTGGCGGGCGCGCGCGGCTACGTGCGCGACTATGCCTACATGACCATTTTTCCTGGGCTTGCCATCATGATCACCATCATGGCCCTCAACTTCCTTGGTGACGGACTGCGCGACGCCATGGACCCCAAGATGAAAAGATAGGGGAGACCCACATGCCGCAACACGACGAAATTCTTTTGGACATCAGTGACCTGCGTGTCCAGTTCCATACGGACACGGGCCTCGTGAAGGCCGTCGAAGGTCTCAACCTGCGCCTGCGCAAGGGAGAGGCCCTGGGCCTGGCGGGAGAGACGGGCGCGGGAAAGACCACCACCGCCCTTGCGATCATGCAGATCATCGCCTCGCCCCCCGGCCGGATAGCCAGCGGCAGCATTCACTTCGAGGGAAAGGACATGCTGGCGCTGTCCGAAGAGGAAAAGCGGCATGTCCGGGGCGGAAAGATATCCATGATATTTCAGGACCCCATGACCTCGCTGAACCCCGTGCTGCCGGTGCAGGAGCAGATCGCCGAAATGGTGCGCCTGCACAATGCCGTGACCGAGGCCGAGGCGCTCGACAAGGCCCGAGACATGCTGGGGCTGGTGGGCATCCGTCCGGAAAGGGGAGGGGATTACCCGCACCAGTTCAGCGGCGGCATGAAGCAGCGGGTCGTGATCGCCATCGCGCTTGCCTGCAACCCCTCGCTGCTGATCGCCGATGAACCCACCACCGCCCTCGACGTGACCATCCAGGCGCAAGTTCTGGAAGTCATGCGCGAACTGAAACAGCATTACAACACCGCGACCATCCTCATCAGCCACGACCTCGGCGTCATCGCCGAATTGTGCGATTCGGTGGCCGTCATGTACGCCGGGCGCATAGTCGAGACGGCGGACGCGAAAAGCCTGTACGCCAATCCGCTGCATCCTTATACGCAGGGGCTTTTCCAGTCCATTCCCGACCTGACGAAGAATGTGAAGCGCCTTTTCTCCCTGCCGGGGCTTCCGCCCGACCCCACCGATCTGCCTGCCGGCTGCTGCTTTTCCCCGCGCTGCGAGCATGCTGACGATACGTGCAGGAACATGCAGCCCGAATTGCGCGAAATAACGGCGGGGCATTTCGCGGCCTGCTTCAAGGCCGCCTGAAACACCGGCTCTCGCCCTTGCCGACGAAGGAACATGCCATGAATACCGGACACGATACCCCGCTCATCCAGACCCGCAATCTGAAGAAGCACTTCGCGACGCCCAGGGGCGCCCTGCACGCCGTGGACGATGTCGACATCTCCATCGCCAAGGGCGAAACGCTGGGCCTGGTCGGGGAGTCGGGCTGCGGCAAGTCCACGTTCGGGCGAGTGGTCATCCGCCTGCTGGATGCGACGGCAGGCTCCGTGCTGTTCAACGGCGCGGACATAGTCAGCTACAACGCCAAGGATCTGCGCGCATTCCGGAAAAAGGCGCAGATGGTTTTCCAGGATCCCTATTCCTCGCTGAATCCTCGTCTGTCCGTGGAGCAACTCATTTCCGAGCCGTTGCGCATCCACAGGGTCTGTGTCGACGAGCGGGAGATCACCGGGCGGGTCAGGCAACTGATGGATATCGTCGGACTTGCCCAGCGGCTGGCCACGTCCTTTCCGCACGAACTGGACGGGGGGCGCCGGCAGCGCATCGGCGTGGCCAGGGCGCTTGCGCTCAACCCGGAATTCATCGTGCTGGACGAGCCGGTTTCGTCGCTCGACGTGTGCATCCAGGCGCAGATACTGAACCTGTTGCAGGATCTCAAGGACGAATTCCGATACACCTACCTGTTCATCACGCACGACCTCAGCGTGGTCCGGCACATTTCCGACCGCATCGCGGTCATGTACCTTGGCAAGGTGATAGAGTTGGCGGACCATTTGGAAATATTCAATAATCCTTCGCATCCCTATTCCCAGGCCCTGCTTTCCGCCATTCCCATTCCGCGCATCGACGCCTCGCGCAAGAACAGGATACTTCTGGAGGGTGACGTGCCGAGTCCCATCAATCCCCCCGCCGGTTGCCGGTTTTACGGACGCTGCCCGTCCCGGCGGGACGATTGCAAGACGCGTTCGCCCGAGTTGGAGCAGATCGCCCCAGGCCATTTCGTGGCCTGTTTTCATCCTGGCCCCATCCGAAAACCGGGGGGGTGCGGGGCGTGACGGGCGCCGCACGCGGGATCGGACACGCGACAACGGGGGAGATGCCGTGAACCGAAAAACGTTGCGCAAGATACTCGAACCCCGGCCGGACGAGGCGGACGCGCCGCGCTGGCAGGCAGCGGTCCCCTTGGTCACCAATCCGTTCCTGCTGATCGAAGTGGCGCAGTTCGCGCTGGTCGGAGGCTCGGTCGTCCTGATTTCCCTGTGCGTCGGCCTTTTCTGGACGGACGGGGGCCTGACGCTGCCCGACCTCGTCATTGCGGTGCAGGCCGCCCTTGCGACGGCGGTGGCGATTGTCATCGGGTTCGCCGCCATTGCCGTCCTGTTTTTCGACAATCGGTACTTCGCCCTGTACCAGATGGATTCTGGAGGTATCTACCATGAAGGAACCAGGGGGCACAGTGAAGGCGATACCGTCCTCTGCCGCAACGTGCTGCCGTACCCCGTGGCCGGGGCAGTGAGGGCACGGCGTACGCGCAGCCGGTACTTGCCGTGGGAAAAGGTGCGCTCGTTCCAGAGCGTTCCTTCGCTGCGGGTGATCATTCTGCGCCGGGGCTTCTGGCACATGCTCCACTTGTACATGCCAAGCGCCGAAACGCACGAAACCGTCGCGCGCTACCTTGCGACGCGGTTGAAGAACGCTGGATAGCCTTTTTCGCAGGTCCGCAAGGCGGCGTTTGTCCGTTCAACACTCAACGCAACAGGGGCCGGGTATGAAAATCACCGCAGTGGAAGTTTTTGACCTTGATGTCGAGGGAACCGCCATTCCCTGGCATCCCGTGGTCGTGCGCATCCATACGGATGAGGGCATCAGTGGGGTTGGCGAGGCGGGTCTGGCGTATGGCAGCGGGCACTCGGGCGCCGCCGGCATGCTGGTGAACCTGGCCGAGGAGTTTTTGCTCGGTAAGGACCCCACGGAAACGGAAAGCATCTGGAACACACTGCAAACGCATACGTTCTGGGGGTATAGCCCGGGTCCGGTCATCTACGGGGCGATCAGCGCCATCGACATCGCCTTGTGGGACATCAAGGGCAAGGCTCTGGGCCTGCCCGTGTACAAACTGCTGGGCGGCCCGTGCCGCGAAAGGATCAGGACCTACGCGAGCCAGGTGCAGTTCGGCTGGAGCCCCGACAAGGAGGTCTGGCTGCACAGGCCGGAAGATTACGCCCGCGTGACGCGTATCATGGTGGACGAAGGCTTCACCTGCGTGAAAGTCAACCCGCTGCGCTTCGGTCCCAACGGCGAATTTCTTCCCCAGATCGGCGGCAAGCTGCCAGCCAGTACCGTCAGCGCCATGGCCGACAGGGTGCGGGCGGTGCGCGAGGAAGGCGGCCCCGACCTCGACATCCTCATCGAGTTCAACTCCCGCTGCGCCACCGAGGCCGCCGTGCAACTCGGACAGCGTCTGGAGGAATTCGACATCATGTACCTTGAAGAGCCGGTACACTTCATGGACATGAGTCTCATGCGCGACATGAAGGCCCGCGTGAACATCCCGCTCGCAGGCGGCGAGCGTCTGTACACCCGCTGGCAGTTCCTGCCCTACCTGCAGGAACGCATCATCAGCCTTGCCCAGCCCGACATCGGCCTGGCCGGCGGCTTCACCGAGGTGAAGAAGATTTGCGATCTCGCCCACATCTTCGACGTGCAGACGCAGATGCACGTCTGCGGCGGTCCCGTGGGCGTGGCCGCAAGCCTGCACATGGCCGCGGCCGTGGTGAACTACACCCTGCACGAGCACCATGTGCGCCTGCGCCACCCCGGCACCCGGGCCATCGTGAAGGAGGACTACCAACCGCACAACGGCTGCTTCGAACTGCCCGAGGGGCCGGGGCTGGGGATCGAACTCAATGATGAGGTCGTGAACAGGTCGCCCAGGAAGTGCGTGAAGCTGAATAACGCCTGAGGGACCGGTGCGGCGTGGGCGAAGGGGAGGGCTGCCGGGCGGGGATGTTCCCCATGCCGGTGAGCCGCTTCCCTCATGACGGCACCCCCGAGGCCGCGTGCCCGGAAGGCTTGGCGCGCCCCGCGTGCATGAAGAAGCCCGCCGACCCCATGCAGGGGCGGCGGGCTTGGTGTTTCCGTGTCGGGAACCGTGGCGCTGGTGCGCTACTTGTTCATCACGTTCAGGAATTCGCGGTTGCTCTTGGTGGCGCGCATCTTGTCCAGCAGGAATTCCATGCTGTCGATGGGCGACATGGGCGCCAGGATCTTGCGCAGGATCCACACGCGGTTGAGCACTTCGTCCGACAGCAGCAGGTCTTCCTTGCGGGTGCCGGTGCGGTTGATGTCGATGGCCGGGAACACGCGCTTTTCGGCCAGGTGGCGTTCCAGGTAGATTTCCATGTTGCCGGTGCCCTTGAACTCTTCAAAGATCACTTCGTCCATGCGCGAGCCGGTGTCGATGAGGGCGGTGGCGATGATGGTCAGGCTGCCGCCTTCCTCGATATTGCGCGCCGCGCCAAAGAAGCGCTTGGGGCGTTGCAGGGCGTTGGCGTCCAGACCGCCGGACAGCACGCGACCGGAAGAGGGGGTGACGGCGTTGTATGCGCGGCCCAGACGGGTGATGGAGTCGAGCAGGATGACCACGTCGCGCTTGCGTTCCACCAGGCGCTTGGCCTTTTCCAGCACCATCTCGCAGACCTGCACGTGACGCTGCGGGGGTTCGTCGAAGGTGGAGCTGACCACTTCGGCGTTCTTCACCGTGCGTTCCATGTCGGTCACTTCCTCTGGCCGCTCGTCGATGAGCAGCACGATGAGGTACGCATCCGGATGGTTGGCGTTGATGGAGTTGGCGATGGTCTGGAGCAGGATGGTCTTGCCGGTGCGGGGGGGCGCCACGATCAGGCCGCGCTGGCCGCGGCCCACGGGGGCCATCATGTCGATGACGCGGCTGGAGTAGTTCTTGTCCCCGTTCTCCATGGTGAACTGGCGGTCGGGGTAGATGGGCGTAAGGTTGTCGAACAGAACGAGGTTCTTGGCGTTTTCCGGCGGCTCGAAGCCGATCTCGGTCACCTTCAGCAGGGCGAAGTAGCGTTCGCCTTCCTTGGGCGGGCGGATCTGGCCGGAAACCACGTCACCCTTGCGCAGGTTGAAGCGGCGAATCTGCGACGGCGAAACATAGATGTCGTCGGGGCCGGGCATGTAGCTGCACAGCGGTGAACGCAGAAAGCCGAAACCGTCGGGCAGTATTTCCAGCACGCCGTCGCCGTAGATGGCGCCGTTCTGCGAAGCGCAGGCCTGAAGCAGGGCAAAGATCAGCTCCTGCTTGCGCATGCCGCTGGCGCCTTCGACGTTGTATTGCTCGGCAAGCTCCATGAGCTCGCTCATGCTCTTGATCTTGAGTTCCGAAAGATTCATGGCCGTCTCGGAACCCTGGACGTTCTTCTTTTTCCTCATAGGCGTGGTGGGGGACTGCTTTTGGAAGGGTGTGGGGGTGTATGGAAGGGTGTCATTACAGCCTACCGCACGGCACGAAAGACCGCACAATGGCGATCCGTACGCAAGCGAAGACTGTTGTCGGAATGACGGTATGAAGGAAAATCGTTGTGGTGGACGGGCGGGAACACTGTGTCGGGTCCGAAGCCGGGTTTTCGTTGCCCGGTAAGGAGGGAAGGAGACCCATAAGAGAGGTGTTGCAATGTTCGGTTGCTTCCACCCGCCGTACAAGGGGCTACCTAGCCCATTCGACAGGGGATGGCAAGGGGTCTACTCGCTTTTTTCCCTGGCTTGCAGGACATCCTGGAACATCTCTTCGATTTCGGTGCGTACGTTGTCCTGGGTCCGGTCCAGTACGCAGGCCAGTTCCAGGGTGATCAGTCCCATGGCCTGTTCCAGCAGGCGGCGTTCGCCGAACGAGAGTTCCTTGTCCCGGCCGATGAGCAAGAGTTCGCGCAGCACGTAGGCAACGTCCGCAAGATCGCCGCTCTTCAGTTTTTCGGAGTATTCACGGTAGCGGCGGTTCCAGTTCTGGCCGGTGTAGCCGGTAAAGCCTGTGCGGTCGCGCAGTGATTCGAGGATGTCGGCCCCCATCTCCGGTGCACACAACGGGCGCAGCCCCACATTGGCGGCATTGCGCACGGGCACCATGAGGGTCACGTTGTTGCCTAGGATACGGACGATATAAAAGTCCGTGGCAACGCCGCCAACCACTTGCGACTCGACGCGTTCGACCTTGCCGACGCCTTGAGCCGGGTAGACGACGAGTTGATCCTGGGCAAACACTCGGAACTCCATGCGGGGAAAACAAGGTTGAATTCGGCAGGAAAAGACACTCTACTCCAATCCGCAGCAAGAGTCCATCCCGCTGGCGGTCAGCAGCAGTGCACAGGGCCGGGGCGCGCCACCGCAAGGCGGCTTGCAGTCGGCGCGCATGCGCATGGGACAAGGGGAAAAACGCGGAACAGCCCCGGTGATGCCCCAGGAGCCCATCCGCAATGGGGGGCACGCCAGGCACCGGCGTGGTGCGGACACGCATCGCCCGTCCGGCTTGCCGGTTGCCGCCAGTTCTGCTTCGGGCAGGCTGTGGCCCTGCCGCGTCACTCCGGCTTGTAGGCGTTGGCGAACTGGGTGGCGGCGGCAGCGCCCTGGCTGGCAAAGGTGGTCATGGCCTGCACGGCGGCGGGCAGCAGGGTGTCCAGCAGATCCTGTTCCGGACCGGAAAGCCTGCCCAGCACCCAGTTGGTGGTCTCGCCGCCGTGGGGCGAGCGGCCTATGCCCAGGCGCAGGCGGTGGAAGTCCGGCGTGCCGAGCAGTTGGGTAATGGACTTCAGCCCGTTGTGCCCGGCATTGCCGCCCCCGGTCTTGAACTTCATGCGACCGAGGGGGATGTCCAACTCGTCGTGCACCACCAGGATGGCACCCGGCTTGATCCGGTAGTACGAGGCAATGGCCAGCACTGCCTCTCCGCTCAGGTTCATGAACGTCTGCGGCTTGGCCACCAGCCACGGATCGCCCGTGGGCGTGATGCGGCATCGCCACAGGTCGTACTTCTTCTTGCCGCCGGAAAGCTGGTCGCACCCGCTGCCCGTCTCACGGGCAACAGTGTCCATCAGCGCATCCACGGCCATGAAGCCAAGGTTGTGGCGGGTGCGTTCGTATTCCTTGCCCGGATTACCCAGGCCGACGATGAGACCGGCGACGTTCATGCGCGGTAGGGGGGGTTGGGGTTCTGCGGGACGGTAAAGGCGGCGTGAGGTGGGCTGCCCTGCGTACGGGCACGAATGCGCATGCTGGCGCAAGGGGAGGGGGCTGGGCCCCGTCGGCATGTGCGGCGGGCTGCGACGGCGGGTTCCGGAAACGCGGAAACCGGCCCCGCGCGAGATGCGCGGGGCCGGAGGGAAACCGCGGTCCGAACCTTGGGAAGTCGCGCGTCAAGTCCACATTGGCAAGGCCGTCCACGTGGCGAGGACAGCCCGCATCAGAGTGCGGCGGACGGCGGCGTTCCCGGCCTCAGGCGCTATTCCTCGCCCTTGGGCGAGACAACGGCCACGACGGCGAAGTTGCGGTCGGTAACGGCGCTGACGCCTTCGCCCAAGGGCAGGTCGTTCACGCTGATGGTCTTGCCGATTTCGAGGTCGGTCAGATCAATGGTGATCTTGCTGGGCATCAGCAGGGGCTTGGCAGAAAGGTCCAGCGCTTCGCGGTACACTTCCAGCTTGCCGCCGGCCTTCACGCCCTTGGAGGTGCCGGTGAATTCGAGGGGCACGCGGATCTTGACGGGCTTGTCCAGGTCCACGCCGCGAAAATCGATGTGCGAGAAGCGATTCTTCACCGGGTGGTACTGGATCTGCCAGAACAGCACCGGGTGGGTGGACGTGGTGCCGTTGTCGTCCAGTTCAATGTTGAAGACGGTGGTGCGGCCCACGGCTTCGAACATCTTCACGACGGGAAGCATGTCCATCACGATCGGCACGTTCAGGCCTTCGGCGTTGTAGAGCACGCCGGGAACCAGGGTTTCGGCCCGCAGCTTGCGGTTGGCGCCCTTGCCAAGGCCGTCGCGCTTGCGCACGCTCAGAGTCTTCAGTTCGGACATTGCAGTTCTCCTTAAATTCATTCCCGCGTAGGCATCCCGCCCCGCGTCGGAATGTGAATTGCTATACGAAAAGTACGCTCACCGAGGATTCGGTGTGGATGTTATGAATGGCCTTGGCCAGAAGGCCCGCCACGGAAAGTACCTTCAGCTTGCTGCACGCGGCCAGCTTGTCGCCCAGCGGCACCGTGTCGGTGACGATGACCTGCGAGAAGGTGGAATTGCACAGCCGCTCGATGGCCGGGCCGGACAGCACGGCGTGGGTGGCGCAGGCCATCACTTCCTTGGCGCCGTTCTTCAGCAGCACCTCGCCCGCCGCGCACATGGTGCCTGCGGTGTCGATCATGTCGTCCACAACGATGGCGATCTTGTCCTTGACGTCGCCGATGACGTGCATGGCCGAGGCCTGGTTGGGACGGTCGCGGCGCTTGTCGATGATGGCCAGGCCCGCGTTCAGCTTCTTGGCGAACGAGCGGGCGCGCTCCACGCCGCCCGCGTCGGGCGAGACGATGACGATGTCGCCCGCGTACGGACGCAGGTATTCGAGAATGACCGGCTGTGCGTACAGGTTGTCCACCGGCACGTTGAAAAATCCCTGAATCTGGCCCGCGTGCAGGTCCACCGTGACCAGGCGGTCGGTGCCGGCGGTGGTCAGGAAGTCGGCCACCAGCTTGGCGCTGATGGGCGCGCGGGGGCTGACCTTGCGGTCCTGGCGGGCGTAGCCGTAGTAGGGCACCACGGCGGTAACGCGACCGGCGCTGGCGCGCTTCAGCGCATCCAGCATCAGGCACAGCTGCATCAGGTTGTAGTTGACGGGCGAACAGGTGGCCTGCACGACGAATACGTCGTCGCCGCGCACGTTGTCGCCGATCTCGATGCGAATCTCGCCGTCGCTGAACGTCTCGCACAGGGCCGGGGTGAGCTGGCAACCCAGGTGGTCGCAGATGGCCTTGGCAAGGGCGGGGTTCGACGTGCCGGTAAGAATCTTCAGATCACCGTGCATGTTTCGACTTCCGGCTTGTGGTTGCGATGGCAAGCGTCATCGGAAAAAAGTGGCTGGGGCGGAAGGACTCGAACCCTCGGATGACGGGACCAAAACCCGTTGCCTTACCAGCTTGGCGACACCCCAGCATGAGGAAAATTTCGTACGTGACGCAGGGGCTGGCCTGCGTGCGCCTTGCGGCGCGCATCTCACAGCGCGTGCAAAAAGGCCGCGATGTTGTCGTTGCGAAGTGCTTCGGCCACATCGCGCGCCGTGCCGTGTTGTCTGAACAGGGCGAACAGGCTGGCGCCGCTCCCGCTCATCAGCGCGGCACAGGCCCCGCGTCGAAGAAGAAATTCCTTGGTTCGGCGCAGGGTTGCATGTGCCTGAAAAACAACCGGTTCAAAGCTGTTGGTCAGCCACGGTCCGCGAGAGAGAGGATTTCTATCTTCTAGACTTTCCGATGTCAAGCAAGGGCGCAATGATTTCGCACTCTGTCCAATGCCGGAGTGGCAGCCGGGCGCGGAGGGTTTGCCGGAAGCGGCGATATTGCCCGGTGCGGGGATATTGGCGGCATCCCAGGCCCGGTAGGCCCAGGGGGTGGAGACGCGTATCGGCGGGCAGGCCAGTACCAGATGCATGCCAGCCAACCCCAGCGCGGCAAGTTCGCCGGGCGCGAGCGGGGTGAGCACCTCGCCGATGCCGGTTGCCCGCGCCGGGCCATCCATCAGGAAGAAGGGCACGTCGGCGCCAACACCGGCGGCCATGTCCCGCAGGGCTTCCGGCGTGGGGGCCGCGTTGGGGGCCTGCTGCGCGCACAGCGCCGCAAGGTGGCGCAGCAGCATGGCGGCATCGGCACTGCCGCCGCCCAGCCCCGCCCCGTGCGGGATGTGCTTTTCCAGGTGCACCGCAAGGCGGGGCCGAAACCCGGTGGCCTCCGCGAACCGTTCGTACGCGGTCACCACGGTGTTGCGGGCGGGGTCCACGTCAGGCTCGGTGCAGGTGAAGGCGATGCCCGCATCCGCGCGGGGCGCCACGTGCAGCAGGTCGCATGGTTCCGGCAGGGGCAGGAACAGGGTGTCCAGTTCGTGGTATCCGTCGGGCCGTACGTCGGTGATGCGCAGGTACAGGTTGACCTTGCACCCGGCGCGCAGGGTGACGGCGCGGGGCGCGGCAACCTGACCGCTGTCCGGCGTCACGGGCCGGGCGGGGCCGCTGTCCGGCGCGGAAGTGCCGTGGTGGCTCACGCTTCGGCCCCTGCATCGCGGCGCAGTGTTTCCACGGTCAGGTGGTCGTTGGTGAACACGCACAGTTCCCCGGCAATGGCCATGGCCTCGCGGACCACGGTTTCCGCGTCCAGCGTGGTGTGCCGGGCCAGGGCGCGGGCTGCGGACAGAGCATAGGGGCCGCCGCTGCCGATGGCGGCAATGCCGTCGTCCGGTTCGATGACGTCGCCCGTGCCGGTCAGGATGAGAATGGTTTCCGCGTCGGCCACCAGCAGCATGGCCTCCAGCCTGCGCAGGTACTTGTCCTTGCGCCAGTCCTTGGCCAGTTCCACGGCGGCGCGGGTGAGGTTGCCGCCGAATTCCTCCAGCTTGGCCTCGAAGCGTTCGAACAGGGTGAACGCGTCGGCGGTGGCCCCGGCAAACCCGGCCAGCACCCGGTCGCGGTACAGGCGGCGTACCTTGCGGGCGGTGTGCTTCATGACCACGCTCTGGCCCATGGTCACCTGCCCGTCACCGGCCATGGCCACGCCTGCCGCGCCGCGCACGGCAAGGATGGTGGTACCCTTCAATTCCATATGGTTGTCCCTTCGGCGTCGTCGCGCCGGTTTCGCAAAGGTTGGGGGGCGCGATGTCAGGCGATGTCAGGCGATGTCAGGCGGTGGCAGGGCGCCGGTCTGGCCTGGTCTGGACTGGTCGGGCCTGGTTTGGGCGTCGCCCGCATCACGGGCACTCTGCCCGGCAAGCGCCTGGAGCGCCGTGTGCCACACCGCCAGCATGGCCTGTCCGTGCAGGACAAAGCGTACCTCGCGCACCAGTCCGGCGCGCAGGCCGCGTATGGCCTCGGCCAGGGCGATGGGCGCTGCCTGCTCCGGTGGATAGCCGTAGCTGCCGCAACTGATGGCCGGAAAGGCCACCCGGGCCAGTCCGTGCTCCGCCGCCAGCCGCAGGCTGTTGGCGTGGGCGGCGGCAAGCGCCTGCGCCTCGCCGTGCCTTCCGCCGTGCCAGATGGGACCCACGGCGTGGATCACGTGGCGGGCAGGCAGGTTGAACCCCGGGGTGATGACGGCCTCTCCGGCGGCCAGCGGGCCGCGCCGGGCCACGATGGTCCGCCCGGCGGGCAGCAGCTCCGGCCCGGCGGCGCGGTGCAGTGCGCCATCCACGCCGCCGCCCCCGCGCAGTGCGGCGTTGGCGGCGTTGACCACCGCGTCGGTTGCCGTGGCGGCAAGGTCGCCGGTGGACACAACCAGCAGGCCGTGACCAGCGGGGGCGGGGATGGTCAGGGACAGTTCGTCCAAAGGGGGCCGTCCTGGAAAAGTCATGTGGATACTGCCGTGCGCGTTGCGTGAACCATGCCGGGATGCGGCCGGGGCGCCGTTGCCATGGGCCGGTGCCGGTCGCTGGCGCGCTGCGCCACGAAATTTCTCCGGCACGGCGCACGCGATGCCGCCGCAGCCGGACAGCGCTACCAGACCGCCTTGCGCTCCTGATACCGGGTGTCGAAGCGCTCCAGTTCCGTCTGGTCCTCCGGCGTGCGGATGACCGCCCGCGCCTTGTCGCGCAACTGCTCGACCTTTTCCTTCTCGTTGGCGTACAGCGCGCTGTAGGCAAGGTGCAGGTAGCCCTTGAATATCTGCCCGTCCATGCCAAGGGCGCGACCGTAATAGTCGTGTACCTCGGAATCCTCGGGCAGGTGGCGCAACACTTCCTTGTAGTAGGTGTAGGCCTCATTGCGCTGCCCGGCATCGAACAGCAGCCGGGCGTAGAAGAACAGGGCCATGTAGTCGCGCGAATTCATCAGCACGGCGCGTTGCAGCATCTGCGCCGCGCGGTTGCGGTCGCCCTTGGTGTAGTGGAACCGCCCGGCCTCGCGCCAGACAAGCTGGTCCTTGGGGTTGCAGGCCAACGCCCTGTCGAAGGCCGCCGTGGCCTCGCCCACCCGGTTCAGGCGCGAATACAGGATGGCCAGCCCCAGTTGCGACATGCAGTCGGTGGGCTTGGCCTGCTCGAAGGTGCGCAGGGCGATGGTGGCGTCCGCGTAGCGGGCGCGCACCAGCAGTTGCACCCGGTGGAAGCGCTCGTCGTCGTCCTGCCGGTTGCGCACGCTGGCGGGCTGCTGCTCCACGCGCAGGCGCACTTCGCTGATGCGTTCGGTAAGGTTGGGGTGGGTACTGAGATAGGTGGGCACGTCGGTGCCGGTCATCCAGCTCTGCCTGCGCAGCTTTTCGAAGGCCCCGGCCATGCCGTCGGGCCGGAACCCGGCGGCCACCAGGTACTGCATGCCCACCTGGTCGGCATCCGCTTCGTCGATGCGGCTGTAATTGAGCATGGCCGTCTGCCCGGCCGCCAGCGACCCGGCCATGGCCGCGCCCTTGCTGCTGCCGCCACCCATGAAGGCCCCGGCCAGCGCGCCAGCCAGGCTGAGCAGGGTGATGCGCTGCGACTTTTCGATGCGGCTGGCGATGTGGCGCTGGGTGACGTGGCCCATTTCGTGTGCCAGCACGCCCGCCACCTCGCTTTCGTGCTCCATGGCCATCAGCAGTCCGGTGTGCACGAAGATGTACCCGCCGGGGCTGGCGAAGGCGTTGACGGCGTTGTGCAGCAGCACGTTGGTCTCGAAGTCGAAGGGCTGCGGCGGCACCACCGCCTTCAGCCGTTCGACGATGGACCGCACGTACTCCTTGACCTCCGGGTCTTCCACCAGCGGCAGGCGCGCCTTGATGAGCACGTTGAACTTCTTGCCCAGTTCCACCTCGTCCTTGACGGTGAAGTCGCCCAGAAAGGCCCCGGCTGTCGGGGCGAAGGCGGGCAGGGCCTGGCCCAGCAGCATGAGCGCGCACAGGCACAGGGCAAGCGCGCCCCGCAGGCGGGCGCGAAGCCAGCCGGTACGGGGCGCGGAAGAAGCGCGAAGGCGAATGGGCATGCGGGAAGCCATGACGCGGCTTATAGCACGTCCCACACCGCGCCGGAAGGCGTATCGCGCACCTCTATGCCGAGGGCGGCGATCTCGTCACGGATGGCGTCGGCACGGGCAAAGTCCTTGTCGGCGCGGGCGTTGATGCGGGCCTGCAACAGTTCCTCGACCCGTGTCGGGTCGATACCCTTGCGGGCCACGCGGCAGGCGCGCAGTTCCGCCAGAAACCCGGCGGGTTCGCGGCCAAACACGCCCAGCACGGCAAACCACGTGGCGGCCTGGTTCAGCACGGCCCGGAAGAAGGCGCGGGCCCCCTCGGTCTTGCGCTGGCCCTTGTTGTCCAGGATGCGGTTGGCCAGGCGGACCATGGTGAACACGTGGCCCAGGGCGGCCGCAGTGTTCATGTCGTCTTCCATGGCGTCGGTGAAGGCCTGGCGCAGCCCTTCGAATTCCTCGGTCACGTCCTTGGGCAGGGGGCCGGAGGTCCACTTTTCGCGCGTGAGTTCGGCGTGCAGCAGCCCCAGCGCCTCGTAGATGCGCTTGAGGTTCTTTTCCGCCTCGTCCATGGACTCGAAGGTGAAGTCGATGGGGCTGCGGTAGTGCTTGGTCAGCAGGAAGTAGCGCAGCGTTTCCGGCAGGTAGTTTTCAAGAATGTCGCGGATGGTGCGGAAGTTGCCGAGCGACTTGGACATCTTTTCGGCGTTCACCTGCACGAAGCCGTTGTGCACCCAGTAGCGCACGAAGTCCTTGCCAAGGGCCGCTTCCGTCTGGGCGATTTCGTTCTCGTGGTGCGGAAAGACCAGGTCCTGCCCGCCGCCGTGAATGTCCAGGGGCAGGGGCAGGTGCTTTTCGCTCATGGCCGAGCACTCGATGTGCCAGCCGGGGCGCCCCTGGCCCCACGGGCTTTCCCAGAAGGGTTCGCCGGGCTTGGCCGCCTTCCACAGGGCGAAATCGAGCGGGTCTTCCTTTTCCTCGCCGGGGGCCACGCGGGCACCGGAGCGCAGGTCGTCCACATCGCGGCCGGAAAGCTTGCCGTAGCCGGGAAAGGCGCGCACGCGAAAGTACACGTCGCCCGAAGGGGTGGCGTAGGCCTTGTCCTGTTCGATGAGCCGCTCGCACAGCGAGATCATTTCCGCGATATGGGTGGTGGCCCGGGGTTCCAGGTCCGCCCGCAGCACGTTCAGGCGGTCCATGTCCTCGTAGAAGGTGGCGATGTACTTTTCCGCGACCTCCTGACTGGAAAGACCTTCCTGGTTGGCGCGGGTGATGATCTTGTCATCCACGTCGGTGAAGTTGCGCGCGAAGGTGACGCCGAGCCCGGTGTGGCGCAGATAGCGCACCAGCACGTCGAACACCACGGCAGAGCGGGCGTGCCCGATGTGGCACAGGTCGTACGCGGTGATGCCGCAGACGTACATGTTGACCTTGCCGGGCACGGCAGGCTCGAAATGCTCTTTCTTGCGGGTCAGGGTATTGTACAGTTGCATTGATGCTCCCGTGGAAGTGCGGTGTGGTGCGTCAGCATGGCATCGTGTGTGCGCCCAGCAGGTGGGCCGGGTACGGAGAGAGGAACGTGCCACTGCAAGGTTGATGTTCCCTCAGGGGGTGTTTCTAAATCAGGAATTTTGTTCGTTGGCGAGGAAAACGAGCCTGCCATGAGGGAGTATACTCTTGTTGTATTCGGCCGATATGGCAGATGAAGTTTGACGAAGCCAACGGGCGAAAGGACGATTTAGAAACACCCCCTAGCAGCCACCGGTACAGGCCGGCCCATAGAACTGGTCGATGCGGCGCTGGTGGCGGCCACCCTCGAAGGGGGTGTCCAGAAACACGTCCACAAGGCCCATGGCCACGCCGGGGCCGGTCACCCGTTCCCCAAGGCACAGCACGTTGGCGTCGTTGTGCTGGCGGGTGGCGCGGGCGTGGAATTCGCAGGTGCACAGCGCGGCGCGGATGCCCGGAAAACGGTTGGCGGCCATGGACATGCCGATGCCCGTGCCGCAGACCAGGATGCCGAAGCCGCCGGTGGCCAGCACCCGTTCGGTCACCTTGGCGGCGTAGAGCGGGTAGTCGCAGCTTTCGGCGGTCTGGGGGCCAAGGTCTTCCACCTGGCGGCCCGTGGCCTTGAGGTGGGCCACGATGACCTGCTTCAGGGCGAGACCGGCGTGGTCGGAGCCGATGATGACGGATGCGGGCATGACGGATGCGGGCATGGGGGTTCCCTCGCTGGGTGCTGACGGAAATATGGGGTGTTGGCCCGTGGCGGGGCGCGGTGCGTGCCGGAAAGCCGAGGTGTCCTCAGTGTGCCGGGCCGTGGCCGTGCGGAGGGCTGTGGGGCGGCCTAGGCACGGCAAGCCCGGAGGGCGACAGCCTGAAACCCCGAGGATTGGCGGCGCAGGGAATGTGCTGTTCCGGGGGCCGCTTGTCAAGATGGCGCCGCGCGCCAACCCGGAAAGAGGGCGCCTGCCGCATCCGTGCCTGTCAGGTCAGTTCCTGCCGTCCGTGCAATTCGGGCCGCAACAGCGGGCCATGCGTGCCAGATGGCGTTCGCGGTCCGCATCGGCACCGGCGGCGTGGCGGGCCAGTTCGTCGCGCAGGAAGGCGGCGCGCCCGGCCAGTTCGAGGACGCGGGCGTCGTCCGTCGTCAGGTTGCCCGCCTCCAGCAGTTCCGCCACGCGGCGGCCAAGGGCGGCGTGCTCCTCGTCCATGCGGCGGCGCAACTGGCGCGCCTCGGTACTGCGCAGCACGCCCGAGGCCACGCGGCACAGTTCGCCACGCAGCACGCACAGCCCCACCTTGAGGTTGGACAGCACGGCCGAAAGAGAAAAGGTGGTCTGGGTATCGGGCGCGGTCATGAGCGTCTCCGTCGCGTTATGGTGCCTGCGTGACGTGAATGGGTGGATACGTTGCGTGCGTCGACGATGCTGGCGGCTGGCCGTGACGCGGGCTGGCGCGGAATGGGCAGGATCAGCGCCGCGCGCCTTCGCGCAACGGCAGAACCTCTGTGCCTTCGGGCAGTTCAAGCCCCAGTTGCTCGCCGGTGAAGGCCTGTGGCCGTTCCCGTTCCTTCACCAGCAGAATGGCCGAATATCCCTTGGCGTGGGTGATGGTGATCTTGCGGGGCAGGGGGGGCACGGCCTCGTCATAGTCGATGCGCATGTCCCACCCGGCCTGCTTCGCGCCGGGGGCGGTATCGGTCCAGTGGCGGGGCAGTCCTTCGGGGGAAAGTTCAAGCATTCCGCCAACCCTGCCGCGCGTCAGAGTGTAGGCGATTCCCCCGTCGGCCACAAGCCGTGCGTCCGTGCGGGCATCGTCGAAGACCCTGGCGAACCGGCCGTTCAGCAGGTTGGCCAGATCCGGCACGGAAAAGGGCACCGGCACGCCGAACGAAAGCAGGGCGCGCCCGCCCTGGTTCAGCCCGCCGCTATGGTAGTAGGCGCGGTTTTCGTTGGGGGCATAGGCGAGAAAGGTGGTGTCGTCCTCGCGGATGCGGGCCACGGTGGCCCCGATGCCGGCCATGATGTCCAGGCGCAGCGGCACGTCGCCGTTGGACCACAGCAGGGCCACCACGCGGTTGCCGTCGTGTTCGCCGGTCTTGTAGCGCAGGCTGGCGTTGACCCGGAAGGGACCGGCATCCGCATCGTTGGTCTGCGCCCAACTGCGGTAGGCATGCCAGGCGGCGTCCGCCTGGTCGGCGGGGGCGGGCACGCCGGGGGCCACGCGAGGGGCACAGCCCGGAAGCAGTGCGGCCATGGCAAGCAGGATGAAGACAGGCAGGGTCACGGCCAGTTGGGACCACACGCAACGACGCACGGCAGTGCCGTGCGCCCCGATTGCGTTGGTCACCCCGGTCACCCCGGTCACACCGGTTGTCCCGGCTGCCCCGGACGCCGAAGTCGCCCCATATCCCATGGACGCGATGAAAAGCCGGAAGGATGGATGCATCACAGATTCTTGAGCTTGGCGGTAACGTCCGCCGCGTTGGCGGGCGACATTTCCAGGGCCTTGCGATAGCCCTTGCGCGCCTCTGCCTTCTTGCCGAGGGCGGCGGCGATGTCGCCGTAATGTTCCCATATGGTGGGGTCGCTGGCGCCCAGTTCCACGGCGCGGCCAATGGCCTGCCATGCCTCGTTCAGTTCGCCCCGGCGATAGTGTGTCCAGGCCAGCGAATCGAGGATGTAGGTACTGTCGGGCGCTTCTTCAAGGGCACGGGTGATCAGTTCCAGCGCCCGGTCCAGGTCGCGGCCCTGCTCCGCCAGGGTGTAGCCCACGTAGTTCAGGGCCTGGGCATGGCGCGGGTGGTCGGCGATGACCTGCTCCATCATGGTGAACGCCTCGGCCTTCTGGCCGCGCTCGTCCAGGATGATGCCGCGCATGAAGGCGATTTCCGCGTCCTCTGGCCAGAACCTGCGCGCCTCTTCCATGACGGCCAGGGCTGCTTCCGGCTTGTCGCTGTTCAGGTACAGCTGGGCTTCCATCTGCCAGAATTCCTTCTGGCCGGGGTAGAGCTTCTGCCCTTCCTTCAGCGTGGCCAGCGCCCCCGTGAGGTCGCCGGATTCATACAGCAGCTGGCTTTTAAGGCGCAGTGCCCGGTCGTGGTACTTGTTGGACGGGGTGATCTCCGCCAGCCAGTGGATGGCCCCGGCCGGGTCGCGCTTGCCCTCGAAGGACAGTACGGCCAAGTAGAAATACACTTCTTCCGGCGCGCCGGGGGTATCCTTGACCACGGTAAGCAGGGCGTCGGCCTGTTCGTAGAACTTTTCTTCCAGAAACAGGGTGGCCGCCGTGAGCAGAAACCCGAAGGTTTCCGGCCCCTGGCGGGCCATTTCGTAGGCCTTGGCCGGGTTGTTCAGCTTCAGGCTGATGGCGATGAGCCGCAGCCACACGTCCTGGTTGCTTTCGTCCAGGGTGATGATCTGCTCGTAGGTGCGCTCGGCTTCTACGTAGTCCTTGCGCAGTTCGTAGATGAAGGCCAGTTCCGCCCAGGCTTCCAGGAAGTCGGGCGCGGCCTTCACCGCCTTGCGCAACTGGCCCAGCGCCTCGGAATGGCGGTTCAGCCCCACCAGGGCGCGGGCGTGGTAGTAGCGCAGCACCGGGGTGCGGTTGCGCTCTGCAATGCCGGACAGCAGCTTGTCCGCCTCGGCGAAATTGCGGGTTTTCACCAGCAGCAGGGCCAGTTCCTGGCGGGCCTGTTCGTCCTCGCCATGGACGTTGACGAAGCTGCGCAGGGTGTACAGCGCATCGCTGGTGCGGTTTTCCTCCAGGTAGGTTTCCACCAGCAGCAGGGTGATGTCCAGGTCGTCGGGGTAGCGCGTCACGCCTTCCTGCAATACCTGGCGGGCCAGGGTTGCTTCCTTGCGCGAAAGCAGGAACGAGCCGCCGTCGATGAACACCCTGGGCGACGGGTCGAGGGCCACCAACTGCTCGATGGCGGTCAGCGCGTCGCGCATGTTGCCGCTGCGCCCCGCCTGCTCCAGCAGCAGGTAATAGTAGGTGGTGGCCGCATCCGGCGACAGCCGCCATTCAACGGGCGCGGCGGGCTGCTCCGGGGCGGCCTGGCGGGTTGCGCAGCCGGAAACGACGGATGCCAGACAGACCACCGCCAACAGCGTGGCGGCGCGGGAAAGCGACCCGATGCGTGACCGCCCACGCGTCGTGGCGGACGTCTGGGCGGCCACCTGGAAAAATGCCGGGCGGCGCGGTGCCCGGATGGCCGCCAGCGTGCCTGCGGCGTTGCGGACGGGGGCGATGCGATGAATGGATGGCATGGAGGGCTCGTGCAACGGCCTGACCGGGCCGGGCGGCTACTGTGATATCCAGTCCGAGGAGAAGTCGCGTATTTCCTTGAACAGATGGTCGCGCAGCTTTTGCAGCAGGCGTGCCTCTATCTGCCGGACGCGTTCCCGGGTGATGTCGTACTTCTCGCCGATCTCGCGCAGGGTGACGGGCTGTTCCGTAAGCAGGCGGTGCTGGAGGATGTACGCCTCCTTGTCCGACAGCTTCGGCAGGATGGTCTGCACCCTGTCCTGCACCATGCGCGCGATTTGGCTGTTGGCCAGCGTTTCTTCGATACCGGGGCCAAGGGCAGGCAGGAAGTCCATGCGGGTGGCCCCGCCGGAATCCTCGCCCACGGTGATGTCCAGGGACATGTCCGACGAATCGAGCCGCTGCTCCATCTCTATGACCTGTTCCACGGTCACGTTGAGCTTTTCCGAGAGGGTGGCGGCGTCGGGGTCGTACCCCTGGGCGATCAGGCGCTGGCGTTCCTTGTTGAGGTTGTAGAACAGCTTGCGCTGGGCCTGCGTGGTGCCGATCTTGACCATCCTCCAGTTGTCCATGATGAACTTGAGGATATAGGCCTTGATCCAGAACGCGGCGTAATACGAGAACTTGATGCCCTTTTCAGGGTCGAACTTGTTGACCGCGCGCATCAGGCCCACATTGCCTTCCTGAATCAGATCCAGCACATTCTGCATCCAGCGCCGCTGGAAGTCCATGGCGATCTTGACCACCAGGCGCAGGTGCGAAGTGACCAGCCGGAAGGCGGCGTCGCTGTCGCCCTGTTCCTGCACGCGGCGGGCAAGGTCGAATTCCTCGTCCGGCTTCAGCAGCGGAAAGCGGCTGATTTCGCGCAGGTACAGGTGCAGGGAGTCGCGCGTGGAGGCGCCGGGCATGGCCGGACGCAGTACAGGCAGGGAGCGGTTGCGGCCTTCGCCGTCATCGTGCGCCCCCGCTGCGTCATGGGCTCCTTGGCGGGCGCGGGGCGACTCGTCGTCGCCGTGCAGCATATCCACGTCGATGGCGTCGTCGACGGGGCCGTCGAAGTCGATGTCCAGTTCGTCGTCGGCGCTATCGTCGGCGTCATCCGCTTCGTCCGGGTCTTCTCCGACCACGGTGGCGGAGGCCGGGGCGTCAGCGTCACCAGTGGGGGAGGGGGCGGCACGACGGCTGCGCGCGGGGGTGCCTGCAGCCGAGCTGTCCTTGGCGGATTTGCCGGGGCGGGCAGGTGCGGATTTGCCGGACGCCGCCCTTGCGCGGGGCTTGGAGGCAACTTCCGGCTGTGGGTCGAGAAGCACCTCGGCGTCCAGCACCACTTCAGGCGTTACGGGCGCTTCGGGTGCCCCAGACGTTTCAGGGGCATGAGGCATGGCACCGGATGCCCCTGCGGGCCCGGCTGCCTTGGCGCCGCGCGTGCGCGCGGCGCGGCGCGGCGTTTTCACGATATCGGTCATGGTATCCGGTCAAGGCGCGGCGCGGGCCGCGCTGGTTCGTGCGTCGTGTAGCGGGATCCCAATGCGCGTGACGGGGCCGTACGGGCATGGATGGTATGATTTTTGTTTGTCCTTTACAAGGCTTTCCGGTACACAGGCCTTCCCGTGCGGCGGTACGCGCCGGTCGGACACGTTTTCGGAACACTCGCGGTTCACGGTTGCCCGATCACCTGATCGCCCGTCCGGACGCCTGCGAGCCAAGTTTCAGGAGTACAGGCTGTGCCAGATTTTCGTCAAGCGCTTCGCTCCGGTCGTCGGCTGGTCTTCGATGGCGGCATGGGTACCATGCTCCAGTCGCGTGGGCTGCCACCCGGCGTAAGCCCTGAGCTGTTCTGCCTGGCCCGGCCTGACGTGCTGGTGTGCATCCATGCCGACTACCTGCGCGCCGGGGCCGACGTGCTGACCACCAACTCCTTCGGCGGCTGCGTCTACAAGCTGGGCACCGGCCCCGGCGCGCCCGACGTTGTGGAGTTCAACCGCGCCATGGCCCGCGCCGCCCGCGAGGCCGTGCTTGCCAGTGGCCGCGAGGCCTTCGTGGCGGGCAGCGTGGGGCCGTCCGGCCATTTCATGCGCCCGCTGGGCGACCTGGACCCCGCAGAACTTGTGGCGGCCTTCCGCGCCCAGATCCGGGGGCTGGTGCAGGGCGGGGTGGACCTGATCCTGGCCGAAACCCAGTTCGACCTGGCCGAGGCACGGGCCATCGTGCTGGCCGTGCGCGCCGAATGCGACCTGCCCGTGGGCGTTTCCATGACCTTCGAGGGCGGCGTCAGCCTTACCGGCACGCGGCCCGAGGTGTTCGTGCAGTCCATGCTCAACATGGGCGTGGATCTCGTGGGCACCAATTGCAGCGCCGGACCGGAGCAGATGGTCGAGGTGGTGGACGAACTGCTGGCCCTTGCCGAAGTGCCGGTGCTGGTGGAACCCAACGCGGGGCTGCCGGAACTGGTGGACGGCAAGACCCTGTTCCGCCTGGGGCCGGACGACTTCGCCAGGCACACCGCGCGTTTTGCCGCTGCCGGTGCGCGCCTGCTGGGCGGCTGCTGCGGCACCACGCCCGACCACATAGCCGCCCTGCGCGGCGCGCTGGACAACCTTTCCGGCGGTCTTGTTCCCGATCCGGCCCGGCGCGACGGCATCGTCCTGACCACCCGCGCCCAGGCCGTGCATGTCGGGGCGGGCAGCCCCATCCGTATCATTGGCGAGCGCATCAACCCCACCGGCAAGAAGCTGCTGACGGCGGAACTGCAAGCGGGCGAATTCGCACAGGCCCTGCGCTTTGCCGACGAGCAGGTGGAGGCGGGTGCACCGCTGCTGGACGTGAACGTGGGCGCGCCCATGGTGGACGAGGCGGCGCTGCTGCCCGCGCTGGTGGAACGCCTGGTGGCCCGTCATTCGCTGCCGCTGTCGCTGGATTCGTCCAACGCCGACGCCATTGCCGCAGCCCTGCCGTTCCATCCCGGCTCGCCGCTGGTCAACTCCATCAGCGGCGAACCCGGCCGCATGGAGCATCTGGGCCCGCTGTGCCGCGACCACGGCGCGCCGTTCATCCTGCTGCCGCTCAAGGGGCGCAAGCTGCCGGTGACGGCGGCCGAGCGCATCGCCATCATCGAGGAACTGCTGGCCCAGGCCGACGGCCTGCGCATTCCGCGCCGCCTGATCATGGTGGACGTGCTGGCGCTGGCCGTGTCGTCCAAGGCAGAGGCCGCGCGCCACTGTCTGGACACCATCCGCTGGTGCGCGGCGCAGGGGCTGCCCACCACCATCGGGCTGTCCAACATCTCGTTCGGCCTGCCCGCGCGCGAACTGCTGAACTCCACCTTTCTGGCCATGGCGGCGGGCGCGGGGCTTTCCTCGTGCATCGCCCACCCCGGCAACGCGCGCATCCGCGAGGCGGTGGCCGCCTCCAGCGTGCTGCTGGGGCTGGACGCCAACGCCGAGGCGTTCATCGAGGGCTATTCCGGCTGGACGCCGGGCGGTGACGCCACCGGCGCGGCACCCAGTGGCGCTGCGGGCGGCACCGGCGGGAGCGCAGGCGGCGTGAAGGCCAAGGCCGCCACGCTGGAAGAAGCCGTCATCCGGGGCGACCGCGACGGCGCGCTGGCCCTGGTGGAGCGTGCCCTGGCCGAAGGGGCCGACCCGTTCACGCTGGTGCAGGAAAAGCTGATTCCCGGCATCACCGAGGTGGGCCGCCGCTACGAGCGGCGCGAATACTTCCTGCCCCAGCTCATCCGCTCGGCAGAGACCATGCAGCACGCCTTTCGCAAACTTCAACCATTGCTTGAAGCCCAGCGGGGGCACGAAACGCGCCCGGTGATCATCATGGCCACGGTGGAAGGCGACATCCACGACATCGGCAAGAACATCGTCACCCTGATGCTGGGCAACCACGGCTTCGACGTGGTGGACCTGGGCAAGGACGTGAAGGCCGCCGACATCGTGGAGGCTGCGGAGCGCCACGGCGCGCGAGTGATCGGGCTTTCGGCCCTGATGACCACCACCATGGTGCGCATGGAAGACACCGTGCGCCTGTTGCGCGAACGCGGCCTGCCGGTCAAGGTCATGGTGGGCGGCGCGGTGGTTACCCCCGCCTATGCCGAGGCCATCGGCGCGGACGGCTATTCCGCCGATGCCGTGGAGGCCGTGCGGGTGGCCAAGGAACTGCTGACCGTCCAGTAAGGGGCGGCTCACGCGTGTCTTTTTGCCTGGCGGAGCGCCTTGCGGCGTCCGCGTTCCCCCTTGTTTTCCGCGCGATCGTACCCGCCATTGTCCGGCGCGCGCCGGTTGCCCCGGCGCGCGTTCGGCGGTAAGAATGCGCTCCGCCCCCGTGGCGGACCCCCGGAACAGCCATGGGCACTCAGCCCTGGGCAACCGCCCGTGGCATTCCGGGCGCCGTGGCTTTATCCCATCGGAGGCTTTTAGATGAAACGCCTGACATCGCTCATCCTTCTTCCCTTGCTGCTTGCCGTCCTGCTCGCCGCCCTGTCCGGCGTGGCTGTGGCCGCCCCGGTGGTGGAAGAAATGGGCTCCGGCGAATTGCTGCGCCGCGTCACCGCCGCCAAGGGCAAGGTGGTCATTGTCAATTTCTTTGCCTCGTGGTGCCCGCCGTGCCTGGAGGAAATTCCCGGCCTGATCAACGTGCGTGCCCGCTATTCCGAAGACAAGGTGGCCCTGTACGGCATCTCGCTGGACGAGAATCCCAAGCAGCTCGCGGCCTTCATGTCCCGTACGCCGTTCAACTATCCGGTGTGGAAGGGCAAGGAGGAGTTGCAGCGGTTCTTCAACGTGTCCTCCATCCCGCAACTGCTGGTCTACGACCGGCAGGGCAAGCTGGTGGCCAACCACGTCGGCCTCGTCGAGGCCGATGAGCTGGGCAAGTTCGTTGATACCCTGCTGGGAGGCAACTAGATGGGCCAGCCATACATCCGCAAGGCCCGCGTGCAGGACGTCAAGGCCATCCACGGCCTGCTCATGCACACCTCCGGCCAGGGGCTGCTGCTGCCGCGTTCGCTGAACCAGCTGTACAGCCACCTGCGCGATTTTCTGGTCATCGACCCTGACGACGGCGGTCCCCTGGTGGGCTGCTGCGCCCTGTCCATCGCCTGGGACGACATCGCCGAGGTGCGTTCGCTGGTGGTGGCCGACGACCTGCGCGGCAAGGGCTGGGGCCGCAAGCTGGTGGATGCCTGCCTGAGCGATGCCGTGACCCTGGGCATTTTCCGGGTGTTCGCGCTGACCTACCAGGTGGAATTCTTTCTGAGGATGGGGTTCCGGGTGGTGGAAAAGGACGTGCTGCCCCAGAAGATCTGGGCGGACTGCATCCACTGTCCCAAGTTCCCCGACTGTGACGAGACGGCGGTACTGCTGGAAATGTAGCGGAAAGGACGCGTCGCGAGCCGCTCTCTGGCGCGCGATGCAGTCTGCGCCAGCTGCCGCCGTTTGCCGCAGCACAGCACGATCCCGCAGGCCGGGCACGCCGCGCAATGCGCAGGCCGCCCGGCCCCCCCCCACGATACACGGGCCCGGAGGCCGGACGACAATGAAGATCAAGGACTTGAAGGTGGTGTATGACGCGCAGGCCATTGCCGCGCGCGTGGCCGAGATGGGCCAGGAAATCAACCGGCTGTACGCGGGCGAGGAACTGGTGGTGGTCTGCGTGCTGAAGGGGGCGTTCATGTTCTTCGCCGACCTGGTGCGGCACCTGGACATGCGGCCGGAACTCGACTTCGTGCGCGTGGCCAGCTACGGATCGTCCACCGCCACCTGCGGCACCGTCAGCTTCACCAAGGACGTGGAAGTGCCCTTGCAGGGCAAGCACGTGCTGCTGGTGGAAGACATTGTGGATACCGGCCACACCGTGGACTTCCTGTTCCGCCAGCTTGCGGCGCGCGGTGCCAAAAGCCTGCGCCTGGCCGCGCTGGTGGACAAGCAGGAGCGCCGCGCCGTGCCCGTGCGCGTTGACTTCGCGGGGTTTGCGTTGCCCGGTGGCTTCATTGTAGGGTATGGCCTCGACTATGCCGAACGGTATCGCGAACTTCCCGGCATTTACGAAGCCGTCATCGAACCCGAGGGTGCGTAGGGTGGGCCACGCCGCCAACCTGTCGTCGCGCCCCGGCCATTTGCCGAGACCCCACGTCCGAGGTGCCCGATGATCGTCATCTGCCCCAGCTGCTCGACCAAGTACAATCTGCCCGACGATCGCGCCCGCCCCGGTGCGAAGCTGAAATGCACCCTGTGCAAGTCCGTCTTTCCCATCGAATCGGCCACGCCGCCATCCGAGGGAGCGCCCGACTTCGACGCCGTCATGGGCGGGCTTGGGATGGGCGGAGCCGATGACGCCGTCGGCAGGTCCGGTGCCGCTTCCGGTACCGCGTCGGACAACGGCGCGGAGCTGGACCACGGCCCCTTCCACGTGGCGTCCACCCCGGAGGCGGACCTTGATGCCGCCGTGCGCGCGAAGGTGCAGGCCGATGCGCGCAAGCGCGACCGTGCCGACGAGGGCCCCGACGTCAGTGATATCATCAGCTCCATGAAGGGCTACAACCTGGACGACGCACCGCCAGCCGTGCCCCCCAGGAAGTACGGCTGGCCGGTCATTGCCGGGTTCGTGGCCGTGCTGCTGTGCGTGGCCGTGGGGGTCACCCTGCGCTTCACCGGCATGTGGCCCGGAGAAAAGGCGGCGGAAACACCGCCGCCCGTGGTCAATGGCACGGAGCAGATCAAGAACATCGCCTTGCGCAATTACCGCCAGTACTACGTGAACAACGAGAAGGTGGGGCAGGTCGCGGTGATCGAGGGCAAGGTGGTGAACAACTTTTCCTCCCCGCGCGAACTGGTCAAGATCGAGGCCTCGCTGTACGACGCGGCGGGCACCGCCGTGGTCACCAAGCAGCAGTTGTGCGGCGTGACCGTGTCGTTGTTCCAGCTGCAGGTGCTGGGCGAACAGGAACTGGAAACGGCCCTCAACAACAAGATCGAGATCCTCACCAACAACACCAACGTGCCCCCCGGCGGCGAAGTGCCGTTCATGGTGGTGTTCTACAACCCGCCCGCTTCCGTGGCCGAATTCGGCGTCAAGGTGGTGGAGGCGCGCACCCCGCCGGACAGCAAGTAGCGTGCGCCCGTGAAGCTGCGCGAAACCTACGTCTGCACCGCCTGCGGGGCGCGCGCGCCGCAATGGCGCGGCCAGTGCCCCGCCTGCAAGGAGTGGAACACCCTTGAACTGACCGTGGCCCCGCGAGAGGGCAAGGCTGGCAGGCGCCCCGGCGCGTCCGCCGCCGGGCCGCAGGGCAGGGCGCAGCCGCTGAAGGATGTTGACGACCACGGTGCCGAGCCCTTCGGCAGCGGGCTGGATGCGCTGGACCGTGTGCTGGGCAAGGGCCTTGTGCCGGGCGCGGCCATTCTTGTGGGGGGCGAGCCGGGCATCGGCAAATCCACGCTGCTGTTGCAGGTGGCCGGGGCCGTGGCCGCCGCCGGGCGCGGCGTGCTGTACCTTTCGGGCGAGGAATCGCTGCCCCAGTTGAAGGCCCGCGCCGCCCGCCTTGGCGTGCTGCATGACGACCTGATGGCCGTGGCCACCACCCGCCTGGACGATGTCCTGCCCCACCTTGAAGGTTCCGACGCCCCCGCGCTGCTCATCGTCGATTCCGTGCAGACCGTCAGCTCCGACAGGGCAGAGGGACTGCCCGGCAACGTCAGCCAAGTGCGCGCCGTATCCACGGAAATCGTGGAGGCCTGCAAGCGCAGCGGCACCACCGTGCTGCTGGTGGGCCACGTGACCAAGGACGGCGCGCTGGCCGGACCGCGCCTGCTGGAGCATCTGGTGGACACCGTCATTTCCATCGAGGGTGACCGGCGGCAGATGTTCCGGTTGTTGCGGGTGCTCAAGAACCGCTTCGGCCCCAATCAGGAACTGCTGGTCTTCCGCATGGTCGAGCAGGGCATGGAGGTGGTGGAAGACCCTTCCACCTTCTTCCTCGGCGCGCGCGACCCGGCGCTGTCCGGCACCGCGCTGGTCATGGCCGTGGACGGGCAGCGCCCCCTGGCCGTGGAGGTGCAGGCCCTGGTCACCCGCAGCTATCTGGCCATTCCGCGCCGCACGGGGCTGGGGTTCGACGTCAACCGCCTGCACCTGCTGCTGGCGGTGCTGGAAAAGCGTTTGCGTCTCAACTTCGGGCAGGTGGACATCTACGCCAAGATCGGCGGCGGCATGAAGTTGCAGGACCCCGGCATGGACCTGGGGCTGGTGGCTGCCGTTTTGTCGTCATTCTACGACCTGCCCCTGCCCGAACGGGCGGTGTTCTGGGGCGAGGTCGATCTCAACGGCCAGGTACGCCCGGTGGCGGCCCATTCCATCCGCCGCGACCAGGCCCGCAGGCTTGGCTACACCCCCATCCTGCACCCCGCCGACGACGCCGCGCACGGTGTGCCCACGGTGGCGGCCTTGCAGGATGCGCTGTTCCGGCGCGCCCGGCGCCCGGCGCAATCGGGTCCGCAGGCTTCTTCGCCCGCATCGCCGCCGGATATCGCGGATGACCGGTTCCCGCGCGCCCGCGCAGGGCATGGTCCGGGGGACGGAACTGCCGCTTTCGGCGACAGCGACGACCCGGCAGGGGGCGAAGACGGGGCCTAGCCCCGGCAGTGGCAGGTATCGCCGTTTTCCCGTTTTCTCCCCTTCTCCTGTCCGGCCCGTGCATTCCGGCCCGGCCTCTCCACGCTGCATTCCCCCAGCATCGCCGCCGCAGGCTGCCACGGCGTTTCCGTTATGGCGCCGTTATTGCTGCTTCCCCCCTGTGTTTCGACATTTTCGTCGATAGGTGATGCGTGGTAGTACCGCGCGTTTCACGCCACGGTGCTGTCGTTCGTCCGCTCGGTCCGGTTTCGGTTTCGTTCCGGCCTGTTGTCCTGTCGTTGAGAGCCACTGGCGGGGCGACCTTGGGCCTCCGTATGATAATCTGGCAATCCTGCTTGCTTGCGCCGGGTAACACGGTACATTCGACTCTGCTGCCCGGCCCAACACCATCGCGCCACCGGAGATTGCCATGGAAACCCCACGCCCGCTGCTTCCCTATCGTTTCGTCGCATTCGGTACCGTGTTGAGTCTTCTTGCCGCTGGCCTTGCGCTGCCGGGCGGCCTGACATGGGCCATCATCGCCCTGTGCTGCGGCCTTGCGCTCACCGCCGGGGCCGTGGCGATCGAGCTGCGAGCCGACGCATCCGAGCACGAACGGCTGCGGGCCGACCTGGCCGCGCAAGGTCCGGTGCGGGTGCGGGACGACCTGCGCGCGCGGGGCATGGCCCCCCACCCGGCCCTGGAGGCTGCCGCCCGGCTGGAGGCCGATACCACCCAGTTGCACACGGCCTTCGACGTCATGACCGCCCCGGTGCTGCTGCTCGATACCTCGGGCCGCATCGCCAGGGCCAGCAAGGGCGTGGTCACCCTGGCGGGCCTGCCGATGGAACGGATGATCGGGCGTACTCCGGCAGAAGCCCTTGCGGGCGGTGGGGGCGGCAACGGTACGACCAAGGGTGCGCTGGATTTCATGCCCGTGCTTCCCACCATGTCCATGCACCGCGACGTCGAACTGGTCACCCCGTCCGGGATGTCCCTGTCTTTGCAGGTGCTTTCCGAAGCTCTGGTCGATGCTGATGGCGACTTGACCGGCGCGGTGGTGGCCCTGTTCGATCACAGCGATTCCCGCCGCGAGTGTTCCGCCCTGGAACTGCGTCAGCAGGAACTGCTGGTTACGGGGGCCGACATCAACGGGCTGGCCCAGCGGGTGGCCTCGGCATCCGAAGAGCTTTCCGCCTCGTCCGACGAGCAGGCGCGGGGGGCGGTGCGCCAGAAGGAACAGTCAGCCTCGGTGGCCACCGCCATGGAGCAGATGCGCAATACCGTGTTCGAGGTGGCCCGCAACGCATCGGCCACATCCGATGCCGCACAGGGCGCCCGGGATGATGCCTCGGCGGGCGCGGCGCTGGTGCAGCGTGCCGTGGAGGGCATCAATGCCGTGGCCGAGTCGGCCGAACGGCTGGCGTCGGAACTGAATCAGCTGGACGGGCAGGCTGGCGAGATCGGCCGCATCATCGGGGTCATCAACGACATCGCCGACCAGACCAACCTTCTGGCGTTGAATGCCGCCATCGAGGCGGCCCGCGCCGGTGACGCCGGGCGCGGTTTTGCCGTGGTGGCCGACGAGGTGCGCAAGCTGGCCGAAAAGACCATGTCCGCCACCAAGGAAGTGGAGCAGGCCGTGCACACCATCCAGCAACGTTCGCACGACGCCATGCAGTCCATGCAGGTGACCGGCGGACAGGTGACGGAAAGCACGCGCCTTTCCAATGAGGCGGGCCAGGCCATCAGCCGCATTACCGTGCGCATACAGGACATGGTGGAGCGGGTGGCCCAGATCGCCACGGCGGCAGAGCAGCAGTCCGCATCGGCAGAGGAGGTTAGCGGCGCGGTGGAGGCCATCGCCACCGTGGCTGGTGAATCGGAAACGGGGGCGGTGCAGGCTTCGGCGGCAACGCGGGACCTGGCCGGACTTTCGCAGGAACTGCTGACCCTGGCCGTGCGCTTCAGCGAGGCCAAGGTGGATGCCACCAAGCTGTGGAAGTCGCAGGGGCAGATGCGCGGGGTGCTGCCCAAGCTGATGCAGGAATTCGCCGTGGGCAACTACGGACGCGATGTGGTGACCAAGATGCTGGAGGCCATGGGCAATCCGGTGTTTCTGGCCACCGCCAACTATCCGGACCAGGTGCTGAAGCAGATGGCCCATGAGCTTTCGCGCATCTCGGGCGATTCGACCAAGGAAGTGTTCCGCAAGCTGGGGCGTTACACCATGGACGGTTTCTACCGGATGTACCGCCGCTACTTCAAGACCAACGATTTGAAGGAACTGTACCTGGGCATGGATGCACTGCACAAGCAGCTCACCAAGGACTACCCCGGCATCAATCCACCAGCGTTCACGTATGAGGATAGGGGTAACACTCTCGTGATGACCTATCGCTCTTCCCGTGCGCTGTTCGAATACTTCGAGGGGATCATTCTTGGTGCTGCCGATTTCATGAAGCGCAAGGTGGACGTCAAGCTGACGCCCCAGGGTGAGCATGTGGCACGGGCGGAAATCCGCTTTCTGGACTGACCGTGCAATGTCCATTTGCGGAAACGGGGCGTTTCCTTGCGGGGGCGCCCCTATTTTATACTTTAAACACGATGGGTGGTGCGGTATCGTAAGTTTGCCGATGCTCTTGCCGGTGTGCGCGGACAGGGCGTCTGGCACCCGGCGCGGGGCACGGCGGAATTCGACCGTCTGGGGGCGGCGGGGTGGCCGAGCCGGACACGGCGGCGCACGGACAGGCCGTATGGCTGGGCATGACCAGGCACTGTGGCGCGGCAAGCATGATGCCGCCGCAGCGTAGCATGGCGGTGATGCAGAACCACTGGAGACGGGACGCAGATGCAGGAATACACGGCGCTGGCGCGCGAAATGCGGGAGCGGCTTGGGCGTGTCGGCAGCGGGCTTGCCCTGCTGGTGCAGCGGCGCGAAGAGGACTTTCTCGCCCTTGGCACAGAATTGCAGGACGTGGCCATGCGGGTGCAGGACATCGCCGCGGACAGCCAGAAGCTGAACCACATCGCCTCTGGCGACACAGTGCGCCACATTCTGGAAGAGCTGGTGGCGGAACTGGATGCCATGCAGACCCTCTGCCATGTGGACGATGATGCAGCGGACCTCGCCATGCTGGCTCGCGCCCGCGAGTTGGTAAACGAACTTTCCAAATCCATTCGCGACTATGCCCGCGTGGTGCGCACGCTGCAAATGCTGGGCATTTCCACGCGCATTGAAAGTGCACGCCTTGGCTCCGACGGGCGCGGCTTCAGCACCCTTGCCGACGATGTGGAAAAGCTGGGCTACAAGATCGTCGAATATTCCGACCGCATCATGCAACAGGCGAAGACGCTGGACGCCCTGGCCGAAAAGGCGGAGGCCAGCACCCGCGAGATGCACGAGATGCAGCGTGAATGCACCTATTCCGTGTTCGGCTCCATCCGTGACAACATGGACACCCTGCACAATGTGTCCGAAGACAGCCGCAAGGCTTCGGAAGACGTGCGCGGCCACACGGCGGACATCTCCGCGTCAATGGGCCGCATCATCGGTTCGCTGCAATTTCACGACATCGTCCGCCAGCAGGTGGAACACGTGGAGGAAGCCCTGGCCGACGCTCGCGCCGGGCTGGATGTTTCCCCCGGCGGCTCACCCGCCAATTCCCCTGAGGACTCCGTTGCCGATGAAGCCCTGGCCGTGGAACTGGCCGTGGCAGCAGACATCTGCGCCCTGCAACAGGCCCAGTTGGAAAACGCCAAGGGCAGTTTTTCCGATGCCGTTTCCATCTTGCGGCGTGAACTGACGGCCATTGCCGCCAGCGTGCGTGGCGTTGGGCAGCGCACCGGCGGTTTTTCGGACGAATCGTGCCTGGGCGAAGGCTGCGGCGGCACTGCCGTGCTCGACCACATGGAGCTCAGTGTGACGGAGATAGCCACGCGCATGCTCTCGCTGGCCGAGCAGGGCGAGCGCATGGGCCACGTCATGGTCGAGGTTGCCGAAATGGTTGCGCAGATGAGCGTTTTCCTTGAAGACATAGAAGACGTTGGTGACGAGATAGAGCTCATTGCGCTCAATGCCAGCATCCGAGCCGCCCATACCGGCGAAAAGGGCAAGGCCCTGGGGGTGCTGGCCTCGTCCATCCAGCGGCTGTCGCAGGACGCGGGTGAAAGTACCACGGCCCTGTCCACCCTCCTGCGCGAGGTGGACGGCGTGGCCGGGCAGCTCAAGACCTACGCCACCGCCTATCTCGATTCCTCGCGGGTGTCCGAGATTTCCGGCGAGCTGGAAGGGCTTACCCACGGCCTGCGCGAGGTGAACGGCGAGGCCGCCCGCCTGTTCGCCAGGGTGGGCCAGGCCTGCGCGGATCTGGCCGCCCGGGTGGACCACGCGGTAAAGGGGCTGGACTTCGACGCGCAGGTGGTGGCCGGGCTTTCCGGTGCCGCCGGCGACGTGGGCGAGATGGCGGACTCGCTGCGGGAACGGTTGCCCGCTTCCGCGCGGGCGGCGGCCTCGCATCGGCTTGCCGCCATGCGTGACCGTTATACCATGGAGCAGGAGCGGGTGCTGCATGGCCGCGTGCTGGGCGGTACCCGTGCGGCCGATGCCACACCCGCAAACGGGAGCGGGGACGGCTACGGCGACAACGTGGAACTTTTCTGAATATGCGGCGTCGCGGCACCCTCCGCGATGCCCGCCGGGCAGCCCGACATGCCTGACCGGCCTTGCAGGCCGGAACCGGCCAGGGGACGCCGCCGTCTGGGCGTCCGGCGCTGAACCGCCAACTCCGAACATTCGAGCACGAGGGATTTCATGAGCAAGCTCATCATGACGGTGGACGATTCGGCGAGCATCCGGCAGATGGTCGGCTTCACCCTGCGCAACGCCGGGTACGAAGTCATCGAGGCCAAGGACGGCAAGGATGCGGTAAGCAAGCTCTCCGGCCCCATCAAGATGGTGATCACCGACCTGAACATGCCCAACATGGACGGCATAGAACTGATCAGGCAGATTCGCGCGACCCCTGCGTACAAGTTCATTCCCGTCGTCATGCTGACCACCGAATCGCAGGCCACGCGCAAGCAGGAAGGCAAGGCCGCCGGGGCCACGGGGTGGATCGTCAAGCCGTTTCAGCCGGAGCAGTTGCTGGCCGTTGTCAAGAAGGTGCTCGGCTAGACCCGGCCTGGCCAGATCATGCCCGGTTCACGCGGGCACACGTTCACCGGATTACCGGGTCGGATACGGGATCGGCAGCGGGGGGTACCCGTGGCCCGAACCTGCCCAGCCCCACGGGCCCGACAATCCGTCCGGGCCTGACAACCAGTTCAGACAGGCCATGCCGCCCGTTCATCCTGACCATCCCGTTCACCCCGATCATCCCGATCGCCAGGGCAGGCCGGACTCTCGGAGCCGGTGAACCCCTGGGATTCGGCGGAAACGGCGAAATCGGCGGATTCAGCAGGCCCGGCATGGCCGGTCGGGCCGGACAAGGAAGTGCCGCATGCAATCGCAGGAAGACGCAAACAGGGCAGCCTTCATCGAAGAGGCGCAGGACCTGCTGGCGGAGCTGGAAACGGCCCTGCTGGAACTGGAGGCGCAGCCCGATGACCGCGACCTGGTGGCGCGTGTGTTCCGGGCCATGCATACCATCAAGGGTTCCGGGGCCATGTTCGGCTTTGACGACATCGCCCATTTCACCCACGACGTGGAAACGGTGTTCGACAGGGTACGCAACGGTGAAGTGCCCGTCACCCGCCAGTTGCTGGACCTGACCCTGGCCTCGCGCGACCATATCGCCCAACTGCTGCACTGCGCGGTCAGCGGCGATGCCCCGGATCTGTCGCACGCCGCCGCCATCACCGCGTCGCTGCGGGCACTGGTGCCCGCAACCGCCACTTCGGCCGATGCCCCGGCGCACGCCGCCGACGGGGAATGCCCGGCCGAGCCCGAACAGCCGTGTCCCCCCTGCGCCCGCACCTGGCGGGTGCGCTTTCGCCCCGCGCCGTCCATTCTCTTCAGCGGTGCGAACCCCCTGTCCCTGCTGGACGAGTTGCGCGACCTTGGCGGAGCACAGGTGTTCCCGCACTTCAGCGATGTGCCCGGCCTCGACGAGTTGCAGCCCGAGCTGTGCCACATGTGGTGGGACGTGCTGCTTTCCAGCGAATCGGACGAGGCCGCCATCCGCGACGTGTTCCTGTTCGTCGAGGACGACGCGGACATCGACATCCGCATGGTGGACGACGCGCGCATCGTGGACGACGCAGCCTACAAGCGGCTGGGCGAAATCCTGCTCGAGCGCGGCGACGTCAGTGCCGACGATCTGCATCGCGTGCTGGACGAGCAGCGCCCTCTGGGCAAGCTGCTGACCGACGCGGGCGTGGTGCCCCCGGAACGGGTAGAGGCCGCGCTGGCCGAGCAGCAGGCCATGCGGGCCATGCGCCAGTCGCGCGACAAGGAATCGGCCGCGCGCGACGATTCCGGGGCCAGCATTCGGGTTGCGGCGTCCAAGCTGGACTTTCTGGTGGACCTGGTGGGCGAACTGGTCATCGTGCAGGCCCAGCTTTCGCAAGCGGCGCATCTGCGCAGCGACCCCGCCCTGCTGGGACTGGTGGAGGAACTGGAACGACTGAGCGACGAACTGCGCGACACCACCCTTGGCATCCGCATGCTGCCCATCGGCACCACCTTCAGCAAGTTCCGGCGACTGGTGCGCGACCTTTCGGGGGAACTGGGCAAGGACGTGGAACTGGTGACCCTGGGCGGCGAGACGGAACTGGACAAGACCGTCATCGAGCGTCTGGGCGACCCGCTGGTGCACTGCCTGCGCAACAGCCTTGACCACGGGGTGGAGCCGCCCGATGTGCGTGCCGCCGCAGGCAAGCCGCGCACCGGCACGGTAACCCTTTCGGCGGCCCATGCCGGGGGCGAGGTGCTGATCACCATCGCCGACGACGGCGCGGGCATCGACCCGGTGCGGGTGCTGGAAATCGCCCGCAAGCGCGGCGTCATCGCCCCTGACGTGGAACTGCCCGCGCGCGAGGCCATCGAACTCATCTTCGCGGCCGGTTTTTCCACGGCGGAGAAGGTTACCAGCGTTTCCGGCCGGGGCGTGGGCATGGACGTGGTGAAACGCTCCATCGAGGCACTGCGCGGTCGCATAGAACTGGACAGCACGGTGGGGAAGGGCACCACCCTGACCATCCGCCTGCCGCTGACCCTGGCCATCATCGACGGACTGCAAGTGCTGGTGGGCGGCGAATCGTACGTCATCCCGCTGAACCACGTGGAGGAATGCGTGGAACACGCCACGCCCAGCGCTCACGGTTCCGCAGAGGGCAGGCAGCGCATCATCAACCTGCGCGGCGAGATCGTGCCGTACATCCGCCTGCGCGAGCTGTTTGCCTCATCCGGCCCCGCGCCCGCCATCGAACAGGTGGTGGTGGTCGATGCGCAGGGCAGCCGTTTCGGCCTGGTGGTGGACTGCGTGGTGGGCGAGCACCAGACGGTCATCAAGAGCCTGGGCCGCATCTACAAGGACGTGCTGGGCATTTCCGGCGCCACCATCAAGGGTGACGGCAGCATGGCCCTGATCCTGGACGTGCCGGGTCTGGTGCAGCTTGCGGCGGACCAGCCTCCGCGCGGGCAGCGCATGTCGGTGGCCGCGCACGGGGGAGGTGCATGAGTTCCAACCACAGTGACGGCCCGGCCCTGCCAGCTGGCTGTGCCCGCCCGGGCCCCATGTCGCAGAAGCTGTTCGACCGCATGAGCCGCTTCGTCTACGAGCAGGTGGGCATCAAGCTGCCCGGCTCCAAGCGGGTGATGCTGGAGGCGCGCCTGCAAAAACGGCTGCGCGTGCTGGGCATGGCCAGCTACGACCAGTACGTGGACTATCTGTTCACGGAAAAGGGCTTTGACGAGGAATTGCGCAACTTCATCGACGTGGTGACCACCAACACCACGGAATTCTTCCGCGAACCGCGTCATTTCGACTATCTGACCTCCACGTTGCTGCCCGGCTGGACGACCGAGGCGGCGCGCCTGCGTTCCCAGCGCACCCTGCGGGTATGGAGCGCGGGCTGTTCCATCGGCATGGAACCCTACACCCTGGCCATGGTGCTGCGTGACTACCAGGAACGCACCCCCGGTTTCAACTTTTCCATTCTGGCCACGGACATTTCGTCGCGGGCGCTGCAACAGGCCGTGCGCGCCGTGTACGAAGAGGAGCGGGTGCACAACGTGCCGGACCCGTTCCGCAAGCGCTACCTGCTGCGCAGCCGCGACCGTTCGCGCCGCCTGGTGCGCATCGGGCCGGAGCTGCGTTCCGCCGTGCGCTTCGAGCGGCTGAACTTCATGGACCCCTTCGGCTTTACGGAACCCATGGACATCATTTTCTGCCGCAACGTGATCATCTACTTCGACAAGCCCACGCAGGAAGGGCTGTTCGGTCGGTTCTGCCAATGCCTGCGCCCCGGTGGGCACCTGTTCATCGGCCACTCCGAAAGCCTTACCGGCATGGCGCTGCCCCTTGAACAGGTGGCGCCCACCGTCTACCGGAGGACGCGATGACCGCCCGCCGCATCAAGGTACTGGTGGTTGACGATTCGGCCCTGGTCCGCCAGACCCTGGCCGACATCGTTTCCGGCGACGAGGAACTGGAACTCATCGGCACCGCCTCCGACCCCTTCGTGGCGGCCAAGCGCATGGAGGCCATGGCGCCCGACGTGATCCTGCTGGACGTGGAGATGCCGCGCATGGACGGCATCACCTTCCTGCGCAAGATCATGACCCAGCATCCCATTCCGGTGGTGATCTGCTCGTCGGTGACGGAGCAGGGGGCCGAGGCCACCTTCAAGGCCATGGAATACGGCGCGGTGGAGGTCATCCAGAAGCCGCGCATGGGCACCAAGCGGTTTCTGGAAGAATCCAGCATCCGTATCTGCGATGCATTGAAGGCCGCCGCCCGCGCCAGGCTGCGCAAGCTTGGCCCGCTGTCTGCCGGGGTGCCGCCCAAGCTTTCCGCCGATGCGGTACTGCCCGCAGCCACCCCGCTGACCACCACGGTGCAGCAGACAGAAAAGATGGTGGTCATCGGTGCTTCCACCGGCGGCACGGAAGCCCTGCGCGTGGTGCTGGAAGCACTGCCCGCCGACTGTCCACCCATCGCCATCGTGCAGCACATGCCGGAACACTTCACCACAGCCTTCGCCAGCCGACTCAACGCCATCTGCCGGGTGACCGTGAAGGAGGCCCAGGACAACGACGTCATGCGGCGCGGCCAGGTGCTCATAGCGCCGGGCAACCTGCACATGCTGCTCAAGCGCAACGGGTCGCGCTACTATGTCGAGGTGCGCGAAGGCCCGCTGGTGCGCAGGCACCGCCCCTCCGTGGACGTGCTGTTCCGTTCCGCCGCGCGCTACGCCGGGCGCAATGCCGTGGCCGCCATCATGACCGGCATGGGTGACGACGGCGCGGCGGGCATGAAGGAACTGTTCGACGTGGGCGCGCACACCATAGCCCAGGACGAGGCCAGTTGCGTGGTCTTCGGCATGCCGCAGGAGGCCATCAAACTGGGCGGCGTGCGCAAGGTGGTTTCCCTTGAGGAAATCGCCCCGGCCATCCTCCGGGCCTGCTGAGCCCGGTGACGCAGGTCGAAGCCAGCCGAACTGCCAACGTCGCCACCGTCAACAGGCATACCGTCAACGGGCGCACGGTCAACAGGCGCACGGTCAACGGGCGCAACGCTTGTGGGGTAGCCCTGGGGCCATTGTCCCGGGGCTATCATCACGTTCCCTGCAACGACAACGCATACGGTTCAAGGAGCATCGACCATGACAGATACCGGCACGCCGGAACCGAGAGGCGCCATTCTCCAGCGCGACAAGCAGACCTACGCCATCGTGCCCCGCACTCCCTGCGGCATGCTGTCGCCCGACATCCTGGACGCCATTTCCCGCGTGGCGCGCAAGTACGCCATCCCCATCATCAAGATCACCTCCGGCCAGCGCCTTGCCCTGGTGGGCATGACGGCGGAGCAGGTGGAACCCATCTGGGAAGACCTGCGCATGGACGTGGGCCGCGCCGTGGAACTGTGCGTGCACTACGTGCAGGCCTGCCCCGGCACGGCGGTCTGTAAGCTCGGGCTTCAGGATTCGCTGGGGCTCGGCATCGAAATCGAGCAAACGCTGGCGGAACAGCCCTTCCCGGCCAAGGTCAAGTTCGGCGTGTCCGGCTGCCCCATGTGCTGCGGCGAAAGCTACCTGCGCGACGTGGGGCTTGTGGGCACCAAGCGTGGCTGGACGGTGATCGTGGGCGGCAACTCCGGCGGGCATCCGCGCATTGGCGACGTGCTGGCGGAAGACCTGACCCGCGAGGCGGCGCTGGACCTGGTGCAGCGCTTCATGGCCATGTACCGCGAAAATTCCGGCAAGCGCCTGCGGGTGTCCAAGTACGTGGACAAGACCGGCATAGAGGCCATCCGCGCCGCGCTGCTGCCCGCCGTAGGGTAAGCGCGGGGGCACTCGCTCCGACGGAAAGCGTACGGCAGGGCCGCCCGGCGGTCCTGCCGTTTCTGCATCCGCCACCAAGGCGCGGGCAAAGAGGATGGCAGCGAGCCTAGATGGCCTGCTTGTCGCTGGTCTGGCAGTCGCTGGTCTGGCAGTCGCTGTCCTGATTCGGCTGCTTCCCGGACATGCCGGACGTGGCGGACATGTCGGACATGCCGGAGTGGGGCGCTGCATGTGCACCCTGCTGCGCTTCCTTGCCGGGGCCGTGGCGGTACAGCAGCACGCGCACCGGGTCCACGGTAACCAGCCCTTCGGCCAGCAGTGCCTCGACGCGGGGCAGGAATGCCTCTATCTTGGGCGCGTCGTCGATGATCTCGACCACGATGGGCAGGTCTTCGGACAGGCGCAGCACCCGCGCGGTGTGCACCACGCTGTTGGCGCCAAAGCCCGCAAGCCCCCGGAACACCGTGCCGCCCGCCAGCCCTTCGCGGCGGGCGGATTCCAGGATGACGTCGTGCAGGGCGCGGCCCTTGTGGGTGTCGCGCTCGCCGGTGTAGATGCGCAGACGCAGGGCGTCGCCAGAGATGATGCGCATGACGTGCTCCTTCCGGTTTCGGATGCGATGTCGGGTTTTCGTGCGTGGGAGAGTGGCGGCCCGCTGGCCTGCCAGCCGTCCGGTGTCCTGCACCAGCCGTCCGGTGTCCCAGGGGTTGTTTCGTTCGTTGGCAAGGAAAACGAGCCTGCCATGAGGAAACATACTCTTACCGTATTTGACAGAAATGGCAGGCGAAGTTTGACCGCGTTGCGCACGATGCTCGTAGGGCTCGCAAGCTCGCCCAACTGGCACGCTTCGCGCACTTCGAGTCGGTCAGTCAACGGGCGAAAAGACAATTTAGAAACGACCCCTAGACCAGCCGTCCGGTGCCCAGGCCCAGCCACACCATGGCAAGGCCCAGCAGCAGTTGCCCGCCCGCGTACAGGGCAAAGGCCATCCACTGCCCGGTTTCCATGAGCCCCAGGCTTTCGAAGGTGAAGGTGGAAAAGGTGGTGAACGCGCCCATGAAGCCGGTCAGCAGCACCACGCGCACATCGGGATGCAGGGAGATGCGGTTTTCGCACACCCCCCAGACAAAGCCGAAGGCCAGACATCCCAGCACGTTGACGATGAACGTGCCGAGCGGAAAGGAACCGGGTGTGGCGCGCTGTACCAGCCCGGCGAGGCCGTAGCGGGCCAGGCTGCCCAGGGCGCCCGCAAGGCCCAGCAAGACGATTTTCTGCACGAAAAGGCCCTCTTTCGCGCCGCGTGTGGCGGCGCCCGCCGTGCCTCGTTTCCCTTTGCATCATGGCGCCGGACAGGCGTCGGGCTGCGGAATGGCGGCGACACGGTCCATGGAGTTCACATGGCACTGGAAATCGAAATCAAGTTCCCTGAGGCGGACCTTGCCGCGCTTCGCGACGCATTGCAAGCAATGGGGGCCACCGGCGGCACGCCATACCTGGAATGCAACCGGGTGTATGACACCCCGGACCGCCGGTTGCGCGCGGCGAACACGCTGTTGCGGCTGCGCACCAAGACCGGGCCGAACCTGCACGCCGCCGTGCTGACCATGAAACGACCGCCCCGTGCGGAGGACGCCGGTGGTGCGGGTGGGGGCGGGTCCGCACCCATTCCCGATGACGTGAAGGTGTGGGACGAGGTGCAGACCGGCGTGGCCGACGCGGACGCCATGCACCAGATGCTGACGGGCCTGGGCTACGGCGTGGCCTTCGGGTACGACAAGGTGCGCGAGGTATGGCATCTGGACGGGGTGCACGCATGCCTCGACACCATGCCCTTCGGCCCGGTGGTCGAACTGGAGGGCGACCGCGAGGCCATCCTGGCCATGGCCGACCGGCTTGGCCTTGACAGGGCGCGCGCATCCACCGCAACGTATCACGACCTGAACCGCCAGTGGCGCGCGGCGCGCGGGCTGCCCCCGTCGGAAGACTTCACCTTCGATGCGGCAGGGCTGGCCGCCGCGCGGCGCGCGGTTTTCGGGCGCGGTGAGGGCGGGGCGGATATCCGCGCTGCCGAATGACCCGGCACCGCCCGGAAACGGTCACGAATGTTGCGGTCGCGCGTCCTTGTTGCGCAGGGGCCGGACAAGCTCGCACAGAAGGCGCACACCCCCTCGACAGCGGGCGGCGCGATGTTAGTATATGGGCGTTCCCCGCACCCATCCACGGGATGCCGGGCCGCCGGAAACAGCGAAACGAGCACTCATGAGCACCCATTTCGACGACCATTGCTCCACGGCACTGCGAGACGGCACGGCCTGTTCGGCGGATTCGGCCCGGACTGACGGTTCGGGCGTTCCGGTCTACGCGATCTGTGCGGTCCGCCTGGCCAGCGTTGTCGGTGCGGACGGTCAGGCAGGTCCGAGGGGTTCGGCGGGGCCGTGTTGCCCCGGGGACAATGCAGGCCCGTCCCGCCCAGCAGGACCCACCGGATCAGCCGGGCCGGGCGGTCCCACCGGACCGGCAGGCCCGTCGCATCCGTCGGGCATGCCCGATGGCGGCAGGGACACGGAGATACTCATCGAGGACGAGGTGCGCGAGCCCCGGATGTTCCGGGTGCTCCTGCACAACGACGACTACACGACCATGGAGTTCGTGGTGTCGATTCTGGTCGAGGTGTTCCGCAGAACGCCCGACGAGGCGACGCGCATCATGCTGGCCGTCCACGAGAAAGGCGTCGGTGAATGCGGCGTGTACACGGCGGAGGTGGCCGAAACCAAGGTCGCCCTCGTGCATGCCCGCGCCCGGCGCGAAGGCTATCCACTGCGCTGCACCCTCGAAGAGGTATGACATGATCGGAAGACGCCTTGAAGCAGCGCTTACCGCCGCCGTCAACGACGTGCGGACGCGCAACCACGAGTTCCTGACGCTGGAGCATCTGCTCTACGCCATCACCGGAGAGGATGCGGGCAAGCACATCCTTGAGGCCGTGGGGGTGGACGTGAAGGCACTGCGCCTGCGCCTGGAAACCTTTTTCGCCACCCATCTGGAACCGCTGCCCGCCGACACCCCCACCGAAGTGGTGCAGACCCTTGGGGTGCAGCGTGTGTTGCAGCGGGCCATCCGCCACATGCAGTCCGCAGGCAAGGGCGCCGTGGAAATCGGCGACGTGCTGGCCGCCATCTTCGAGGAAGACGACGCCTACGCCACCTATTTCCTGAAGTCGCAGGGGGTAACCCGGCTGGACGTGTTGCAGCACATCTCGCACGGCGCGCCGCAGGGCGGCGACGGGGACGGTTCCGACGACACCGAGGGCGAGGACGGCGCGCCCGATACGCCGCGTACCGATGCGCTGGAAAAGTTCACCGTGGACCTTACCGCCCGCGCCCGCGAAGGCCGCATCGATCCGTTGATCGGCAGGGCCAGGGAACTGGAGCGGACCATCCAGGTGCTGGCCCGGCGGCGCAAGAACAATCCGCTGTACGTGGGCGACCCCGGCGTGGGCAAGACCGCCATCGCCGAAGGGCTGGCCCTGCGCGTGGCGGGCGGCGACGTGCCCGAGGAATTCCGCGACGTGCGCATATTCGCCCTGGACATGGGCGCGCTGCTGGCGGGCACCAAGTACCGGGGCGACTTCGAGCAACGCCTGAAGGGCGTCATCACCGATCTCGGCAAGGTGCCGGGGGCCATCCTGTTCATCGACGAAATCCACACCATCGTGGGCGCCGGTTCCACCAGCGGCGGGTCCATGGATGCCTCCAACATCCTGAAGCCCGTGCTGGCCGACGGCAGCATCCGCTGCATCGGGTCCACCACCTACGAAGAGTACCGCAACCACTTCGAGAAGGACCGCGCCCTGTCGCGCCGGTTCCAGAAGATCGACGTGCAGGAGCCCTCGCAGGATGAATGCGTGGACATCCTGAAGGGGTTGCGCCCCTACTACGAGGATCACCACAAGGTGCGCTACACGCTGCCCGCCCTGCGCGCCGCAGTGGAGCTTTCCGCCCGGTACATTACCGAGCGGCTGCTGCCGGACAAGGCCATCGACGTGCTGGACGAGGCGGGCGCGGCGGCCCGGCTGCGGCGTGCCAGTTATGGCGGGCGTGCCGCGTCGGCATCCGATGCCGCCATCGGCGTGAAGGACGTGGAAAAGGTGGTGGCGCGCATGGCCCAGATACCGTCGCGCACGGTGTCTTCCAGCGACCGCGACCGCCTGCGCACCCTCGATGAAGACCTGCGCAACGTGGTCTTCGGGCAGGACGCGGCCGTGGGTATCCTGTCGCGGGCCATCCTGCGCGCGCGGGCGGGGCTGGGTCGCGAGGACCGGCCCACGGGCAGCTTCCTGTTCTACGGCCCCACGGGGGTGGGCAAGACCGAACTGGCCCGCCGTCTGGCGGAGGTCATGGGCATCGGCTTCGTGCGCTACGACATGAGCGAGTACATGGAGAAGCATTCCGTGTCGCGGCTCATCGGGGCGCCCCCCGGCTACGTGGGCTTCGACCAGGGCGGCCTGCTGACCGAGGCCATCCGCAAGCAGCCGTACACGGTGCTGCTGCTGGACGAGATCGAAAAGGCCCACCCGGACATCTTCAACATCCTGCTTCAGGTCATGGACTACGCCACGCTTACCGACAATACCGGGCGCAAGGCGGATTTCCGCAACGTGGTGCTGATCATGACCTCCAACGCGGGCGTGCGTGAAATGAGCGCGCTGTCCATCGGATTCGGGGCCACCGCGCAGGAAGACGTGGCGGGCAAGGGGCGCAAGGCCGTGGAGAACATGTTCAGCCCGGAATTCCGCAACCGCCTGGACGCCATGATCCCCTTTGCCGGGCTGACCACCCCGGTCATGGAACGCATCGTGGACAAGTTCGTGCTGGAACTGGGAGCCGGGCTGAAGGACCGCCGCGTGCGCCTGGAACTGACCCCGGCGGCCCGCGAGCGCCTTGCCGAGAAGGGCTTCGAGCCTGCCTTCGGCGCGCGCCCGCTGCGCCGGGTGATCCGCACCGCGCTGGAAGACGAACTGGCCCGCGAGGTGTTGTTCGGGGCGCTGCGCAAGGGCGGCACCGCCATCGTGGACGTGGCCGCGCCGGAAGTGGCCCCTGCCCCGGCCAAGCCCCCCCGCAAGGGGAAGGGCAAGGTTGCCGCGAAGGATGCCGACCGGCCTGCCGTGGCTGCCGACGTGGTTGCCGCCCCTCCGGCTGATGCCGTCAAGGCGGGGCCGTCCGGCGTGCAGCATGGCGTGCAGCATGGCCTTGCCGGGCTGGGGCTGGTGTTCCGCTACGAGCCGCTTGGCGGCATCGAAGCCGCCACGGAAAAATGAACGTGCGCGTGCTGGGCCGGATGACCGGGGACGGTTCCGATTTTCCCGATCCGGCCGCCGCACCGCCCGAGGGGTTGCTGGCCGTGGGGGGCGACCTTTCGCCCGCCCGGCTGGTTGCCGCGTACATGCGCGGCATCTTTCCGTGGTACGACCGGGGCACGCCCATCCTGTGGTGGTCACCCGATCCGCGCTGCACGTTGCTGCCGGACGAGTTGCACGTGCAGCGCAGCCTTGCGCGGCGCATCCGCGCCGATGCCTTCGAGGTCACCTTCGACAAGGCCTTCGCGCTGGTCATCCGGCGCTGCGCGGCCACCCCCAGGGAAGGGCAGCGCGGCACCTGGCTGGTGCCCGCCATGATCAACGCCTACGAGGCGCTGCACCGTCTGGGCATCGCCCATTCGGCGGAGGCGTGGCAGGACGGCAGGCTGGTGGGCGGGCTGTACGGGGTGGCCCTGGGCGGGGTGTTCTACGGCGAATCCATGTTCCACTTGGTGCCCGATGCCTCCAAGGTGGCGTTCACCTGGCTGGCTGCCTGGCTGCGCCATGCGGGGTGCAGCCTCATAGACTGCCAGCAGACCACGCCGCACATGGTGCGCTTTGGCGCGCGCGAATTGCCGCGTCCGGAATTCCTGGCCCGGCTGGCCGAAGGGGTGCGCGGCGCGCTGCGCCTGGCAGACGGCAGCGAGGCGCGCTGCCCGGAAATTTCGGAGCTGCCCGCGCGGCCACTGCTGCCGGGGCCGGATGCCCCGTGGAAACATGCGCCCAACGTGAAACCGGCCGGGTACTGGCGTGTACCGGCCGGTTTCAGACCCTTGTAACGGGGGCAGGCAAGGCCCGGCGTCAAAGGCCCTCGGCACCCGTGGCGCCCGCAGCTCGTGGTGCGCATGCGCCGCATGCGGCGGGAAGGTATTGCGTTCGCCCGGCCTGTTGATCCGGTTGCCCGGCCCGGTTGGCCCGGCTGATGCGGCCCGTGTGGCGCACCCCTGTGGCGGGCAGCGGCGCGGCGGGTTATTCCTGTTCGTGCACCAGCGGTTCGTGCTGGGCCAGGTCGTAGAAGCCCCGAATGGCGAAGGGCAGCGGATAGCGCGGCACCTCGTCGAAGCGGATGACCCCCATGGTCTTGCCCTCGGGCAGGGCGGAAAAGGGCACCACGCCGCGCGGCACCGGCAGTTGCAGCGGACAGGCGATGATGCAGGTCAGCCGGTCGGCGTAGCGCTGCGAAAGGTAGCCCACCACCGCGTCGCGTTCCGCCTCGGTAAAGGATTCCAGTACCGTGCGCAGGGCGTCGGTTTCCGCCTCGGGGCCGCTCAGGTCGTCGGAGCCCGGCGCGTCGGGGTCAAGCGGCGCGCCCACCAGGCCGGGCACCGCGCGCAGGTTGGCCAGGTCTTTCGCCGCGTCGTCCTCTCCGGCCAGCCGGAAAAGATGGGCCTGTACGTTGCGCCGCCCCTTGAAGGTGCGGATGGTGACGGATATGACGTGGATGCGCTGCACCGGGGGCGTGCCTTCCACGGGAATGACGGTCAGTTCCATGCGGTCTCCATGCGTGGTTCCGGGGGGGGGGGCCGAGTCGTGGACCTGGCCGCCGGAAGCGCGTGCTTCGTCGGGTTTGGCGTGGCGGGCGACCGGGGTGTACCTGCGGGTGCAGACAACGGGCCGTGCCGCTTCCGGATTTTCTAGACCATCTTTCCGACGGATGGAAGGGGGCGGCAGGCCGTACCGCGTCTCCGGCCCTGCCCGGATATGTCACCCACGGGCACCCACGGTCACCCACGGTCACCCAGTCGGCCTGCATGGCCGCCGGGCGGTGTCGCTCGGCTCCTGCGCGGCAGAGTGCCCGCACGAATGTTCAAGACCCAGCATACGCATCCCACGCAGCATGGGCCCGCCAGCGGGCCACGGAAACACATATGACCCAATCCCCGTTCATCCTGCACACCGAGTACGAACCGCGCGGCGACCAGCCGGAAGCCATCGGCCAGATCGTCTCCAACATCGAGGCGGGCGTGACGGATCAGGTACTGCTGGGCGTCACCGGTTCCGGCAAGACCTTCACCATGGCCCAGGTCATTGCCCGCTGCGGCAGGCCCGCCCTGGTGCTGGCCCCCAACAAGACCCTGGCCGCCCAGTTGTACAACGAATTCCGCCAGCTGTTTCCGGAAAACGCGGTGGAATACTTCGTCAGCTATTACGACTACTACCAGCCGGAAGCCTACGTGCCGTCGTCGGACACGTACATCGAGAAGGATTCGTCCATCAACGACAACATCGACAAGCTGCGCCACGCGGCCACCCACGCGCTGCTCACCCGGCGCGACGTTGTCATCGTGGCCTCGGTGTCGTGCATCTACGGCCTGGGTTCGCCGGAATACTACGCCAAGCTGGTCATCCCCGTGGAGACGGGGCAGCGGCTGTCCATGGATTCGCTGATCACCCGGCTGGTGGAAGTGCAGTACGAGCGCAACGACTACGACTTTCATCGCGGCACCTTCCGGGTGCGCGGCGACGTGCTGGAAATCATCCCCGCCTACCACCACGAACGGGCGCTGCGCATCGAATTCTTCGGTGACGACATCGACGCCATCAACGAGATCGACCCGCTCACCGGGCAGGTGCTGGCCTCCGTGGGCAAGACGGTCATCTACCCCGCCAGCCACTATGTGTCCGACCGCGACAACCTGGTGCGCGCCATTTCCGACATCCGCGACGAATTGGGCGAGCGCCTGCGCGAACTGAAAGGCGGCAACCGCCTGGTGGAGGCGCAGCGGCTGGAGCAGCGCACCATGCTCGACCTCGAAATGATGGAGGAAATGGGCTACTGCAACGGGGTCGAAAACTATTCGCGCCATCTGGATGGCCGCAAGGCGGGCGACCCGCCATCGTGCCTGCTGGACTACTTTCCCGACGACTTCCTGCTGTTCGTGGACGAATCGCACATCACCGTCTCGCAGGTGGGGGCCATGTACAAGGGCGACCGGTCGCGCAAGTCCACCCTGGTGGACTACGGGTTCCGCCTGCCCTCGGCACTGGACAACCGCCCGCTGGAATTCCACGAATTCCTGGCCCGGCTGAACCAGGCCATCTATGTTTCCGCCACGCCGGGCAAATGGGAGCTGGACCGCTCGCAGGGCATCGTGGCCGAGCAGATCATCCGGCCCACCGGCCTTGTCGACCCCATCACGGAAGTGCGACCGACAAAGGGGCAGGTGGATGACCTTCTGGGCGAATGCCGCCTGCGCGCCGCGCGCGGCGAGCGGGTGCTGGTGACCACCCTTACCAAGCGCATGGCAGAAGACCTGACCGAATACTTCAACGAGATGGGCGTGGCCGCCCGCTACCTGCATTCCGACATCGACACCATGGAGCGCATGGCCATCATCCAGGCGTTGCGCCGCAAGGAATTCGACGTGCTGGTGGGCATCAACCTGCTGCGTGAAGGTCTTGATATCCCGGAAGTTTCTCTGGTATCTATCCTTGATGCGGACAAGGAGGGCTTTCTGCGCTCCATGGGTTCGCTCATCCAGACCTTTGGCCGCGCCGCGCGCAACGTCGAAGGCCGGGTGCTGATGTACGCGGACGTGGTGACCCGCTCCATGCAGGCCGCCATGGACGAGACGGCCCGGCGGCGCGAACGGCAGATCGGCTACAACGAGGCGCACCACATCGTGCCCGCCACCATCCGCAAGGCGGTGGAAACCCCGTTCGACGCCATCTATGCCGAAGCGGCAGAGGCCAAGGGCCGCAAGGGCGCGGCGCAGGCGGCGGAAACCTTTGCCCCGTGGTCCAGCGATCCGCACGAACTGGCAAAACAGATCCAGCAACTGGAACGCGAGATGCGCGAGGCCGCCAAGGAACTGGAATTCGAGCGGGCGGCGGAACTGCGCGACCGCATCCGGCTGCTGCGCGAACATCTGCTGGGGGCTGACGGCGCGGGCTAGGGCTGCCGGGGCTATGCTTTCCGGCCAGCCAGATGCAGGGCAGCCGGGGCTGGCGTGCCGCAAGACGCACGGCACCTTGTCCACATCGGCATGCTGCGTGGCGTATGGCCGCGTTCATGGGGTCGACGGCGGGTTCAACGGCGGGTTCGACGGTGGGTTAGTTGGCGGGACAATGGCGGGCGAGGGTGCGCGATGGTGCGCCTTGCGCATGACCAGCCCACTCCGGGCCACAACGGTCACACAGGAAAACGGCGCATGCGGCAACACCCGCTGATCACCACGTACCATCGGCTGCGTACCCGTCTTGGCGCGTGGGGGCCACTGGTCATCAGCCAGTGCACCATGCTGCTGGTGTTCGCCTCGGCAACCTGGGCCTACTCGCACATCGAGGGCTGGTCCCTGTGGGACAGCTTCTACATGGTGGTCATCACCCTTTCCACCGTGGGCTTCCAGGAGGTGCACCCCCTGTCCAACACGGGCCGGGTGCTGACCACGGTGCTGATTCTGACGGGTGTCGGCAACTTCGCCTTCATCCTCGGCGCGTTCTCGCAACTGCTGGTGGATGGCAAGCTTTACAAAGTGCTCGGGAGGCGCAGGGTGCTGAAGACCATATCGTCGCTACGCGGCCACTGCATCGTCTGCGGCTACGGCCGCATCGGCTCCGTGGTGGCCCGCGAACTGATGCAGGAAGGCGTGCCCATCGTGGTGGTGGAAAACGACCCCGTGGCCGTGGAACGGCTGGAAAACGACGGCATCGTGCACCTTGCGGGCGACGCCACCAGCGACGATGTGCTGAACGCCTGCAACATCGGGCATGCCCGGGCGCTGGTGGCCGCGCTGTCGCTGGATTCCGCCAACGTCTACGTGGTGCTCAGCGCGCGCCAGATGAACCCGGACATGGCCATCATCGCCCGCGCGGGCGATGCCTCGCACATCGGCAAGTTGCAACTGGCCGGGGCGGACAGGGTATTCCTGCCGCATCACCTTGGCGGGCTGCGCATGGCCCAGTCCATCTTGCGGCCCACGGTGACCACGTTCATGGAACTGGCCCACTCCAAGACCGACCTGAACATCCAGATGGAAGAACTGACCGTGGGCGATGCCTCCGAGCTGGCGGGCAAGACGCTGATGGCGTCGGGCATCCGGCAGCGCTTCAACCTCATCGTCATCGGGGTCAAGAAGCCCGACGGGCGCATGCTGTTCAACCCGGAATCCACGTATGAACTGAACCCCGGCGACACCCTGGTCACCGTGGGCAGGCCGGAGAACTTCCGGCAGTTGCAGGATATCCTGTGACGGGCGGCGCCTGCCCGGAAGGCGGCGGGGATGCTGGGACTGCCGCCGCGCCTGCATCCGGCCCCGCGTCTTCCCCCGTCATCGCAACGGTCATCCTGCACTACGGCGACCCGGCCCTGGCTGCTACCCTGGCCGACACCCTGCGCCGGGCAGACCCCGATCCCGTGAACCACGCGGAGCGGGTACTGGTGCTGGACAATGCGGCTCCGCGCCCAGCCAACGGCGCATGGCGCAGGCTGCCGGACAACCTGTTCTGGGGCGGCGCGCTGGCCTACTGTCTGGACGCCGCGCGTGACATGGGCTGCACGCACCTGTGGTTTCTGAACAACGACATTTCCTTCGAAACGCGCCCGCCGCTGGTGGCACGGGCGGCCCTGCGCATGGTTCGCATGGGCGCGGCACTGGCCGCGCGCGGACTGGGCGGACCAGCAGGCAGGGTGGGGGTGTACGCCCCGGCGGTGGACCGCAACCCCTACCACCCGCAGATGGTGCGCGATGCGCGCGTCCAGTACCGGCGCGTGGCGCTGGTGGACGGCATTGCCCCGCTGATAGACCTTGATTGCGCCCGCGAGGTGGGCGGCGCGGACTGCGCCGACAACCCGCGCGGCTACGGGGTGGATGTCTGGTTGTCCCTGCGGGCGCACCGCGCGGGCTGGCCGGTGGTGGTGGATCATCAACTGGTGGTGCGCCACCGCTACCACACCACGGCGCGCTCCGTGGATGGCTTCATGGACGCCGCCGCCCGCGCCGAACACGAGTACATGACCCGCCGCCTCGGCCCCTCATGGCGCGACGAGGTGGCCCGACTGCAACATCAATGGACCGACGAGACCACGCTGTGAGCATTTCCGACGAAAATTCCCCGGCCAATACCGCGCCCGAAGCCGCTCCGGTCGCCCCTTCCCATGTCGCCGCCCGTGCCGAATCGCTGCGCGAGCAGCTGAACTACCACAGCCAGCTTTACTACAAGGGTACCCCGGAAATCTCCGACGCTGAATACGATGCCCTGTTCCGCGAATTGCAGGACATCGAGGCGGAATGGTTGAGTTTGCGTACGTCGGATTCTCCCACCCATCAGGTGGGCAGTCCGCGTCGTCTGGCAGATGCTACGGATCCGTCTATCAACCGTGCGGGCAGTTCGCGTCTTGAGTTAGAGGGTACAATCCGTGCTGAAGGGCGGGCACAACAGCATACTCTTCGCATGTATAGCCTGGACAATGTGTTTTCAGCAGAAGAATGGGATGCATTTGTACAGCGCTTGTTACGGGCCGAGCCGAAAGCCGATCTGGCCTTCTGGTGTGATCCTAAAATGGACGGCCTAGCTATTGAGGTCATCTACGAGAACGGAGAGTACACCACGGCGCTTACTCGAGGTGATGGTGATGAGGGGGAGATAGTTACCGAGGCAGTGAGTACCGTGCGTAATTTGCCTCCCCGTCTTCTGGGTGATGGGCCACACCCGACGCGGCTTGAGGTTCGAGGCGAGTTGATCATGACTCGTCATGATTTCGAGGCCCTCAACGCCGCCCGACGCGGCTCGGGCGAAAAGCTGTTCGCCAACCCGCGCAACGCCGCCGCCGGTTCGGTGCGCCAACTGGATGCCTCGGTCACGGCAGGGCGTCCGCTGCGCTTTCTGGCCTACGGGGTGGGGCAGGTGGTCTGGCCTGCCGAGGTGACTGGTGGTTCCTCCTCCGGCGCACAGGGGCCGGAAGCGCGTTGGGCCACCCACTGCCAGGTCATGGCCGCATTGGCGGACTACGGCTTTGGCACCCCGCCCGATGCACGCCGCTGCGAAACCCCGGCGGACGTCATGGCCTACTACGAAGATTTGGGCCGCCGCCGGTCGGAACTGCCCTTCGACATCGATGGCGTGGTGGCCAAACTGGACGATCTGGCCGCGCAGGCCGCGCTGGGCTATACCGCCCGCGCCCCACGCTGGGCCATCGCCCTGAAGTTTCCTGCCCATCAGGCAACCACCCGGCTGGAGCACATCGCCATTCAGGTGGGCCGTACGGGGGTGCTGACCCCGGTGGCCGAACTGGCGCCCGTGGCCGTGGGCGGGGTTACCGTGTCGCGCGCCACCCTGCACAACGAGGACGAAATCCGCGCCAAGGATTTGCGCGTGGGGGACATGGTGGTCGTGCAGCGCGCGGGCGACGTGATTCCCGAGGTGGTGCGCCCGTTGGTGGACCAGCGCCCCCCCACCGGCCTGCCGGAGTTCGAATTTCCGCGTGCCTGTCCCGTCTGCCACACCCCGGTACGCCGCGAACCCGGCGAGGCCGCGTGGCGCTGCGTCAACGTGGGCTGTCCTGCCGTGGTGCGCCAGTCGATCATCCATTTCGTGTCCAAGGCCGGGCTGGACATTCAGGGTGTGGGCCGCAAGTGGGTGGAACTGCTGGTGGACCGGGGCAAGGTGGTCAGCCCGGCGGACCTCTTTGCGCTCGACAAGCAGACCCTGCTGGCCTTCGAACGCATGGGGCCGAAACTGGCGGAGAATTTCGTTGCCGCCTTTGATGGGGCACGCACCGGAGCCACCCTGAACCGACTCATCTGCGCACTGGGCATCCGCCATGTGGGCGAGCAGACCGCGCGCACCCTGGCCACCCACTTTGCCGACCTTGACGCGCTGGGCGCGGCAGAGGCAGAGACGCTGCAACAACTGCCGGACATCGGGCCGGAGGTGGCTGCCTCCATCCGTGCTTTTTTCGCCAACGAAGGCAACCGTACCCTGCTGGAACGGCTGCGGAGCGTAGGACTTTGGCCGGTGCGCCCTGTGCGCTCGGACTCGGACGCGACAGGCACACCGGGTGAAGGCAACGGCCCCCTGGCCGGGCTTGGCGTGCTGTTCACCGGCTCGCTGTCCACGCTTACCCGTTCCGATGCGGAACGCCGTGCCGTTGCCGCCGGGGCCAACATCCTTGGCAGCGTCAGCAAGAAGCTGGACCTGCTGGTGGTGGGTGACAAGCCCGGTTCCAAGCTCGACAAGGCCACGAAACTCGGCATACGGGTACTGCGGGAACAGGAGTTTCTGGATCTGCTGGCAGGGAAGGGCGGAGAGGCTCTTGCGGGCGGCAAAGTCGCGTCCGACGCGACTCCGGAAGTCGAGCCCGATGCGGCCTCGGACGTCGCGCCCCCGTCTGCACTGTCTGCACTGTCCGCCTCGACCGAATCAACCGAATCAACCGAATCAACCGCAGCTGCCATGTCCCGCAAGAAGGACCAGCATTCGTTGCTGTGATTTCCGCCATTTCCGATCAGACGCCGCGCCCACCCGGCCGCATCCGGTTACGGCGGCGCGTGCATAACGCATAAGGAGCGAGCATGAGCACTTCGATCATCGTCACGGGCGCGGGTGGCCGCATGGGTTCCACCATCTGCCGCATGGCGCAGGAAGATCCGGCCCTTACGCTGGCCGCCGTCGTCGAACGTCCCGAACGCCTGGCCTCGCTCGACGTGTGGAAATGCCCTGCAGGCAGCGACGCGGATGCGGTGTTCGCGCAGGTACCCGGCGGCGTGGTGGTGGACTTCACCTCGCCCGAGGCCAGCCTGGCCAACGCCCGCGCCGCCGCCAGGGCTGGCGTATCCCACGTCATCGGCACCACGGGCCTGACCGCCGAGCAGAAGTCGGAACTGGCCGAACTGGCCAAAACCGCGCGCATCTTCTGGGCGCCCAACATGAGCATCGGCGTCAACGTGCTGCTCAAGATCCTGCCGCAACTGGTGCAGCAACTGGGCGAGCAGTACGACCTGGAGATGGTGGAACTGCACCACAACCGCAAGAAGGATTCGCCCAGCGGCACCGCCCTGCGCCTTGCCGAATGCCTGGCCGAGGCGCGCGGCTGGAACCTGCCGGACGTGGCCAACTACCACCGCGAAGGCATCATCGGTGAACGGCCCAAGGACGAAATCGGCATCCAGACCATTCGCGGGGGCGACGTTGTGGGCGTGCACACCATCTACGCCATGGGCCCCGGCGAACGCATCGAAATCACCCACCAGGCCCACTCGCGCGAAAACTTCGCGCAGGGCGCCCTGCGCGCCGCCAAGTGGCTGCCGCAGCAGCAGCCCGGCACGCTCTATTCCATGCTGGACATGCTGTAGGCAGATAAAAAGAGTAACCGGGGGAGGAGGGAAACTTTTGCGCGCTGCGGTCCTCATCCGTAAGACTCGCGCGTTGCGCTCGCCTAACGGCTGAGGCAAAGTT
>Ga0247728_10045_pt1 | contig 88199 bp, 82 predicted proteins | sample SalenrCarbi39_FD_183048 | JGI IMG/M metagenome (GOLD analysis project Ga0247728, IMG submission 183048) | Saline wetland microbial communities from Lincoln, Nebraska, United States - Carb-i39 | ecosystem: Environmental > Aquatic > Non-marine Saline and Alkaline > Salt marsh | place: USA: Nebraska...
CGAGGCAAGATCAATAGGATGCACGGCGACAGCAGGGACAGGTGAAGGGTGTGTTTGGCGACTGCCAATTTACCTGCCTTCCCTGACTGTCAACTCGCTCTTCCCCCAGAGTCCGCGAAGAACCAAACAAAACGCCCTGCATGTGCAGGGCGTATTCGCTTCAACAGACGGCTTGCTTAGATCGCGCTGCGCTTACGTAACAGCTCAATCACCTGCTTCGCTCCCTCTTCGACGCTCAGCGACTCGGTGTCGATAGCGAGATCGGAATTGCCCGGAATGTCGTACGGGAAAGACTCACCCGGAATGTTATCACCACCTGCCGCATACAACCCCTGCGGATCGCGCTGACGGCAGGCTTGCGGGGAAGCCTGGACGTAGACGGTGATCAGGCGCTCATTACCGATCAGTGCCTTGGCCTGTTCGCGACCTTCGGCGTCAGGGGCGACAAACGCAGCCAGGGTGATCAGGCCCGCCTCGTTGAACTGCCGAGCGACATGCGCGGCGCGGCGCCAGTTTTCGGTGCGGCCGGCGCGATCCTGCGGTAGGCCCTTGTTGAGATCGTGACGCAGGTTCTGGCCGTCGAGTACGTAAACCGCACGGCCCATATCGAACAGCTTGCGCTCCACAGCATAGGCCAGGGTGCTCTTGCCAGCGCCGGAAAGCCCAGTGAACAGCACGGTTGCCGGCTGCTGACCGAAGCGTGTGGCACGCTCGTCGGTAGAGACGTGGGCCAGGGCGCCATGATGACCACCCGAACCATGGGTAACCGGATCGGCGATGATCATGCCGGCACCGACGGTGCCATTGGTGAGGCGATCGATGACAATGAAGGCGCCAGTGGTGCGGTTCTGTGCGTAGCCGTCCAGAGCGATCGGCGCGTCCAGGCTGACCTTGACCTTGCCGATCTCGTTGAGCTGAAGGCTACTCGCAGCGCCCTTCTCCAGCGTGTTCACATCCACCTTATGGCTGATGCTTGCGATGGAGCCCGGCACGTAACTGGTGGCGCGCTTGATGTCATATTTCTTGCCCGGCAGCATCGGCTCTTCGCCCATCCACACGAGCATCGCCTCGAAGCTGTCAGCGATACGCGGGCGACTGTCGGCATGCACCAGCATGTCGCCGCGGGAGACATCGATCTCATCTTCCAGCGTCAGGGTGACAGCCTCGCCAGGGGTCGCCTGCTCGAGTTCACCATCGAAGGTGACGATGGACTTGACTCGACTGGTCTTGCCGGACGGCAGCACGGCGATCTCGTCGCCCTTGCGCACGATGCCGCTGGCCAGGGTGCCGGCGAAACCACGGAAGTTCAGGTTCGGGCGGTTGACGTACTGCACAGGGAAACGCAGATCGTCGAAGTTACGGTCGCCGGCAATCTCGACGCTCTCGAGAATCTCCATCAGCGATTGCCCCAGGTACCAGGGTGCGCGCTCGCTGCGATTGACCACGTTGTCGCCCTTGAGCGCGGACATCGGCACGAAGTGCAGCGACGACGGCTTCAGCTCGATGCGCTCGGCGAATGCCAGGTAGTCGGCCTTGATGCGCTCGAACACGTCCTGATCGAAGTTCATCAGGTCCATCTTGTTGATGGCGACGACGATGTGCTTGATGCCCAGCAGCGAGGTGATGAAGCTGTGACGCTTGGTCTGGGTCTGCACGCCATAGCGCGCATCGACCAGAATGATCGCCAGGTCGCAGGTGGACGCGCCGGTGGCCATGTTGCGGGTGTACTGCTCGTGGCCAGGAGTATCGGCAATGATGAACTTGCGCTTGGCGGTGGAAAAATAACGGTACGCCACATCGATGGTGATGCCCTGCTCGCGCTCGGCCTGCAGGCCATCGACCAGCAGCGCCAGATCGACGTCTTCGCCGGTAGTGCCGACCTTCTTCGAGTCGCGGGTGATGGCTTCGAGGTGGTCCTCGTAGATCATCTTCGAGTCGTGCAGCAGGCGGCCGATCAGCGTGCTCTTGCCGTCATCGACGTTACCGCAGGTCAGGAAACGCAGCAGTTCCTTGCGCTCGTGTTGCGCCAGGTAGGCGAGGATGTCCTCGCTGATCAGATCGGATTGGTGACTCATGATGCGTTTCCTTAGAAGTAACCCTGGCGTTTCTTTTCTTCCATCGAGCCCGTGGCATCGTGGTCGATGACGCGGCCCTGGCGTTCGGAGGTCCGGGTCAGGAGCATTTCCTGGATGATCTCCGGCAGCGTGGTTGCGGTGGACTCGACCGCACCGGTCAGCGGGTAGCAGCCGAGGGTGCGGAAACGCACCATCTTCTTATGGATGCTCGCCTTCTGTTCGGGCGTGAGGTAGCTGAGGATTCGCTCGTCATCGATCATCACCAGGGTGCCATTGAGCTCGACCACTTCGCGCTCGGCAGCGAAGTACAGCGGCACGATCGGGATCTGCTCCAGATAGATGTACTGCCAGATGTCCAGCTCGGTCCAGTTCGACAGCGGGAACACACGGATGGACTCGCCCTTCTTCACCTTGCCGTTGTACAGGTTCCACAGCTCGGGGCGCTGATTCTTCGGGTCCCAGCGGTGCTTGCTGTCACGGAAGGAGTAGACGCGCTCTTTGGCACGGGACTTTTCCTCGTCGCGGCGAGCACCACCGAAGGCGGCGTCGAAGCCGTACTTGTCCAGCGCCTGCTTGAGGCCCTCGGTCTTCATCACATCGGTGTGCTTGGCGCTGCCATAGGTGAAGGGGTTCATGTCCTGCGCCACACCGTCCGGGTTGATGTGGGTGATCAGGTCCAACCCCATCTCGCTGACCATCTTCTCGCGAAAACGGTACATCTCCTGGAATTTCCAGCGTGTATCGACATGCAGCACAGGAAACGGCAGCTTGCCCGGGAAGAAGGCCTTGCGCGCCAGGTGCAGCATCACGGCCGAATCCTTGCCAATGGAATAGAGCATCACCGGGTTGCCGAACTCCGCAGCAACCTCGCGAATGATATGGATGCTTTCCGCCTCCAGCTGTTTCAGATGCGTCAGTTTGTCGACCATGGCTACTCACGATTTTGCAGGTTGACGGCCAGACGGCCGTGAATTGGGCGCAACTCTAACACGGCCATAGATTCTAATCAGGCCGCCTTTTAGACCTAAAAGCTATAGATTTATGCCGACTCGAAGCCGGTCCGACGCAGGCAAATGACAGGCGCCGGAAGCACGGTGATGCGACAGTGCGGATCGGCTCAGGCCGGATTGTCGCAATCGATGAAGCGGTGCTCGATGCCGAAATGCCGGGCAAGGTACTCGCCCAGCGCACGCACCCCGTAACGCTCTGTGGCGTGATGACCGGCGGCGAAGAAGCTGAGGCCGTTCTCCCGCGCGACATGTGCGGTGGGCTCGGAAATCTCCCCGGTGATATAGGCATCCACCCCGGCGGCCACCGCCTGCTCGATATAACCCTGGGCGGCGCCGGTACACCAGGCCACGCGCTGGATCGGCCTGTGCCCGTCGACCATCAGCGGCTCGCGGCCCAACGCCTGTCCGATCTTCGCCTTGAACTCGCCCGGTGCCAGCGACTCGGGCAGCGAGCCGACCAGGCCGACCGACCGCGGATTACCGGGCTCCAGCGGCCCCTCGACGCTCAGACCAAGCAGGGCGGCCAGCTGCACGTTGTTGCCCACATCAGGATGCACATCTAGGGGCAGATGGTAGGCCAGCAGCGAAATATCGTGGCTCAGCAGGGTTTTCAGGCGGCGCTGTTTCATGCCCACGACACGGGCATCCTCGTTCTTCCAGAAGTAGCCATGATGCACCAGCACCACATCCGCCTGTACTTGGACCGCAGCATCCAGAAGTGCCTGGCTGGCGGTCACGCCGCTGACGATCCGAGCGACCTGCGGCCGCCCTTCGACCTGCAGTCCGTTGGGGCAGTAATCGGCGATCCTGGCGGCATCGAGAAACCGGTCCGCCTCCTGTACCAGGGTGGTGAGTGCTACTGGCATGGGTTCCCCTTCGTCGCAGCCGGCGCGCAGCAGTCGAACAGCGCGACCGAATCGATCTTACGGATGAAGCTGCATTTCGGTCGCAGCTTCGTATAATGCCGCCACCTTAAGGCGCGCTCCCCGCGCCCGCAACTCTGTCCGGATTCCCGCGCGATGTTCAATGCCCTGCGTTTCCTCGGCTGGCCGCTGCTGGTCGGTCTACTCGTAGCACTGCTGATCATCCAGCGTTATCCGCAGCTGGTAGGACTCAAGGAGCACGACCTCGGCCTGCAACAAGCGCCGCTGGTGGCCGCCGCACCGCAGCAGGGCCCGTACTCCTACGCCAATGCCGTGGCCGGGGCCGCACCGGCCGTTGCCAACCTGTACACCACCAAGGTTATCGAAAAGACCGAGCAGCAGCCGCCGCTATCCAAGGATCCCCTGTTCCAGCGCTTCTTCAGCGACAACCTGCCAAGGCAGCGGCGGATGGAGTCCAGCCTCGGCTCGGCGGTGATCATGAGTTCGGAAGGCTACCTGCTCACGAACAACCATGTAACGGCCAACGCTGAGCAGATCGTGGTAGCGCTCAAGGACGGCCGCGAAACCTTGGCCCGGGTGATCGGCAGCGATCCGGAAACCGACCTCGCCGTGCTCAAGATCGACCTGGCCGACCTGCCCGCCATCACGCTCGGCCATTCCGACCGCATTCGCGTAGGCGACGTCACCCTGGCGATAGGCAACCCCTTCGGCGTCGGGCAGACCGTCACCATGGGCATCATCAGCGCCACCGGTCGCAACCAGCTGGGCCTCAATACCTACGAGGACTTCATCCAGACCGATGCTGCGATCAACCGTGGCAACTCGGGTGGCGCGCTGGTGGATGCCGGAGGCAACCTGATCGGCATCAACACCGCCATCATTTCCGAGTCCGGCGGTTCGCAGGGCATCGGATTCGCCATCCCGGTGAAGCTTGCGCTGGAGGTGATGAAATCGATCATCGAACACGGCCAGGTTATTCGCGGCTGGCTCGGCGTGGAGGTGCAATCGCTGACCCAGGAGCTTGCCGAGTCGTTCGGCCAGGAAGGCCGCCCGGGCATCGTCGTCGCGGGCGTTTACCGCGACGGTCCGGCTGCTCGTGCCGGGCTGCAGCCGGGCGATCTGATCCTGAGCATCGACGGCGTACAGTCGGCCGACGGACGCAGCTCGATGAACCAGGTTGCCCGCGCCCGCCCAGGCGAGAAGATCGATATCGACATTCTGCGCAACGGCAAACCGCTGACGTTGACGGCGGAAGTGGGCATGCGCCCGCCAGTGGCGCCGAAGTAACCCGGGACGCCCCCCGAAAAACCACCGGAGGACGCGCCCGCCCTGCGTTAGCCGAGCGCCTCGAGCAGAGCCTGGTTCTGTTCCGGCGTGCCGATGGTGATGCGCAGGAACTGCTCGATGCGCGGCTGCTTGAAGTGACGCACGATCACGCCCTGCTCGCGCAGCGCTGCGGCGATGGCGGCGGCGTCGCGCTGAGGGTGACGCGCGAAAATGAAGTTCGCTGCCGACGGCAGCACCTCGAAGCCGCGCTCGTGAAGCGCCGCCGCCACCGCCTCGCGGCTGGCGATGACCTGCCGGCAGGTCTGCTCGAAATACTCACGATCCGCGAACGCTGCAGCCGCGCCGGCGATGGCGATGCGGTCCAGCGGGTAGGAGTTGAAGCTGTTCTTGATCCGCTCCAGCGCCTCGATCAGGTCCGGATGTCCTACCGCCAGGCCGACCCGCAGGCCGGCCAGCGAGCGCGACTTGGAAAGCGTCTGGGTGACCAGCAGGTTCGGATAGCGATCGACCAGCGCAATCGCCGACTCGCCACCGAAGTCCACATAGGCCTCGTCGACCAGCACGACGGACTCGCTATTGGCCTGCAGCAATCGCTCGATAGCCTCAAGCGGCAGCAGGCAACCAGTCGGGGCGTTCGGGTTGGGAAAGATGATGCCGCCGTTTGGCCGCTGATAATCCGCCACGTCGATCTGGAACTGCTCGTTCAGCGCAACGGCTTGGTAGTCGATGCCGTACAGGCCGCAATAGACCGGGTAGAAGCTGTATGTCACGTCCGGAAACAGCAGCGGGCGGCCATGCCGGAACAGGCCGTGAAAGGCATGCGCCAGCACTTCGTCCGAGCCGTTGCCGACGAACACCTGCGCCATCTGTACACCGTAGTAGTCCGCCACAGCCTGCTTCAGGCGCTCGCCGTTGGGGTCAGGATACAGCCGCAGGCCGTCGTTGATTTCCGCCTGCATGGCGGCGATTGCCCGCGGCGACGGGCCATAGGGATTCTCGTTGGTGTTGAGCTTGACCAGCTTGCTCAACTTGGGCTGCTCGCCCGGCACATAGGGCACCAGGTCCTTGACGAAGGGGCTCCAGAATTTGCTCACCGCCCTTCTCTCCTCGAATTCGATCTGCTTGGCGTAGGGTGGAAATCGCGTGACGCTTTCCACCAGTGACGTCAGGCGGAAGGGGCCAGCGGCCTCGCTCCCACCTTACGGCTTACTTGATCCGATACTCGGCGCTGCGCGCGTGAGCGGTCAGCGATTCACCACGAGCCAGAACCGATGCCACCTTGCCCAGCGTCGAAGCGCCCTCGGCCGAGCAATTGATGATCGACGAGCGCTTCTGGAAGTCGTAAACGCCCAGCGGCGAGGAAAAGCGCGCGGTACCGGAGGTCGGCAGCACGTGGTTGGGCCCTGCGCAGTAATCACCCAGCGCCTCGGCGGTGTAGCGTCCCATGAAGATCGCACCGGCATGACGAATCTGCGGCAGCCATTGTTCCGGCTCGGCGACCGAAAGCTCCAGGTGCTCAGGGGCGATGCGGTTGGCCACCTCGATGGCCTGCTGCATGTCGGCCACCTGGATCAGCGCGCCGCGGCCCTCGATGGAGGTGCGAGCGATGTCGGCGCGCTCCAGGGTCGGCAGCAGACGGGCAATGCTCTCGGCGACGCGATCGAGGAAAGCGGCGTCCGGGCTGACCAGGATCGACTGCGCATCCTCGTCGTGTTCGGCCTGGGAGAACAGGTCCATGGCGATCCAGTCCGGATCGGTCTGGCCATCGCAGACCACGAGAATTTCCGACGGCCCGGCGATCATGTCGATGCCGACCTTGCCGAACACGTGGCGCTTGGCCGTGGCGACGTAGATATTGCCCGGGCCGACGATCTTGTCCACCGGCGGTACGCTCTCGGTGCCATAGGCCAATGCCGCGACGGCCTGCGCCCCGCCAATGGTGAAGACGCGGTCTACGCCGGCGATGCAGGCAGCAGCCAGCACCAGCTCGTTGACCTCGCCGCGCGGTGTGGGCACCACCATGACCACTTCCGACACGCCGGCGACCTTGGCCGGGATGGCATTCATCAGCACAGAAGACGGGTAGGAAGCCTTGCCGCCCGGCACGTAGAGGCCGGCGCGATCCAGCGGGGTGACCTTCTGACCGAGCACCGTGCCGTCGGCCTCGGTATAGGTCCAGGAGTCCTGTTTCTGCCGCTCGTGATAGCTGCGTACGCGCTCGGCGGCGATCTCCAGGGCCTCGCGCTGCGCTGGCGTGATCCGCTCGAGCGCCTGCTCCAGGCGCGCGCGCGGAAGGATCAGGTCCGCCATGGAGGCGACTTCCAGAGCATCGAAGCGCTGGGTCAGTTCGACAACCGCTGCATCACCACGCTCGCGCACGGCCTTGATGATCTCGAGGACCCGCTCGTTCACACCGTCATCAGAAACACTTTCCCAGCTCAGCAGATGGTCCAGATGACGGGCAAAGTCGGCATCGGCAGCGTTGAGTCGGCGAATGGCGGAAGGAGCGGTCATGGTGGGCCTCATGGTTGGCTGGGCTTCGGATCGACAAACTGGCTTTCGAGACCTGTGCAGCGTCTCGCGCGCTAAAGCAATGCTGGGCAGAACTGGCGAGGAGGCGCACCTTTATGAGCTGTTGAGCTGTAGATGGGCCTTCCGAGCATGCTCCCAAGGCCGCAGTACCGACGCACCGTCGTCCTTCGGCCAGGTTCTCGGGCGCCGCTAGAATATCAAGCCCACCGTGCGGGCACCCGAGAATTTCAGCTATGGCACGAATAGGCAGGCGCGGTGAAGACCGCGAGGCGCATCAATGCTGATGCTGCTCGACCGCCGCGTGCAAGGTGTCGATCAGCGCCTGGATACGCGCATGCTGCATCTTCATCGAAGCCTTGTTCACGATCAGACGCGAACTGATGGTGGCGATCAGCTCCTGTGGCTCCAGGCCGTTGGCACGCAGGGTGTTGCCGGTGTCGACCACGTCGATGATCTTGTCGGCGAGCCCCACCAGCGGGGCCAGCTCCATGGAGCCGTACAGCTTGATGATGTCGACCTGGCGGCCCTGCTCGGCGTAGTAACGCTTGGCGACATTGACGAACTTGGTAGCCACGCGCAGACGCCCCTTGGGCTCGGGCGCGCCGACCTTGCCGGCAGTCATCAGCTTGCAGTTGGCAATCTTCAGATCGAGCGGCTCGTACAAACCTTGCCCGCCGTACTCCATCAGCACGTCCTTGCCGGCGACGCCGAGGTCAGCCGCACCATGTTCGACGTATGTCGGTACGTCGGTGGCGCGAACGATCAACAGCCGCACGTCATCCTGGGTGGTTGGAATGATCAGCTTGCGGCTCTTGTCCGGGTTCTCGGTGGGTACGATACCCGCAGCAGCCAGCAACGGCAGAGTGTCGTCGAGGATGCGGCCTTTGGACAGGGCGATGGTGAGCATGGAGCGTTTTCCTTGAACGGCAACGGCCAACCTTGATGGGACGACCAAATGACCAACGGCGTTCTTGCGAACTGAGTCATGCAAGGCGCAATGACCAACGAGAGTAACAGCCAAAGGCTGGCCCGAAGGGCGAGCGCCAGCGAGTCAAACAGGCGAGCAAGCAGAGTTTACTAGCTGTAAATGAGCAATTCCGAGCCTGTTTTTAACGCAGCAGGACCGACGCGCAGCAGATCGCTATCAGCCGGGAACGCGGCGAATCTTCGCCCCCAGCAACTGCAGTTTCTCCTCGATGCACTCGTAGCCACGATCGATGTGGTAGATGCGGTCGATCAGCGTATCGCCTTCGGCCACCAGACCGGCGATCACGAGGCTCGCCGACGCGCGCAGGTCGGTCGCCATGACCGGGGCACCCTTGAGGTGATCGACGCCCGTGACGATGGCGGTATTGCCCTCGACGAGGATCTGCGCACCCATGCGATTCATTTCGTAGACGTGCATGAAGCGGTTTTCGAATACCGTTTCGATGACCGTGCCGGTGCCCTCGGCAATGGCATTCAGGGCGATGAACTGCGCCTGCATGTCGGTGGGGAACGCCGGGTACGGCGCGGTGCGCACATTGACCGCCTTCGGCCGCTTGCCCTTCATGTCCAGCTCGATCCAGTCACTGCCGGTATCGATATGCGCGCCAGCCTCCACCAGCTTGTGCAGCACAGCCTCGAGCAGCGTCGCGTCGGTATCCTTCAGACGTACACGCCCGCCAGTCGCCGCAGCGGCGACCAGATAGGTTCCAGTCTCGATACGGTCGGGCATCACGCTGTAGCGACCACCACCGAGACGCTTGACACCATCGATGACGATGGTATCGGTGCCGGCACCGGATACCTTGGCGCCCATGGCGTTGAGGAAATTGGCCAGATCGACCACCTCCGGCTCACGTGCGGCGTTTTCCAGCACGCTGCGGCCGTTCGCCAGCGCAGCGGCCATCATGATGTTCTCGGTACCGGTCACGCTGACGGTGTCGAAGAAGAAGTGCGCGCCACGCAGGCCGCCGGCCGGCGCCTTAGCCTTGATGTAACCGCCCTCGACGTCGATCTGTGCGCCCATGGCCTCGAGTCCGCGGATGTGCAGGTCGACCGGACGCGAACCGATGGCGCAACCACCGGGCAGCGCCACCTCGGCCTCGCCGAAACGCGCGACCATGGGGCCGAGCACGAGAATCGAGGCGCGCATGGTCTTCACCAGCTCGTATGGCGCGACCAGGGTCTTGATACTGCTGGCGTCGACTTCGACACTGAGCTTCTCGTCGATGACAGGCTGCACGCCCATACGACCGAACAGCTCGATCATCGTGGTGATGTCGTGCAGGTGCGGCAGGTTGCACACCGTAACCGGAGTATCGGCCAGCAAGGTGGCGGCCAGAATCGGAAGAGCGGAGTTCTTTGCACCGGAAATGCGAATCTCGCCATCGAGGCGAATGCCGCCGGTAATGATCAGTTTGTCCATGGAGATTCCCGTAAGCCGCAGGCTCGAAGCACTGTCGAAGGGGGCGGCGCGGTCATCGAGACGCGCTCTGCCTGGAATGATTGGTTGCGCGGGCCTGAGCCGATCAGGCGCGCGCGGCCCAGTCTGTGCGACTGAAGAACTTCATGGTGACGGCGTGGATGCTGCCGTCGGCGATCCATGGATTGAGATGAGCGTAGATCTGCTGCTGACGCTTCACCGGGCTCAGGGCGGCCAGTTCATCACTGATCACATTGAGCTGGAAGTTGCAGCCTTCGCCTTCCACTTCCACCTGGGTTCCCGGAATCTTCGCTTCCAGGAAATTCTTCACTTCTAGGGCCTGCATGTTCTACCTCGATCGGGCGCAGGACGCGCACGGGCCGGCCATCATACAAAAAAGCCCGAAGGCTGCGAACCCCGAACCTCGCGCACAGATCTCAATCCAGCGTTTCGGCCCCCTGATCGCGCTCGCGCCGATGCCGGGACAGCCCGCTGTCGCTCTGCACGGCAGGGAAGCGCGAGGAGGCGAAGCGCACCACCAGGATCGCCAGCGCCAGCAGCAGGATCGCGCCGGACACATAGACCACGCCCATGTCCGGACGGTGGTGATGGGAAATATCGGAAATCAGCAGGCGGGTCAGCGCGGTGATCGCCACATAGATAAGGAAGCGCACCGGCATGTGGTTGGTCTTGAAATAGATACCAACCATCGCGCCCAGCTCGAGATAGATGAACAGCAGCAGGATGTCATCGATCGTGATATGGCCCTTCTCGACCATGCCGAGAAACGCCATGACCGCCGCCCAGGCCGTCACGGCGCCGATGGCGAACAGCGCCAGGTAGTGAAAACTCTCGACCAGCAGATTGCCGAGGGACTCGGCCAGCTCGTGCAGGCTATCGCGCAGATTTTCCGCCCAGCGCAGTTTCATACGGCATCCTTTTCTAAACCCGGGAAGCTTCCAGCGGCAGGATATCCAACAAGCCGGACACCTTGGCAATCTTGTGCATATCGCCTGGCAATGCACTGACGCGCAGATCGATGCCCGCAGCCTTGGCATCGCGCATGAAGGCCAGCAGCAGCGACAGCCCGACACTGCTGGAACGCTCGACCGCCGAGCAGTCCAGCGTCAACGGCGCCCGGCTGCCGGCGATCAGCGCCCGACCGGCCTCACGCAAGGCCGGGCCGCTGCGGTAATCCAGCACGCCGATCAGGCGCAACTCGCCTTCTCCACCGCGCTCGATCCGGGCCTCACTCATCGCCGACAGCCTGCTGTCCAGCCTCGGTGTCCTTGGCACGCGCCACGACCTCGGCCCAGCCATCAATGGTTTTGTCCAGATCACCGCCGTTGCGCTGCATAGAGTCGGCGAACTGGTCGCGGAACAGCTTGCCGATGTTGATGCCGTTGATGATCACGTTGCGCACGCGCCATTCGCCGTCATTGACCATGGTGTAGGACACCGGATAGATCTCGCCCTGGCGCCCCACCACCTCCATGCCGACGCTGGTGCGCTTGGGGTCCTGCTTGCCGCTGGGCGGCAATACGCGGATCTGCTGGTTGTTGTACTCGAGCAGGGCGTTGCCGTAGAACTGCATCAGGCTGCGCTTGAAGTTCTCCTGGAAGCGCTTCATCTGCTCGGGAGTGGCGTTGCGCGAATACTTGACGGTCATGATGCTGCGCGAGATCCCGTCGGCATCGACCACCGGACCGAGAATCTCGTTGAGCGAGTCATAGAAGGCCGCCGGATCGCTGCGGTACTGCTCCTTGTTGGCCTTCAGGTCGGCCAGCAACTCGTCGGTGGTCTTCTGGATCACCTGATGCGCGGTCAGCGCGGCATGGGAGAACAGGGGCAACACGGCCAGCAGAACCAGCAGACCGCGACGCAGGGCAGTGATCATGAATGTCTCCTTCAATCTTTATTCACAGAATTGAGCAGGAACTTGCCGATCAGATCCTCGAGTACCAGCGAAGACTGGGTGTCCTGAATGGTGTCACCATCCTTGAGCACTTCGTCGTCGCCGCCCACGCTGATTCCGACATATTTCTCGCCCAGCAGACCAGCCGTCAGGATCGACGCCGTGGAGTCAGCCGGCAGGATGTTCACGTCTTCCTGGATTTCCAGGGTCACCCGACCGGTGTAGCTGTCGCGATCGAGGTCGATCGCCGTGACCTTGCCGATAGTCACACCCGCCATGGTCACCTTGGATCGGACAGTCAAACCGGCGATATTGTCGAAATAGGCATACAGCTTGTAGGTATCGGCACTGCCAACGCTCAGTCCGCTGACGCGCAGCGACAGCAGCAGCAGGGCCAGCAGGCCGGCAAGCAGGAACAGGCCGACACCCATTTCCAGTGTGCGGATACGCATCAGAAATCTCCAAACATCAACGCGGTCAAAATGAAATCGAGGCCGAGTACTGCCAGCGAGGCATACACCACGGTCCGGGTGGTGGCACGACTGATCCCCTCGGAAGTCGGTTCGCAGTCGTAGCCCTGGAACACCGCGATCCAGGTCACGACCAGTGCAAAGACGACGCTCTTGATCACGCCGTTGAGCACATCCGAATGGAAATCGACACTGTTCTGCATGTTGGCCCAGAACGAGCCTTCGTATACGCCGAGCCAGTCCACGGCGACCATCGCACCGCCCCAGATGCCGACCACATTGAAGATCAGCGTCAGCAGTGGCAGGGAAATGAAGCCGGCCCACAGACGCGGCGCGATGATGTACTTCAGCGGATCGACGCCAATCATCTCCAGGCTCGACAGCTGCTCGGTGGATTTCATGTTGCCGATCTCGGCCGCCAGTGCGGAGCCTGCGCGACCGGCGAACAGCAATGCGGTGACCACCGGGCCGAGTTCGCGCAACAACGTCAGCGCCACCATCTGCCCGACCGCCTGCTCGGAGCCATAGCTGCTGAGGATGTTGTAGCCCTGCAGCGCCAGCACCATGCCGATGAAAATACCGGACACGACGACGATCGCCAGCGACAGCACGCCGACCGAGTACAGCTGCTTGACCAGCAGCGAAAAGCCGTTGCGCAAGCCGCTGCGGCCAAACAGCGCATGAACGAGGAAGATCGTCGAGCGCCCCAGCGCCGCCAGCACATCCAAGCCGGCACGCCCGAGCAGGGCGATCCGGTCCATCAACGAACGCTTACGCATCGGCGCCTCCCAGCAGGTCGTCGGCGTAAGCCGGCGCGGGGAAATGGAACGGCACCGGCCCATCGGCCGAACCCTTCATGAATTGTCGAATACGCGGATTGTCCGACTCCATCAGCTCGGCCGGCGTGCCCTGGCCAAGCACCTGAGCATCGCCGACCACATAGATGTAATCGGCGATGGAGGCGGTTTCGGCCAGGTCGTGGGACACCACAATACTGGTGATGCCCAGCGCATCGTTGAGCAACCGGATCAAGCGGACCAGCACGCCCATCGCGATCGGGTCCTGACCGGCGAAAGGCTCGTCATACATGAGAATCTGCGGATCCAGCGCGATGGCCCGCGCCAACGCGACACGCCGCTTCATGCCACCGGACAGTTCGTCGGGCATCAGCTCGATGGCGCCACGCAAACCCACCGCCTGCAATTTCATCAGCACGATGTCGCGGATCATTTCGTCAGGCAGCCGGGTATGCACGCGCAGCGGAAAGGCGACGTTCTCGAACACGTCGAGATCGGTGAACAGGGCTCCGCTCTGGAACAACACGCCCATCTGCTTGCGCATGTCGAACAGCTCGCTGCGCGAGAGGCTCGGCAGATTGTTGCCCGCCACCCAGACCTCGCCGCGCGCAGGCATCAGCTGCGCAGCGATCAGCCGCAGCAGCGTCGTCTTGCCACAGCCGGACGGCCCCATGATGGCCGTGACCTTGCCTCGCGGGATCGCGATGTCGACGTTATCGAAAATACTGCGCTCGCCGCGCTTGAAGGTTACTCCCTTCAGCTCGACCGCGTAGTCGTTGCAGGCGCTCATCTGGTCTCCTTGCATGCAGTCTGCGAAACAGACGGCTCCCGATGACGCCGGGATACTTCTGCCTGACCGTTTTCGGGCGCGCACTATAGCACCGCGCCAGGGGCCGCCCAACCAATGAGCGTTTCAGCAGATGACCAACGAGACGCCTGTTCAGCCAGGGTTCAGCTTGGTGATGTACACAGCGCTGAGGGCGCCGCCCTGGCACCTGCCACATTTTCCATGAGCCCCAAGTCGAATCTCGCTATAATCCTCGCCTTTTAATCGGACGACCTCGCCAGCCATGAGCCAAAGCAGTCAATTGATCGAAACCGCGCAGCGCACCATTCGCCTGGAAATCGAGGCAGTTGAGCAGCTGAACGCGCGTATCGATGCCAGCTTCGTACAAGCCTGCGAATTGATCCTCGCCTGCAGGGGCCGTGTCGTTGTGGTCGGCATGGGCAAGTCGGGGCATATCGGTCGCAAGATCGCTGCCACCCTGGCCAGCACCGGCACCGCCGCCTTCTTCGTGCACCCCGCCGAGGCCAGCCACGGCGACATGGGCATGATCACTCCGGACGATGTGGTACTGGCGCTTTCCAATTCCGGCACCACCAGCGAGATCGTCACCCTGTTGCCGTTGATAAAGCGCCTGGGCATCACCCTTATCAGCATGACCGGCAACCCCAGCTCGGTACTGGCCAAGGCCGCAGCAGTGAACCTGGATGCCAGCGTGGCTATCGAGGCCTGCCCGCTGAACCTCGCACCGACCTCCTCCACCACCGCCAGCCTGGTGCTCGGCGATGCCCTTGCGATTGCCCTGCTCGAGGCTCGCGGCTTCACTGCCGAAGACTTCGCCTTTTCCCATCCCGGTGGTGCCCTTGGCCGACGCCTGCTGCTCAAGGTCGAACACGTCATGCACACTGGCGAACGTCTCCCCAGCGTGCTCCGCGGCACCTCGCTGCGCGATGCCCTTCTGGAAATGACGCAGAAAGGGCTGGGCATGACCGTGATCGTCGAGACCGACGGGCGCCTGGCCGGGATTTTCACCGATGGCGACCTGCGTCGCGCCCTGGACAAGGGCGTGGACGTGCGCCAGACCCTCATCGACGAGGTCATGACCGTTCATGGGAAGACCGCCAACGCCGAGATGCTGGCTGCCGAGGCACTGAAGATCATGGAAGACCACAAGATCAGCTCACTGGTAGTGATCGATGAACAGGAGCTGCCCATCGGCGCCCTGAACATGCACGACCTGCTGCGTGCGGGGGTCATGTAATGCACGAACATCTTCTGCAGCGCGCACGTGACATCCGCCTGGCCATCTTCGATGTGGATGGCGTACTGACCGACGGTCGCCTGTACTTTCTCACCGACGGCAGCGAATTCAAAACCTTCAACACCCTGGACGGCCACGGCATCAAGATGCTGATCAACTCCGGCGTGCGCACCGCCATCATCAGTGGGCGCAAGACGCCAGTGGTCGAGCGCCGCGCGCAGAACCTCGGCATCCAGCACCTGTATCAGGGGCGCGAAGACAAGCTGGTGGTTCTCGACGAGCTGCTGGCCGAACTCGGGCTGAGCTACTCTGAAGTGGCCTATCTCGGTGACGACCTGCCTGATCTGCCGGTGATCCGCCGCGTCGGCCTAGGCATGGCGGTCGCCAGCGCCGACGCCTTCGTGCGCGACCACGCTCACGGCGTGACCCAGGCACGCGGCGGCGAAGGCGCGGCACGTGAGTTCTGCGAATTGATAATGCGCGCCCAGGGCACCCTGGCAGCCGCTCAGAACGCCTATCTGTAGAGGTCTGGATGCTCCGCAAACTGCGCTTTCCCGCCCTGCTCACGCTGATCGCTGCCGTTCTGGTGGCCATCGGCTACTGGAACATCCGTCCGGAGAGTTTCATGCAGCAGCCAACCGTGGCCAGCGTTGAGACACCGGATGTGGATTTCTATGTGATTAATTCACGTACGGTCCAGTACCAGGCGGATGGCAAGCGCAACTACGAGATGACCGCGGAGAAGGTCGAACACATCAAGGCCAGCGACGTCAGCCTCTTGACCAAACCCGACCTGCTGTCCTACCGCGGCGGCGAGCACCCCTGGCATGTGCGCAGCGAGCGCGGAGAGGTTTCGGCGGAGGGTGACGAGGTCCTGCTGATCGACAAGGTCCGGGTCGAGCGGACCGACGCCAAGGGCCGTCCGACGATTCTCACCACCAGCCGGCTGACGGTGTGGCCGGACAAGGATTATGCCGAGACCAATCAAGCCGTTAGAATCGACGCCGCCAATGGCGTGACCACGGCGACCGGCATGAAAGCGTATCTGGATGACGGCAGGATGCTCCTGCTGTCCAACGTAAGAGGCCAGCATGAGCTGCGTTAAGACTCTCCCCCTCCTGCTCGGTTTGAGCGCATTCTGGCTCGGCCCCAGTGCCTGGGCGCTTCCCGAGGATCGTGAACAGCCCATCCGCGTACAGGCTGACTCGGCCGAACTGGACGATCGACAGGGCGTGGCCGTGTACCGCGGCGATGTGGTGATCACCCAGGGCACCATGAAGATCACCGGCGACACCGTCACCATCACCCAGGACAGCAATGGCGATGTGGAAGTCTTCACCTCCATCGGCAAGCCGGCCTACTACGAGCAGAAGCCGGCCGTGGACAAGGAGATCGTCAAGGCCTACGGCCTGACCATCCAGTACTTTGCCGCCAACGAGCGCATCGTGCTGCTCGACCAGGCCAAGGTCGTCCAGGAAGGCAACACCTTCGAAGGCGAGAAGATCGTCTATGACACCCGCCGCCAGATCGTCAACGCCGGCCGCGCCACCAATACCGACGTCAGCACGCCGCGTCCGCGGGTCGACATGGTCATCCAGCCACGCAAGCGCGAGCAGGCCGCGGAGCAGCCCCAGTAATGGCCGTCCTCAAAGCCCAGCATCTGGCCAAGAGCTACAAGAGCCGGCAGGTCGTTCGCGACGTCAGCCTGTCCATCGAGAGCGGGCAGATCGTCGGCCTGCTTGGCCCGAATGGCGCCGGCAAGACTACCTGCTTCTACATGATCGTCGGACTGGTGAATGCCGATCAGGGTCGCGTGCTGATCGACCAGAACGACGTGACCCACCTTCCGATGCATGGCCGGGCCCGTGCCGGCATCGGTTACCTGCCGCAGGAAGCCTCGATCTTCCGCAAGCTGTCGGTCGCCGACAACATCATGGCGATTCTCGAGACCCGCAAGGATCTGGACCGCGGCGGCCGCCAGCAGGCACTGGAAGGCCTGCTGCAGGAATTCCACATCAACCATATCCGCGACAGCCTCGGCATGAGTCTGTCCGGCGGCGAGCGTCGCCGCGTGGAGATCGCCCGTGCGCTGGCTACTGCGCCCAAATTCATCCTCCTCGACGAACCCTTCGCCGGTGTCGATCCGATATCGGTGGGCGACATCAAGCAGATCATCCACCACCTCAAGGCCAAGGGCATCGGGGTGCTGATCACCGACCACAACGTTCGGGAAACTCTGGACATCTGTGAGACGGCGTACATCGTCAACGACGGCCAGCTGATCGCCGAAGGCGATGCCCAAAGCATCCTCGCCAACCAGCTGGTCAAGGAAGTCTACCTGGGCCACGAATTCCGACTGTAAGAGCGGATTTTTTGCTCGGCTCGGCAAATCGCCTCTAGGCAAAGGCTTCGTCGGCAGGCATATAATTTGCTTTCATCGGCGCCCTGGGCGCCGCATGTCGGAACAGGCGCGGTTGCGCCGGCATACAAGGTTCGAAGTCCTCTGCCATGAAACCATCGCTAGTCCTGAAGATGGGCCAGCAGCTGACGATGACACCGCAGCTGCAACAGGCCATACGGCTCCTCCAGCTTTCCACCCTCGATCTGCAACAGGAGATCCAGGAAGCGCTGGATTCCAATCCCATGCTCGAGCGTGAAGAGGACGGTGACGACTTCGACGGCTCCGACCCCATGGCCGAGGCCGTCGATCGTTCGAGCGACGCTGGCAGCGAAAAGATCAGTACTCAGGAAAGCACCTATGAAGAGCCTTCGCACAGCGGCGAAGGCCTCGACGAGGCCGACTGGGGTGAGCGCATTCCCAGCGAGCTACCGGTCGACACCGCCTGGGAAGACATCTATCAGACCAGCGCCAGCAGCCTGCCGAGCAATGACGACGACGAATGGGACTTCACCAGCCGTACGTCCAGCGGTGTCAGCCTGCAGAGCCATCTGCTGTGGCAGCTCAACCTCGCCCCCATGAGCGACACCGACCGCCTGATCGCCACCACACTGATCGACTGCATCAACGATCAGGGCTATCTCGAGGAGTCTCTGCAGGAAATCGTGGACAGCTTCGACCCGGAGCTTGAAATCGAGCTCGACGAGGTCGAAGTCGTGCTGCGTCGCGTACAGCAGTTCGAACCTGCCGGTATCGGCGCACGGGATCTGCGCGAATGCCTGCTCCTGCAGCTGCGCCAGCTCCCTGACCGCACCCCTTGGCTCAGCGAAGCCCAGCGGCTGGTGAGTGACCATCTGGACCTGTTGGGTAGCCGCGACTACAGCCTGCTGATGCGCCGCATGAAGCTCAAGGAAGACGAGCTGCGCCAGGTCATCGAGCTCATCCAGAGCCTCAACCCGCGCCCGGGCTCGCAGATCGAGGCGAGCGAGCCGGAGTACGTGGTGCCGGACGTCATCGTACGCAAGCACAACGATCGCTGGCTGGTGGAGCTCAACCAGGACGCCATGCCCCGACTTCGCGTCAATGCCCAGTACGCCAGCTTCGTAAAGCGCGCCGACTCGAGTGCCGACAATACCTTCATGCGCAACCAGCTGCAGGAAGCGCGCTGGTTCATCAAGAGTCTGCTCAGTCGCAACGAAACACTGATGAAGGTCGCCACCCAGATCGTCGAGCACCAGCGTGCCTTCCTCGAACACGGCGACGAGGCGATGAAGCCGCTGGTGCTGCACGACATCGCCGAAGCCGTGGGGATGCACGAGTCGACGATTTCCCGCGTCACCACGCAGAAATACATGCATACGCCGCGTGGCATCTACGAACTCAAATACTTCTTCTCCAGCCACGTCAGCACGGCCGAAGGCGGGGAATGCTCGTCCACCGCGATCCGCGCGATCATCAAGAAGCTGGTGGCGGCGGAAAACCAGAAAAAGCCGTTGAGCGACAGCAAGATCGCTGGTTTACTGGAGGCGCAGGGCATCCAGGTGGCCCGCCGCACCGTTGCGAAATACCGCGAGTCGCTCGGTATCGCACCGTCCAGCGAGCGTAAACGATTGCTGTGATCGGCCACTGGTCGAACTGTCCCGGCGGCAGGCCTCAAGACCTGCTCTTCGCACAAGGCAAAGGAGATAGCAGTATGCAAGTCAACATCAGCGGTGTTCATCTGGAAGTTACCGATGCCCTGCGTGACTACATCGAGGAGAAATTCGACCGACTGGCCCGTCATTTCGACCGCATCATCAGCGTCCAAGTGGTCCTGCAGGTCGAGAAACTCAAGCAGAAAGCCGAAGCCACCCTGCACGTCGCCGGCCGCGAAGTGGTGGGCAATGCCGAACACGAAGACATGTACGCTGCCGTGGACCTGCTGGTCGACAAGCTCGACCGTCAGCTGATCAAGCACAAGGAGAAGCAGCTCGACCACACCCAGGGTGCCGTCACCCGCTGACGCTCATTATGATCCGACTCGAAAACATCCTGACCCCCGGACGTTCCCTGGTGAACGTCCCGGGCGGTAGCAAGAAGCGCGTCCTGGAGCAGATCGCCAAGGTGATCGCCCAGGACCTTTCCGACCTCGACTCCCAGACCATCTTCGAAAGCCTGATCGCCCGTGAAAAGCTGGGCTCGACCGGCTTCGGCAATGGCATCGCCATTCCGCACTGCCGCATGGTCGGCTGCAATGCCCCCGTGAGTGCCGTGCTGCGCCTGGAAACGCCGGTGGACTTCGACGCCATCGATGGCGCCCCGGTCGACCTGCTGTTCGTCCTGCTGGTCCCGGAAGCGGCCACCGACGAGCACCTCGAGCTGCTGCGCCAGATCGCCAGCATGCTCGACCGTGAAGAGGTACGGCAACGTCTGCGCGAGGCACCCAGCAACGACAGCCTGTACCAGGTCGTCGTGGATGTGCAGAACGGTGCCTAGCGCGATGGGGTACAGATGCGGCTGATCATCGTCAGTGGGCGTTCGGGCTCAGGCAAGAGCACCGCGCTGAACGTACTCGAAGACAACGGGTTCTACTGCATCGACAACCTGCCCGCTGGCCTGCTGCCCGAGCTTGCCGAGCGCGCCCTGCTGCACACCGAACTGCTGCACCCGCAGGTTGCCGTGTCGATCGACGCGCGCAACCTGCCCAGCCAGCTCAAGCGTTTCCCCGAACTGCTCGAAGAAGTTCGCGCCCGGCATATTCAGTGCGACGTGCTGTATCTGGATGCCGACGACGAAACCCTGCTCAAGCGCTTCTCCGAAACCCGTCGGCGCCACCCGCTGACCAACGAAAGCCGTTCGCTGGCCGAGGCGATTCGTGACGAGGAGCTGCTGCTGGCGGCAATCATCGATCATGCCGACCTGAAGATCGACACCACGCACCTGAACCTCTATCAGCTGCGCGACATGCTCAAGCTGCGGCTGCTCAACAAGCCTGAGCCAGGCACGGCCTTTCTCATCGAATCGTTCGGATTCAAGCGCGGCATGCCGGTCGATGCCGACCTGGTATTCGACGTGCGCTGCCTGCCCAACCCGTACTGGAAGGCCGAATTGCGCGACTTCTCCGGGCTCGATCAGCCGGTGATCGACTATCTGGCCGTCCAGCCCGATGTGGAGGAGATGTTTCAGGACATCCACGCTTACCTGAGCAAATGGCTGCCACGCTTCGCCGCCAGCAACCGCGCGTACGTCACCATTGCCATCGGCTGCACCGGAGGCCATCACCGCTCGGTGTACCTAGCCGAGCGACTCGGTCTGGCGCTCAAGGAGCCGCTGAAGAACCTGCAGGTCCGTCACCGGGATCTCGCCTAGGAATACGTAAACCCATGCCCGCCCGCGAAGTCACCATCATCAACAAGCTTGGCCTGCACGCGCGTGCGGCGGCCAAGTTCGTCGCCGTCGCCAACCGCTTCCCCTGCAAGATCCGGGTGGGCCGCTGTCCCGCCACGCTGGTCGATGGCAAGAGCATCATGGCCGTCATGATGCTGGCCGCCAGCAAGGGCACTACGGTGCATCTGCATGCCGATGGCGAGCAGGAAGAAGAAGCCCTCGACGCCCTCGTGGCGTTGATCGACGACTACTTCGAAGAAGGCGAATAGCCGTCCGCTCATCCGGGCGTGCTCGCAGCGAGCACGCCACACCCTCCCGCTTACTTCCCGGCCACCATCATTCGCTCGATCAGCACCGAGCCGGTCCGCACGTTGCCGCGCGTCTCGATGTCGCAGCCAATGGCGACGATCTGGCGGAACATGTCGCGCAGATTGCCGGCGATGGTCACCTCCTGCACGGGGAACTGGATCTCACCGTTCTCCACCCAGTAGCCGCCGGCGCCGCGTGAATAGTCACCGGTGACCAGATTCAGCCCCTGCCCCATCAGCTCGGTCACCAGCAGGCCGCGCCCCATGCGTCGCAGCAGGGCAGCCTGATCTTCCTCACCGTGGCTGACGAACAGGTTGTGCACGCCACCCGCGTTGGCAGTGCTCGGCATGCCCAGCTTGCGCCCGGAATAGGTCGAAAGCACATAGGAGATCAGGCGGCCGTTTTCCACGAAAGGCTTGGCGTAGGTCGCCAGGCCATCGCCATCGTAGCTGGCGCTGCCAAGCGCACGCGGGATATGTGGGCGTTCGTCGAGGCTCAGCCATTCGGGGAACAGCGTCTGGCCCAGTGCGTCCTCCAGATAGGAGGCCTTGCGATACAGGTTGCCGCCGGAGATGGCGGCGATGAAATGGCTGAACAACCCCGTCGCCAGCTCCGGCGCGAACAACACCGGCACCTCGCAAGTCGGGATCGGTCGCGCGCCCAGGCGCCGCACTGCACGCTCGGCTGCGCGCCGGCCGATGGTCTGTGGATCGATCAGCGCCTCGCCGATACGGTTGACGTCGTAGAAGTAGTCGCGCTGCATCTGGCCTTCGCTTTCGGCGATCATCACGCAGCTCTGGCTGTGCCGTGTGCTGCAATAACCGCCGATGAAGCCATTGCTGTTGCCGTAGGCACGGCAGCCCTGATGGGTGTTGAGACTGGTGCCGTCGGCGTTGCGGATGCGTGCATCGAAGTCGAACGCCGCGCTTTCACAACTCAGCGCCTGCTCGATCGCCTGCTCCGGGGTGATCGACCATGGATGGTAGAGATCGAGATCGGGAAGCTCCCGAGCCATCAGCGTGGCGTCGGCCAGGCCGGCAAACTCGTCCTGCGAAGCGTGCCTGGCGATGGCCAGCGCGGCGGCCACGGTTTCCCGGATGGCCTCGTCGCCGCTGCCGGTGGTGCTGGCCGAGCCCTTGCTCTGGCCGACATAGAGGGTAATGCCGAAACCCTGGTCCCGATTGAACTCGACCGTTTCCACTTCACCCTGGCGCACCGTCGTGGACAGCCCCTGCTCCATGGAGACAGAGACCTCGCTGGCGCTGGCGCCCTGCCGTCGCGCTTCCTCGATGATGCGCTCGACCTTCTCGCGCAAACCGGGCAGCGCATGCGGACCGATGCCGTCTACTTCACTCATAAGCACTCCCAAAACAACACCTGCACTCAAATCAATTGCAGCCCGGCGCGGCCAGCCTGGAGCCTGCTGCCAGGGCTGCTGCTATCATGGCGGCATTTCCTAGTGGACCATCCCCATGTCTGAACACTCCGACGTCGATGATTTCGACGAGAAAAGCAAATCCCAGGTCAAGCGCGAACTGCTCGCTCTGCAGGAACTCGGCGAACGCCTGACCACGCTCAAACCCGACCTCATCGCCCGGCTGCCGCTCAGCGACGCGCTGCACAAGGCCCTGGCCGACGCCCCGAAGCACAAGGCGCATATCGCCCGCAAACGGCACATCCAGTACATCGGCAAGCTGATGCGTGATCAGGATGTCGATGCCATCGTCGCCCTGGTCGATCAACTCGACGCCTCGACCCGCCAGTACAACGAACGCTTCCACGCCCTCGAGCGCTGGCGCGACCGGCTCATCGCCGGCAATGACGAGACGCTGGAAGCCTTCGTCGTCGAATTCCCCGAAACCGACCGCCAGCACCTGCGCGGGCTGATCCGCCACGCCCAGCATGAAGCGGCGCGCAACAAGCCGCCGGCTGCCAGCCGCAAGATCTTCAAATACATCCGCGACCTGGACGAGACCAAGCGCGGCCTGCGATAAACCGGTCCTTTCTCAGGTGCCGGCTGGCCCCGAGCCGGCACCTGATGACCGGCAGCCTCAAGCGCCGGTCCCCCCCACCGTGATTTCGTCGATCTTCAGCGTCGGCTGGCCGACGCCGACCGGCACCGATTGGCCATCCTTGCCGCAGGTGCCGACTCCGCTGTCCAGTGCCAGGTCGTTGCCCACCATGGACACGCGATTCATCACCTCCGGACCGTTGCCGATCAGCGTCGCACCCTTGACCGGCGCAGTGATCCTGCCGTCTTCGACCAGATAGGCCTCACTGGTGGAGAAGACGAACTTGCCGCTGGTGATGTCCACCTGGCCGCCGCCAAGGCTGGCGCAGTAGATGCCCTTCTTCACCGAGCGGATGATCTCCTCGGGGTCGCTTTCGCCGGCCAGCATGTAGGTGTTGGTCATGCGCGGCATGGGCAGATGCGCGTACGACTCGCGGCGACCATTGCCGGTCGGTGCGACGCCCATCAGGCGCGCATTGAGCTTGTCCTGGATATAGCCCTTGAGGATGCCGTTCTCGATCAGTGTGGTGCACTGCGTCGGCGTCCCTTCGTCGTCGACGCTGAGGGAGCCACGGCGGTCGGCCAGGGTGCCGTCATCAACGATGGTGCACAGCTTCGACGCGACCTGCTGGCCGATGCGACCGCTGTAGGCCGAGCTGCCCTTGCGGTTGAAGTCGCCTTCCAGACCGTGGCCGACGGCCTCGTGCAGCAGCACGCCGGACCAGCCCGGCCCCAGCACCACCGGCAGCGAACCCGCCGGCGCCGGCACCGCCTCGAGATTGACCAGCGCCTGGCGCAGCGCTTCGCGGGCATAGCCCATGGCGCGGTCTTCGCTGAGGAAGTACTGATACCCGGTGCGCCCGCCACCGCCCTGCCCGCCGCGCTCCCGGCGGCCGTTCTGCTCGACGATCACACTGACGTTGAAGCGCACCAGCGGGCGGATATCCGCCGCCAGTCCGCCATCCATGGCAGCGACGAGAATATGTTCCCATACGCCCGCCAGGCTCACCGTGACCTGCTTGATGCGTGGGTCCAGCGCACGGGTGGCTACGTCGATGCGCTTGAGCAGGTCCACCTTCTCGGCGCGGCTCAGGCCATCCAGCGGATTGTCCTGATGATACAGCGGCGCGAAGGCCGCCCTGCCGAGCACCTTGACCTGCCCCTGCTGCCCGCTACGGGCGATGGAGCGGGCAGCCTGCGCGGCCTGACGCAGGGCATCGGCAGTGATCGCATTGCTGTAGGCAAAGCCGGTCTTCTCCCCCGACAGCGCCCGTACGCCCACGCCCTGTTCGAGGTGGAACCCGCCTTCCTTGACGATGCCATCCTCGAGCACCCAGGACTCGGATACCTGGTCCTGGAAATACAGGTCCGCGGCATCCACGCCGGGGCCGGCGAGCTCACCCAGCAAACCGGGCAGATCGTCGAGTCCCAGGCCTCCGGGGGTCAGCAGTCGCTCGGTGACGGGTAACAGCAGTTCACTCATATCTACTCCAAAGGTTCCGTGCCCAGGCACGGTACGGAAAATCGGCGGTGACGTTGCACCGGCATGCGTTGGCGGATAGCGGCCTGCTCGATTGCGTCTCGCTCGGCAAGCAGAGCCGCCTCACCGCTCGGCTGCTGGCACAGCAGCCGGCCCCATGGGTCAACGATAGACGAATGCCCATGGGTGATGCGACCACCAGGGTGCTCGCCGCCCTGTGCCGCCGCCAGGACATAGCACTGAGTCTCGATGGCCCGCGCGCGAATCAGCGCGGTCCAGTGCGCCTCGCCGGTCACCGCGGTAAACGCCGAGGGCACGCTGATCAATTCCGCGCCCGCCGCCCGCAAAGCGGTGTACAGCTCGGCAAAGCGCAGGTCGTAACACACGCTCATGCCCAGCCTTCCGAGCGGCGTATCGGCCACCACCACCTGACTGCCCGCCGCATAGTCATCGGACTCGCGATATCGGCCGCGGCTGTCGGCGACATCCGCGTCGAATAGATGCAGCTTGTCGTATCGCGCCACCCGCTGCCCCAGCTCGTCGATGAGCAGCGAGCAGGCGTTGGGCTTGCCCTGCGGGCTATCGTCGGGCGGTAACGGCAGGGTTCCGGCGACTATCCACAACCTGAGGTCGCGGGCGGCCTGTTTCAACCACGGCAGGATCGGGCCCTCGCCCATGGCCTCGGCGCGGCCGAGGCTCGGCAGATCATCGCGGCCCATGGCAGCGAAGTTTTCCGGCAGCACCGCCAGACGCGCACCGGCCTCCGCCGCCTGTTCGAGCAATTGCCGAGCCCGGACCAGGTTGTGCGCGACCTCGGCCCCGGTGGTCATTTGAATCACGGCTAAGGACATAGGCTCCCCGCTGGTGAGATGCGAAGCCCGCTGCGAACCCGGCTCAGTTGGGCTTCTCGAAAGGTTTGTCGAAACTGATCTTCGGCGACTGCCACGGCCCCTTGACGTCGTACTGCACACTGGCGAAGCGCGCGACGCGATCACCCAGCAGCTTGTCAGCCACGAACAGCGCGCCGCCGATCGCTGGCGCACCGACGATCAGCGCCGCCAGCGGCAGGTTGTTGCTGATCGGCAACGTAACCAGCAGCTTGGCGTCGATCTCGTCGCGCGCCATGTCGAGCGTGCCATCCAGCTCCAGATTGCTCGACGGGCCGCTGACGGTGATCGGTTCGCGGGTAGTGAAAACGCCAGCATCGGCCTGCAGGCTGCCGTCCAGCCGGTCGTAGCTGAGGCCCTTGCCGAACAGATCGGAGAAATCCAGCCGTAGCCGGCGGCCGATGGAGTTGAAATTCAGCACGCCGAACACCCGCAGCGCCTGCGCGCTGCCGTCCACCTCGACGAACTGCCCCTTGCGCAGTCGGGGCTGCATGCTGCCGGAATAGCGCGCCATGGCGAACCAGGCTGGCGAGCCCGGCCAGCGCCCGTCGGCATCCAGGCGGAAGCTTTCGCTGGTCACCGAGGGCGCAAAGCCCCAGGCCAGCAGCACGTCGGCCAGGTTGCCGCCTTCCAGCCGACCCTTGTACCAGCTCTGCCCGGCGCCCCAACCTCCGTTTCCGCTGATCCTCAACCCCTTGAGCTGCAACGCGAGATCGCGAAACTCCACACCAGTGCCGACTGGGCGCAGCTTGAGCGCCCAGGCGCCGAGCAGATCGTCACCAAGGGAAACCCGCTCGATGGCCAGGTCCATCGCCGGCAGGCTTTGCGGATCCACGTCGGCCAGGGGATCCGACCGCGCACTGGCGGCTTCGCCAGGCTCTGCCGCCGGCAGGCGCAGGTGGGTCAGGTTGGCTACGATGATGCCGTCATCGGCGTCCGGCAGACGCACCGTGCCGCCGACGAGGGAACTGCGCAGGCCGAGGGACCAGGCAGCAGAACCGCGTTGCAGGTCGATGCCCAGCCTGTCGATACGGGTGCCGAAGCCCTCGAAACGATCGATATCGACCTGCACCTGCCGCAGCAGCGAGCCGGTCGTCTGCTGCGGGTCGCCCTTGCCATGCTGATCAAGCACGGCACGCCAGGCATTCCAGTCCAGCTCCGGCAGGCGCCCCTTGACGTACAGCCCGGGTCGCCCCGGTAGATTCGCCGCACCGCCACCCAGGCGCAGCTCGCCGCGTCCCTGCGCCCAGGCATCAGGGGGCGCGACGAAGACCAGCGCGGCCAACTCGTCATGCCGTACGGAATAGCGTCGCTCCGCACCCTGCAGGGACATGCGCAATGTGCTGTCGCGCCGCACGCCGGCAGCCTTGCCGAACGGCGCCGGGAGGTCGATGCGCAGGCCCTGGAGCGACGAGTCGATCTGCAACTGGCTGCTTTCGGCCGCCAGTTCCAGGCGCAACTGATAGGGCAGTTCGCCGCTGGCCGGCACCGGCTGCTTGACGTCGAGCCATTCCAGCAGCGGTTTGAGTGCCACGCTGCCCCGCGCCTCGATGCGCGAGGCCGGCTTGCCGACCGAACCGGTCGCGACCGCCTTGCCGTTGACGGCGCGCCCGAACAGCCGTGCCTGAATCTCGTCGGCGCTCAGCCCACGCGCGGTGTCGTAGCGAAATCGGCCGCTGAGCCGCTCGAACGCCAGCGCGGGCTCCGTGATCTGTAGCGCCGCATCGCTGCTGGCAAAATCCACGACGACCCGTGGCGTGCCCTTGCCCAATGGAATCTGCAGATCGAGCGCACCGTCCAGTTCGCCCTGCCCTTTCCAGCCGGCGAAGGTCTCGCCGGTCCCGATCGGTGCCTCCTGCAGCAGGCGCAGCGCATCTGGCAGGCTGCTGCTGACCTGCCCCTTGATCGCCAATTGCGGCACCTGCCCGCTGCCGACATGAGCCACTTCCGCCGTCACGTCATGCACGCGGCTGTCGAGAATCCGCCCTTCGGCAAGGCGCACACGGACGCCGCTGTCTTCCACCAGGACCTCGCCTCGCCCCTGCTGCAGGGCCGGCCAGCCCGGCTGGAAGGCCAGCTCGGCGTCATGCACCTTGAAGTACAGGCTGATGCTGCGAGCACTGTCGGGGGCACCTTTGTTCAACGCACCCTGATACTGGAAGTAGCCCTGCTCGACGGTGCCCGCGCGAATCGCATCCTTGAGCCAATCGACCAGCGCCGGGCTCAACGCCGGCGATTTCGTCGGCAGGTACTTCTCGGTGTAACGCGCATCACCCTCGCTGAGGCCGACGCGCAGGTCCATGTAATCCTCGACTTCGGGATCGCGCGCGAGGCGAATCAGGAAATCGCCGGCGATCCTGCCCTCCTCTCCGTCGACGCGCAGATAGGGGGCGGCGAGGGTGAAAGCCTGCTCATCCAGCGTCCAGGTCAGCCGGCCGGCGCCGTGCCGATAGTGCCAGGGTTCAGGATAAAGAGGCGCCAGATGCAGGCTGAAATCATCGCTGTCCAGGCGTAGCTCACCGCTGGCCAGGTCACCCTGGATGCTGCCGCTGCCATTGCCTACTGCGGGAATCCAGTTCTGCGCGCTGAAGCTGATCCGCTCCAGGTTGGCCGCAAAGCGCAGTCGCTGCGGCGAATCCATCTGGGGGTAGAAGTCCGCGCGCAGATTGCGCAGCGTTCCGCTGGGCTGCAGCGCGCCCAGCGTTTCCACCGCCGTCTCGGGCAGCGGCGCCAGCGCACGCGCAAGGTTGGCGATCGGCGCGACGTTCAGCCGATCGGCCTGCAGTCGCCAGTGCTGCTCGGCCCGACTCTCCTGCAGCAGCAGGCGCGCGTCGCCCCAGCGCTCACCTTCAAGGTCGAAAGCCAGGCGGTCGAGCAGCAGCCGATAACCCTGCTCGGTCAGGTCGACGTAGGCGTCGACCGCCAGATCCTCCAGCTGGACCGGCGAATGCTCGGTATAGGCGGCACGCAGCCGCGGCGCGTTCAACCGCAGCACGGCACGCTCGAGCTGCTGCGCCTTCCAGCGCAGCCAGAGCTCTCCCCCCAGCTGCGCCGTCTGCAGTTGCCAAGCGCCGGTCAATCGGCCTGGCAACCAGGCGGCCCAGTCGCTCTGCGGCAGGCTCAGATACAGCTGCGCCTCAGCCTGCGCCCAGCGCTGCGGCTGCACGCGCGCGTTCAGGCGCAGGGCCAGCGGCTGGCCATCCGGCAGCACACTGCGCCCGTCCAGTCGCAAACGATTGCCATCGGCGCGTAGCGAAAGGTCCGTGTAGCTAAGGGTCAGCGGTGAATCACCGAAGGGCTCCAGGGTGATCTGGCTGTCGAGCCACGCCAGGCCACGAATATGCTGGAGCGCCTCGAGTATTTTCTGCGGATCGGGCGGCGTCGCATCGTCGCGCTCTGGCAGGCCCTTGACCTGCCATTTGCCATCTTCGCCCTCTATTACAGACACGTGCACGCCGCTGAACTCCAGCGAACTCAGCCGCCATGAGCGTGCCCAGAGGCTGCCGGCCAGATCGGGCACGACGGAGATGCGATCCAGACGCATCGCACTGTCGCCCTCGCCCAGCAGCACGTCATGCGCCAGCAGGCGCGGCGCGAGACCTTCCCAACGCCCTTCCAGGCGCCCCACTGTCACCGGCATATCGAGGGCGGTGCGCACCCTTTCCTGCAGTTCCGTGCGGTATTCGGCAACCAGCGGCACCAGCTGCCGACCCAGGCTGACATAAAGCGCAGCCAGAATCAGGCCGAACGCGGCCACCCAGAACAACTGGCGCGACAGCGTGACGAGAAAGGCGGCGAGGCGGTTCATGCCGATGCGCTCCGGTTATCCCGGCCCTGGCGGTCTGGTGTACCTCTGTTCAGAGCAGCACCACGTCGTACTGTTCCTGGGAATACATGCTTTCCACCTGGAACTTGATGGAGCGGCCGATGAAAGCCTCGAGATCGGCGACATTGCCCGACTCCTCGTCCAGCAGGCGATCGATCACCTTCTGGTTGGCGAGCACCCGATAACCCTCGGCCTGGTAAGCGCGGGCCTCTCGCAGGATTTCGCGGAAGATCTCGTAGCAGACCGTCTCCGGCGTCTTCAGCTTGCCGCGACCCTGGCAACACATGCACGGCTCGCAGAGCACCTGTTCGAGACTTTCGCGGGTACGCTTGCGGGTCATCTGCACCAGGCCGAGCTCGGTGATGCCGATGATGTTGGTCTTGGCGTGGTCGCGCTCCAGCTGCTTCTCCAGGGTGCGCAGCACCTGCCGGCGATGCTCCTCGTCCTCCATGTCGATGAAGTCGATGATGATGATCCCGCCCAGGTTGCGCAGCCGCAGCTGGCGGGCGATTGCAGTGGCCGACTCGAGGTTGGTCTTGAAGATGGTTTCCTCGAGGGTGCGGTGACCTACGAAGGCGCCGGTGTTGACGTCGATGGTGGTCATCGCTTCGGCGGGGTCGATGATCAGGTAGCCGCCGGACTTGAGCATTACTTTGCGCTCCAGCGCCTTCTGGATCTCGTCCTCGACGCCATAGAGATCGAAGATCGGGCGTTCGCCGGGGTAGTGCTCGAGTCGATCACCCAGTTCGGGCATCAGTTCGCCGACGAACTGGCTGACCTTCTGGAAGTTCTCCCGCGAGTCGATGCGGATCTTCTCGATCCGCGGATTGACTAGGTCGCGCAGGGTGCGCATGGCCAACGACAGGTCCTCGTAGATCACCGTCGGGGCGGCGGCGGTCTTGATCTGGCCCGCGATCTGCTCCCAGAGTCGGCGCAGGTAGCGGATATCCATGAGGATTTCGTCGCGGCCCGCACCCTCGGCGGCGGTGCGCAGAATGAAGCCGCCGGCCTCCTGGATGCCTTCGGCCGCCACGCATTCGGCAACCACCTGCTTGAGCCGTTCGCGCTCGGCTTCGTCCTCGATGCGCAGGGAAATGCCGACATGGCTGGTGCGCGGCATATAGACCAGATAGCGCGACGGGATCGACAGCTGGGTGGTCAGGCGCGCGCCCTTGGTGCCGATCGGGTCCTTGGTGACCTGGACCACCAGGCTCTGCCCCTCGTGTACCAGCGCATTGATCGGCTCGACCGCGTTGCCTTCGCGCGCGGAAATCTCAGAGGCGTGGATGAACGCCGCGCGGTCCAGACCAATATCGACGAAGGCGGCCTGCATGCCGGGCAGCACCCGTACCACCTTGCCTTTGTAGATATTGCCGACGATGCCACGGCGCTGCGTGCGCTCGACATGCACCTCCTGCAGCACACCGTTCTCCACCACCGCCACCCGCGATTCCATGGGGGTGATGTTCATCAGGATTTCTTCGCTCATTGTTGTTCTCGGCGGTGGCTTGATGGGCAGCTCTGGCTGCGGGTCCTGGGCGATTCTAACCGGCCTGCAGGCCGAAGCCGCAAGGCTCTAGCGTGAGGCTTTGGTCCAACGCGCCAGGCCGAACGCATCGAGCAGCTGCGCGGTTTCGCACAATGGCAGGCCCACCACCGCCGAGTAGCTGCCATGCAGCTGACTGACGAATACCGCCCCCCAACCCTGAATGGCGTAGCCTCCCGCCTTGTCCAACGGTTCGCCGCTGGCCCAGTAGCGTTCGGCCTCGTCATCGCTGATGGTGCGGAAGGTCACTTCGCTGATCACGGTGCGCACTTCGCAAGCCTCGCGACTGGCCAGGGCCACTGCTGTCATGACCCGGTGGGTACGCCCGGACAGGGCCGCGAGCATGGCCAGACCATCGGCACGATCGACCGGCTTGCCCAGAATGTGCTGATCGAGCACCACGCTGGTGTCGGCGCCCAGCACGCAGCCCTGGCCATCGCCCAGGTTCGCCAGTCCGGTCAATGCCTTGTCTCTCGCGACGCGCTCGACGTAGGCCTCAGGGGTTTCGGTCGGTGATGGCGTCTCGTCGACGGATACGCTGAGCAGGGAAAACGGAACGCCGATCTGCGCGAGCAGCTCGCGGCGACGGGGTGATGCCGAGGCAAGAAACAAAGCGCCCATGGCGGGTCCTCAACGATAAATAAGCGACAGCGTCGCATATCCGGGTACGTCGAGGAAGGCGCGGAGGCCGGCGTAAAGGCTACGCCGGCCGGGATGACTCAGAATCGGAAGTTGACCACCTGGTCGCCCTTGAGCGACAGCGTGCGCTTCTGGGTCGTGCCACCGGAAGTGATCTGAATATCGTAGATGCCTCCGTCGAGCATCAGCGAGACCGGCGTTGCGCCATGGTCCTGATTATTGATGCGCACCCGATCGTCGTACCTGTTGCTGCGTACGATCAGCGAATACATCTTGCTGTCGCACTGTTCGAACGGCACGTCGAGGATGGCGCAGGGCATCATCTGCTTGGCGCTGATGGTGGCCTCGACATTCATCAGGGCCTGAACGGTACCGTCCAGGCTCATGCTCGCCTGAGCGAACTCGGTACGGGTGCGGTAGCGATACCAGCTGGGATCCATCCTCAGCTCGGTAACCTGCTCACGAATGTCGTCGGCCAGGACGCGCTGGTAGTTCTCCAGCACCCACTGCGACATCTGACCATCGTTGCGGTGCTCGGCGAGGCAGGCGGCCAGGCTCTTGCTGGCCGAGCAACGGAAGGACACCGGCTGTTCGAAGCGGATGGTCTTGTCCAACTTGCGCGCGATGCTCTGAATCTTCTTGCTGTTGCGCTCACGGATTTCAGCCGCCAGTTGCGACTTGAGGCGTTCGACGTCGCGCGCGGCGAGAGAAAACTTCAGGTGCTGGCTGCCCAGGTCCTTTTCCAGCGCCTCGACACGCCCGGAAATGGCCGCCACAGCCTCTGCATTGCGCTTGTGCTCATCGAGCAGCTCGTCGAGGCGCTTGCGCTCGGCGCTCTGCCCGAGAAACTCGTCTACCTCCATGCGAATCAGCTTCTTGCTGTTCGCCATTTGCAATTGCGCAGCCGCCAGTTCGCTCTTCTCGGTGCGAAGGGCGTCTTCGAGCTTCTGTTTTTCGAGAAGGATGGCGTCGAGTTCGGCGATCTTGCTGCTCAGCTGCTCGGCACGCGGCGATTCGGCGGCGGCTTCAACGGCGGTGGTACCGCCCGCAGCAGGAGATTCGGGCGCTGCCGGGGTGGATAGCTGTGATGCCTGCGGGGCAGCGTCGGCCTGGGTGTAGCTGCTGTTCATGCCCAGCGCCAGCAACGCTCCGACTGCGCTGATTGCCAGCAGAACGCGCGGAGCGCGAGTGCCTTCGGCCTTGGAAAAAATCGAAATGCCAGCTTCCATACTCGTCGCCCGTGCTGTTGTGCTTGTCGTGGTCTGAAGCGGAACAGGTGATGGCTGAACGCCATCTCGGCGCGGATGATTTCAGAAATGCCATACATCATCAAGGCACGGCCCGTGCCGAGCGACACAAACCCACACAAAACAGCGGACTTTTGACCGGATGCGCAGCGCGCGGAGGATCAATAAACGGCAAAACGCTGGCGCATTCCCTGCAACGCCACGAAGACCCATGGCCAGAGCAGTGCGCTGATGGGCACCGGCACCAGGAACAGCAAGGTCGGCGGACGATTGCCGGTCAGCGTGTTGAGCCAGAGCTGCACCAGCTGCGCGAGGCCAAGCACGACCAGCAGCACCATGCTCTGCTGCCACAGGGGAAACATGCGCAGACGCTGCTGCAGGCTCAGCACCAGAAAGGCGATGAGAATCAGCGGCAACGCGCTCTGGCCGAACAGGGTGCCGGCGAGCACGTCCTGCGCCAGCCCGAAGCAGAAGGCGGCACCCAGGCCGCCGCGATGCGGCAACGTCAGCGACCAGAAGGCAATCACCAGGCCCAGCCACAACGGCCGAGCGATTTCCGCACTGCCGGGCATCGGCGCGACGCTGAGCAGCAATGCGAGCGTCAGACTGAACCAGATGACCCAACCGTTGTTCGGACGCCCACTGATCATTGTCCCGCCTCCTGGGCTGGTGCCGCCGGCGCGGCACCGGCGGCCGGTTGTGCGCCTTCGGCAGCGCTGCCGGACTCGCCAGGCGCCTGGCTCGCCGCGGCCCCTTCGGCGGCAGCTTTCTGATCGGCGTCGGCCTGCGCTTCGGCGGCAGCGGCCGCGCGCTCTTCGGGTGTCCGCGAATCACTGAAGACCAGCATCAGGTAGCGGCTACGATTGAGCATCGCCGTCGGCACCGCACGCACGATGGCGAAGGGCTGACCGGAACCGTGCACCACCTCGGTCACCTGCGCCACCGGGTAACCGCTGGGAAAACGCTGCCCGAGCCCGGAGCTGACCAACAGGTCGCCGGCCTTGATGTCGGCGGTCTCGGCCACGTGGCGCAGCTCGAGGTAGTCGGGGTTGCCGGTTCCCACCGCAATGGCGCGCAGGCCGTTGCGGTTGACCTGGACCGGAATGCTGTGGGTGACGTCGGTCAGCAGCAGGACCCGCGCGGCGTACGGCAGCACTTCGACCACCTGCCCCATCAGGCCGCTGGCATCGAGCACCGGCTGCCCCATGAACACGCCGTCCTTCTCGCCCTTGTCGATCAGGATGCGGTGGGTGAAGGGGTTGGGGTCCAGGCCGATCAACTCGGCAACCAGCACCCGGTCGTCGACCAGTGCCGAGGAGTTGAGCAGCTCGCGCAAGCGCACGTTCTGTTCGGTGAGCGTGGCCAGCTTCTGCAGCCGCCGCTGCATCAGCAGCGCCTCGGCCTTGAGCCGCTCGTTCTCTGCCATCAGGCTGTTGCTGGTGGCTATCTGGGCAGTTGCCCCGCGCCAGATACGCACCGGCATATCGGCGACCCAGTAGAACGGCGTCAGCACCAGGCCCATCTGGCTGCGGACGGTCTTCAGCGCGTCGAAGCGGGCATCCACCACCATCAGCACGACACAAAGCACGACGAACACCAACAGGCGTACGCCGAGCATGGGTCCTTTGGCAAATAGCGGCTTGATCGCGACTACCTCTTGGCTGATGGCTGGGGCTAAACGCGACAAGCCGAAAGCCGGCGCAACCGGAGCTTTCGGCTTGTCATGAGCGACGAGGCGCTAACTCACTCAGTGGACAGCAGGTCCATGGCGTGACGATCCATCATTTCCAGCGCACGACCGCCGCCACGGGCAACGCAGGTCAGCGGCTCTTCGGCAACGATCACCGGCAGACCGGTTTCCTGGGCCAGCAGCTTGTCCAGATCACGCAGCAGCGCGCCGCCACCGGTCAGTACCAGACCGCGCTCGGCGATATCGGAGGCCAGTTCCGGCGGCGACTGCTCCAGGGCACTCTTGACCGCCTGAACGATGGTCGCCAGGGACTCCTGCAGGGCCTCGAGCACCTCGTTGGAGTTCAGCGTGAAGCTGCGCGGCACGCCCTCGGCCAGGTTGCGGCCACGCACGTCCACTTCACGCAACTCGCCGCCCGGGAAGGCGGTACCGATCTCCTGCTTGATGCGCTCGGCGGTCGATTCGCCGATCAGGCTGCCGTAGTTGCGTCGCACGTAGGTCACGATGGATTCGTCGAAGCGATCGCCACCGACCCGCACGGATTCGGCGTAGACCACGCCGTTGAGGGAGATCAGCGCGATCTCGGTGGTGCCGCCGCCGATGTCCACGACCATCGAGCCACGCGCCTCGTCCACCGGCAGGCCGGCGCCAATGGCTGCGGCCATGGGTTCTTCGATCAGGAACACTTCCCGCGCGCCGGCACCGAGAGCCGACTCGCGGATCGCGCGACGCTCGACCTGGGTCGACTTGCAGGGTACGCAGATCAGCACACGTGGGCTGGGCTGCAGAAAACTGTTCTCGTGAACCTTGTTGATGAAGTACTGCAGCATCTTTTCGCAAACGCTGAAGTCGGCAATCACACCATCCTTCATCGGGCGGATCGCATTGATGTTGCCCGGGGTACGGCCCAGCATGCGCTTGGCCTCGGTGCCTACGGCGACGACGCTTTTCTGGTTGCCGTGGCTACGGATGGCGACCACCGACGGCTCGTCGAGAACGATACCGCGATCGCGCACATAAATAAGGGTATTGGCAGTGCCCAGGTCGATCGACAGATCACTGGAAAACATGCCACGCAGTTTCTTGAACATGGGAAAAGGGCCCTGGGGCAAACGCGTGGGGAAAAAAGTGCCGCAAACTCTAACAATGGTGCGAACTTAGGGCAAGGCACGAGTCCGCCCGCGTAGCGCCAGACGTGAGCCATTACGCGCTAGGCCGCAACATGGCGCCACAAGGGGCGCGCATTGGCCGCAGTGCCCTGCGCACGCTACCGATAAGCGCCTGGGGCATGTAAGATTGACGGCTTTTCCGGGCCCGAAAGCCCATTGCTGCGGCCAAACCCGCGCCGCCACGCGCCCCGTCAATCGACGGAAGGTGCAGCCCGATTCGCTTTCCGCTGGAGATACCCGATGGCGCTTGAACGCACCGAGGTGGAAAAGATCGCTCACCTGGCCCGCCTGGGCCTGTCTGAAGCCGACCTGCCCCGCACCACCGAGACCCTCAACAATATCCTCGGCCTGATCGACCGCATGCAGGCGGTCGACACCACCGGCATCGAGCCTCTGGCTCACCCGCTGGAAACCACCCAGCGCCTGCGCGCCGACGTGGTCACCGAACGCAATCAGCGCGACGCCTACCAGGCCATCGCACCGGCCGTGGAAGAAGGCCTGTATCTGGTTCCCCGGGTGATCGAGTGATGAAGGACACCGCCATGCACAACCTGACGCTCGCCGAGATTGCCCGCAACCTCGCGGGGAAGCGCTTTTCTGCCGAAGAGCTGACACGCACCCTGCTGGCGCGCATCGAACAGCTCGACCCGCAACTGAACAGCTTCATCAGCGTCACCGATGAACTCGCCATCGCCCAGGCGAAGGCCGCCGATGCGCGTCGCGCCGCCGGCGAGAACGGTGCGCTGCTCGGTGCGCCAATCGGTCACAAGGACCTGTTCTGCACCCAGGGTATTCGCACCAGCTGCGGCTCGAAGATCCTAGACAGCTTCAAGGCGCCCTACGACGCCACCGTGGTGGAACGCCTCGCCGCCGCCGGCACGGTCACGCTCGGCAAGCTGAACATGGACGAATTCGCCATGGGCTCGGCCAACGAGTCGAGCTACTACGGCCCGGTGAAGAACCCCTGGGACCTGTCCCGCGTACCGGGCGGTTCCTCCGGCGGTTCTGCAGCGGCCATTGCGGCACGTCTGCTGCCAGCTGCCACCGGAACCGACACCGGCGGCTCGATCCGCCAGCCGGCCGCGCTGACCAACCTCACCGGTCTCAAGCCCACCTACGGCCGCGTCTCGCGCTGGGGCATGGTGGCCTACGCCTCGAGCCTCGACCAGGGCGGCCCGATGGCGCGCACCGCTGAAGACTGCGCGCTGCTGCTCTCGGCCATGGCCGGCTTCGACCCGAAGGACTCGACCAGCGTCGAGCAGCCGCTGGATGACTACCTCGCCGCCCTTAGCCAGCCGCTCGCCGGCCTGCGCATCGGTCTGCCGAAGGAGTACTTCGGTGCCGGCCTCGACCCGAAGATCGCCGACGCCGTCATGGCGTCCGTCGAGGAGCTGAAGAAGCTCGGCGCCACGGTCAAGGACATCAGCCTGCCGAACATGCAGCATGCGATTCCTTCCTATTATGTGATCGCGCCGGCCGAGGCCTCTTCCAACCTCTCGCGCTTCGATGGCGTGCGCTTCGGCTATCGTTGCGAGAATCCGGTCGATCTGACCGACCTCTACAAGCGCTCGCGCGCCGAAGGCTTCGGCGACGAGGTCAAGCGGCGCATCATGGTCGGCACCTATGCGCTGTCGGCCGGCTACTACGATGCGTACTACCTCAAGGCTCAGAAGATCCGCCGCCTGATCAAGCAGGACTTCGTCGCGGCCTTCGAGCAGGTCGACCTGATCCTCGGCCCGACCACGCCGAACCTGGCCTGGAAGCTGGGCGAGAAGAACGCCGATCCGGTTTCTGCCTATCTGGAAGACATCTACACCATCACCGCCAATCTCGCGGGCATACCGGGCCTGTCGATGCCGGCCGGCTTCATCGACGGCCTGCCGGTGGGCGTGCAACTGCTCGCCCCGTATTTCCAGGAGGCGCGCCTGCTCAACGTGGCGCACCAGTATCAGCAGGTCAGCGACTGGCACCTGCGCGCCCCGGCCGGATTCTGAGGAGATCGAACAGATGCAATGGGAAACCGTGATCGGGCTGGAAATCCACGCACAGCTCAGCACCCAGTCGAAGATCTTTTCCGGCAGCGCCACCACCTTCGGCGCCGAGCCCAACACCCAGGCCAGCCTGGTCGATCTGGGCATGCCCGGCACCTTGCCGGTGCTCAACGCCGAGGTCGTGCGCATGGCCTGCAAGTTCGGTCTGGCCATCGATGCCGAGATCGCCGAGAAGAACGTCTTCGCCCGCAAGAACTACTTCTACCCCGACCTGCCCAAGGGCTACCAGACCAGCCAGATGGATCATCCCATCGTTGGCAAGGGCCACCTGGACATCACCCTGGAAGACGGCAGCACACGTCGCATTGGCATCACCCGTGCGCACCTGGAAGAGGATGCCGGCAAGAGCCTGCATGAAGACTTCCATGGCATGAGCGGCATCGACCTGAACCGTGCCGGCACGCCGCTCCTGGAGATCGTCTCGGAGCCGGACATCCGCAGCGCCAAGGAGGCCGTCGCCTACGTCAAGGCGATCCATGCGCTGGTGCGCTACCTGGGCATCTGCGACGGCAACATGGCCGAAGGTTCGCTGCGCTGCGACTGCAACGTTTCCGTGCGACCCAAGGGCCAGGTGGAGTTCGGCACCCGCGCCGAGATCAAGAACGTCAACTCCTTCCGCTTCATCGAGAAGGCGATCAACCACGAGGTGCAGCGTCAGATCGAGCTGATCGAGGACGGCGGCCAGGTGGTGCAGGAGACCCGCCTGTACGACCCGAACAAGGACGAGACGCGCTCCATGCGCAGCAAGGAAGAAGCCAACGACTACCGCTACTTCCCCTGCCCAGACCTGCTCCCGGTGGTGATCGAGCAGAGCTTCCTCGATGAAGTGCGCGCCAGCCTGCCCGAGCTGCCTGGCCAGAAGCGCGAGCGCTTCGAGCGCGAGTTCGGTCTGTCCACCTATGATGCCAGCGTGCTCTCGGCCAGCCGCGAGATGGCCGACTACTTCGAACAGGTCAACGCCACCTGCGGCGATGCCAAGCTCGCCGCCAACTGGGTGATGGGCGAGCTGTCCAGCCTGCTCAACAAGGAAGGCCTGGACATCGAGCAGTCGCCGGTAACAGCCGAACAGCTGGGCGGAATGATCCTGCGCATCAAGGACGACACCATCAGCGGCAAGATCGCCAAGATGGTCTTCGAAGCCATGGCTGCCGGCGAAGGTTCGGCAGACGAGATCATCGAGAAGAAGGGCCTCAAGCAGGTCACCGACTCCGGCGCCATCGAAGCCATGCTGGACGAAGTGCTGGCGGCCAACGCCGAGCAGGTCGAACAGTACCGCGCCAGCGATGAAGCCAAGCGCGGCAAGATGTTCGGCTTCTTCGTCGGCCAGGCGATGAAGGCTTCCAAAGGCAAGGCCAACCCCGGTCAGGTGAACCAACTGCTGAAGAAGAAGCTCGAAGGCTAAGCTGAGCGAAGCGACGCCATGGTTGCAGCCCCTGCAGCCGTGGCGTCGCCGCATCGAGCCCTCGGCGCTGCCCGAACTTCGCCATGCCTGCCGCGGGCTTTCGCCGCTCGAGCGATCGACCCAACGGAAGGATTCCCCATGCGACTGACTCGCTTCACTGCCCTGCTGGTTCTGGCCCTGCTGGCCAGCGGCTGCGCCGAGCGTCAACCGACGCAACCACCGCAGGCATCGCCCCCGACACAGGAACGCTTCACCCAGAGCGGCAAGGCCTCCTATTACGCGCGCATGCATCATGGGCAGCGCACGGCCAATGGCGAGACCCATGATCAGAATGCACTGGTCGCCGCCCATCGCAGCCTGCCGTTCGGCACGCGCGTGCGAGTGACCAACCAGCAGAACGGCAAGCAGGTAGTCGTGCGCATCAACGACCGCGGCCCGTTCCGTCGTGGCCGCATCATCGATGTCTCCCGCGCCGCGGCTGCGCAACTGGACATGCTGGACCGCGGCGTGGTCCGCGTACGTATCGAAACCCTTCCATGAATGAGCCGATCTCGCCCCTGAACCCGATGACGACCACAGAATCCATTTTTGCCCCCACCGGAGCGCATGCATGTCGCTGATCACCTTCGCCTACCTCATCGGCGGCCTGGTGCTGCTGGTTGTCGGCGCCGAAGCGCTGGTCCGCGGCGCCGCCCGACTGGCCAGCCGCTTTGGCATTCCACCGCTGATCATCGGGCTGACCGTGGTCGCCTTCGGCACCAGCGCACCGGAAACGGCGGTCAGTGTGCAGGCCTCCCTGGGCGGCAGCGGCGATATCGCCGTGGGCAACGTGATCGGCAGCAATATCGCCAATATCCTGTTGATCCTCGGCCTCTCGGCGCTCATCGCACCGCTGGTGGTGTCCCGCCAACTCATCCGGCTCGACGTGCCAGTGATGATCGGCGCCGGCCTGCTCTGCTACGCCCTGGCCTGGAACGGCAGCATCAGCCGCCTGGATGGTGCCCTGCTGCTGATCAGCCTGATCGGCTACACACTGTTTCTGGTGGCCGCCAGCAAGCGCGAGAAGGCGCCGGCCGGAGATGATGAGTTCGCCACGGAGTTCGGCCCGGACGAGAGCGACAAGCCCTTCGCCTGGGTGTTCCAGCTGTTGCTGATCCTGCTCGGCCTCGGCCTGCTGGTCGGCGGCTCGAATCTGCTGATCGAAGGCGCGGTCGGCCTGGCGCGGGCGCTGGGCCTTTCGGAGCTGGTCATCGGCCTTACGGTGGTAGCGGTCGGCACCTCGATGCCGGAGCTGGCTACCTCGGTGCTCGCGGTGATCAAGTGTGAGCGCGACATCGCGGTGGGCAATGTGGTGGGCAGCTGCATCTTCAACCTGCTGCTGGTGCTCGGGGCAGGTGCGGCGGTCGCGCCAGGCGGCCTGTCGATTTCGCCCAACGCACAGTCGTTCGACTTTCCGGTGATGCTGGCGGTATTCGTCGCCTGCCTGCCGATCTTCTTCTCCGGTTACTGCATCCGTCGCTGGGAGGGGCTGCTGTTCTTTGCCTATTACGTGGCCTACACGCTCTATCTGGTCATGTTCGCCACCGGGCTCGGCGCCATCGACCTGTTACGTGATGCAATGCTCTGGTTCGCCTTCCCCTTGACGGCCGTCACGCTTTTGGTGATCTTCCTGCGCGCTTGGCGCCACCAGCGCTGAACCCCGATCCTTTTCCTTAGTGGAGCCCTCTATCGTGACCCTGATGACCTTCGTCTATCTCATTGCCGGCCTGGTGCTGCTCGTTGCCGGCGCGGAGGTACTGGTACGCGGCGCAGCCAGGCTCGCCGCGCAGTTCGGCATTTCGCCGCTGGTCATCGGTCTGACCGTGGTCGCCTTCGGCACCAGCGCACCGGAAACGGCGGTCAGCGTGCAGGCTTCGCTCAATGGCAGTGGCGATATCGCCATTGGCAACGTGGTCGGCAGCAACATCGCCAACGTGCTGCTGATCCTCGGCATGACGGCGCTGGTTGCGCCGCTGGTGGTGTCGCGCCAGTTGATCCGCCTCGACGTGCCGATCATGATCGGCGCCAGCCTAGTCACCTTCGGCCTGGCCTGGGATGGCCAGCTCAGCCGCATCGACGGCGCCATCCTGTTCAGCGCCGTGGTGATCTACACCCTGTTCCTGGTGATCAGCAGCCGTCGCGAGAGCGCGGCCGCTGCCGATGACGAGTTCGCCAAGGAGTTCGGTCTCGACGAACCGGCCAAACCCCATGCCGGCCTGATCAATGCCGGCCTGGTGCTCGCTGGGCTGGTACTGCTGGTCGTCGGGTCCAACTTCCTGGTCGAGGGTGCCGTCGCGCTGGCACGCGCGCTCGGCCTGTCGGAACTGGTCATCGGCCTCACCGTGATCGCGGTCGGCACTTCGCTGCCGGAACTGGCCACATCGATCATGGCGGCCTTCCGCGGCGAGCGTGATATCGCGGTGGGCAACATCGTCGGCAGCAACATCTTCAACCTGCTCTGCGTGCTAGGCCTGGCCTCGCTGGTTTCGCCGCAGGCGATCGGCGTGTCGTCCAACGCACTGGCGTTCGACTTCCCGGTAATGATCGCGGTCGCCGTGGCCTGCCTGCCGATCTTCTTCGCCGGCTACTGCATCAAGCGCTGGGAAGGCGCGCTGTTCCTCGCCTACTACGTGGCGTACACGCTGTACCTGGTACTGACCAGCACCGGTCGACCGTTCGCCGAGACCTTCGGCGATGCGATGATCGGCTATGCCCTGCCGCTGACCGCCATCACCCTGCTGGTCATCGCCGCCCGCGCCTGGAAGGTCCAGCGCTAACGCAGAGGACGCCTGGGCGGGCCGGAGCGGCCCGCCCGTTCAGCCTTCGCGCACCTGCGGCCGAGGCAGTTCGAGCACCTGCGCCGTTTCCTCTTCCTCCCCCATACGGCTGAGGGTGCCTTCGACCACGGCGCCATTTTCCATGCTCAGCTGGCGATAGCGGATATTGCCGCGAACCCGCGCATTGGAATGCAGCTCCAGCAGATGCTCGACAACAAGATCGCCAACGATGGTGCCGTCGATCAGCGCATCGTAGCTGCTGACATTGCCCTCGATCCGGCCCTCGGCGCTGAGGGCGAGCAGGCTGTGGGTGCCGGCCTTGTGGCGAACATTGCCTCGCACCTCGCCACTTACCTTCAGCCCTTCTTCGAACGTCACGTCGCCGACGAGCGACAGGTTGCCGGAGATCAGGCTGGAAAACTGGTCAATGGTGACGCGCGCCACCGGCTTCTTCTTGTTGAACATCACTCACTCCAGAAAGTTAACGAGCCTTCTTCTGTTGCCGGAAGAAGGCCAGGTCGGTCTGCAAGCGCTCGACCTGCGCGGAAAGGGTGGCGATACGCCGTAACAGCTGCTCCTCGGTGGCCTGGGCTTCCTGCCGCTGCAGCCGGGCATGCTCCAGTTCGGTGCTGAGCGTCAGGTTTTGCTGGTGCAGCACTTCGATCTGCCGCGCCTGGGCCGCCTGCTCGTCGAGCCGCAAGTACAACAGTGCGCCAATAACGCAAAGCAAGGCGAGGATGATCAGGCGCCCCGCGCGAGCGCCGCGTGCTGCCTGCAGCCGATGTTCGGCACGTACCAGCTCGCGCGTGGACGGCCGCCTAGTCTTCAGCCAGGCCATCGCTGGCGCGCTCCAGATCGCCCAGTGCCAGAAAACGCTGTGGATCGACGAAGCGCCCCTTGTGCAGCACTTCGAAGTGCAGATGCGGGCCGGTCGAACGCCCCGTCGACCCCACCGCCCCGATGCGCTGCGCCGGCGTGACCACGTCGCCCTTGCGTACATCCAGCCGCGACAGATGAGCGTATCGCGTGACCAGGCGGTTGCCATGATCGATCTCCACCAGCTTGCCGTATGCGCCACGGTAGCCGGCGAAGCGCACCCGACCGCCGGCGGCCGCAACCACATCGGAGCCGCTCTTCAGCGCGAAGTCCACGCCAGAATGAAAGGCCAGGGTCTTGCGGAAGGGATCGATGCGATTGCCAAAGGCAGAGCCCAGGCGCGCCTCGCCCACCGGCCGCCGGGATGGGATCGCCATCAGTGCCGCATTGCGCTCGGCCACCCGCTGCATCAGGCCATCGAGCAGCACGCGCATGCAGCGCGCCGAGGTCTCGCTGCGCCGCAGATCGGCCAGGGTCAGCGTCTCGCCATCCTGCGACAGCTCGCCGGCGCAGCCGCGGGGCGGCAACAGCACACCGCCCTGCCCTGCGCCGACGGGACGTTCCGGCGCCAGCACCGGCAGCAATGTCGGATCCAGCGCTGACAGCTGACCGTGCAGCTCACGCTGCTGGTCCAGCATCTGCTGCAAGGCGAGCAGATCGGACTCGAGGGATTTCAACCGGCCGACCACCTCGCCGACACGCGCAATGGCGAAGCGGCCCTCATCGGCGAGAGCAGGCTCGTCCAGCTGGACGCTCTTCTGCGGGCGCAGGTCGCTGCCAACCCAGACGCCGCCGGCGAAGCTGCCCAGACTCAGGCCCAGCACCAGAACAAGGCCCGGCACTGCCAGCCGCCGCAGATTCACCACGCGGATATCGTCACGCGTCAGCGACCGGTTCGAAGGTGTGAAAAATGCCATGAAAGATTTCCTGGAACACAAACCGGCTGCCTTGCTGGCATGCCGTCGAACGTTCCGGGCAATTTGACGGAAACGCGGTTTTTTTTCTGAGGTCTGATGACCGATTACGACCATGGCGCAGCGATTCTTAAGCCATAAAGCCGATATCGATCACATTGACGATGAACGGTAGCCGTCGCACCGTACTGATGGACGACTCAGGTCCAGCCCAGCCATCCCAGCACGAACAACCCGGCATTGATGCTAAGGGCCGCCATCAGTGTGGTGATGACGATGATGGTGGCGGCAAGCTGGTGATTGGAGTTGACGGCACGCGCCATGACGAAGCTCGCCGCGGCCGTAGGGCTGGCGAAATAGAGAAACAGGATGCCCAGTTCGGCATTGCGGAACCCGCAGGCCCAGGCACCGAGCGTTGCCAGCGCCGGCAGCCACACCATTTTCATCAGGCTCGAGCTCAGCGCGCTGCCGCTGCTGGTACGCAGCGCGTCGAGCGACAGCGTGGCACCAATGCAGATCAGCGCCAGCGGCAGCGTCATCTGGGCGAAGTACTGCCCGGACGTCATCAGCCAGCCCGGCAAGGCGATCTGCCAAAGGGCGAACGGCACCGCGGCGACAACACCGATGATCAAGGGATTGCGCAGGATGCTGAGCAGGATGTCCTTCGCCCCGACCTGGCCGTTCGGACTGTAGATGGCCAGGACCATCGCCGAAAGGCTGTTGTAGACCAGGATCACCACACCGGCCAGCACTCCGCCGACCGAGAGCCCGTAGTCGCCGTAGAGGCTGCTGGCCAAAGCTAGCCCGACGATGCCGTTGTTGCCGCGAAAGGCGCCCTGAACGTACACACCCCGGTCGGACACGGGGCAGCGCCACAGCGCCCAGAGCCAGGCGACGAAGAAGGTGGCTATCGTGGCGACGACGAAGTACAGCAATAGCGCAGGCTGCAGCGCCGCATTCAGGTCGGCCTTGATGATGGAGATGAACAGCAGGGTCGGCATGGTGCCCTTGAACACCAGCGCCGACGCGGTATAGACGAATGCTGAGTCGATCCAGCCGAGGCGCTTGAGCGCGACGCCGAGAAACAGCATGGCAAACACCGGAGCGGTAACGCTCAGGGTCTGCAGGATGAGGGGAAGCATGGATGACGCCTGCGACTACGGAAGCGCAAGCATAAAGCATGAGCGCCGCCCGGGCCCAACCGCCGCAGAGTGGACGGTCAGCCCCTGACGCTCGCCAGGCGGACGTGCCTGGCGCTGGTGCGTTGGCTCAGCGACGAACCGGTCGCTTCTGCAGCTTGCGTTGCAAGGTCCGCCGATGCATCCCCAGCGCACGCGCAGTGGCGGAGATGTTGCCGTCGTGCTCGCTCAGCACGCGCTGGATATGCTCCCACTGCAGGCGATCGACCGACATCGGGTTTTCCGGCACCAGACTGTCGAGGTCGGCATGCTGCGACAGCAGCGCGGCCAGCACATCATCCGCATCGGCGGGCTTGCACAGGTAGTTGCAGGCACCGCGCTTGATGGCTTCCACCGCCGTGGCGATGCTGGAGTAGCCGGTCAGGATCAGCACCCGCATCTCCGGGTCGAGCTCGAGCAGCTTGGGCAACAGCACCAGGCCCGAATCACCCTCCATCTTCAGGTCGAGGACCGCGTAATCGGGAACGTCCTGCTTGGCCAGCGCCAGGCCCTCTTCGGCCGAACCGGCGATACTGACCTGCAGTCCGCGACGGCTCATGGCGCGCGCCATTACCCGGGTGAACGTGGGGTCGTCATCCACCAGGAGCAGATGAGGCTGTTCCTCACCCTCTTGCTGCAACTCGTCGGTCATCTGTGCATTTCCTCGCATTGGTCACGATCAGGTTCACGCGCGTACCGAGCCGTGCGGCAGGCGCAGCTCGGTCAGTGTGCCACCTTCTTCGTGATTGTAGAGCTTCACCGTGCCGCCAGCGCGGGTGACGCTGGCCTGACTGAGAAACAGACCAAGGCCGAAACCCTTGCCCTTGGTCGTGATGAAGGGGCGGCCAATCTGCTCGGCAATGGCCAGCGGCACGCCGGCGCCATGGTCGCGAATGGTCAGCCGGATCCACTGCGCATCCCAGTCCAGACGAATCTCGAGATCTTCCGGACTGGCATCGGTGGCGTTGTTCAACAGGTTGAGCAACGACTGGCTGAGGTCCGCCGGTGGCATCAGCTTGGGCGCGCTGCCAAGGCCCACGCAGTGGAAGCGGTAGGTGGCCTCGGGACGCATGAGGTGCCAGCGCTGCAGCACCGATTCGACCCACTCGCGCGCCGTCTGCTCGACCACGGCCTGCCGCCGGTCCGCCTCGGCGGCGCGAACCAGCTGGCGCAGGCTTTCCTTGCAGAGCTGGACCTGCGACTGCAGCAGGCCGAGATCCTCGTTCAACTGCGGGTCGTTGTATTCCTGGCGCAACTCCTTGAGCAGCACGCTCATGGTCGCCAGCGGCGTGCCCAGCTCATGGGCGGCACCGGCGGCCTGGGTCGCCACGGCCAGCAGCTGCTGGTCACGCATGCTCTCCTCACGTCGCTGGGCCTGCTGCTGCTCCTGGCGGCGCAGTTGCTCGGCCATGCGCGCGACGAAGAAGGTGATCAGCGCCGCGGCCAGGGCGAAGCTCAGCCACATGCCGTAGACCTGCAGCGTGGCGCGCTCGAACGGCGGCAGGGTGAGCGGGTCGTACCACACCAGCATCAGCGTGTAGCCCAGCAGCGCCAGCCCGGAAAGCACGATGGAATACAGCCAGGGCAGTGTCGCCGCGGCGATGGTCAGCGGAACCAGGTAATAGGAGACGAAGGGGTTGGTCGAACCACCGGAGTAGTAAAGCAGGGCGCTGTGGATCAGCAGGTCGCAGCCCAGATGCACCGCATATTCGAGCTCGGTGACCGGCCAGGGCCCGCGCAAGCGCAGCGCCGTTCCCAGGCAAAGCACAGCGGACACCGCCAGGGTGATTCCCAGCGCCAGCCAGGGCAGCGTCAGCAGCTGGGTTGCGTAGGCCACACCTACGGCACCGGACTGTGCGGCCAGCACCACGATGCGAATTAGGGTCAGAAGCCGAAGGTTCTGCCGGCTGGCGGACAGCAGCGGGACGGATGCGTACATGGAGTCTCCAACAATTCGGCGGAGTATAACCAAGCCGTTCGCAAGCCAGCCCAAAATGCGGCAACTCGACGCACGGACTGCTGCACACATTCGCTGGCGGAGTTAGAGTCTTGAGCTACCGCACCGCACCGGTGCCCATGCCAAGGACCCGTTATGCACCCATCCCTCCTCCGCCGCGCAGCCTTCGTCGCCGTGCTCGCGAGCGCTACCAGCCTGCCCGCCATGGCCGAAGAGGCCCGCTACAACCAGGTCGCCCTGCGCGCCGAAGTCAGCAGCGAAGTGGCCCATGACCGTATGCACGTCACGCTCTACAGCGAAGCACAGCACAGCGACCCCGCCGAGCTCGCGGCGCAGACGACTCGCGCGTTGAACCAGGCGCTGCAGACCGCTCGCCAGAACAAGGGCGTGATCGTCAGCCAGGGCAGCCGCAACAGCTATCCGGTCTACGACGACAAGGGTCAGCAGATCACCGGCTGGCGAGAGCGTGCCGAGCTGCGCCTGGAAAGCGGCGATTTCGCCAGCCTGTCGAAACTGACTGCCGAACTGATGAAGAGCCTGAAGATGGGCGGCATGTATTTCAGCGTCTCCGATCCGATCCGCAAGCAGAACGAGGACGCTCTGCTCAAGGATGCCGTAGCCGCGTTCCAGGCCCGCGCCCAGCTGGCGACCGAAGCCCTGGGCGGCAGCGGCTACAAGCTAGTGAGCCTCAACCTCAACGGCGGCGGCTTTCAGCCGGTCATGCGTAGCAGCGCGATGAAGATGGACATGATGGAATCAGCACCGGTACCGGAGATCGAGGCAGGCACTCGCCAGGTGACGATCAACGCCGACGGCATCATCGAAGTTCAGATGCCATGACCGAAACTGACCGTTCGGACCACTTTTAAATATCTGCTTACAAATGGCCAGCCCGCGCCATGCAAGGGCTGGCGACCGATTGGACACCACAAATGAGAACTTGATGCAGTAAATCGTAAATTCTCGTTTACGAATGATTATCATGCGGGCGCCAACGAGACGGCTACAAGGAGCCCGCATGTCTATCCCCTTCGCACGTACTGCCCTGTCCTGCGCCATGATCGGCTGCAGCTGGACGGCCCTGGCCCAGAACGCGCCTGTCACGCTCAACGACACGGTCGTCAGCGCCTCCGGCTTCGAACAGAAGATCACCGAAGCACCGGCGAGCATCAGCGTCATCAGCCGTGAAGATCTGCAGCAAAAGCGCTACAACAACCTGGCGCAGGCTCTGGGCGACGTGGAAGGTATCGACATCGGCCAGGGCACGGGCAAGACCGGCGGATTGAATATCAGCATCCGCGGCATGCCGAGCCAGTACACCCTGATCCTTATCGACGGGCGCCGTCAGAACGCGGCGGGCAATGTCACGCCCAACGGCTTCAACGAAACGTCCACCAGCTTCATGCCGCCACTGTCTGCCATCGAACGCATCGAAGTCATCCGCGGCCCGATGTCGACGCTCTATGGTTCTGACGCCATGGGCGGCGTGATCAACATCATTACCCGCAAGGTGGCCAAGGAATGGACCGGATCGCTGACGCAGGACTACACCTACCAGGAAGACCGCGACTTCGGCGATACCCGCAACACCAGCATCTACGCCAGTGGCCCGCTGGTCGATGGCTTGCTGGGCCTGCAGCTGCGCGGAAGCCTGTTCGATCGCGAAGCGTCCGACCTGAGCTACGGCAACGGCATCGAAGTGAGCAAGCGCGGCCCCTCTCCGGTCGAGGGCCGCACGCATAACCTGGGCGCCCGCCTGAGCTTGACCCCGCACGAGGATCACGATTTCGGCCTGGACGTGGAACGTGGTCGCCAGGTCTACAACAACGACGAATGTCAGCTCGGCAGCCTTGATGGCCAGAATCAGGAATGCACCGCCAGTGCGGCCACCCGGGCAAATGGTTACGCCGACGAGCTTCGTTTCGAACGTGAGCAGATCGCGCTCACCCATACCGGCCGTCTGGGTTTCGGCACGCTGGAATCCAGCCTAATGCACAACACGACCGAAACCATTGGCCGCACCATTCCGGGCACAATCGGCACCCCGACCGCAGTCCCGGGTGCCATCGGCGGTGCGCCACGCGAACTGGAGACGACCAATCTGGTACTGGACACCAAACTGGTCGCGCCGGTGGGCGAATCGCACATCGCCACGGTTGGCGGCCAGTGGTGGAAAGCCGAGATGGACGACGGCATCGCTCAGACCACGTTCGAGCAGAAAACCTGGGCCGTCTTCGCCGAAGACGAGTGGCGCCTGCGCGAAGATCTGGCGTTGACACTGGGTGCCCGCTACGACGATCACGAAGCCTTCGGCGGTCATGTCAGCCCACGCGCCTACCTGGTCTGGAATACCTCCGAGAATTGGACCATGAAGGGTGGTGTGAGCCGCGGCTACCGCACGCCGGACCTGAACGATCTCCACTCCGGCGTGAATGGCGCCACACGTCAGGGCCAGGTCATCACCATCGGCAACCCTGATCTCGAGCCGGAAACCACGACGAGCACCGAATTCGGCGTGTATTTCGACAGCCTGGCTGGCTTCAATGCCAACGCCACGCTGTTCCACAACAAGTTCAAGGACAAGATCGCCAGCGGCGACCCCATCCAGATCACCGGACGCCCGGGAATTCCCGACGGCAGTTATGCGCAGCAGATCAACATCGACGAGGCCGTCACCCAGGGCCTGGAACTCGCCGCAAGCTGGGCATTCGCCCCAGCCTGGACGCTGAGCGCCAATTACACCTACACCGACAGCGAGCAGAAGAGCGGTGACAACAAGGGCGAACCCCTGACCAACACGCCGGAGCACCTCGCCAATGCGAAGCTGAACTGGCAGACCACCGACCGCCTGAATCTCTGGTTGAAGAGCGAGTACCGCGGCGAGCGTGCCCGCTTCACGTCCTCGTACGAGAACCTTGCCAACGCCAACGGTACCTACTCCACCAACCAGTCCATCTACGACACGTTGGGCAAGAACACCAAGGCGTACACGCTGTTCCATCTGGGCGGCTCGTACCGCGCCTCGGAAAACCTGACGTTCAACGCCGCCATCTACAACCTGCTGGACAAGGACTTCGTCGATGGCAGGGCTTACGGCACTTACAGCTATGCCAACTCTAATCCTGCGACTCTCCCAACCATAGGCACCGCCTATGGCACCGACTTCTCCCACTCCACCGCCGGGACTACCGGGGTGATGGAAGAAGGCCGCCGTCTGTGGCTATCCGCCAACTTCACCTTCTGACCGCCCAGAAGACGACGAGCCGGGTTGGACCCGGCTTCGTTGTTTCCGGTACAGCCTGACAGCAAAGACGCGAATGTATGCTGTTTGTAAATCTTTAGCATCTCTGTGAGCAGGCACCCTAGAATTCGCACCACTCTTCTCCAAGGTAAGGATCACCATGCGTCTGTGGCTCGGCACGTTGCGCCAATGGCACTGGATCAGCTCCGCGCTGTGCCTGGTTGGCATGCTGCTCTTCTCGGTCACGGGCATCACCCTCAACCACGCCGGCCAGATCGAAAGCAAACCGCAGGTGCAAAGCCGCGCTGCGCAGCTTCCCGAATCGCTGCTCGCCAAACTGCAAACCGAAACGCCCGAGTCGGGTCTGCCCGTCGAACTGCGCGCTTGGCTGGAGCAGACACTGGACATTCGCCTGGCCGGGCGTGAGGCCGAATGGAGCGATGGCGAACTCTATGTCGCCCTGCCGCGCCCCGGCGGCGATGCCTGGCTGAGCCTGAGTAGCGAAACCGGCGAACTGGAATACGAGTCGACCGACCGCGGCTGGATCGCCTACTTCAACGACCTGCACAAGGGCCGCCACACCGGTGAGGCCTGGAGCTGGTTCATCGACTTCTTCGCCGTTGCCTGTGTGGTGTTCAGCCTCACCGGCCTGCTGCTCCTGCAACGTCACGCCGGCAACCGGCCCAGCACCTGGCCGCTGGTAGGCCTGGGGCTGGTGGTACCGCTGCTGCTGGCGCTGCTCTTCATTCATTAAGGACTGCCCATGCGTAAACGCCTGTTGTTGCCCCTCGCCCTGCTCAGCGCCCCGCTGCACGCGGCGGACCTGCAGCTGGACGTGGAAATCCCGCGTCTGGATGTCGCCGAGTACCACCGCCCCTATGTCGCCATCTGGCTCGAGCGACCGGACCAGAGCCATGTCGCCAATCTGGCGGTGTGGTACGACACCAAGCTCAAGGACAAGGAGGGCGAGAAGTGGCTCAAGGACCTGCGCCAGTGGTGGAGACGCAGTGGCCGCAGCCTGGAAATGCCGGTCGACGGTGTCAGCGGTGCCACCCGTGCCGTGGGCAGTCACAGGTTGCAGTTCTCCGACCGGCAGGCGCCACTCAAGACGCTGGAAGCGGGCGAGTACCGCGTCGTGGTCGAGGCCGCACGTGAAGTCGGCGGTCGCGAACTGCTGCGTGTGCCGTTCAGCTGGCCACCTAAGCAGAGCGCCGAGCACCAAGCCCAGGGTCAGAGCGAACTGGGCGCAATCACCCTCAAGCTGACCCCATGAACAGGACCCACGCCATGAAACCCGTCATCAAATGGACCACCCTGGCGCTCGCCGTCTGCCTGCCGTTGTCGGCCCAGGCCCACCGCGCCTGGATGCTGCCCTCAGCCACCGTACTCTCCGGCGAAGAGCCGTGGATCACCGTCGACGCTGCCGTTTCCAACGATCTGTTCTACTTCGAACACGTACCGATGCGCCTCAAGGGCATCGGCGAGGCAGCCCAGGCGCCGGCAGGCGGCCCGCCGGGCATGCGCCGGCCGGTTCCCGAACTGCAGATCATCGCGCCGGATGGCTCGAACGTGTCCGCGCAGAACGGCAGCATCGGCCGCTACCGCAGCACCTTCGATGTACAGCTGAGCCAGAAAGGCACCTACAAGCTGGCCGTGGCCAACAATGGCCTGTTCGCCAGCTGGAAGGAAAACGGTCAGCCGCGCCGCTGGATGGGCACCGCGGAAAGCTTCACCAAGGACGTCCCGGCGAAGGCCGAAGGGCTCAAGGTCAGCCAGACCAGCAACCGCATGGAAGTGTTCGTCACCTCCGGCGCGCCATCCACCGAAGTGCTCGCACCGACCGGCCAGGGCCTGGAGCTCAAGCCCGTCACCCACCCCAACGACCTGTTCGCCGGCGAAGCGGCAGACTTCGTCTTCCTGCTCGACGGCAAGCCGGCCGCCGATGTCGAGATCAGCGTGATTCCGGGAGGCAACCGCTATCGCGACGAGCTCGGTGAGATAAAGGCGAAAACCGACAAGGACGGCAAGGTGAGCATTACCTGGCCAGAAGCGGGCATGTACTGGATGGAAGCCGAGCTGACCACCGACAAGGGCGTCAGCAAGCCGGCCACCGAGCGCCGCGCCAGCTACAGCGCAACCCTGGAAGTGCTGGCGCCCTGACGCGCCGACCAGGTCCGAGCCGTCGTAACGGCTCGGGCCAGCCTTTTCCCCCTCGTCGATGAGCCTTCCGTTGCACTCATCCCTCTTAGCGCTTCTGCGCGCCTGGCCGCTGTACAGCTGTATCGCCGTCGCGTCCTGCCTGCTCTGGTGGCAACCGGCGCGGGAGGTCAGCGCGGCAGTGGTGATCGCGCTCTATCTCGCACTTTCGCTACGCTGCTGGCGTGGACGGTTGCGCCCGCGTGCGGCCGTCGATGGCCCGGCACAGCTGGTGATCGCCTATGCCAGCCAGGGCGGTCAGGCACAGGACTTCGCCGAACGCAGCGCAGCGCAGCTGCGCGACGCGGGCCAGCAGGCGCTGCTGCTGCCGCTCAATGCGCTGGACCCGAACCACTGGGCGGCCCCGCGCATCCTGTTCGTCGTCAGCACCTACGGCGAAGGCGAGGCACCGGACAATGCGGCCCGCTTCGAGCAGCGGCTCGCCGCCGATGGCATTCATGCGCAATCGCTGGAATATGCCGTACTGGCCTTCGGTGATCGCCAGTACCGGGATTTCTGTGCCTTCGGCCGCCGCCTCGACGAGCGTCTGCGCCAGCTCGGGGGCTTGCCGCTGTTCGACCGGCTGGAAGCCGATCGCGGCGATCCTGGCGTGCTGCGTCACTGGCAACATCAACTGGCCCACCTGAGCGGCGACAGCTATTTCAGCGACTGGCTGCCGGCACCGTATCAAATCTGGCGCCTGACCGGCCGGCACTGCCTCAACCCTGGCAGTTCCGGTGCGCCGGTACAACTGCTGACTCTTGCACCGCCGAGCGAACAGACATCATGGCGCGCAGGCGATATCGTCGAGGTCGGCCCGCGCCATGCGCTCGCGCGCATCGAAGCCTTGTTGCTCGATGTGGGCCTCGATCCTCATGAATTGTTCGACGGCCAAAGCCTGGCCGCACAACTGTCCAGAAGGCATCTGCCCGCCACTGGCGACCTGCACGGCCTCGACGCCGAGGCGCTGCTGGCCTTGCCGCCGTTGCCACACCGCGAATATTCCATCGCCTCGATACCGGCGGACGGCGCCGTGCAGCTGGTGGTCCGCGAAGCCTTCCAGGCCGATGGCACTCCCGGGCTCGGTTCCGGCTGGTTATGCCGCTACGCGGCCATTGGCGAAGAGATCGATCTGCGCATCCGCAGCAACCCCGCATTCCATGGCCCGGACGCCGCCACGCCACTCATCCTGATCGGCAACGGCACGGGCATTGCCGGACTGCGTGCGCACCTGCGCGAACGTGCCGCACATCCGGGCTCGCGCAACTGGCTGCTGTTCGGCGAGCGCAACGCGGCACACGACTTTCTCTTCCACGAAGAATTGGCACTGTGGCGTGAAAGCGGCCATCTGCAGCGGCTGGACCTGGCGTTCTCTCGCGACCAGCCTGAGAAGCGCTACGTGCAGCACGTCCTGCGGGATGCGGCAGACGAACTACGCTGCTGGGTCGGCCAGGGCGCGGCGATCTATGTCTGCGGGAGCCTCGAGGGCATGGGCCAGGAGGTGCAGCAGATACTGCTGGGGCTGCTCGGCCAGGCGCGGCTGGAGCAGTTGAGCGAACAGGGACGCTATCGCCGGGACCTGTACTGACGCCCGGTAACGACAAAGGCCGCTTCGAAGAGCGGCCTTTGTTCTTTCACGCCTGCGGATCAGAAGTGGAAATTGGTGCTCAGCAATGCGGTCCGACCGGCTGCGACATGGGCATAGTGGCTGCCGTAGACCTGATCGAAGTAGCGCTTGTCGGTCAGGTTCTGCACGTTCAGCTGCAAGTCCAGGTTCTTGTTCACGCGATAGGCCGCCATGGCGTCGTAGCGCCAGTACTCAGGCACCTCGATGTTATTGGCCGCATCGCCGAAGCGGGAGTCGACATAGGTGGCGCCGCCACCGATGGTCAGGTCCTGGGTCAGGTTGTAGGTGTTCCAGAAGCTGAAGCTGTGCTTCGGCGTGCTGGGCACCTCGTTGCCGTCATACAGGCCGTCGACGTAGTTCGGGTTGGTCCGCGTGCCGATATTGGCGGCACCGGACTTGACCAGTTCGGCGTCCAGGTAGGTGTAGCTGGCGAACACCTGCCAGTTGCGGGTGAGTTGACCAGTGGCGCCCAGTTCCAGGCCATCGACCCGGGTTTCACCGATGCTTTCCTGGAAACCGCTGGCGTTGGTCACCCGCGCGTTGGTCTTCTCGGTGCGGAACAGCGCGGCGGTCAGGCCGAGACGCTCATCGAGGAAGTCCCACTTGGTGCCGATCTCGTAGTTACGGTTGCGCTCGGGATCGAGAATCGCGTTGTTGACGCTGAGCGCATCGGCACCCTCTCCACCGGTCTCGCCGGACGGGTTGCTGGAGGTCGACCAGGCCGCGTAGAGGCTGCCGTTGGGCAGCGGATTGAAGACCAGGCCTAACTGGTAGTTCCAGAAGTGGCTCTTGTTCTCCGGCCGCGTCACCACTCCGGCGGTGGAGACGGCCTTCTGCTCAGTTTCGTAGTCGTCGTAGCGCAGGCCCATGTTCAGCGACCATTGCTCGTTGAACTTCAGCGTATCGAATACATAGGCCGCCAGCGTTTCGGTGTCGGTATCGGTCGTCGCGGTGCTGCGCGCAATGCTGCCGGTCCAGGCATCCTTGGGGCTCGGGTTGTACAGGCTGGTGCAGTCACCGGACGCCAGGTGCGCCGGCGTACAGGTGTTGCCGCTGGTACCCGGAGTCACTATGTAGGGTCGGTTGTGCACCCCCACATCGCTGATCTCGACGCCCGTTACCAGGGTGTGCTCGATGCTGCCGGTATCGAACCGTGCGGTCAGGTCGGTCTGGTTGACCCAGCTCTGGGTGTTGGAGTTGCGGCTCTTGGCAGAGCGCGAAACCAGGCCATTGGCCACGTTGCCACGCGAATCATCCGGGTTGGTGACGATGTAGTCCAGGGTGGTGCGGGCGATACGTGTGGTGTTGGAGACGGTCAGGTTCTCGTTCAGGTCGTGCTCCAAACGGATCGTGCCGGCATCCGTGGTGCTCTCGCGGAAATCGCGACCTTCCAGGCCATAGAAGTTGTCCCGATCGACCTTGGCGGGCTCGCGGCGCGGATTGCTCGGCGTCGCCACCGTCAGCGGAATGCCGTAATCCGGGATGTCGTCGGTTTCCAGGTGGTAGTACGACAGCGTCGCGCGGGTCGGCGTATCGAAGCCGAAGGTGATGGTCGGCGCCACGCCCCAGCGGCTGACGTCAACGCCATCGCGCCCGGCGACGTTGGCTTCGTGCTTCATCAGGTTCAAGCGCCCGGCGACGTTGTCGCCGAGCACGCGGTTGACGTCCAGCGTGTAGCGGCGCGTCTGGTCCGAGCCGAGGGTGACGCTGGCGTCGCCGAAGTCGCGCTGCTTGGCGGTCTTGCTGATCAGATTGAGGCTGCCACCCGTGGAGCCCGCGCCAGTGTAGGCCGACCCCGGCCCCTTGCTCACCTCGATGCGCTCGACGTTGAAGATCTCGCGGGTTTGCGAGCCGACATCACGCAGGCCATCGATAAAGGTGTCGCTCTCGGCGTTGAAGCCGCGAATGATCGGCCGGTCACCCGCCGGGTTGCCGCCCTCACCCGCACCGAAGGTAATGCCGGAGGTGGTACGCAACGCGTCGACCAGCGTGAGCGAGCCGGTGTCGCGGATCACCTGATCGGTAATCACGGTGACCGATTTTGGGGTCTCGCGCAGCGGCGCGGTGTACTTCTTCGAAGCGGAGGTGTCGGCTTTGTAACTCTGCTCCTGCTCGCCGATCACGGTCAATTCGTCGAGCGCGACCGGCGCATCGCCGCGGGCGGCAGTGGTGTCCGGCACGGACTGGGCAATGGAGGGGGCGGAGAAAGCGGTAAGGGCAACACCGATAGCCGAAGCCAACACGCGGGGTGGCTGGGCCAGTTCGAGAGACTGACGCGACATGGAATGCAGATCCTCAGGAGTTAATGCAACTGCGAATTGCTATTATTAGCGGATGGCATTCTGATACATTCTGTCGCATTCTGAAACATCTAAATGCAAACTAATATCGTTCAGCCTTTTCCTTCTACCGGTGTCCCATGCTGCTACGCATTGCCAATGTGTTTTCCCGCGAAGAAACCGCCCGTATCCGCGTCGCGCTGGAACAGGCTGCCTGGCAGGACGGTCGGGTAACGGCCGGCTACCAGTCGGCCAAGGCGAAACACAACCTGCAGCTGGCCGAAGACGACCCGCTCGCCCGCGAGATCGCCGAAGCCATGCTGCAGCGTCTCTGGCAACATCCGCAGTTCATGTCCGCCGCACTGCCGAGCAAGGTCTTCCCACCCCTGTTCAACTGCTATACGGCCGGCGGCGAGTTCGGCTATCACATCGACAACGCGGTGCGGCAGGTGCGCAACAGCGCCGAGCGCGTGCGCACCGACCTGTCCGCCACGCTGTTCTTCAGCGACCCCGACGAGTACGACGGCGGCGACCTGGTCATCCAGGACACCTACGGCACCCAGCGGGTCAAATTCGCTGCCGGCGACATGGTGCTCTACCCCAGCACCAGCCTGCACAAGGTCGAGCCGGTAACCCGCGGCGCACGGCTGGCCTCGTTCTTCTGGATTCAGAGCCTGGTGCGCGAGGACGCTCAGCGCACGCTGCTTTACGAGATGGATCAGGCCATTCAGCAGCTGACTGCCGATGTGCCAGACCACCCGTCCCTGGTGCAGCTGACGGGCACTTATCACAACCTGCTGCGGCGCTGGGTCGAGGTCTGATGCAGCATCTTCTGCGCCGTGAGGAAACACTCGACACGACCCAGCTGGGCGATCTCGCCGAACAGCCGCAGCGTGCCGCGCGACTGGTACTGGCGGCTGCGGCGAACGGGGAAATCGAGGCCCAGGCACTGCTCGGTCAGATCCTGCTGGAAGGCTATGGCATCCAGGCCGATCCGACGCTGGCCCTGACCTGGTTCGACATCGCCGCCGAGCGCGGACATGCCATGGCCTGCAACATGGCCGGGCGCTGCCACGAACACGGCTGGGGTTGCACAGCCGATACGAAGCGCGCCGCCGACTACTACCGTCGCGCGGCCGATCTGGGGCTGGACTGGGGCATGTACAACCTCGCCAACCTGCTGGCCACCGGACGTGGCGTGGTGAAGGACCACACGGCCGCCTACCGGCTCTATCGTCAGGCTGCCGAGCTTGGTCATGCCAAGTCGATGAACCTGACCGGCCGCTGCCTCGAAGACGGCTGCGGCGTGGCCCGGGATGTCACCGCGGCACACGCCTGGTATGCACGCTCGGCCGAAGCCGGCGACTTCCGCGGGCAGTTCAGCCACGCTGCCGTATTGCTGGCACAGGGCCAATGGGAGCAGGCCCGCGGCTGGCTGGAGCGCGCCTTGCGGCTCGGCCATCTCAGGTTTATCGAGACCGCGCTGGCCAGCCTGCGGGCCGCCGCATTGCCACCGATCGCCGATATCGTCGAGGCCTACGCGCGACGACACGACGAGCTACGCGCCGGGGCGCGGTGAGCGAAAGGCGGAAACGAAAACGCCCCGCATGGCGGGGCGTTCGTGCAGCGACTAAGGCTTAGATGTAGTAGGCCTTCAGCGGCGGGAAGCCGTTGAATTCGACGGCGCTGTAGCTGGTGGTGTAGGCACCGGTGGACAGCCAGTACAGGCGATCACCGATGGCCAGATTCAGCGGCAGGCCGTACTTGTAGTTCTCGTACATGATGTCCGCGCTGTCGCAGGTCGGACCGGCGATCACCACTTCCTCCACCTCACCCTTCTTCTCGGTGTAGATCGGGAACTTGATGGACTCGTCCATGGTTTCGATCAGACCGCTGAACTTGCCCACATCGACGTACACCCAGCGCTCCACGGCGGTGCGCGACTTGCGTGCCACCAGCACCACTTCGCTCACCAGGATGCCGGCATTGGCGATCAGCGAGCGGCCCGGCTCCAGGATGATTTCCGGCAGGTCGTCGCCGAAGTCTTCCTTGAGGAAGCGGATGATCTCCTCGGCGTAGGTTTCCAGGCTGTTGGTGCGGGTGATGTAGTTGGCCGGGAAGCCGCCACCCATGTTGATCATCTTCAGCTCGATGCCGTCTTCTTCCTTCAGGCGCTCGAAGATCACCTTGACCTTGGCGATGGCGGCGTCCCAGACGGAGATGTCGCGCTGCTGCGAGCCGACGTGGAAGGAAATGCCGTACGGTTCCAGGCCCAGCTGGCGGGCAAGAATCAGCAGATCCATGGCCATGTCGGTCTGGCAGCCGAACTTGCGCGACAGCGGCCAGTCGGCCGTGGTCGATCCTTCGGTAAGGATGCGTACATAGACCTTCGCGCCCGGCGCGGCCTTGGCGATGTTGCGCAGGTCGGCTTCGGAGTCGGTGGCGAACATGCGCACGCCCTTCTCGAAGAAGTAGCGGATATCCCGGGACTTCTTGATGGTGTTGCCGTAGCTGATGCGCTCCGGACCGACGCCGCGGGACATGACCTTGTCCAGCTCGTAGATCGAGGCGATATCGAAGCTCGAGCCCTTGTCACGCAGCAGGTCGATGATTTCCACCGCGGGGTTGGCCTTGACGGCGTAGTACACCTTGGCGAATTCGAAACCGGCGCGCAGGTCGTCGTAGGCCTTGCTGATGGTTTCGGTGTCGATCACTACGAACGGGGTTTCGTGCTGGTCGGCGAAGGCCTTCATCTTCTGGAAGGTGGCGCGCGGGAAATAGTCTTCGATCTTGACCGTCATGCGTGGGACTCCAAAAACGGGAAACAAAAGTCGGATGAGGGGTGAAGGGCGTCAGCCCTGACAAGAACGCCTGATCAGTTTCCCCACTTTGGTTCGCCTACTTCCCAAGGCATGTCGCCGAGTATCACGTGGATCTCTCGTCGTCAGTACTTGAGCCGGATGGATCGTTGCCAGCATGGACGTTCGGGCGCGAACTTTAGGACCAAGGGAGGCATAGATCAATCAAAAAAACGTCCCGATTGCGCATCCGTTTCGAGTTGTTGTCGATTCAAAACAAAGCGTCATGGAAACTGCACAAAACGGCCGATTTCCGCTGCCGTGCGGGCCGCAGGGAAATCCATTTGCCGCTATAATCGCCGCCTTTTTTGACAGACCGACTACTCGTCGACGGGTTCCTTAATTCCGATGACCACTCAGGCCGCCGAAGTCGCGAAGCGCCGTACCTTCGCCATCATCTCGCACCCCGATGCGGGCAAGACCACCATCACCGAAAAGCTGCTGCTGATGGGCAAGGCGATTGCCGTCGCCGGCACGGTGAAATCGCGCAAGTCGGACCGCCACGCCACCTCCGACTGGATGGAGATGGAAAAGCAGCGCGGCATCTCCATCACCACCTCGGTGATGCAGTTCCCCTACCGCGAGCACATGATCAACCTGCTCGACACCCCCGGCCACGAGGACTTCTCCGAAGACACCTACCGCACCCTGACCGCGGTGGACTCGGCACTGATGGTGCTCGATGGTGGTAAAGGCGTCGAGCCGCGCACCATCGCCCTGATGGACGTGTGCCGCCTGCGGGATACGCCAATCGTGAGCTTTATCAACAAGCTCGACCGCGATATCCGCGACCCCATCGAACTGCTCGACGAGATCGAGGCTGTGCTGAAGATCAAGGCCGCGCCCATCACCTGGCCGATCGGTTGCTACCGCGACTTCAAGGGCGTCTACCACCTGGCCGAGGACCGCATCATTGTCTTCGTGCCCGGCCATGGCCACGAACGCATCGAGACACGGGTCATCGACAAGCTCGATTCCGACGAGGCCCGCGCGCACCTGGGCGACATGTACGACGATTTCGTCGAGCAGCTGGAACTGGTCCAGGGCGCCTGCCACGAATTCGACAAGGACGCCTTCCTGCGCGGCGAGATGACCCCGGTCTTCTTCGGCACCGCGCTCGGCAACTTCGGCGTCGACCATGTGCTGGACGCCGTCGTCGACTGGGCACCGAAGCCGCTGGCGCGCGTCGCCAACGAGCGCACCGTGGAGCCGGTCGAGGAGAAATTCACAGGCTTCGTGTTCAAGATCCAGGCGAACATGGACCCCAAGCACCGCGACCGCATCGCCTTCATGCGCATCTGCTCGGGCAAGTACGAGAAAGGCATGAAGATGCGCCACGTGCGCATCAAGAAGGACCTGAAGATCGCCGACGCGCTGACCTTCTTCTCCAGCGAGCGGGAGATGCTGGAGGAAGCCTGGGCCGGCGACATCATCGGCCTGCACAACCACGGCACCATCCAGATCGGCGATACCTTCACCGAAGGCGAAGTGCTGGGCTTCACCGGCATCCCGCACTTCGCCCCGGAACTGTTCCGCCGCGTGCGCCTGAAGGATCCGCTCAAATCCAAGCAGCTGCGCCAGGGCCTGCAGGAGTTGGCCGAGGAAGGCGCCACCCAGGTGTTCTTCCCGGAGCGCAACAACGACATCATCCTCGGCGCGGTGGGCGTGCTGCAGTTCGACGTGGTCGCCAGCCGCCTGAAGGAGGAATACAAGGTTGAATGCGCCTACGAGGCAATCAACGTCTGGTCGGCGCGCTGGATCGAGTGCAGCGACGAGAAGAAGCTCAAGGAATTCAAGGACAAGGCCTACGAAAACCTCGCTGTCGACGGCGGCGGCCACCTCACCTACCTGGCCCCGACCCGCGTCAACCTCAGCCTGATGGAAGAGCGCTGGCCGGAGGTGAAGTTCCGGGCGACGCGCGAGCATCACTGAGGCAACCGACCGCCTCGCGCTGATCAAGCGAGTTCTCGCACGGACGCGAGAGGCCTATACCGACACAAGGATGTGCGATGCCTGCCGAACGCCCATCGCCCGAACACTGTCACTTCGCCAGATCGCTTCGCAGCCAGCTCACCAATTGCGAGCGCGTGCTGTGGCGGCGGCGGCGCAATCGCGGCTTAGCGGGATTCAAGTTCCGGCCTCAGCACCCGTGGCCGCCCTATGTGCTGGACTTCTATTGCGCCGAGCTGCGGCTGGTGGTCGAGCTCGATGGCGGGCAACACCATGACCCTGCCGGGCTCGCGAGGGATCGGCTGCGCACAGCGCATCTAGAGCGCCAGGCTGGAGGTGCTGCGATTCAGTAATCTGGACGTATTGCAGAATCTGGACGACTTTCTGACGGAGCTGTTGCGCAGGATCGAAGCCCGCGCCCCTCACCCCAGCCCTCTCCCCAACGGGGAGAGGGAGCCTGAATGAAGCCACCGACCCTTTTTTGGTCGGCCCGACACGCATTAAAGCGCTTCGCCCTACCCCCGGAACGAAAACCGCGCGTGCTAATCCCCTCTCCCTTCCGGGGAGAGGGCTAGGGTGAGGGGCTGGCGGCCATGCCTAGCGCCGTAACTACCCCTACCACCTACTTCTCAAGTGTCCAGGCGATCAAGGAATCACCCAGCTTGGTGCCGAACGAGCCATGCCCGCCGGCCATCTGCACCACGTACTGCTTGCCGGTCTTCTCGGACACGTAGGTCATCGGCGTCGCCTGGCCACCGGCGGGCAGGCGGCCTTTCCACAGCTCCCTGCCGTTTTGCAGGTCGTAGGCGCGCAGGTAGTAATCCAGGGTGCCGCTCATGAAGGCCACACCACCGGCAGTGACGATCGGCCCACCCAGCGCTGGCGTACCCACCGGCAGTGGGATGCCCAAGGGCGCGCTGTCGCGGCTGGTGCCGTTCTTGTGCATCCAGACCTTCTTCATGCTGCGCAGGTCCAGCGCGGTGACGTAACCCCAGGGTGGCGTCTGGCAAGGCAGGCCGAGCACTGACAGGAAGGGCTCCAGCCGCACCATGTACGGCGCGCCGAGGTTCGGCTGCAGACCGGTCTCGCCACCACCGGTGCGCTCCTCCGGATCGACGTCATCACGGTTGACCATGGTAGAGACGAAGGCCAGGTAGTTCGGTGCGCCGAACAGCAGCTGGCGGCTCGGATCGACGGCCACGGACGGCCAGTTGAAGGTTCCCACGTTGCCAGGATAGATCAGTGAGCCCTGCTCCGACGGCGGCGTGAAATCGCCCTCGTAGCGCAGCTGGCGGAACTGGATGCGGCACATCATCTGGTCCAGCGGCGTGCCACCCCACATGTCGCGCTCGCGCAGCGGCTCGTCCGGCGCGTAGCTCACGGCCGAATAGGGCTGCGTGGGCGCGGTGAACTCGCCGTAGTCGGTGCCTTGCGGCACGGGCATCTCGTCGACCGGCACGATGGGCTCGCCAGTACGCCTGTCGAGGATGTACAGGTCGCCGCGTTTGGTCGGCTGGATGATGGCCGGGACCTTGCCCTGCGGCCCGTCGATGTCCACCAGCGTGGGCTGCGACGGCAGGTCGCGGTCCCACAGATCGTGGTGCACCGTCTGGAATTCCCAGCGCACCTGACCGCTCGCCAGGTCCAGCGCCACCAGAGTGTCCGTGAAGCGCTCGGACTCCGGCGTGCGCGGTTGCGCCCACTGGTCCGGCGTCTGGTTGCCGGTGGGGATGTAGACCAGCCCCAGCGACTCGTCGGCGGTGGCGATGGTCCAGGAGTTCGGCGTGCTGCGCACGTAGGTTTCGCCGGGGGCCAGGGGCTCGGTGGCGTCCGGATTGCCCGGGTCGAAATTCCATACCAGCTCGCCGCTGCGCACGTCATAGGCGCGGATCACCCCGCCGGGGGAATCCACCGCGCCGTTGTCGGTGATCGAGCCGCCAACGATGACCAGCTTCTCCGTCACCACGGGCGGCGAGGTCGGCAGATAGACGCCCAGCGCGCCCTCGCCCAGCCCGGCCTTGAGGTCCACCGTGCCGGCATCACCGAAGTCCTCGCAAGGCTTGCCATCGGCGACGTCCAGGGCGATCAGCGTGCCGTCGTTGGTCGGCAGGAACAATCGCCGCTCGCAGCGCGCGGCCGGCTGGGCCGGAGAGGCCGGCGCCTGGCCGTAGGCCGTGGCGTCGTGGTAGGCCAGACCGCGGCAGGTCATGTGCTGGTAGTACTCGGCATCGCGATTGATGCTCGGATCGAAGCGCCAGCGCTCCTCTCCGGTGTCGGCATCCACCGCGATGGCGATGCTGTGCGGGGTGCAGATGAACAGGTTGTCGCCAACCTTCAGCGGTGTGACCTGGTAGGTGATCTCGCCGGGGTCGCCCTCACCCGGCAGATCGCCGGTGTGGAACTCCCAGGCCTTCTTCAGCTTGCCGACATTGGCCGGCGTGATCAGGTCCGCCGGAGCGTAGCGGTCGCCCCGGTCGGAGCCGCCATAGGCCGTCCACTCGCTGGCCCGGCGTCCAGCCTGACCTTCCGGGGCCAGACCCTGCATCTGCGCGTCGCTGAACTCACCGGTGATCGAGTGGTAGTCCTGCGTCAGCGAATAGCCTGCCATCAGCGCACCGGCCAGCAGGCCGATCCCGAGCAGACCGCTAGCACCGTCGCGCCAGATCAGCCGATCGCTGACATGGCGATTGACGAAGGGCAGGATCAGCCAGAGCCCGAGGATGCACCAGAGGTCGATTCGCGGCGCCAGCTGCCACCAGTCGAAGCGCACCTCGTAGAACGTCCAGGCCAGCGTGCCCAGCAGCAACGCCGCGTACAGCCAGATCGCCGCGCGCCGCCGGGCGAACAGCAGGCCGGCCACCACCAGCAAACCGACACCGGCGACCAGGTAGTACCAGGAACCGCCCAACGTCGCGAGGTAGCCGCCGCCGATGGTCATGAGCGCACCCAGCACCAGAATCACCAGGGCGGTCAGGGTGATACGCAGGGGCCGCGGCCCGTAGTCGATACTCATCGCAGTCTCCAGCCAGATCGATGCAAAGCAAAAAGCTGGCGAAACCTTCTGACACAAGTCTTCGCCAGCTTGTAGTGGATGCGGCGCGGAGCGCTTTAGTTCAGCCCTTTTGGCCTGCCGGTCAGGCGGCCGCACCAACCGCAAGCGGCTGAGTCTCGGCCCGCTTGATCAGCGCGTAGACCACCCCGGTCAGCAGGCTCCCGGCCAGGATCGCGACCAGGTAGAGCAATGCATGGTTGATCGCGTTGGGGATCAGCAGCACGAAGAGGCCGCCATGGGGCGCCAGCAGCTTGGCGCCGAACGCCATGGACAGCGCGCCGGTCAGTGCACCACCGGCGATGCTGGCCGGAATCACCCGCAGCGGGTCCTTGGCAGCGAAGGGAATCGCGCCCTCGGAGATGAAGCAGCAACCCAGCACCAGCGCGGCCTTGCCGGCTTCGCGCTCGGTCTGGGCGAACTTGCGCCGGGCGATCAGCGTGGCGATACCCATGCCGATCGGCGGCACCATGCCGGCGGCCATGGTCGCGGCCATCGGCGCGTAGCTTTGCGAGGCGAGCAGCCCGACGGAGAAGGCATAGGCCGCCTTGTTCACCGGCCCACCGAGGTCGACGCACATCATGGTGCCCAGCAGCAGCCCGAGCAGGATGGCGTTGGAGGTGCCCATGGTATCGAGGAACTCGGTGAGCCCGGCGAGCAGCTTCGCCACCGGCGTGCCGACGATGTAGATCATCACCAGGCCTGTCACCAGGCTGGCCAGCAGCGGAATGATCAGGATCGGCTTGAGCGATTCGATGCTGGCCGGCAGTGGAATCCAGCGACTCACCGCCTTGGCCGCATAGCCGGCGACGAAACCGGCGATGATGCCGCCGATGAAGCCCGCGCCGAGCGTGCCGGCCAGCAAGCCGCCGATCATGCCGGGCGCCAGGCCCGGGCGGTCGGCGATGGAATAGGCGATGTAGCCGGCCAGCAGCGGCACCATCAGTTGGAAAGCGGTTTCGCCGCCGATCTTCATCAAGGCAGCGGCTAGCGTGCCCTCCTCCTTGAACGCCTCGATGCCGAAGACGAACGACAGGGCGATCAACAGACCGCCCGCCACCACCATCGGCAGCATGTAGGACACCCCGGTCAGCAGGTGCTTGTAGACACCGGTCTTCTCCGCTTTCTGCTCTCCCGTAGCGGCACTTGCCGTGACGCCACCGCCGAGCACGGCCGCTTCCTGCAGCGCACGATCCAGCGTCGCCTCGGGTTGCTTCAGTGCGACACCGGTGCCGCAGCGGAACACGCGCTTGCCGGCGAAACGGGTGACATCCACCTCGATATCGGTCGCCAGCAGCACCGCGTCGGCTTCCTCGATGGCCTGGGGGTCGAGCACGTTGCGCGCGCCCACCGAGCCGCGCGTCTCCACCTGCAGGTCGTAGCCCTTGCGCGCGGCGGCCTGCTGCAGCGCCTCGGCGGCCATGAAGGTGTGCGCCACGCCGGTCGGGCATGCGGTGATGGCCACCAGCTTGGGTTTGCCGGCGGAAGGCGCGGCGGCGGCTTCGTCGACCTGCCGCAATTCGGCCGCGGTATCGGCGGCGCTGCGCAGGAAGCCTTCCGGGTCGAGCAGGGCCTCGGACGGGGTCGATTGCACGACGCGCTTGCCGACGAAACGTGCAAGCGACAGCGGCCCGGTCTTGACCACCACAACCAGGTCGGCCTCGGCGATCTGTTCGGCCGTGAGCGGCGAGCCGATGGCCTTGGGATCGTGGACTTCCACGGCGGTCGACCAGCCCAGGCGATGAGCCGCGGCTTCGAGCAGGCGCGAGGTCAGCACGCTGGTGACCATTCCGTTGGGGCAGGCCGTGATGATGAGCAGATTCATTCCTTCACCTCTTGTAATTATTGGCTGAGCGGCTGCAACCGCACGGCCGCTTCAAGCTCGGCCAGTTGCGCCCGATCAGTGATGCCGAAGCCGATTTGGCCGACGGCCTGAGCGGAAATCGCCGTGGCATGCGCCAGGGTTCGCTCGGCCGGCCAACCCGCCAGCAAGCCGTGGAGCATGCCGGCCAGCAGCGAATCCCCGGCGCCCACGGTGCTGACCACCCGCACCTTGGGCGGCTGGGCATGCCAGGCGGCTGCCGGCGAAAACCAGCTGACCCCAGCGGCGCCCTGGGACATCACGACATGCTCGATGCGGGCATTCAGGCGACGCGCCTCGTCGGCCAGGGCCCGAGCGTCGGCCGGATCGAGGTCGCGGGCCTGGGCCAGCTCGTCTTCGTTGGGCTTGATCAGCCAGGGTGACAGGGCCAGCCCTTCGCGCAGCGCCGCGCCACTGGTATCCAGCGCGACACGCGCATCGAGCCGCGCGAGCCGCTGCAGCAGCTCGACGAACCACGGCACCTCGACGCCGCGCGGCAGGCTGCCGGCCACCACGACCAGCTCATGGCCAGGCACCAGGCGCTCGAGGCGGGCTAGCAGCTCGTCGCGCTGGGCGGCACCGACCTCCAGCCCCGGGCCATTGATATCGGTAATTCGCCCATCCGCCTCGGCCAGCTTGATGTTGCTGCGGGTCTCACCCGCCACGCGGACGAATTCGTCGGCAAAGCCCCGCGCGGCGAACAGCTGCTCGAAAGGCTGCGCATTGGCTTCGCCGAGAAAGCCGGTCACGGTCAGCTGATGGCCGAGATCGGCCAGGACCTGGGCGACGTTGAGCCCCTTGCCCGCGGCATGGACCTGCAGGTTGTCGCTGCGATTGACTTCGCCCAGGCGCAGCGCGGGCAGCTGCACGGTGAGATCCAGCGCGGGATTGAGGGTGACGGTCAGTACGCGCGCCATCAGCAGTGCTCCCCGACGAAGGCGCGCACTTCATGGGCGCCGGGCAACATCAGGGCCTGCTGAGCGAGCTGCTGACAGGCAACGAAGTTCAGCTCGCGCACCCGCGCCTTGACCAGCGCGATGCTGCGCGCCGACACGCTCAACTCGTCAACGCCCAGCCCCACCAGCATGGGTATTGCCAGCGCATCGGCGGCCAGCTCGCCGCAGACGCCGACCCATTTGTCCTGCGCGTGGGCGGCTTCCACCGTCATACCGATCAGGCGCAACACGGCCGGGTGCAGCCCATCGGCCTGGCCGGACAGCGTCGGGTGGCCACGGTCGATGGCCAGCGTGTACTGGGTCAGATCGTTGGTGCCGATGCTGAAGAAATCGACTTCCTGCGCCAGCACTGGCGCGATCAGCGCGGCGGACGGAATCTCGATCATGATGCCCACCTGCAGGTCGGCCACCGGCAGTTCGACGCGCAGGCGGTCGACCAGCGCCTTGGCGGTGCGCCATTCCTCGATATTGCCGACCATGGGAAACATGATCCGCAGCGGCCGGCCGTCGGCGGATGCCAGCAAGGCACGCAGCTGGGTTTCGAGAATGTCCGGGCGTTGCAGGCTCAGGCGAATGCCGCGCACGCCGAGGAAGGGGTTCTCCTCGGCCGGCATCGGCCAGTACGGCAGCGGCTTGTCGCCGCCGACATCGAGCGTGCGCACCACCAGGGGCCGGCCTTCGAGGGCTTCCAGTACACGGCGGTATTCGGCTTCCTGGGTCGCCTGATCCGGCGCCTGAGCGTGGTTCATGAACACCAGCTCGGTGCGCAGTAGGCCGATGCCCTCGGCACCGAGGGCCACCGCCTCGGGCGTCTCGCCGGCGGCGCCGATGTTGGCAGCGATCTCCACCGGATGGCCGTCACGGGTGATCGCCGGCTCCAGACGTCGCTCATGGGCCAGGCGCTTGCGTTCCTCCCGCGCGGCGCGCTCGCCCCGGGCCTGTTCGAGCTGCGTATCGCTCGGCGCCACCAGCAGCTCACCGCGCTCGCCATCGAGCAGCAGCAGGGTGTTGGGCGCCAGGCCGAGCACACCGGCCCCCGCGCCGACGATGGCCGGAATACCCAGCGCCCGGGCAATGATGGCGCTGTGCGAGGTGGCGCCGCCGCCGGCGGTGAGAATGCCGGCGACGCGCTGGGCATTGAGGGTGGCGACGTCCGACGGCGCCACCTCGTCCATTACCAGAATGTAGGGCTCATCCGGGGCCTGCTCGGCTTCGACACCGGCCAGGCAGGCCAGCACGCGGCGGCCCACGTCGCGCAGGTCGGCCGCACGCTCGGCGAGCAGCTGGTCATGCAGCGCCTCCTGCTGCTGCGCCGCGCTTTCGATTTCCTCCATCCAGGCCGCTTCGGCGCTGAGTCCTTTCTGCAGGCGCACCTGCACCTCTTCGCGCAGGGCGGGATCCCTGAGCATGGCCTGGTGAGTGGTGAAGATGTCGCGGATGCTGACGACCTGGCTCTGCGCAATCAGCGTGCCGATTTCCGCGAACACCTTGTCCAGCGCCGCGTCGAGCCGCTGCAGCTCGACGGCGGGCGATTCGCCGCGCCGCGGATAGACGATCGCCTGCGGCTTGCGCACCAGCACCGGGCCGATGGCGATGCCGGGCGAGGCGGCGATGCCGATCACCTGCTCGCCGGCCCGCAAGGCGAGCACATCCTGGGCGGCTTCATGCAGTTGCACGGTGGCGGCTGGCTGCTCCGCCGACTCACCGCCGGCTGGCAGCGGCTCGATTTCCTCGCCGAGCCCTTCCTCCACCGCGCGCACCAACGCCGGCAAGGCATCGTCGGCGATCGAGGGCTCGGCGATGAACTCCAGCACCTGCCCACGATGCGAGCCCAGCGCCAGCAGCTTGCTCAGGCTCTTGGCCGACACCCCCGCGCTCTGACTGCCAGCCAGGCGCACCCGGATCTCGCCGGCGAAAGCCTGTGCGACCTCGGTCAGAACCTTGGCGGGCCGCGCGTGCAGGCCGTGGGCATTGGCCAGCGGCACCCGGGCACTCGGCCAGTCCGCCGGCACGTCGCCCCCCAGGGCTTCGAGCACTGTGCGACTGGAGGTCGCCTGGCTCAGCTCCGCGCCGCGCCCCTCGATCAGCAGGTTGCACAGGCGTTCGAGCATCGCCCGGTGCGCTTCACCGAGACTGGCCAGCACGAACAGGCCGTTGAGCGGCTGGCCGTGATGATCCAGCGACGCGGCGGGTGTGACGAACGCCAGCCCCGGTCGCTGCACCGACTGCTCGCTGCTCAGCCACCAGAGGCCCTCACCCAGCGGCAAGGCCTGGTCGAGCGCGAGCCCGGCATTGAAGCCAGAGACCACGCATTCGGCGCGCTTGAGCAGCTTGACGCCCTGCCAGGCCAGCTCATCGAAGTCCTCGGCGGCGACGCCCAGCCCCACCAGCTCGCCATCGAGCGCCAGTTCCTGCGGCGCCCCCTGCAGCAGCGCGATGATCGCCTCGGGGCTTTCGGCCTTCTGCAGCGCCTCACTGAGGTCGCCCTCGCCGAGGGCGCGGGTCAGCAGCTGCAGCAGACGCAGATGCTCGTCGGAACGCGCGGCGATGCCGATGGCGAGGTGGACCTGCTGGCCGTTGCCCCAGTCGACGCCCTCCGGAAAATGCAGCAGCCGCACGCCCGTGGTGAACACCTGATCGCGGGTTTCCGGGGTGCCATGGGGGATCGCGATGCCCTGGCCGAGAAAGGTCGAGCCCTGGGCTTCGCGTGCGCGCAAACCGTCCAGGTAGCCGGGCGCCACCAGCCCGTCGGCGACCAGCACCTCGCCGAGCAGGGCCAGCGCGGCCGGTTTGTCCGCCGCGACCTGATGCATGTGGATGTGCTGCGCATTCAACTCAAGCATGGAGAACTCCTGCGGGGCTCGCGATTGTTGTGGCCGACGATGCGCCGGCATTGCCCGAATCCTGGGCTGGCGCTTCAGACCTGAGAGCTGCTGAAACGTTTCAGCCAAGGCTGGCACATTACGCAATATTGGGTAATTCTAGAAGCCCGAGTTCATACCACCCGTCTTAGGCCCCCATTTGAAACTGACCGACATCGCCCGCCTCGCCAACGTTTCGGTAACCACCGCCAGCTACGTGCTCAACGGCAAGGCCGCGCAGCGACGGATCAGCCCGGCCACGGTCGAGCGCGTGCTGGCGGTCGCCGAGCAGCAGGGTTTTCAGCTCGACCAGCAGGCCGCCGGGCTGCGCCGCGGGCAGTCCCGGACCCTCGGTTTCATCGTGCCGGACCTGGAGAACCCCAGCTATGCACGCCTGGCCAAGCTGCTCGAGCAGCGTGCGCGACAGCGCGGCTACCAGTTGCTGATCGCCGGGACCGACGATGAGCCGGACACCGAGCGCCAGGTCATCCAGGTGCTGCGCTCGCGACGCTGCGATGCGCTGATCGTCGCCAGCGGCCTGCCGGCGGACGATGCCGCTTACCGCAAGGTCCAGACGACCGGCACGCCGGTGATCGCGCTGGACCGTGCGCTGGATGCCGAGCACTTCTGTTCGGTGGTCAGCGACGACCGCGAAGCCGGCGCGCAGCTGACCCGCTCGCTGGACGTGCCGCCCGAGGCGCATGTCGCCCTGATCAGCGCGCGCCCGGCGCTGCGCATCAGCCAGCAGCGCGAGGAAGGTTTCCAGCAGGCACTGGCGCAGCACCGCGGGCCGGTCAGCATCCTGCGCGCCGAGCAGTTCAGCCGCGCCTGCGGCCGCGCGCAGATGCTCGCTCTGCTCGACCGCGGCGCGTTGCCCGATGCGCTGATCACCACCGCCTACGTGCTGCTGGAAGGCGTGTTCGACGCGCTGCGCGAGCGCGACCTGCTCTGGCCCGAACAGCTGCGGCTGGGCACCTTCGGTGATGCGCAGTTGCTGGATTTCCTGCCGATCCGGGTCAACGCGATTTCCCAGCAGCACGCGCAGATCGCCGAGCAGGTGCTGGAGCAGGCCATTCGTGCCATCGAACAGGGCGACTACCGCCCCGGCGTGATCGCCATCGAGCGGGAGCTGAAGGTCCGCCGCGGCTGACGCCCTCTTGCGGGCGCCGACGCACTGGCGGAAGCTTGTCGTCTTTCGAACAACCCGCCTCCCCTGATGAACATCGAACAGATCACCCAGCGCCTGCACGCGATCCGCGATCGCAACGACTGGCAGCGCTTTCACAGCCCGAAGAACCTCGCCATGGCCGCCAGTGTGGAAATGGCCGAGCTGGTGGAAATCTTCCAGTGGCAGACCGAGGACGAGTCGCGCCAGCTATCGGCCGACAAGCTCGAGCACGCTGGCCAGGAGGTCGGCGACATCCTCATGTACCTGCTGCTGATGTGCAGCGAGCTGGGGATCGACATGGAACAGGCGCTCTTGGCCAAGCTGGCCGACAACGAACGGCGCTTCGTCCGATGAGCGACCGCCATTTCGACGAGCTGGCGACGCGTTTCGCCGAGAAGATCTACGGCGGCGCCAAGGGCGCGATCCGCCTGGCCGTGCTGCAGGCCGACCTGGCCGAGATCCTGCCGCCGCGCCCGCTGCGGGTGCTGGACATCGGCGCCGGGCTCGGCCATATGAGCCTCTGGCTGGCGCAGCAGGGCCATGCGGTCACCCTCGCCGAGCCCGCCGAACCGATGCTGCAAGGCGCCCGCCAGCAGTTCGCCGACGCCGGTCAGCTGGCCACCTTCATCCAGGCGCCCTGGCAGGAGGTGGAAGCGCATGTCGACGGCCGCTTCGACCTGGTCATCTGCCACGCCGTGCTGGAGTGGCTTGCCGCCCCCCAGGCGATCCTGCCAGTGCTGCACCGCCTGACCGCGGCCGATGGCTGGCTGTCGCTGGCCTTCTACAACCGCGATGCGCTGATCTACCGCAACCTGCTCAAGGGCCACTTCAAGAAGCTGCGCAGCCAGACCTATGCCGGCGAGCGGCAGAGCCTGACCCCGCAGCAACCGCTGGACCCACGCGAACTGGCTGCGCAACTCGCGCCGCACTGGCAGGTCGAATCCAGCAGTGGCGTGCGCGTTTTCCATGACTACATGCCCGCCGATTTCCAGGCCCGCACCGAGCCGGCCGACCTCATCGAGATGGAACTGGCCTACCGCCGCCATCCCACCTTCGCCGGCCTCGGGCGCTATCTGCACTGGTTGTGCCGGCCACGCTGAGCCGGCCCGGAGGTTTCCATGTCGACCCGCGCGTTTATGCCCTTGCTCTGCCTTACCCTCGCGGCCTGCCAGAGCCAGAACCCCTATACCGACGAATCGGCGCCGATACCGCCCGCCCCTCCGGTGGAACAGATCCAGGCGCCCACCTACCCGGCCGCGCCCCGGGACTTCTCCAGCTACCAGCACTGGAGCTGGCGCAGCCCGCCAGCGGGTACGGCTTCGATCAGCGGTGAAGAACTGCAGGAAATGGTCGCCGGCGCCCTCGATCAACATGGCCTGCGGCCGGCACCGGGCAACGCTCCGGGCGATGTACGGATCAGCGCCAGCGCCAGCAAGGAAACCCGAGTCCGCCAGACCTACGACAACTACGGCTACGGCCCGCATGTCGGCGTAGGCCGTTATGGCGGTGGCTACGGCACCGGGTATGGCGTCGGCACCAGCGTGCCCATCGTGCGCAACTACGAGGAGGAAGTCGTCTCGGTGCGCATCGAGATGTTCGATGTGGTCTCCGGGCAATCGGTCTGGAGCAATCGTGCCGAAGCGCGCCTGAGCGGCAGCAGGGCCAAGCAGCAAGATGCGGTGCGCCAGGCCGTCGAGCGGGCGCTGGCCGATTATCCGCCGCGCTGAGTGCGGCACGTGGCTACGCGCCGAACGAAGGCGCCGGGCCTAGACTGAGCAGACCCTTCCCTGGAGAACGATCATGTTCCGCCGTCTGTTGCTGATTCCCCTACTCCTCGTCCTCGTCGCCTGCCAGGGCCCGCAGGTGCAGCGTGATTTCGATCCGACACGGGATTTCTCCGCCTATCGCGCCTGGAGCTGGAAGGAGCCGGCGCTGCAGTACCGGCCGGATGACCCGCGCATACAGAGCGACCTCACCGAGCAGCGCATCCGCGACGCCATTGCCGAGCAACTGGACCAGCGCGGGCTGCGGCCCGCCACCGCGAGTGCCGCGGCCGGCGTGCAGGTGCAGGCCTGGTACATCGTCGACCAGCGCACCCAGCAATACACGACCACTTCCGGCGCCTGGGGCAACCCCTGGTACGGCTACTGGGGCGGACCGATGTTCACCGATACCCGCACCATCGACTATCAGGTCGGCACCTTGCAGATCGATCTGTATGACGCCGCCGACGGCAAGCTGGTCTGGCGTGGCAGTGCCGAACAGGTACTGCGCAGCCGCCAGGGCACGCCCGACGAGCGCGCTGGCAGCATGCGCGAGCTGGTGGCGCGGGTGCTGTCGCAATACCCACCGCACTGAGCCAAGCGCCTGAACCTGCCGCGGTGCTGGCGAGCGACTGCCGCGCTCGCCATACTGTCGCGCCGCTGATCCTTGGAGACCTGAAATGCCTGCTGTTGCCTGGTGGTTGCTCACCCTGCCGTTCATTGCCGGAGCCATGCTGCCTTTGCAGGCCGGAATCAACGGTCAGGTGGCTCGCCAGCTCGGCAACGTCATGGGCGCGGCGCTGCTTTCCTTCGCTGTCGGCACTCTGGCCCTGTTCCTCATTGTGCTGACCCAGCGCGACCTGCCGGCGCTGCAGTCCCTCAAGGCACTGAGCTGGTGGCAATGGACCGGCGGCCTGCTGGGCGCCTTCTTTATCGCCACCGCCGCCTTCGCCGCACCGCGTACCGGCGCACTGCTGTTCATGGCGTTGCTGCTGGCCGGGCAGCTGTTCGTCGCGCTGCTGCTGGACCACTTCGGCTGGGCCGGTTTCCGCCAGTCGCCCATCAGCCTCGGCAAGGTGGCCGGCCTGTTGCTGATCTTCGGCGGTGTCTGGCTGATCCAGCGTGGCTAGGTTTGCACAGCCAGGTCATTCTCACTGATGCTCGAAGGCGTAGAACAGGTTCGGCTCGCTGACCAGATAGAGATTGCCCTGAGCGTCGAAAGTCATGCCCTCGGCCTGCGGCACGCTGCGCTCGAGGCCGGCGAAACCGCGCCATAGCGAGCGGAAACTGACCAGCTCGCCCTCGGCATCCAGCTCCAGCATCATCTTCGCCTCGTCGCTGAGCAACACGAGGTGACCGGTCTGCTCGTCGAAATGCACCGACGACAGGTCGCTGGCCATGTCCAGCTTGTCGATCCAGGCCTGGCGGTCGATGATCTTGATGTCCATGTCTCCGGCCAGGCTGCGCTTGATGCCGTGGATTTCATAGAGCTTGCGCGGCGAATGCTCCTTGACCACGAACAGACGATCGCCCGCTCGGTCGTAACCGACGCCTTCGAAACCGGTGTTGTCCGCCTCGTTCAGCGCCAGCGTGATGGAGCGTGCATCGGCGCGGCGCAGCGGGCCGGCCAGGTTCGGCACCTGCACCACCACCAGCGCCTGCTGGCGTTCCTCGGTCAGCACCAGCAGGTCGTCACCCAGATAGGTCACCCCCTCGACGTCTTCGAAGCCCTGCAGCGGGTAGCGCGCGATGAACGACCCATCACGGCCCAGCGCCAACAGCTCCTCGGGGTTGTTGACCACGGCCCACAGGTGACCACGACGCTCGTCGTAGGTCAGCCCGGAAAGGTTGTCCTTCACCGTTGCCACGGGCAACGCATCGATTCTCGCCCGGTATTCCGGCAGCCACAGGCTGCGCCGCTCCCAGCTGTTCTCATGCCAGGTGGTTTTCAGTGTGTAGAACAGCCGCTCATCCAGATGCAGCGTGACGGCAAGGTACAGCAGGCAGAACAGCAGCAGGCCACAGGCCCAGCTCAAGGGGCGCAGCGTCGCTAGTCGTCCCAGCTGCGCGATGGCGAGGGCTCGCATGGTGTCTACTCGTTGAAGTCGTGTGGGCAGGCTGCCCGGGACTTGTTGCAGTTGAATGAAGGCAGGAATCGCGACGGATGCGTCACGCACTACGCAGGGACATTCCGACCCTCATCCGCCGCGCTTGTTCCCCTCTGACATTGAACTCTCGGCCCCGGCCAGCAGCCCAATGCCCAGGGCTGCGCTTGCGCACCGCAATCGAACGATCTGGGAGAGTGATAGATGCGGGTAGAAGGATTCTTCGAGTGGCTGGGTCAGGCACTCGGCACCGTCATACGTTTCATCGTCGAAGGGCTGGCCGACTTCTTCGGCCTGTTTGCCCGCGCCGGGCACAACTTTCTCGAGGGGTTGTCACGCACGCTGGGGATGGACCGCTCGCTGCTGAGCCTGGTCGCGCTGGTCATCGGCCTGCTGTTGCTGGTCGCGGCCGTTCGCTCATTCTTCCGCGGCTCAATCATCGGTGGACTGGTCTGGCTGTTCCTCGGCTTGTGGCTGCTGAGCTGGCTGATTCACTGATCACGCCGATACATCGCCCGGCATACCCCGGGCACTGCGGTTTTTCCTCTTTTCCCACAGGCCACGTATAGTGCCGGGCCGTCCCGGAGGCCCGTAATGTCCCGCATGCTTGCCGCCTGGCGCCACGCGCCCACGCATCAGAAGGTGTGGGCTCTGGCGGCGCCGATGATCCTGTCGAACCTGTCCGTGCCGCTGGTGGCGCTGGTGGACAGCAGCGTGATCGGCCATCTGCCGCACGCTCACCAGCTGGGCGCGGTGGCGGTTGGCGGCAGTCTGTACACGCTGCTGGTGTGGGTGATGGGCTTCCTGCGCATGGGTACCACCGGCTTCGCCGCACAGGCAGCCGGCCGCCAGGATGGCGGCGCGCTGCGCCAGATATTGTTGCAGGGACTGTTGCTGGCCGTCGGCTTCGCCCTGCTGCTGGGCACACTCGGTGTGCCGCTCAAGGGCGCCGCGCTGCAGCTGATGCAGCCCTCGGCGGAACTGAACGACCTGACCCGCGACTATTTCCACACGCGCCTGTTCGGCCTGCCTGCCGCGCTGGCCAGCTATGCACTGATCGGCTGGTTTCTCGGCACGCAGAACGCCCGCGCGCCGCTGGCCATTCTGCTGACGACCAACCTCATCAATGTCGCGCTGGACCTGTGGTTCGTGCTCGGCCTCGACTGGGGCGTGGCCGGGGCCGCTCGCGCCTCGGTGATCGCCGAATGGAGCGGCGCGCTGCTTGGCCTGGCCCTTACTCGCAAGGCCCTGGCGCGTTATCCCGGCCGACTCGACACTCGCGCGCTGCGGCACTGGACAAGCTGGCGCCCGCTGATGGCGGTCAACCGCGACATTTTCCTGCGCTCGCTGGCACTGCAGCTGGTGTTCTTCCTGGTCACGGTGCAGGGCACCCGCCTGGGCGATGCCACAGTCGCCGCCAACGCCCTGCTGCTCAACGGCCTGCTGCTGACCGCGCATGCCCTCGACGGACTGGCCCATGCGGTGGAAGCCTTGAGCGGGCATGCCATCGGTGCAGGCGACCGCAACGCACTGCAACGGGTGATGGTGGTTGCCGGGGGTTGGTCATTGCTGGCCAGCATCGCCTTCGGCCTGTTCTTTCTGTTCGGCGGCCAGCTGTTCATCCAGTTGCAGACCGACATACCCGAGGTGCGCCAGACCGCGCTGACCTACTTGCCCTATCTGGCGGCATTGCCGCTGATCGCGGTCTGGAGCTATCTGCTCGATGGCCTGTTCATCGGTGCCACCCGCGCGCGGGAGATGCGCAACAGCATGCTGCTGGCAGTGGCGCTGACGTTGCCGCTGGGCTGGCTGCTGCAGGGGCTGGGCAATCACGGCTTGTGGCTGGCGTTTCTCGCCTTCATGCTGACGCGTGGCATCTGCCTGGGCGTGCTCGCCTTGCGTCTGCAGCGCCGCAGCGCCTGGTTTACCATGAGCACGCCTGGCACCACCCATTCCGAAGGACGCTGAACATGGCCTATGCCATTGCCGCCTACCTGCACTTTCTGGCGATCTTCCTGCTCTTTGCCCTGTTGCTGCTGGAGCATCAGCTGTTCCGCCAGCCGCTGACGCTGGAGCGCGCGCGCAGCCTGTTCCGCATCGACATAGCCTTTGGCATCACGGCCGCGGCCGTGCTGGCGAGCGGCATCGCCCGGGCGGTCTTCTATGGCAAGGGTCTGGACTACTACCTGAAGAACAGCTTCTTTCACGCCAAGGTCGGTTTGTTCGTGGTCGTCGCCGTCCTGTCCATCTACCCGACGCTGACCTTTCTGCGCTGGCGCCCCGCTCTCGCGGCAGGCCAGGCACCGACCATCTCGAGCGGCAGCGCCAGATGGGTCAAGCTGACCATCCGCCTGGAGCTGCTGCTGCTCGCGATGATTCCCCTGCTGGCGGCGCTGATGGCACGGGGCTTCGGCGTGATGCCCGGCTGACGCCGGGCACCCTTCAGGGTGTCAGGTAGGACGAACGCGTCAGTCCCAGGCGCAGCGCGTCGATGTACTGCGTGCGTTCCTTGGCGCTCAACTTGGCCCCGGCCACCTTGTCGCGGTAGTAGGTCATCAGCTCCTCGGGCGACAGATGCACATAGCGCAGCATGTCCTCGATGGTGTCATGGGTCTCGATGCCGGCGTGGTAGTAGCTACCGTCCTCGCGCTGATAGACGTTCACCGAATCGGTATCGCCGAACAGGTTGTGCATGTCGCCGAGAATTTCCTGATAGGCACCCACGAGGAACACCCCGAGGAAATACTCCTCGCCAGGCGCGACCTCGTGCACCGGCATGCTGCTCTCGATGCTCTGCTCGTCGACGTAGTGCTTGATCTTGCCGTCCGAGTCGCAGGTCAGGTCCTGCAGCACGGCGCGCCGCACCGGCTCCTCGGTCAGCCGCTGCAGCGGCACGATCGGCAGGATCTGGTCGATCGCCCAGGTGTCCGGCAGGCTCTGGAACACCGAGAAATTACAGATGTACTTGTCCGCCAGCTTGTCGTTGAGCTCGTCGAGCACTGCGCGGTGCGAGCGCTGACGGGCCTTGAGCTGGTTGTACAGGCGGCGGCAGATGGCGAAATAGCTCTGCTCGGCCAGCGCCTTCTGTGCCAGCGTCAGCTTGCCGGACGCGTACTGCGCGCTGGACTCGCTCATGTAATGGGTGGCGCGCCAGTAGGTCTCGGTGACCATTTCCGGGTCGGTCGGCCCGAGCAGATCGGCCAGCGACTGGACGATGTCCGGCAGCTCGTCGTAGTTGTCGATCTGCGGTATTTCGTCGTTGTGCCGCTCGACGTCGGTGACCTGCATGACCAGCACCGCATGGTGCGCCGTCATCGCACGCCCGCTCTCGGAGAAAATGTTCGGGTGCGGCAGCCCCTGTGCCTCGCAGAACTCCTTGAGCATGCCGACCACGGTACCGGCGTATTCGTCGATGTCGTAGTTGATCGAGCTGGCATTGCGCGAGTGGGTGCCGTCGTAGTCGACCCCCAGGCCGCCGCCGACATCGATGTAATCCACCGGCAGGTTCAACGCCCGTAGCTCGGCGTAGTAACGGATAGCCTCACGGAAGCCCTGACGGTAATCCGCCAGGTTGGCGATTTGTGAGCCCATGTGGAAGTGCAGCAGGCGGATGCCCTGATCCATTTCTGCGGCGCGGAAGCGTTCGATCACCGAGAGCAACTGCGCTGCGGACAAGCCGAACTTGGAACGCTCGCCACCGGTATCGGCCCATTTGGACGATGCCAGCGACGACAGGCGCACACGCAGACCGACCTGCGGGGTCAGCTTGAGCTCGTTGGCCTCCTCGATCACCAGGCCGACCTCGGACTCCTTCTCGATGACGATGAACACCTTGTGGCCGAGCTTCTGCCCCATCAGCGCCAGCCGAATGAACTCGCGATCCTTGTAGCCATTGCAGACGATGGTGCCGCCCTTCGGCGCCAGCGCCAGCACCGCCATCAGCTCCGGCTTGGAGCCCGCCTCCAGGCCGATGGAAACGTTCTGCGTGGCGATGATGTTCTCCACCACCGCTTCCTGCTGATTGACCTTGATCGGGTACAACGCGGTGTACTTGCCGGCGTACTCCATGCGCTCGATGTTGGCGTCGAAGGCACCGGTCAGGCGCCGCACGCGGTCCTGCAGGATGCCGGGAAACCGCACCAGCAGCGGCAGCGACAGCCCCGCCTCGCGCAGCTGTTCGATCAGCCCATTGAACTCGATCGGCTCGCCGCTGGGGCCCTGCGGGCGAACCTCGACGTTGCCCTGATCATTGATGGCGAAGTAACCGGCACCCCAGTGGCGAATGCCATAGATGCTGCGGCTATCGGCAGCGGTCCACTGGCTACCGTCGTCTTTACGTGTGCGTCGTACAGGCATCGAAGCCTCCCGGAAAGAATTGTACGTTTCGCCGCAAGCAGATGTGCCCGGCGAAGGCTATGCGGCTTCGACAGCCGATATGCGCAAAAAGGTGAAAATTGGTGAGGCTGTCACAGCGGCACTCAGCCGCCGGACTTCTTGGCCTTGAAGCCGCGTTTGCCGAGTTCGTCGAGCAGCAGCTGGACATGATCGCCCTGGATCTCGATGACGCCGTCCTTCAGCGCCCCGCCGGTACCGCAGCGGCGCTTCAGCGCGCTGGCCAGTTCCTTGAGTTCGCTTTCCGGCAGGGGTACGCCGCTGATGGTGGTCACCGTCTTGCCGCCTCGCCCCTTGCTCTCGCGACGTACCCGCGCGACACCGTCCCCCTCTGGCACGAGGTTTTGCTTGCACACGCAGCTGCCCAGAGGCTGACTGCAGTCGGGACAATGCCGACCGCTGTCGGTGGAATAGACCAGCCCACCCAGGCCGGCCAGGGAAGTGGTTTTCTTGGCCACGCAAACCTCGCTCGCGAATCTGGTCCTGTCTGACAGGACCGAACAGCCGGCTAATTTACCAGCATTGCGGCCCAGCTAGCAGACCGCCGCCCGGACAACGACCAGTGCCGGCCGGACGACCTGCGAGAAAAGTTCGAGCCTGCGCGACTCAGACGATACGTCCGGTTGGCGCATAAGGTGCCGGGTCCACGATCGGTTCGCGACCGAGCATCAGATCCGCCAGAAGCTGGCAGGACGCAGGTGCCAGCACCAGCCCGTTGCGGAAGTGCCCGCAGTTCAGCCACAGCCCGTCGAAACCGCTGACCTGCCCTATATAAGGGACACCGTCTGGCGAACCAGGACGCAGACCCGCCCAGTGCTTGACCACTTGCGCGTCGGCGAGCGCGGGCAGCAATTCGATTGCGGTCGCTCGCAGGCTTTCCAGCGCATCCTCGGTGGGCGTCTTGTCGAAACCGACATCTTCCAGCGTGCTGCCGACCAGGATATGGCCGTCGCGACGGGGAATCGCATAGCGCCGCTTGGCCAGCACCATGCTCGGCAGGAAGTCCTCCGCGCATTTGAAGAGAATCATCTGTCCCTTCATCGGCTTGACCGGGATCTGCAGTCCCAGAGTCGCCAGCAACTGAGCGCTCCAGGCACCCGCCGCCACCACGACTTGCTCGGCACGCATATCGCCCTGCGCCGTCCTCACGCCCACGACCCGCGAGCCATCTTGCAGAAAGCTCTCGACCGGGCAATGCTCGACGACCGTCACGTTGGACAACCTTGCCAGCGCCGCGCGCAACGCCTGCAGCAGTCGCGGATTGCGAATGTTGGCCACGCCCTCCATGTAGACGGCCCGTCCGTAACCCTCCCCCAGCGAAGGCACGGCCTTGCGCACCGCCTCCATCGGTACCGCGTGCAACGGACGGCCATAACGCTCGGCCCAACTCAGCGCCTCGGCCTCGTCGTGCAGGTCGAGCCAGTAGAGGCCTGTCACATGCACCTCGGGGTCCACCCCCGTCTCGCTCAGCAGCCGTTCACCTAGCTGCGGGTAGAAGTCCTGCGACCAATGCGCCAGAGCAGTCACCGCCGGGCTGTAGCGCCACGGATACAGCGGCGAAACGATCCCGCCGCCGGCCCAGGAGGCTTCGCTGCCGACATTGCCAGACTCCAGCAGCAACACCGACACACCAGTACGGGCAAGGAACAAGCCAGAGAGAAGACCAATAACCCCCCCTCCAACAACAACGATCTGCATCACAAACTTCCCCTTTGATCACGAACACCCGTTGACTTAGCTCAGGCAAGGATTAGATAAGATCGATCACAAACTTTTTAACCACAAGGACGTGGTAATGAAAGAAACCAACACAGGAATGTCGTTGGCAGAGCTGCTAATTATTGTCTCGATTGTTAGCGTCGCTAGCAGCATCGCACTTCCCGCCTTTTTTGAATTCCTGCAACACAACAGACTCGAGGCATTAGTCGACCAGCTACAACGGCAGGTTGCACTTGCCCGCGAAACGAGTGTTGCTAACCATCATGATATCGAGCTCTGTGGCACCGCCGACGGCGCCGTCTGCGAAAAAACGTGGGACCGCGGCTGGATGATACGCTCACCCCTTACAGGCGCGGTGCTCAGTTACTACCCGATCGAAGGACAGCAGCAGCTGCGATGGGCCGGGACATCGAACGCAATCCGGTTCCAAACAAATGGTACGACAAAGTTCGGCAACGGCCGATTCTTCATTTGTGATCATCAAGGCGAGGTAGCCTGGCAGCTCGTGCTGAACAGACAGGGCCGAGTCAAGCGTATCCGTGGACTGGAGAAGAATCAGCAAGTCGTTAAACCTTGCGCTTGAGCACACATACGACATATGGAACGCCAGTCATCGCTATCCAGAGCCCGATCATCGGGCACCCTAACGACAAAGGCGTTGTGCTTACGCATCATCGCCACAGCTAATTTTAGGAGTGTTCCATGAACAACACGAGGAAACCTCGAGGTTTCACGCTGATCGAGCTGATAGTCGTTGTAGCGGTGCTCGGTATATTCGCCGCGATTGCAGCTCCCAGTTTTGCTCAGTTCGTCAAGAACAACCAAACGCAATCGGCAAGCAACGAAACCGCCTCTCTGCTTCAGCTCGCACGCGCCACCGCTGTTACCAACCGCCAGACTGTCAACGTATGTATCGATGAGCAGGTATGGCGTTTGAAAACCTCGTGCAAGGACAGCGACGCATCGGCCATACGCGTCGTGGAGCCACCGAAGAACGTCACACTGCGGGCGAGCCAGAGCACTATCACCTTCAACGCCAACGGCACCGTGCCCGAAACTACCATCACGGTTTGCCAGGACGATGACGCCCGCAACGGCTACGCGATCGTCATCAACAAGACCGGGCAGGTCAAACGATACCCACGTGGCGAGCGCCCCGACAAGGATGAAGACAACATCCCCATGAGTAATTGCACACCATGAATAGAACCCTAAAACCGCACTTAGGCTTCAGCATGATCGAAGTCCTCATCACCCTGCTATTGGTCTGTATTGGCGTCTTGGGGATGGTCGCCCTGCAGGGTAAGACCATCGCCTACACGCAGGACTCGGTTCAACGCAATGTAGCCGCGACCCTGGCGAATGACCTTATCGAGTTGATGAGGGCCAAGCCTGACGGCTTGCCGGCTACGTCAGGCTTCTATAAGGCCAAGTCGGACGCCTTTCCAAGCAAACCCGCCGCCTGCGCACCACTACCGGACACCGCAAGCGGCCAGCTGGCCTGCTGGGCCGAGCGCGCAAAGGCCGCGCTACCCGGCGCTTCGGACCTGCTCGAGAGTGAATTCTATGTGTGCCGGTCCAAGGCCCCTGGCAATTGCACCACCAGCGGCTCAGCTGTGGAAATACAGTTGGCCTGGCGGGTCAAGGCTGGTGAATGCATGGACTCCAGCGACACCGGCGACAACACCATTTGCCGCTACCGGCTGCGCAGCCAGCTCTAGGAAACGACATGACTCTCAGCAAGTATCAATCCGGGTTGTCTCTGGTCGAGCTGATGATCGCGCTGCTAATCAGCAGCTTCCTGATCCTTGGCGTCACCCAGATATACATCGACAACAAGCGCAGCTATCTATTTCAGCAAAACCAGGCTGAGAACATCGAAGCCAGCCGCTATACCCTGCTGGTGTTGCAGCAGGAAGTCGGCAAGGCGGGTTTCCGCCGGCGCCCCGACGAAACGCTTGAGGATGCCTTCCCGGCGTTTTCCGCCGCCAATTGCAGCTTCGTTGCTGGCGAAGTGGCCAAGGTGACAAATACCCCTACGGCGAGCCTATGCATCCGCTATCACCCAATGGAGCCCACCGACCGAGATTGTCTGGGTAACCTGCCGGAAAAAGCGTCAGAGATAAGCAAACCCTACACCAGCGCCGTGGAAACCATTGTTGAACGCCTGTACTTGGACCAAGAAGATAAGAGCCTGAAATGCACGGTCGCTAGCACAGGCAAGAACGGCTCCGCTATACGGGCCCCGCAGACCGCCGAGCTTATCACCGGCGTGGCAGGCCTACGCTTCGAGTCCGGCATCCCAGGCGCAACCGATGCGCGAGCTGTCCAGCAATACACGACCGACCCAACGACCAAGCAGGTGCTCTCGTTGCGCTACACCGCGTTGATGAAGAGCGGCAATCAAAACGTCCGAGACGCGGTAGACATCGACACCGCATTGGGCAACTGGAAGGCGTTTACCAATGCACCCGCCGCCGATACGGCCGCGATCAAGGCCGCCGACAAGGGTGAGCTCTATCAAGTCATGCAAAGCACGATCATGCTCAGGAATCTTATGCCATGAGACAGATGCCGAAGCGCCAGGACGGTGCCACGTTGTTCATTGCGTTAATCATCCTTCTTGTCGTGACGCTGCTGGCCGTATCCAGCGTTCGCGAGGTCACTCTTGAGTCCCGAATGACCGGCATCTTCATCGAGCAGCAGCGGCTGCTCAACGCAGCCGAGGCCGGTCTGCGAGAAGGCGAGGGTCGCCTCACTGGCCCTATCAAACCGTTGGAAGTTAGCTGTGCGTCCGATTATTGCTTGAGAGCCGACTCACCGGCATATGAACAAAAGTTCGATACCAGCATTGCCTACGCGCCCTCGGACGGCACCGCCAGCAATGGTGGAACCTCCGTCAGGTGGTATGCACTGCCCGCCCCATCGGGCAGCTCCGAGGGGGCCTCTGAGAACCCCGAATACGGCAACATGATGAAGGGCATGGGCGTATTTCGGTATGAGGTCAATGCCGAAGCAACTAATAACAGTTCCGGACGCACTACAAATCTGCGCTCCACCACCGCCAAAGTGTTCAACTGAGAGCCTGAAATGGAAATCAAGACGCGCATTAACAATGCGAAGGCCGCTGCAAGCCTGCTGGCCTTCAGCCTGTTGTTTGGTGGCATGCACTCGGCGCAGGCCACCCTGCTGGACATCAGTCAGAAACCCCTGGTTCTTTCCGACAGCGTCGCGCCCAACCTAATCCTGACCCTGGACGAATCAGGCAGTATGCGCTGGGCATTCGTACCCGACGACATCAACGGCGTGCATGAAAGTCGCAGGGCCAAGTCGGCTGCGTTCAATCCTATGTACTATGATCCGGCTGTGACTTACCAGATGCCGATTAAGTACAATGCCGACGGCAGCGTGGCCTCTATCGGCTATAGCACTGCCTTCACGGAAGCATGGAACAACGGCTTCGTAGCGAACACTAGCACCGGCTCCCTCAACCTTACGACGGGTTACAAGGTGAGCTGGAGCTACGATCCGACCGGTACCCTCGGAACTGCTTACGGCTATACCAGCACCAACAGCACCGCTAATAAGCTGGCCGCGAACCCCACCGCGGACTTCGCAGGTTCGGCGTCAATCAGCAACAACAACGGCAAGGCAACGGTGGTCAAGGGCGACATCACGTTCGTCATCACCCGCACAGGAACATCAACCTGTACCGCCACCGCGACCCTTTCGGGCGTTACGCTGAGCAACCCGACCTGCAGCGGCTCCAGCGGCACGTACACGGCGACTCTCGCCCAGGTAGCCGTACCCGCCTACTACTACGTGTACGACACGACGCAGTCCGGCTGCACCAAGGTCAAGACAGATGATAATTGCTATCGGCTTGTATTCGTCACCGCGACATCTGGCCAGCCGCGATCCGCCGACACCGAATCCGGGCTCGATGAGCGCAAGAACTTCTCCATCTGGTACTCGTTCTACCGCAACCGTGCACTGGCCACCCTCAGCGCCGCAAACCTGGCGTTTACCAGCCTGCCCAGCTCTATCCGCATGACCTGGCAAACGCTGAACAACTGTAAAACTTTTACCGGCAGCAGCGACTGCGGCACCAATTACTTCCGCAGGTTCACAGACCACCACCGCGGCAACTTCTTCAACTGGCTGCCCACTATAAACTTCAGCACCACCACCTACTTGCTCCAGGCGACCGACCGTGCAGGTAAGTTCCTCGCGAGTGAAGAGCCTTGGTACTACGACCCGAACCCACTGAACAGCACCGGCGGCCGTGCATCGTCGGTTACCTCGCCGGTCTACGCCTGCCGGCCCAGCTTCCACGTGCTAATGACCGACGGTATGTGGAACTCCGCCATGACCGTCGACACTGATGACAACGCCGCGATCGCCAGCCTCCCAGACGGCACGGCATATTCGCCGCGCACACCCTTCAAGGACCCCACCAAGAACACTTTGGCAGACCTTGCGTTCAAATATTGGTCGACTGACGCACGACCGAACCTGAAGAACGACCTCAAACCGCTTATCGCAGCGACCAATAGCGATGCTACCGCGCGCTATTGGGACCCTCGGAACAACCCTGCCACCTGGCAGCACATGGTCAACTACACCGTTGGTCTCGGTCTGGGCAATGCACTTACTAACGCCAACGTCCCTTGGACAGGCGAAACCTACGCTGGCGCAGGCTATGAAGCGATAATGGCAGGCACCGCGAATTGGCCCGCCGCCTCCAGCGGTAGCGACAATAATGTCTATGACCTTTGGCACATGGCGATCAACTCGCGAGGCGAGTTCTTTAATGCCGACAGCCCGGACAAGGTGGTGGACGCGTTCACTCAGATCCTAAATCGTATCGGCAACTACACCACTTCGGCGAGCCGGCCGGCGGTAACGGCCGCGCAAGTCGACGGTTCAAACTCCTACGAGGTGTATGAAACCGAGTTTTCTAGCGACGACTGGAGCGGCGACCTCAAGAAATACTCCCTCGACAGCAAAGGTGCCCGCAAACAAGCATGGAGCGCCAAAAGCAAGCTGAACGGCGAGCGCGCCGTCAAGATGGCCGCCGCCAGTGGCAAACAATTCCAAGAATTCAACTGGACCAACCTCGATACCACGCAGAAGGCCTACTTCAATATCAATCCTGACAGCACCAGCAACGCCACCGACAGCAAGGGCGAAGCACGGGTTAACTACATCCGTGGCAACCGCAGCAACGAAGGCACGACCTCGGGAACGTTCCGCACCCGCAGTAGTGTACTCGGCGACATCGTCAACTCGGCCCCGGTCATCGTCAAGGACGCTCAGTACCTCGCCTACCTAGCCGACAAGATCGACGGCACGTCCGGGGACTACTACAAGTTCCAGCAGCAGGTGTCCGCGCGCAAGGAAATGATCTATGTGGGTGCCAACGACGGCATGCTGCACGGCTTCAATGCCTCCACAGGGGATGAAGAACTGGCGTTCGTTCCAAAAGCCGTGCTGCCCAATCTCTATCGCTTGACCGGCCAGAACTATCAATCCGGCGGGCACCGCTATTATGTCGACGGCACGCCCGTGGTCACCGACGTCTATTTCGGCAACGCTTGGCATACCGTGCTCATCGGCTCGCTTCGCGGCGGTGGCCGTGCCCTGTTCGCCCTAGACGTTACCGACCCGGATAACATCAAGCCACTGTGGGAATTCACCCATGACGACTTAGGCTATACCTTCCCGCAGCCCGTCGTGGCACGCCTGCACACCGGCAAATGGGCAGTCGTCACTGGCAATGGATATGGTAACCAGGGTGGCGCTACGGCAGACAAAGCCGCACTGTTCGTGATCGACGTCGAAACCGGCGCGCTGGTGAGGGAAGTCGTTGTTGAGGGCGACACCGCAAAGGCCAACGGGCTGTCCGCAGTACGGCTTGCCGACAACGACAGCGACGGCATTGCCGACTACGCCTACGCCGGCGACTTGCAAGGCAATCTCTGGCGCTTCGATTTGTTCAAAGCTACCAATACGACCACGCCCGCCTCGGGTAACCCCTTTGCATCCTCGGTGATCGGTACGGCAGTGGCGACGGACATCGTGGCATCCTATGGCGCCAAACCGCTGTTTAAGGCCGCTGATGCTGCCGGCGCGGTTCAGCCAATTACCGCCCCGCCCTCGCTGATACGCCACCCCTCGCAGAAGGGCTATCTGGTGATCTTTGGTACGGGTAAATACTTCGAGGACAGCGACGGTAACGTCAACACCACCCTCGGCCATAGCGTCTACGCCATCTGGGACCGCAAGACTAAGGCCGAAAATACAAGCACAAGCACGCCGCCCACCATTACTCGTTCCAATCTGCTCGAACAACAGATTCAGCAACAACTCACTACCAATATCAGCGGCGTGACCAACGAAAGCCGAACGATCACCCAGAACGCACCAAAATGGTACAAAGACAACGCAACGGCCGATTTGAACGATAGTGACGTGAATCACTGGGGATGGCGCCTCGACCTGCAGATCGGAAGCACGAAGGCCGGCGAAATGATGATCAATCAGATGGTGGCACGCGGTCAGGCGCTCATTTTCAGCACTCTGACCCCCAACGACGACCCCTGCAAGGACGGTGTGGAGGCTTGGCTCTACGGCATCAACTCGTCTTCCGGCGGCCGGACCACATTCAGCGTGTTCGACATGGACGGCAACGGCGACGTGAATAGTGGTGACACTTACAACAACACAGTGATATCGAGCCGTAAATTGTCATCCTCAAGCGGCTTCAACCTTAGCGGCAATACGCTATTCAGCACAGGCGAAAGCATTGTAGTGGACTACGGCCCTACCTCTAGCGGTCGTCAGAGCTGGCAGGTCATACCTAAGGATGGTCTGAAAAAGACTTCCCGAATCTGGTGAAATACGCCGATCCCGCCAGCCGAGTTTTTCCATGAAGCAGATGACCTTCGCCGACGCCGAGTACGCCGGCAAGCGCAAGCAGACCCGTAA
>Ga0247728_10046_pt1 | contig 87807 bp, 78 predicted proteins | sample SalenrCarbi39_FD_183048 | JGI IMG/M metagenome (GOLD analysis project Ga0247728, IMG submission 183048) | Saline wetland microbial communities from Lincoln, Nebraska, United States - Carb-i39 | ecosystem: Environmental > Aquatic > Non-marine Saline and Alkaline > Salt marsh | place: USA: Nebraska...
CGAGGCAAGATCAATAGGATGCACGGCGACAGCAGGGACAGGTGAAGGGTGTGTTTGGCGACTGCCAATTTACCTGCCTTCCCTGACTGTCAACTCGCTCTTCCCCCAGAGTCCGCGAAGAACCAAAAAAAAGCCCGGCGCGAAGGCCGGGCTGAAAAGCAGGAAGGCTGTGCTGGCGGGCTACATGCCCAGCCAGTTCGGCAGGGCCAGGGAGATCGACGGCACGTAGGTGATGATCACCAGGAAGCTCAGCATCAGTGCCAGCCATGGCAGCACCGCGCGGATCACCTGGGTCACCGGCATGCCCGTCACCGCCGAGGCGACGAACAGGTTCAGCCCCACCGGTGGTGTGATCAATCCGATCTCCATGTTCACCACCATGATGATGCCCAGGTGGATCGGGTCGATGCCCAGCTGGACGGCGATGGGGAACAGGATCGGTGCCAGGATCAGGATGATCGCCGACGGCTCCATGAAGGCTCCGGCGACCAGCAGCACGATGTTCACCACCAGCAGGAACATCCACGGCTGCAGGCCGGCTTCGATCACCCAGGCAGTGATCGCCTGCGGGATCTGCTCGGTGGTCAGCACGTGGGCGAACAGCATGGCGTTGGCGATGATGAACATCAGCATGATCGACAGCTTGCCGGACTCCAGCAGCACTTTCGGGCAATCGCGCAGCGTGATGTCCTTGTAGACGAACAGCGCGACGAAGGCCGAATACACCGCCGCCACCGCCGCCGCTTCGGTCGGGGTGAACATGCCGGAGTAGATACCGCCGAGGATGATCACCATCAGCAGCAGGCCCCAGATCGCCTTGCGCGCGGCGCTCAGCCACTCGCGGAAGCTCGCCCGCGGCAGGGCCGGCAGGTTCTTCTTCACCGCGATGATGTAGATCGCCACCATCAGCGCCAGGCCGAGCATGATGCCCGGGACGACACCGGCCATGAACAGCTTGCCCACGGAGGTCTCGGTCGCGGCGGCGTAGACCACCATGACCACCGACGGCGGGATCAGGATGCCCAGGGTACCGGCGTTACAGACGATGCCGGCGCCGAAGGCCTGCGGGTAACCGGAGCGCACCATGCCGGCGATGGCAATGGAGCCGACCGCAGCCACGGTGGCTGGCGACGAACCAGACAGTGCGGCGAACAGCATGCACGCCAGCACCGCACCGATGGCCAGGCCGCCACGGATGTGGCCGACGCAGGCATTGGCGAAGTCGATCAGACGACGGGCCACGCCGCCGGTGGTCATGAAGGCGCCGGCCAGCAGGAAGAAGGGAATGGCCAGCAGGGTGTAGTGCTCGGAGGTCTCGAACAGCTTGATCGCCAGCGAGCGCACCGAGTCCTGGCTGAAGATCATGATGGTCAGCGAGCCGGCCAGGCCCAGGGAAACGGCCACCGGCACACCGATGAACATCAGTGCGAAGAGGGCGACGAACAGGAACAGGATGGTCATTGCTTGGGCTCCTCTTCGCCGTGCTTGAGCGCATCGGCCGCTTCATCGGCGAGGCCGAGGCCGGTCTGCTCGTTGCGCAGGATGCGCACGAAAATTTCGGCGAAACGGATGAACACCATGGCGAAACCGAACGGCACGATCAGGCCGATGTGCCACTGCTTGACGCCGATGTGGCCCAGGTCCTCGGCGCCGATGTTGGCGATGAACAGGGTCTGGATCCACTCGAAGCTGGCCACGGTCAGCAGACCGGCGTAGCCCAGGCAGAACAGGCAGGCGATGATGCCGATGACACGCTGGATATGACGCGGCGCCAGCTTGACCAGCGCGTCGACGCCGATATGGCCGGCGGTACGCACGCCATAGGCCAGGCCGGAGAAGATCAGCCAGGCGAACAGCGCCTTGGTCAGCGCGGTGCTCCAGGTCATGGACTGGGCCAGACCGATGATGAAGTCACCGATGGCGAACCAGAAGTCGGCGGTGCCTTCGAAGCGGTCGCCCAAGTCGTAGAACAGCGTGTAGAGGTTGTTGAGGATCACGTAGACGAAGGTCACCAGTGTCATGGCGGCCAGCAGAAAGGCGATGAAGCCTTCCTCGAAGTGGTCCCAGACGCGCCAGAGGGCGTTCATGGATGACATCTCCCGATGGACTGCGGTTGTATCGAAAGGCAGCACGGAGGTGCGCCGTGAACCAGCCGGGGCAGGCTGGGAGACAGAGCAATGAAAAACTCTTGTTGTGGCCAGTGAAGCGGCCCAGCCCGGGATCACCTCGGCATGGCCTTCCTGCCCTTGGTGCGGGCCTGGTCTTCGCTAGCGGCTTTGTTTTTTCACTGAGCTGTCGGGTATCGCTGGGTGGTACAGCCGAGGAGCGGGGTGGCCGCCCCTCGGCAAAGGCTTAGTTAGCCTGGTTGGCGGCTTCGGCGGCCTTGATCAGGTCGGCACCGATTTCGCCTTCGAACTTCTTCCAGACCGGCTTCATGGCTTCGCGCCACATTTCGCGCTGCTCCGGAGTCAGGTCGATGATCTCGGTGGTGCCGGCGTCGATGATGCGCTGCTTGTCGGCCTGGTTCAGCTCGTCAGCCTGCTTGTTCACCGCGACGGTCACTTCGTCCAGGATCTTTTCCAGCTCGCCGCGTACGTCAGCCGGCAGACCGTTCCAGAACTTGGTGTTGGTGATCACCATGTAGTCCAGCAGACCGTGGTTGGACTCGGTGATGTACTTCTGCACTTCGTGCATCTTCTGCGAGTAGATGTTCGAGTAGGGGTTCTCGGCACCGTTGACCACGCCAGTCTGCAGGCCCTGGTAGACCTCGGCGAAGCTCATCTTGCGCGGGTTGGCGCGCACGGCCTTGAACTGCTCGTCCAGCACGGCGGAAGCCTGTACGCGGAACTTCAGACCACGGGCGTCCTTCGGCTCGCGCAGCGGCTTGTTGGCCGACAGCTGCTTCATGCCGTTGTGCCAGTAGCCCAGGCCGGTGATGTTCTTGTCTTCCATCGAGCGCAGCAGGCTCTGGCCGGCTTCACCTTGCTGGAAGCGGTCGACCGCTGCGATGTCGTCGAACAGGAACGGCAGGTCGAAGACCTGAACGCCCTTGGAGTAGTGTTCGAACTTGGCCAGCGACGGCGCGATCAGCTGAACGTCGCCCAGCAGCAGGGCTTCCATTTCCTTGCCATCGCCGAACAGCGAGGAGTTCGGGTAAACCTGTACCTCGACCTTGCCGGCCAGACGCTCTTCCACCAGTTTCTTGAACATCAGGGCGCCCTGGCCTTTCGGCGTGTTCTCGGCGACCACGTGAGAGAACTTGATGGTGATCGGGTCAGCCGCGTGGGCCAGACCAGCGATGCTCAGCGACAGGGCGCATGCCAGCGCCTTGGCAGTCAGTTTGAACATTGATGTTTCCTCTTGTTGTGGGTGGGAGGCCTCGGGGCATCCCGGCAGTAACCAGCTGGGCAAGTCTAGGCGCAATGGCCTGGATGCGATGCACGATCGCGACTCGATCCATCCGGTTCATCGGGTTTCAGGAGCAATGCCTGTGCCAACCGCTGGCACAGGCACCTGAAGCCAGCGAGTTTACCCAGCAATAGATGAAGGTTTGAATGGCCAATTGCCAACAAGCGCGTCTAGGTCGCACCTTTGCGCGGGGTGAGCAGGCCATCCGCGGTTGGCATTGCAGGGAGGGACGGGATTGGCAGTCGAGGCTCGATGCGGCGGTCAAGGATGGCGGATTTCCGCCATCTAGTCGTTTTCGTCGGGCGAGCTTCCGCCAGCATCGGTAAAGCTCAGGCCATGCTTGCGCAGCTTGTCATGCAGTGTCTTGCGCGGCAGGCCGAGCGCTTCGGCCACGCTGCGCAGCGATCCGTGGGGACGGTTCAGTTCAGCGGCGATCAGCGCGCGCTCGAAGGCTTCGACCTGCTCGCCCAGGCTGCCGCCGCCGGCCAGGTCGGCGCTCGGCTCGCTGCCTGGCCGCTCCAGGCCCAGGCCGAGCCCGAGGGCGAAGCGCTCCGCGGTGTTCTGCAGCTCGCGCACGTTGCCCGGCCAGGTGTGCTGCAGCAGCGTGGCACGCTGCTCGGGCTGCAGTTCGCGAACCGGCAGGCCGTGGCGCTGGGCGGCGGCCTCGGCGAAGTGCTGAAACAGCAGAAGGATGTCTTCGCTGCGTTCACGCAGCGAAGGAATGCGCAAGGGTGCGACGTTTAGCCGGTAATAGAGGTCGGCGCGGAAGCGGCCCTGGTCGGCGGCGACGCGCAGGTCTTCCTTGGTTGCGGCGATGACACGGATATCCAGGGCGATCGACTGGTTGCCGCCGAGGCGTTCGACCACGCGCTCCTGCAGCAGGCGCAGCAGCTTGACCTGCACATCCAGGCTCATGCTCTCGATCTCGTCGAGGAACAGGGTGCCGCCGTTGGCGAACTCGAACTTGCCGATCCGGCGTTTCTGCGCGCCGGTGAACGCGCCGGGCTCGTGGCCGAACAGCTCGCTCTCCACCACCGACTCGGCCAGCGCACCGGCATTGATCGCCACGAACGGGCCGTTGCGGCGGTTCGACAGGTCGTGCAGCGCGCGCGCCACCACCTCCTTGCCGGCCCCGGTCTCGCCAAGAATCAGCACGTCGGCCTGGGTTCCGGCCAATGCGCCGATCTGCTCGCGCAGGCGCAGCATCGCCCGGGACTGGCCGAGCAGGCGTGCCGACAGCTGCTGGCGGTCGGCCAGGGCCAGGCGCAGCGAGCGGTTGTCCAGCACCAGCTGGCGCAGCGCCAGGGCACGCCGCACGCTGTCAAGCAGCGCCTCGCTGGGGAAGGGCTTTTCCAGGAAATCGTAGGCACCGGCGCGCATGGCCTGCACCGCCAGCTGGATGTCGCCGTGACCAGTGATGAGGATCACCGGCAGCTCGCTGTCGCGTGCCCGTAACTGTTGCAGCAGCTCCAGTCCGTCGATGCCAGGCATGCGGATGTCGCTGACCACCACCCCCTGCCAGTCCGCCGGCAGGCGTGCGGCCAGGTCGCGGGCGTCGCCCAGGCTGGCCACCTTGAGCCCGGCCAGGTCGAGGGTCTGGCTCAGTGCCTGGCGCAGATGCGGATCGTCGTCGATCAGCACCACCTGGGCCTGGGTACTGATCGGGGTGTCGCTGCTCATTGGAAATGGTCCTCGGTGGGAAAGGCCACGCCGGGTTCGGCGCTGCGCAGGAACAGACCGAGCTGGGCGCCGCCCTCGGCATGATTGCTCATGCGCAGCTCGCCGCCCAGGGCGCGGGTGAGGGTATCGCAGATCGCCAGGCCGAGGCCCAAGCCCTGGGTGCTGGTCTTGGTGGTGAAGAAGGGTTCGCGGGCGCGCTGCAGCGCCTCGGCGGAGAAGCCCGGGCCGTTGTCGCGCAGGGTCAGCAGCACGCCGTCGCCCTCCAGCTCGGCGCGCAGCCAGATGCGCCGCGGCTGGGGCCGTTCACCGAGGGCGTCGAGAGCGTTGGCCAGGAGATTGGCGAGGATCTGCCGCAGCCGCGTTTCGCCAGCCTGCACCCACAGCGTCGCGTCCGGCAGGTCGCGGATCAGCTCGACGCCCATGGCCTGGCGGCGCTTGGCCAGCAGTGCCAGCGCATCGTCCAGCGCGGGCTGCAGCGCGACCCGTTCCGGTGCGTGCTGATCGCGACGGGCGAAGGCGCGCAGGTGGGCGATGATCGAGGCCATGCGCGCGGTCAGCTCGCTGATCAGCCGCAGATTGTCGCGCGCCTCGTCGACACGCTCATGGTCGAGCAGTACGCGGGCGTTGTCGGCATAGCTGCGGATCGCTGCCAGCGGCTGGTTGAGTTCGTGACTGATGCTCGCCGACATCGTGCCCAGCGCCGATAGCTTGCCGGCCTGCAGCAGTTCGTCTTGGGCGCGCACCAGCTCCTGCTGGGCCTGTTCGCGCTCGAGCACCTCGACCTTGAGTCGGCTGTTCAGCGCCTCCAGGTCGCGGGTGCGCTCGAGCACGCGCTGCTCCAGCTGTTGGCGTGCCTGGCTGTCCAGCGCCAGCCGTTCGAGGAAATGTCGGCGACGCTGCATCAGCAGGCCGAGCCAGAGCAGCAGCGCCAGCAGGGTGGCGGCGCCGATCGCGACCACGGTGCGCACCGGGCGCTCGACCAGGCTGACCGGCGCGAGGATGCGCACCGTCCAGCCGGTCTCCTTCAGCTCGCGGCTCTGGATCAGCCAGGCGTCGATGTTCAGCGTCAGGTCCTGCGGGTAGAGCGTCGGGTAGGGCTGATCGAAGGCGATCTGCTCGCGCTCGTCCACGCCCAGCCCGCGGGTGGCGCGGAAACGCCAGTCGGGCCGCGAGGTGAGGATCACCACGCCGAAATTGTCGGTCACCAGCAGCTGCTCCGGGGTGCTGCCCCACAGCGTCTCGGTGTGATCCAGATCGACCTTGACCACCAGCACGCCGAGCACCTGGTCGCCGTCGCGCACCGCCGCGCCGAAGTAATAGCCGCGCTTGCCGGAGGTGGTGCCGAGGCCGAAGAAGCGCCCAAGACGTCCCTCCATGGCCTGGCGGAAGTAGGGGCGGAAGGCGAAGTTGCGATCGACGAAGCTGTCTTCCTCGTCCCAGTTGGAAGCGGCCAGGGTGTTGCCGTCGGTCGCCATCAGGTAGATCACGTCGGCGCCGGTCTGGTTGCGCAGGCGCTTGAGCAGCCGGTTGGCGTTGTCGCGGACCTGGGGCGAGTCCTGCTGCAGCACGGCGCGCAGGGCGGGCAGGTCACCGAGGATGCGCGGCAGCACCTCGTAGCGGTTGAGCGTGCCGAGCAGGTTGGCGACGTACAGGTCCAGGGTCTGACGGTTCTGTTCGGTCAGCTCGTTGCGGTAGTAACGCTCGGCGAGCTGCTGCAGCGGCCAGAGCAATGGCGCCAGCAACAGGGCCAGCAGGGCGAGATTGCGCCAGCGGGGGCGGTGGGGAGCGAGAAGTGCGGTCATGCATGAGGCGCCTGGATGTCGGGCGCATTATGCACGCTGCGCGAGCCGACGTTCAGCGTCGCGGCTCGTGGCAACCCGATGGAGCGAGCCGCAGGCGCAGTCGGCTCAGCGGCCGACGGCGACCGGCTGGCGCGCGTTGTCGGCTTCGAGGTCGCGGGCCCGGGTGCAGCACTCGTGCAGGGCGGTTTCCCAGTCCGGCAGCTGGACGCCCCAGTCCTGCTGCAGCCGCGCGCAGTTGAGCCGCGAATTCAGCGGCCGCTGCGCCGCGGTCGGGTAGTCCTTGGACAGGATCGGGGTGATCTCGGCACGCAGGCGTCCTTCCTGGCGCAACCGCTCGGCGATGCTGCAGGCAAAGCCGTACCAGGAGGTCTCGCCGCTGGCGGTGAGGTGATACAGCCCGCTTGGCCCGGCCTGCCCGGCGTTGCGCTTGCGCACCAGTTCGGCGGTGACGCGGGCGATGGTCGCGGCCCAGGTCGGCGCACCGACCTCGTCGCTGACCACCGACAGCGCATCGCGCTCCTGCAGCAGGCGCTGCATGGTCAGCAGGAAGTTCTTGCCATGTTGCGAGTAGACCCAGCTGGTGCGCAGGATCAGGTGTTCGCCGCCGACGGCCTGGATCGCCTGCTCGCCGGCCAGCTTGCTGGCGCCATAGACGCCCAGCGGGTTCGGCGTGTCGTGCTCGTCGTAGGGTTCGGTCTTGCGGCCGTCGAACACGTAGTCGGTGGAATAATGGATCAGCGGCACGCCGAGGCGCGCGGCTTCTTCGGCGAGCACCTGCGGGCCGCGGGCATTGACCGCGAAGGCCTGCTCGCGGTGGGTTTCCGCCGGGTCGACGGCGGTATAGGCCGCCGCGTTGATGATCAGGTCCGGCCGCAACAGGCGCACCTGCTCGCGAATCTGCTCAGGTACGGCGAGGTCCAGCGCATTGTGCCCGAGGGCGAGCAGCTTGCCGGTACCCGCCAACTCCGACTGCAGCTCGCGGGCCAGCTGGCCGGTGCTGCCGGTGATCAGGATTTTCATGGAAACAGCTCCGCGTCGCGCAGCAGCTTGCCGGCCTGGTCCTTAGCGGACAGTTGTGGCGCCTCGTCGAACGGCCATTGGATGCCGAGCTCGGGGTCGTTCCACAGCAGGCTGCGCTCATGCTCAGGCGCGTAGTAGTCGGTGGTCTTGTAGAGGAACTCGGCGCTTTCGCTGAGCACCACGAAGCCGTGTGCGAAGCCTTCGGGTATCCACAGCTGGCGCTGGTTCTGCGCGCTCAGGTGGGTGCCGAACCAGCGGCCGAAGCTCGGCGAGCTCTTGCGCAGGTCGACGGCGACGTCGAATACCTCGCCGGCCACTACCCGCACCAGTTTTCCCTGCGGCTGCTGGATCTGGTAGTGCAGCCCGCGCAGCACGCCGCGTTGGGACTTGGAGTGGTTGTCCTGGACGAACTGACGCTTGAGCCCCGTGGCCGCTTCGAAAGCGGCCGCGTTGAAGCTCTCGTAGAAGAAACCGCGTTCGTCGCCGAAGACCTTGGGCTCGATGATCAGTACGTCGGGAATGCTGGTTTCGACGACCTTCATGCGTCTTCACCCGCCAGCTTGAACAGGTACTGGCCGTAGCCGGTCTTGCCCAGGGCGTCGGCGCGGCGCAACAGCTGCTCGCGGTCGATCCACTTGTTCTGGTAGGCGATTTCCTCCAGGCAGGCCACCTTCAGCCCCTGGCGGTGCTCGATGGTCTGCACGTACTGCGAGGCTTCCAGCAGGCTGTCGTGGGTACCGGTGTCGAGCCAGGCGAAGCCACGGCCGAAGCGTTCGACATTGAGATCGCCGCGCTGGAGGTAGGCCATGTTGACGTCGGTGATCTCCAGTTCGCCGCGTGGCGAGGGCTTGATCGACTTGGCGATCTCGATCACGTCGTTGTCGTAGAAGTACAGGCCGGTGACCGCGTAGCTGGACTTGGGCTTCTTCGGCTTCTCTTCGATGGACAGCGCCTTGCCGTTCTCGTCGAAGTCGATCACGCCGAAGCGCTCCGGGTCCTTGACCCAGTAGCCGAACACGGTGGCACCGCTTGGCTGGGCTGCGGCGCGCTGCAGCTTCTCGGTGAAGTGCTGACCGTGGAAGATGTTGTCGCCGAGGATCAGACACACCGAATCGTCACCGATGAACTCTTCACCGATCAGGAAGGCCTGCGCCAGGCCATCCGGCGAGGGCTGCTCGGCATAGCTGAAGTTGACGCCGAACTGGCTGCCGTCGCCCAGCAGGTTCTTGTACTGCGGCAGATCCTGCGGCGTGGAAATGACCAGGATGTCGCGGATGCCCGCAAGCATCAGCACCGAAATCGGGTAGTAGGCCATCGGCTTGTCGTAGATCGGCAGGAGCTGCTTGGATACGCCAAGGGTGATGGGGTGCAGACGGGTGCCGGAGCCTCCGGCGAGGATGATTCCTTTCATGCGTTCTCCAGGGCGCCGAGGCGCTCGCGTTGATAGCTGCCGTCCTGAACGCGACGGCACCATTCGAGGTTGTTCAGGTACCACTGCACGGTCTTGCGCAGGCCGGTCTGGAAGGTTTCCTGCGGCACCCAGCCGAGCTCGCGCTCGATCTTGCCGGCGTCGATGGCGTAGCGCAGGTCGTGGCCCGGGCGATCCTTGACGAAGGTGATCAGGTCTTCATAGCGCGCAAGCCCGGCGGGCTTGTTCGGTGCCAGCTCTTCCAGCAGCGCGCAGATGCCGCGCACCACCTCGATGTTCTTCTGTTCGTTATGGCCGCCGATGTTGTAGGTCTCGCCGACCTTGCCTTCGCTGACCACCTTGAACAGTGCGCGGGCGTGGTCCTCGACGAACAGCCAGTCGCGGATCTGCGATCCGTCGCCATAGACCGGCAGCGGCTTGCCATCGAGGGCGTTGAGGATCACCAGCGGAATCAGCTTCTCGGGGAAGTGGAACGGCCCGTAGTTGTTCGAGCAGTTGGTGATCAGCACCGGCAGGCCGTAGGTACGCTGCCAGGCTCGCACCAGGTGGTCCGACGAGGCCTTGCTGGCCGAATAGGGCGAGCTGGGCGCGTAGGGAGTGGTCTCGGTGAACAGGTCGTCGACGCCGTGCAGGTCGCCGTACACCTCGTCGGTGGAGATGTGGTGGAAGCGGAACGCCGCGCGACGCTCGGCCGGCAGCGTCTGCCAGTAGGCGCGGGCGGCCTCCAGCAGCTGGTAGGTGCCGACGATGTTGGTCTGGATGAATTCGGCCGGGCCGTCGATGGAGCGATCGACGTGGGATTCGGCGGCCAGATGCATGATGGCGTCCGGCTGGAAGTCCAGCAGCGCCTCGCTGACCCGCTCACGATCGGCGATGTCGGCCTGAAGGAACTGATAGCGCGGGTTGCCTTCCACGCTGGCCAGCGACTCGAGGTTGCCGGCGTAGGTCAGTTTGTCCAGGTTGAGCACGCTGTGCTCGGTATCGAGGATGAGGTGACGGATCAGTGCGGAACCGATGAATCCGGCACCGCCAGTAACGAGAATGCGCATAGTGATAGGGCTTCCTTGGCGCGCTGTCGAGCATCAGGCTCTTAGCATGTCGGCACGATAGACCGGCCTTCGATACAAAAATTCCCGAAGGGTGCCGGCGGCCGGGTAACGGCTTGGTTACAGAGGTAAACACGGGCTGCTGGCCCGCCGCCAGCCCCCGTGCTGCAGGGGCCGCACGGCGCGGCGTTGTCGCCGGCTAGCGCAACGACACGCGCAGCCGCGACAGCGCACCGACGAAGAACACCGCGCCGATCACCACCAGCGCCAGCAGCTGTGGCCAGATCACCGAAACGCCGGCGCCGCGGAACAGAATCGCCTGGGCCAGTTCGATGAAGTGCGTGGTGGGGGCCGCGAGCATGATGTTCTGCACCAGCTGGGGCATGCTCTCGCGTGGGGTCATGCCGCCGGAGAGAATCTGTAGCGGCATCAGCACCAGAATGATCAGCAGGCCCAGTTGCGGCATCGAGCGTGCCACGGTGCCGAAGAAGATACCCATGGATGTGGTGGCAAACAGATGCAGCGCTGCGCCAACCACAAATAGCATCAGCGAACCCTGGATCGGAATCTGCAGCCAGCCCTCGACAATAAAACGCAGAGCGAATGCTGACGCCAGTAGCACCACCAGCCCCATCGCCCAGACCTTGGCCAGCATGATCTCGAACGGTGTGACCGGCATGACCAGCAGGTGCTCGATGGTGCCGTGTTCGCGCTCACGGATAAGCGCCGCGCCCGTGAGAATGATCGAGAGCATGGTGATCTGGTTGATCACCTCGTTGACGGCACCGAACCAGGAACGCGTGAGATTGGGGTTGAACGCGGTGCGCACCACGGCTTCGACCGGCAGGGCGGTGTTGGCGCGATAACGCTTAACGAAAGCGGTGACTTCGTCGTTGATGATCTGCTGGATATGCCCGGCGCCAGTAAAGGCCTGGCTGACCTGGGTGGCATCGACGTTGAGCTGAATGGTCGGATTGCGTCCGGCCAGCAGGTCCTCCTGAAACCCTGGCGGAATGTTCAGCGTGAAGGTGTACAGGCCCGCGTCCATACCACTGTCCATCTGCCGCAGGTCGATGGGCACCGGTGGCAGGAAATAGGGCAGCTGGAAGGCATTGAGTATGCGCCGCGATGCCTGGGACTGATCCTCGTCGACCACCCCGAGCGTGGCGCGGTGAGGCGCTTCGGGCAACGCGGTGGCAGCGGTGTAAATGGCCAGGGTGAAGGCGTAGACGATCAGTACCAGCAACGCTGGGTCGCGGTACAGGCTGCGCAGTTCCTTGAGGCCGAGCTGGAAGGCGTTGCCGAGTGTGCGCATGTCATTTTTCCTGCTTGCGCAGACCGGCGACGCTGAGCAGGGTCAGCAGCGGGATCGCCAGCAGCAAGGGGATGAAGTACCAGTAGAGGTCGGCCATGCCCAACGCCTTGGAGAATACGCCGCGGCTGATGATCAGGAAGTGGCTGGTCGGGTAGATCTGGCCGAAGAAGGCACTGAGGCCCTCCTGCGCCGAGACGGGGTTGGTCAGCCCGGAGAATTGCACCGCCGGCAGCAGGGTGGCGATGGCGGTGCCGAAGATCGCCGCAATCTGGCTGTTGAGCACCGATGACATCAACAAGCCCAGACCAGTGGCGCAAGTGACGTAAAGCAGCGCACCCAGCACCAGGGTGAACAGGCTGCCCTTGATTGGAATGCCGAAGACGAATACCGCCAGCAGTACCAACGTGACGAAATTGATCATGCCCAGGGCGATATAGGGCAGCTGCTTGCCAATCAGAAATTCCAGGCGGGTGACTGGCGTGACGTAGAAATTGGTGATCGAACCCAGCTCCTTCTCGCGTACCACCCCGAGTGCCGTCAGCATTGCCGGAATCATCATCAGCAGGATCGGGATCATCGCCGGCACCATCGCCGGCAGGCTCTGCACATCGGGGTTGTAGCGATAACGGATGGCCACGTTGGCCGCCGCCCTGCTGTCCACGCCGGCGCTGCGCGCCAGGTCTTGCAGGTAGCTCATGTGCAGACCCTGTACGTATCCCTTGATGGTGTCGGCGCGCATCGGCATGGCGCCGTCGATCCAGAACGCAATCTGCGGCACGGCACCGCGTTTGAGGTCACGGCCGAAGTTGGGCGGGATCTCGATGGCCAGAGCGATGTCGCCGCTGCGCATGCGCTGGTCGAGGTCAGAGGGGCTCGTCAGCGGCGTCTTTTCAATGAAATAGCGTGAGCCGGCGATGTTCAGCGCATAGGCCTGACTGGCTGTAGTCTGATCGCGGTCGAGCACCGCGTAGGTCAGGTCCTCGACGTCCAGGCTGATGCCATAGCCCATGATGAACATCAATACCACCGTGCCGAGCATGGCCAGCGTTGCCCGGATCGGATCACGGCGCAGCTCCATGGATTCGCGGCGGGTATAGCTGAGCAGGCGACGCAGGCTGAAGCGGGCGTCCAGCTCGGCGCTGCTGGCGACCATGGCCGGGCGCTCGATGGCCGACGCGGTTACCTGCGGACCGGGGCCGCTGGCGGCGCCTTCAGCCGCGGCGTCCCTTAGATAGGCGATGAAGGTCTCTTCAAGGGTCCGAAGGCCGCGCTTGTCCATCAGGCCCTGCGGTGTATCGCTGTCGAGCACGCGGCCGGCGTGCATCAGCGACATGCGGTCACAGCGCAGCGCCTCGTTCATGAAGTGGGTGGAAATGAAAATGGTCACGCCGTCTTCGCGCGACAGTTGCACCAGCAGCTCCCAAAAGCCGTCGCGGGCCACCGGATCGACACCCGAAGTGGGCTCGTCGAGAATCAGCATTTCCGGTGCGTGGATCACCGCCACCGCCAGCGACAGGCGCTGGCGCACGCCCAGCGGCAAGGCTTCAGGCAGGCTGTCGGCCTCCTCGACGAGCTCGAAGCGTTCGAGCATTTCCCGAATGCGCGGCTCACGGCGCTCGGCCGGCAGGTGGAACAGCCGAGCATGCAGGTCGAGGTTCTGCCGTACCGTCAATTCGCTGTACAGCGAGAAGGCCTGGGACATGTAGCCGACCCGCTGGCGGGTCTGCATGTCATGTGGATCCACCGGCTTGCCGAACAACAGGGCCTGCCCCTCGGTGGCCGGCAGCAGACCTGTGAGCATCTTCATGGTGGTGGTCTTGCCACAGCCGTTGGAACCGAGAAAGCCGAAGATCTCCCCGCGCTCGATGCGCAGATTCACGCGATCCACCGCAACGAAGTCGCCGAAGCGCATGGTCAGGTCGTGGGCTTCGATGGCGATGCTGTCGCTGGCCTGGCGCGGTGGGATTTCCAGCGCGCGATGGCGTCGACTCTTCTCTTCCGGCAGCAGGCGAATGAACGCCTCCTCCAGGCTGTCGCTGTTGGTGCGCGTCAGCAGTTCAGCCGGCGTGCCGGTGGCGAGAATTCGCCCTGCGTCCATCGCCACCAGATGATCGAAGCGTTGCGCCTCGTCCATGTAGGCGGTGGCCACCAGCACGCTCATCTGTGGGCGCTCGCCACGGATGCGCTCGATCAGCTCCCAGAACTGCGCGCGCGACAGCGGGTCGACGCCGGTGGTGGGCTCGTCGAGGATCAGCAGGTCGGGGTCGTGGATCAGCGCGCAACAGAGGCCGAGCTTCTGCTTCATGCCACCGGAGAGCTTGCCCGCCGGGCGCTCGACGAAGGGCGCCAGGCCCGTGCTGCGGGTCAGCTCGGCGATGCGCCAGCGGCGCTCGGCGGCGTCCTGGCCGAACAGTCGGCCGAAGAACTCGAGGTTCTCGAACACCGTCAGCGTCGGGTAGAGGTTCTTGCCCAGGCCCTGGGGCATGTAGGCGATGCGCGGGCAGACCGCGCGGCGGTGGCCGGCATCGCCCATGTCGCCGTCGAGCACCTGCACATGGCCCTGCTGCAGCTTGCGCGCACCGGCGATCAGCGCCAGCAGGCTGGACTTGCCGACCCCGTCCGGGCCGATCAGGCCAACCATGCAGCGTGCCGGCAGGCTCAGGCTGAGGTCATCCAGCGCGCGGGTCTTGCCGTATTGCAGGCTGACGCCGCTGATTTCGGCGACCGGGGCAGATGACGGGTTCATTGGCCGACATTGATCTGCAGGTGGGCCGGCCATTCGGCGTCCGCGTCCAGCTTGAGGTAGGCGACGCCCGGCAGGCCGGTCTTGACCTGCTCCATGTGCTTTCTCAGCAAATCGGGATCGATCCTCGCCTTGACCCGGAACATCAGCTTCTCGCGCTCGCTTTCGGTTTCCACCGTCTTCGGTGTGAACTGCGCGACGCTGGCGACGTAGGTGATCCGGGCGGGAATCACGTACTGCGGTGCGGCATCGATCACCAGGCGCGCCTCCGAACCCATGGCGACACGGCCGGCCTGGCGCTCGGGCAGGAAGAAGGTCATGTAGACGTCGGCCAGATCGACCAGATTGAGCAGCTTGCCGCCGGCGCCGAGCACCTCGCCCGGTTGCGCCACGCGGTACTGCACACGGGCCACGCGGTCGGTCTTCAGCTCGCTATCCGTGATGTCCGCCTGCAGACGCACCACGCTGGCCTGGGCTGCCTCCAGCGCCGACTGCGCCTCGATCACCTGCGACCTGGCAGCCGCGATACCGGCATCGGCGGACAGCACCTGGGCGCGCGAAGCGGCCAGCGCAGCCTGGGCGCTCTGCATGGCGGCGAGGTCGTCATCCAGCTGCTGGCGCGGCATGGCGTTACGGCCGACCAGCGTCTCGGTGCGCTGATGGCGCTTCTGCGCGGCGGTCAGTTCGGCGCGGCGCTGAAGGACCACGGCCTCGGCGGTGGCCTTCTCGCTCTCGCGCTGGGTAACCAGGGCCTGGGCGGTGAGGATGGCGTTCTCCGCCTGGCGTACCTGGGCGCGGGCCTGATTGAGCTGGGCCTCCAGCACTTCGGTATCCATACGCGCGATGACCTGACCGGGCTGGACGAAGTCGCCCTCGTCGACGCTGATCTCGCGGATGCGCCCGCCGAGCTTGGTCGCCACATCGATCTCGGTGGCCTCGATTCGGCCGTTGCCGCTGGCGAATCCGTCGCCCAGGCCATCCGTGCGCAGCTCCGACCAGGCCAGCAGGCCGATGACCACGAGCGCGACGAGTGCGAACAGCACCCGGCGAAGGGTTTTCTGGGCTGGGGCTTTCATGGGCGTTCCCTTATCGTGAAGCAATGTTGGCATTCTAAGCGATGAGCTGGGCGCTGGCGCTTAGCCTGAATCAATAAAACTGCTGTTTAGCGCGTTTACATGACCGTTTCGCCGGACTTCACTGCGCAGACTGGCTTTTTGCTACCTCGATCGTCCAGCGTTGCAACTGGCGGCTCAGTTCGTCGCTGGCCTGGCCGAAGGCCGCCACCACGCTTTCCAGCTGCGGGCCTGCGCTGGGCTGACGGATCTCGAAGCGGCGGCTGGCGAGGATGCGCTGATCGGTTGCCGAGGCCAGCTGAGCATCCAAGCGGACCAGTACCTGCGGCTGGCCATCGATGTATTCGCTCTGGAAGGCGCGCAGTTCGCTGAACAGCTCCAGCTCGGCGAACAGATTGCTGTCCTCGTTGCTCACCGCCACCGGCCCGCTCTGGCGGAACTGTTCGATCAGCCGGTCGCGCAGCAGGGTCGGCGCTGCATCGCTCCAGCGTGCGCCCTGATAGCTGCTGATCTGGTTGCCATCGGGCACCACGGCGATGCGCGGCCCGGCAAGGATGCGGCTGGCATGGGGGGTGTGGATGCGCAGTGCCTGCTGCAGTCGCTCCCCTTGCTGACCGGTCGCCTCAGCGGTGGGCAGCAGGTACACGCGGATCGGCTCGGCCTCGGGCAGTAGCGTGCAGGCCGAAAGCGTGCCGAGCAGCGTTGCCACGGCAAAAGAGCGGATCAGCGCAAGACGGCTCATGGGGTGAACTCCTGGATTTTTTCGCGACCGAGCAGGAAGCCGCTGGGATTGTCTTCGAGGCGCTGGGTGACGCGACGCAGCGCGCCGAGGGTGCCGCGCAGCTCGTTGATCGCCGGGCCCAGCTCGCTGAAGCCCTGCAGGCCGTTGTTCAATGCGCCCTGGTTGCTCGACAGCAGCTCGTCCAGGCGCGACGTGGCGCGCTCCAGCGCGGCCATGGATTCGCCGGCGCTGCTCAGCAGCTGGCGCCCTTCGTCATCGATCAGGCCATTGGCGTTCTGCGTCAGCCGGGTGATCTCCGCCAGCGCGGTGTTGGTCTGTTGGCCCAGTTGGCTGAGCTGGGTCAGCGCCTGGCTGAGGTCGCCACGCTGTTCGGCCAGCACACTGGTGGCCTGCTCGAGATTGGCCAGGGTGCGGCCGATGCGCCCGGCATTGTCCTCGGAGAGCATCAGGTTGGCGCTGCGCAGCAGATTGTTGATGTTGGTCATCAGGTCTTCGCCGTTCTCCAGTAGCGCGCTCAGCGGCGACGGGTCCGCGACGATCAGCGGCGGCTCGCCGCGCTTGCCTTCCAGTGGCGGACTCTGCGGAGTGCCGCTGTGCAGCTGGATGATCATGCTGCCGGTGATGTTGGCCAGAGCCAGGCGGGCGCGGGTGTCCTGCTTGATCGGCGTGCCGGCATACACGCGGATGCGCGCGCGCACCTTGCGCGGATCGTCCGGCTCAAGCCACAGCGCTTCGACGTCACCGACCTTGATGCCGCTGTACTCCACCGAGCTGCCATTGGACAGACCGCTGACCGCGCGATTGAAGCTGATCTCGTAATAGTTGTACTCGCGGTCCATGCTCGACTTGCCCAGCCAGAGCGCGAACAGCAGCGCGCCGCCGACGGCAAGTACCGTGAACAGGCCGATCAGTACGTGGTGGGCGCGGGTTTCCATGTCAGTTCTCCTGCAAGTCGGCAGCCTGTTGCGCCGCCCGGCCACGTGGGCCGTGGAAGTAGTCGCGGATCCAGGCGTCGTCGGTGGCTTCCACCACCTCCAGGCGATCGGCCACCAGCACGCGCTTGCGCGACAGCACCGCGACCCGGTCGCAGATGGTGTAGAGCGTATCCAGATCGTGCGTCACCAGAAATACGCTCAGGCCCAGCGCATCGCGCAGGGTCAGGATCAGTTGATCGAAGGCGGCCGCGCCGATGGGGTCGAGGCCGGCAGTGGGCTCGTCGAGGAACAGTACTTCCGGGTCGAGCGCCAGCGCGCGGGCTAGTGCGGCGCGCTTGACCATGCCCCCGGACAGTTCGTCGGGATACTTGCACGCGGCATTGGCCGGGAGACCGGCCAGTGCCAGCTTCAGCCGCGCCAGGTGCTCTGCGTCGCGGCGCTCGAGCCCGGCGTGCTCGATCAGCGGCAGCGCGACGTTCTCCTGCAGGTTCAGCGAGGTGAACAGCGCGCCCCGCTGGAACAGTACGCCGAAACGTCGTTCCACCTGCGAGCGGCGCTCGGCCGACAGCTCCAGCAGGTTTTCGCCGAACACGCTGACGCTGCCGGCATTTGGCCGGCGCAGGCCGACGATGCTGCGCAGCAGCACCGACTTGCCGGTGCCCGATCCGCCGACCACGCCGAGAATCTCGCCGCGACGGATGTCCAGGTCGAGACCGTCGTGCACGGTCTGGCTGCCGAAGCGGTTGACCAGTCCGCGTACCTGGATCAGTGCGTCGTCGCGCGTCACCAGCCCATCTCCATGAAGAACAGCGCGGCGATGGCATCCAGCAGGATCACCATGAAGATCGCCTGGACCACGCTGGAGGTGGTGTGCTCGCCCACCGACTGCGCGCTGCCGCTAACCTTGAAGCCTTCCAGACAGCCGATCACCGCGATGACGAAGGCGAATACCGGCGCCTTGCCCAGCCCGACCAGAAAATGGCTGACGGCGATGTCGCGCGCCATGATGGTGAAGAACATCGTCGGCGAGATGTCCAGCGCCAGCACGCAGACCACCAGCCCGCCGGCGATGCCGCTGAGCATGCCCACGAAGGTCAGGATCGGCAGGGTGATCAGCATCGCCAGCACGCGCGGCAGCACCAATAGCTCGATCGGGCTAAGGCCGAGGGTGCGGATGGCGTCGACCTCCTCGTTGGACTTCATCGAGCCGATCTGCGCGGCGAAGGCGCTGGCGCTGCGCCCGGCGAGCAGGATCGCCGCCAGCAGCACGCCGAATTCGCGCAGGAAGGAAAAGCCCACCAGGTTGACGGTGTAGATGGTCGCGCCGAAGTCGGCGAGCACCGTCGCGCCAAGAAAGGCCACCACCGCGCCGACCAGAAAAGTCAGCAGCGCGACGATCGGCACCGCGTCCAGCCCGGTCTGCTCGATATGTACGGCCAGTGAGGTCAGCCGCCAGCGCCGCGGCCGCGGCAGCGTCAGCAGCAACGTCTGCAGGGTCAGGCCAATGAAGCCGAGCAGCGCGCGCTGCTGCTTCCACACCGCCGCGACCGTGCGGCCGATATGCGCCAGCACATAGCCGAATTCATAACCGCGTGGCGACTCGGCGGCATCCGGTTGGTCCAGGGCGGTGGCGACTGTGCGCAGCAGCGCCAGGCGTTCGGCTGGCAACTGCGGCGCCCAGGCTTCGATGGCGGCGATCCGCTCGGGGCCCAGCAGCTCCACCAGCAGGCCGGCGCCCGCCGTATCCAGCGCCCCGAGCCCGCTCAGCTCGATCTGGCTGCGCTCGTCGATTCGCGCCCTGAGCCGCTGCACCTCTCGGCGCAGTGCCGCGTAATGGGCGAGGGTCCAGTCACCGACGATGCGCGCCCGCAATGGCGAAGCCCCTTGATCGAGGGTCACCGAACCGGGACACGAGGACAGGGTGGCGCTCATCTTCTGCAAACGGGTGCCTATGTCGGGCGATGGAGTCCTGATTGATGCTAGCAGGGCTCCGCCCGGAAAGACAGGACCGGGTGGCCCGTGGTCGGCAACAGGCGGCGCGCGTCGGCTGCTGATCCATGGACCACCACGGTGGCGTCAAAGTGCGCCGTTACGCTCGAGCCGGTAGCTGCTGATCGCCTCGTACACTGCCTTGCGCAGCCGGTTGATGCCGCCGATGGGGCGATGCTCCGGCAGTGCATGCCAGGGGTTGAAGCTGAGGTTGTCGCAGGCGAGGTTCTGCTCGGGGCTGTCGAAGTCCTGCGGCGGCAGGCGGATGTCGGCGACCGTCTCGAATGGCGCGATGGCCTCGTCCCACTCGATGCTGGTGTCCTCGATGGGCATGTAGTGCTCGGTGTTCTGCCGCTGCACCTGCAGGGCGAAGCAGGCGGGTGCGCGGTCGAGGGACAGCTGCTGGTAGAGCGCGCTGCGCAGGAAGTTCGGCAGGTCGCGGTTCTGCTCGGGCAGTTGGTAGGTCGGGCAGTTTTCCGGCGTCGGGATAACCCGGTACTTGATGTTGTGCGGGCCGAGCTTGTACGGCGCCACGGAGCTGTAAGTGGTGGCCACCGGGCTCTCGGGCGCGGGCGCCAGGGTCTGCAGCGCGATGAACATGTGGCGCAGCTCCCAGCTGCGCGGATCGATGCTCGGGAAGAACGCCAGTGCCTTCTTGCCCTGCGCCTGGGCGGCGAAGTTGCTGCGATATTCGGCAACGTCACGAACGAAGAATACCGGGTGGTTGAACATCACGAAGTCCTGTTCGCCGGCATGGCGCGGGTCACGCGTGAGCTTTTCCCCGGGCACGTCGAGCAGCTTGATCGCCATGCCGCGGGCGTCCCGGATACGGTCGAACTGCGGGTAGGCGTTGCCGTTGGATAGCCTTACCCAGGCCTGCCAGGTCTTGCCCGGCTCGCTGAAAACGCCCTGGCGCAGTGCGGGTTGCAGGTCGGCGCGCACACTGACTTCGGCGCGCACGCAACCGTGGGCCTTGGCATGGGCGTCGCGCAGCACGCGGGTATTCTCGCTGTGCTGTTCCACCACGGCGATGGCGTCGGCGATGACCGCCTGGGTGTCGGCCGCTTCGCTCGGGGAGACGACCTCTTCGCTGGAGACGGGGCCACGATGGGTGAAGTGAAAGTGCACGGCGGCAATCGCCCAGCCCGCCAGGCCCAGGGCGGTAATGGCAAGCAGCAGCCGGCCCAGCAGGCGGCCGATCCAGAGCCAGAGTCTTGTCAGCATGAGGCAGATCCTTGTGCGAAGGGCAGTTCAGGGGCAGCGTGGGCCGGGGTTGTGGGGGCGCGCCGGCAGTTCCTCGAGGCGTGGTTCGAAGCGGGGATCGCCGAGCACCTTGAGGTACTCGACCAGCGCCCAGCGTTCGTGTGGCGCCAGTGCCCGGCCGATCACGCCATTGCCGCGACAGCCGGCGCGGAATTCATGGCCGCGGTTGCTGTTGCCAGTGATTGCGGTATTCAGCAGAAAGCCGCCGTCGAAGCGCTCGGTGCGAATGCCCAGGTGCTGCGGATCGTACTCGCGGCTGCCGACCCAGAACTGCTTCTGCCGTTCGGCCACCGGTGACAGCAGCTGGAACAGCGTCGGCACCGAGCCGTTGTGCAGGAACGGCGGCGTCGCCCAGATGCCGTCCAGCGGGCGTGCTTTGTAGCCGCGCAGTTCCTGCACGCCGATCGGCAGGCCGAAGCCGTCGAATTCCGCGCGCTCGGTCTCGCCGATGCCGGCGTCACGGTAGGCGCGCTCCTCGACATAGGCGGTGATATAGGCCAGCCCCTTGGCGCTGGATAGGCTGGCGAGATCGAGCGGGCCGGATGACGCGCCATACAGCTGCACATCCAGGCGATCCAGCTCATCCTGGGTCCAGCCCAGGCGGGTCAGGTCGAAGCGGTGGTCGGCAATATTGTCGGCGGTGGTCGGATCGGTACCGACGAAGGAGGTGGGGGTCACCTTCATGCGCCACTCGGGGTCGCGTTCGGCAGCGAAACGCTTGTCGACCGGCTTGGGCCTGGCGTCGTGGCAATGCGCACAGTTTTCCTTGTACAGCGCGCGACCGAGGCTGGCCTGCTCTAGATCGATCGCGCCCAGCACGTCTTCGGGCCAGCGAGGCGGGGTCAGCTGCATGAGCGTGGTTTCCAGCCTGTGCAGGTCGCGTACGCGAACGCCCGATGCGTAGCGCTCGGCTTCGGCGACGGGCTGGCCGTTCTCGTGCAGCAGACGCAGTGTGGCGCCAACACCCAGCGCCTCGCCGATATTGCGTGCCATCGGCTGCATGGCCGAGCCGTTCCACTGCACCCAGTCGAACTTCCAGATATCCCACAGATGCGGGTAGCTCACCGGCGCGTTGGCCACGCGGTAGTTCGCCGGATCGATGGCATCGCCGAACACGCTGTTGGCGATGCGACCGAACGCATCGGTACGGCCGAAGCCTTCTTCGGTGGGGTAGAGCCCGCGGTGCCAGTCGTTGTAGGCGGTGCCGAGCAGGCGGTCGAGCACCTGCTTGAAGTCGTGGCGCAACTGCGCGCGGTCCTGCTCGTAACGCTCGCCCAGCACCTGCTCGGCGAAGCGACGGAACTTGAGCGGGTTGTAATAGGTGAAGGCCATGCTCATGCCCAGCGCCTGGCCAAAGGCGCCACCGCGCAGGGTCGGCACGGTGGAGGCCAGCGAATGCATCGCCGCGCCACCGTCGATACGAATGGCCTGCCCCCCGTAGCGCAACTCACCGGTGTGGCAGGCCGCGCAGGTCACATCCAGATAGGCGCGACCGGTCTCATCATCCTCGTGGCGGGCAAAGCCGACCGGCAGGTTGCCGGGGTTCAGCGCAGTGGCTTGTTGCGCGGGATCGACCAGAAAGCCGAAGCGGGCAAGGTAGTCGGGCGTGGCGAACTTGTCCCGGCTGAACGGCAGTTCCAGCGCACGGAACCAGTCGTACTCCAGCCCCTTAACCTGAGTGCCCTGCGGCGTGTAGTAGTAAGTCTGTCGCTGCGTGGCGTCCCACTGCTCCAGATAATGCAGCGCTTCGGGCGCTTCATACTCTGGAAGGTTCGGGTAGGCCACGAAATACAGCCCGACCCCCACGGCCAGCACAGCCAACAACAACACAGCCCCCAGGGCTCGGCGCAGCAATCGCATCGGTACATCCTTGTAGCGTCATGGCGAGTGCGCGTTTATGGCAGGGTTGTGGGGTGATGGCAAATAAATGGACCAAGGAGCACTTATTGATTGCCGGGCAGATATCAAGGATGCGTCTAAAACGAGCGTGAGGTCAGGTTGAGGCGGCCCGGTGATGCTGCGCGGCGGGTTTAACTTGCGCCGACCGGCCGTTTGCTGGCAGGCGATCCGGTCAGGCGGATGGACCAGCAGAAACGCAAAAGCCCGCAGCGAGCGGGCTTTTGCGGAGCGCTTCGAGGGGCTCGAAACGACTATCTAATATGGCGCATCCGGCGGGATTCGAACCCACGACCCCTGCCTTCGGAGGGCAGTACTCTATCCAGCTGAGCTACGGATGCGTTGCGGGGGGCAATCATACGCATGTCGTTGACGGGCGTCCATGCTGGTGCGGCCGGCTGGATGCGCCCGGGTGCGGCTTTTTCGCAGCTGCCTGCGGCGGGCTCGGCTGATACCCTTGCGTGTCGCGGCCGGGGGCCGTGGTTGTTCGGATGGCAAGGGGATGGGGATGTCGGGCCATATCAAACTCTGGGACGCGCCGCTGCGGCTGTTTCACTGGTTGTTCGCCGGGGCGGTGATCGCCGCCATCGTCACGGGCTGGGTCGGCGGCAGTCTGATGCCCTGGCATGGCCGGCTCGGCCTGCTGGTGCTGGGGCTGCTGGTGTTCCGTCTGATCTGGGGCTTCGTCGGTTCGACGTACGCCCGCTGGCCGCGCATCTTCGCCGCGACGTTCGGTGTGAAGGACTATCTGCAAGGCAACTGGCGCGAAGCCGGGCACAATCCGCTTGGCGCATTCTCGGTACTGGCCATGTTGCTGCTGGTGAGCTTCCAGGTTGCCAGCGGGCTGATGGCGACCGACGACATCGCCTTCCAAGGCCCGCTCTATGCGCTGATCAGCAGCGAAACCGGCAGCGCGCTGAGCGGCCTGCATCGGCAGGCGAAGTGGCTGCTGCTAGTGCTGATCGGCATGCACCTTGCGGCCATCATCTATTACACGCTGGTGATGCGTCGGCCACTGGTGCGGGCGATGATCGCGGGACGGGCAGAGCGCGAGCATCCGACGCAGCAGGACGCGCGGGGCGGCTCGCTGCCCGCCGCGGTTCTGGCGATCGCTCTGGGTGCGGCTTGCGTCTGGGGCGTGCAGGCGGTGGGGGATTGGCTGCGGCCTGAGCCGGCGGCGGTGGCGCCCAGCCTGGACTGGTAAGCCAGCCGACGGGAGGTGTCGGCTGGCTGCGCGATCAGTCGGCGCGGAACTTGTCGTGGCAGGACTTGCAGCTGCCGCCGACGTCGCCGAAGGCCTTCTTGATCGCGGCCTGATCGCCTTCTGCAGCGACCTTGGCGAGCTGGTTGGCGGCGGCGGTGAAGTTGCGGCCGATCTGACCGGCTTCGTCGAGGTTCTGGAAGAACTCAGGCTTCAGACGAGTCGCCTTGCCCAGCTGTTCGGTCGTGCTATCCGGGCTGTAGAGGCTGCCCATGCCGGAATTGGCGATGGCGGCGATGGCATTGGCGGCGGCGGCCACCTTGGCCTGGTCGTACGGCTCCTTGCCATCGATTACCTGGGCCTTGATCTTGCCCATGTTCCACGACATGAACTGGTAGCCGGCCTGGCGGGTTTCGACCATCTCTTCCGGTTTCATCTGCGCCTGGACGGCAGTGCTGGCCAGCAGGACGGCGGCCACGGCGCCTGTCATCAATGCTTTCACGGTAACTCCTTATCGATCCTTGGATGTCGGCGGCTGGCGCCGCCCGCGCGGAACTATACCCCGACCCGTACCCAGGTTTGGGTAACAAGGAGTGACAGGCCGCGCAGGCATCAGGCTGGTCAATGGCACGACAATGCCGAGCGCCATGAGCTTGCCGGCCGGCCGGCTGCGGTCCTAGCATGGTCGTTCGCAGTGCAATGCGGCGGCAGGAACCGGGCGGCGAAGGACGGTTCAGATGATCGTCGCGTTCGCCAAACTTTCCGCAGCGGGCCTGCCGCTACGATGCCCGAGGAGACTGCCATGCAACTCAAAGACACCGCGCTGTTCCGCCAGCAGGCCTATATCGATGGCGCCTGGCTGGATGCTGACAGTGGCCAGACCATCAGCGTGAACAACCCGGCCACCGGCGAGATTCTCGGTACGGTGCCGAAGATGGGCGCCGCCGAAACCCGCCGCGCCATCGATGCCGCCGAGCGGGCGCTGCCGGCCTGGCGTGATCTGACCGCCAAGGAGCGTTCGCAGAAGCTGCGTCGCTGGTTCGAGCTGCTGATGGAGAACCAGGACGACCTGGGCCGATTGATGACGCTGGAGCAGGGCAAGCCGTTGGCCGAAGCCAAGGGCGAGATCGCCTATGCGGCCTCCTTTATCGAGTGGTTCGCCGAGGAAGCCAAGCGCATCTACGGCGACACCATCCCCGGTCACCAGAAGGACAAGCGCATCCTCGTCATCAAGCAGCCGATCGGCGTGACCGCGGCGATCACCCCGTGGAATTTCCCGGCGGCGATGATCACCCGCAAGGCCGGCCCGGCGCTGGCGGCTGGCTGCACCATGGTCATCAAGCCGGCATCGCAGACGCCGTTCTCGGCGCTGGCGATGGTCGAGCTGGCCGAGCGCGCCGGGATTCCCAAGGGTGTGCTCAGCGTCGTGACCGGCTCGGCCGGCGACATCGGCAACGAGCTGACCGCCAACCCCAAGGTCCGCAAGATTTCCTTCACCGGCTCCACCGAAGTGGGCGCCAAGCTGATGGAGCAGTGCGCGCCGGGAATCAAGAAGGTGTCCCTGGAGCTGGGCGGCAACGCGCCATTTATCGTCTTCGATGACGCCGACCTGGACGAGGCGGTGAAGGGCGCCATGCAGTCCAAGTACCGCAACGCCGGGCAGACCTGTGTGTGCGTCAACCGCATCTACGTGCAGGACGGCGTTTACGACGCCTTTGCCGAGAAATTCCAGGCGGCGGTGGCCAAGCTGCGGGTTGGCAACGGCCTGGAGGAGGGCACTGACATTGGCCCGCTGATCGATGATCGCGCCGCCGCCAAGGTCCGCGAGCACATCGAGGATGCCGTCGCCCAGGGCGCAAGGCTGGTAGCCGGTGGCCAGGCGCACCAGATGGGTGGCAGTTATTTCGAGCCCACCGTGCTGGTGGACGTGCCGGACAGTGCCAAGGTGGCCAAGGAGGAGACCTTCGGCCCGCTGGCGCCGCTGTTCCGCTTCAAGAACGAGGCCGAAGCGATCGCCAAGGCCAATGACACCGAGTTCGGTCTGGCGTCCTATTTCTATGCCCGCGATCTGGGCCGGGTGTTCCGCGTCGCCGAGGCGCTGGAGTACGGCATGGTCGGCATCAACACCGGGCTGATCTCCACCGAGGTGGCGCCGTTCGGAGGGGTCAAGTCGTCCGGCCTGGGCCGTGAGGGTTCCAAGTACGGCATCGAGGACTACCTGGAAATCAAGTACCTCTGCATGGGCATCTGACGCCCCCTGCGACAGTCGGTCTCAGGGGCTGGCTGTCGCGTTCTCCTGCGGTCAGAATCGCGCCCCCAGCGGCGTGCCCATTTCTTGCGGAGCAGTCGTCGCCCTGGCCATCTGGCCAGGCTGTAGTGACCTGTTCAGCGAGTAATGCAGTGAGCGTCTCGGCCCAAGTCTCCTTCGTACTGGTCGCCTACAACGAACCGTGGCGGGCGGACCAGCTTTGTCAGCTGGTACGCGAGCTACGTCCCGGCATGCGCGTGCAACCGGCAGCCGATGGCCATGCTGCCCTGGCGGCGTGCCAGCGCCAGGTGCCCAGCCTGCTGATCGTCGATGGCGAACTGGACGGGCTTGACGGTCGGCAGCTCCTGCGCGAGCTGCGTCGCCATGGTCCGACCCAGCGCCTGCCCTGCGTGCTGATCAGTGCCCGTACCGATACCGCCAGCGTGCGCACCGTGCTGCCGCTCGCACCGGCCGCCTATCTCGGCAAACCCTACGATCTGGCTGACCTGCGCGAGCGCCTGGACAAGCTGCTGCCGCGTTCGGCAGGTCACGCCGGTGCGCCGCGCCGAGCCGCGGTCGATGACCTCGACAGCTTTCTCGAACGCATGCGTCCGCACAATCGCGGCGCGCCGCTGCTGGAGACTGTGCTGAGTGCGCTGCAACGCCTGCAGGGCGGCGATCAGGACTATGCCCAGCTCGAGGAGCTGCTGGCTCGCGATCCGCAGGTGACGGCGCGGCTGATCAGCGTCGCCAGCAGCGCGACACAGCCGCCGAAGCCCTGTCTGAGCCTGGCGCAGGCGCAACGGCAGCTGGGCTTGGCGCGCAGTCTGCAACTGGTGACCGAGCTGGCTCTGCAGCACAACGCCCGGCTGGTCGAACCGCGCCTCGCCGAGCTGGCGGCGCAGCTCAGCGCCCAGGCCCTGCGCACGGCGCGTCTGGCGAGCTGGTTGGCACGCCAGCTGAAGCTGGATGTCGAGCTCTGTTTCAGCGCCGGGTTGCTGCAGAACATCGGCGAGCTGGCGCTCCTGCGCAGCCTGCAGGAATGGCTCGACAGCGGCGGCGCGCTGGATGAGGCGCAGCTGCAGCGCTGCCTGCGTGAGCGTGCAGCCGGCTTCGGCTCGGCGCTGCGGGCGCAGTGGGCACTGCCCTTGGAGCTGCGTCAGGTGATCAGCGCCTACTACGCCCTGGGGGCTGGTGTGCTGCGCCGCGAAGCGCTGGTGCTCAATGTCACGCGGTTGCTGGTCGAGCTGCCCGAGGGCGCCGAACCTGCCTCGCTGGCCAGCGAACGTACGGTACGTTTGCTGCGCATCGACCCCGATCTTCTGGCCCGCGCCCCTCGCCACGCCCTCGGCGGCTAGCCGGCTTCTGGTCTGATATTCCCTGCATTGATAGCGGCCACCGGTCGCCTCGAGGTTGCCCGCCAGCCCTTGCGTGGCGCGGTGCTGCGCCTTCTTTTCGCCCGAATGCCCTGGCCGTGCGGCGCTATCGACACGTGGAAATGAGTCATTTATTCTGCAGTGCGAAACATCGTTCCGTGAAATAACAATTCCAATCAGCATTTCACAGAAAGGGAGGCCTGCATGACGGATGTCATTCGGCTCGAACGCCGGGGCGATATCGCTCTGATCCTGGTCAACAACCCGCCGGTCAACGCCCTTGGCCATGCCGTACGAAAAGGCCTGTTGGATGCCTTTCAACAGGCTGACGAGGCGCCCGAGGTGACGGCCGTGGTGCTGGTCTGCGAAGGCCCGACCTTCATGGCCGGCGCCGATATCAAGGAGTTCGGCAAAACGCCGCAGGCACCGAGCCTGCCGGAGGTGATCGAGGTGATCGAGGGCTGCCGCAAGCCGAGCGTCGCGGTGATCCACGGCTCCGCCCTGGGCGGTGGGCTGGAGGTCGCGCTGGGCTGCCATTACCGTATCGCCCGGTCGGACGCCAAGGTCGGCCTGCCGGAGGTGAAGCTGGGCCTGCTGCCCGGCGCCGGCGGTACCCAGCGCTTGCCGCGGCTGGCCGGCGTCGAGAAGGCGCTGAAGATGATCGTCAGCGGCCAGCCCATCAGTGCGGCGGAGGCGCTGGAGCACCATATCGTCGACGAGCTGTTCGAAGGCGATCTGATCGAGGCCGGTCTGACCTATGCGCGGCGCCTTGTCGAGGAGGGGCGCGGCCCGCGCCGCAGCGGCGAGCAGACCCGCGGTCTGGAAGGCGTCGACAACGAGGCGCTGATTCGCGCCAAGCACGCCGAGGTGGCCAAGCGCATGCCGGGGCTGTTCTCGCCGCTGCGCTGCATTGCCGCGGTGGAAGCCGCCACCAGGCTGCCGCTGGCCGAAGGCCTCAAGCGCGAGCGCGAGTTGTTCACCGAGTGCCTGAATTCACCGCAGCGCGGCGCGCTGATCCATTCGTTCTTCGCCGAGCGTCAGGCCGGCAAGATCGACGACCTACCATCCGACGTCAAACCCCGCCCGATCAGGACCGCCGCGGTGATCGGCGGCGGCACCATGGGCGTCGGCATCGCCTTGAGCTTCGCCAATGCCGGGGTGCCGGTGAAACTGCTGGAAATCAATGACGAGGCGTTGCAACGCGGCCTGCAGCGTGCCCGCGAAACCTACGCGGCGAGCGTCAAGCGCGGCAGCCTGACCGAGGATGCGATGGAGCAGCGCCTCGCGCTGATCGCTGGCGTCACCGACTACGGCGCCCTGGCTGATGCCGACGTGGTGGTCGAGGCCGTGTTCGAAGAGATGGGCGTCAAGCAGCAGGTCTTCGAGCAACTGGATGCGGTGTGCAAGCCGGGTGCGATCCTCGCCTCCAACACCTCGTCACTCGATTTGAACGCCATCGCCGCCTTCACCAGGCGCCCCGAGGACGTGGTCGGCCTGCACTTCTTCAGCCCGGCCAATGTCATGCGCCTGCTGGAAGTGGTGCGCGGTGAGCGGACCAGCGATGAAGTGCTCGCCGCCGCCATGGCGATCGGCAAGCAGCTGAAGAAGGTCTCGGTGGTGGTCGGCGTCTGCGACGGCTTCGTCGGCAACCGCATGGTCTTCCAGTACGGCCGCGAGGCGGAGTTCCTGCTGGAGGAAGGCGCCACGCCACAACAGGTCGACGCTGCCCTGCGCAATTTCGGCATGGCCATGGGACCGTTCGCCATGCGCGATCTGTCCGGTCTCGACATCGGCCAGGCGATCCGCAAGCGCCAGCGCGCGACGCTGCCGGCGCACCTGGATTTTCCCACCGTCTCGGACAAGCTCTGCGCCGCCGGCATGCTGGGGCAGAAGACCGGTGCCGGCTACTACCGCCACGAACCCGGCAACCGCACCCCGCAGGAGAATCCCGACCTCGCGCCCATGCTGGAAGCCGCGTCGCGGGAAAAGGGCATCGAGCGGCAGGCGCTGGACGAGCAGTACATCGTCGAGCGCTGCATCTTCGCGCTGGTCAACGAGGGCGCGAAGATTCTCGAGGAAGGCATTGCCCAGCGCTCCAGCGACATCGACGTCATCTACCTCAACGGCTACGGCTTCCCGGCCTTCCGCGGCGGGCCGATGTACTACGCCGACAGCGTCGGCCTGGACAAGGTGCTGGCGCGAGTAAAAGAACTGCACGCGCGTTGCGGCGACTGGTGGAAGCCGGCGCCACTGCTGGAAAAACTGGCCGCCGAAGGCCGCACCTTCACCGAATGGCAGGCCGGGCAATGAACGCGACCCGCCTGCATTCCGAACGCACCATGAGGACCTTCCCATGAACGTCAACTACACGGCCGAAGAGCTCGCCTTCCGCGATGAAGTACGCGCCTTTCTGAAAAGCGAGCTGCCGGCGGACATCGCCGCCAAGGTCAAGCTCGGCAAGCACATGTCCAAGGACGATCACCAGCGCTGGCAGCAGATCCTGGTCAAGCGCGGCTGGTATGCGCCGGGCTGGCCGGTGGAGCTGGGCGGCACCACCTGGGGCCCGGTGGAAAAGCACATCTTCGACGAGGAGTGCTCCGCCTTCGGCGCACCGCGTACCGTGCCCTTCGGCGTCAACATGGTCGCTCCGGTGATCATCAAGTTCGGCACCCAGCAGCAGGTCGACCACTACCTGCCGCGCATCCTCTCCGGTGAGGACTGGTGGTGCCAGGGCTATTCCGAGCCCGGTGCCGGTTCCGACCTGGCCAGCCTCAAGACCCGCGCCGTGCGTGACGGCGACCACTACGTGGTCAACGGCCAGAAGACCTGGACCACCCTTGGTCAGCACGCCAACATGATCTTCTGTCTGGTGCGCACCGACCCCGAGGCCCAGCAGCAGCGCGGCATCAGCTTCCTGCTGATCGACATGAAGAGCCCGGGCATCAGTGTGCGGCCGATCATCACCCTGGACGGCGACCACGAGGTCAACGAGGTCTTCTTCGACAATGTCCGCGTGCCGGTGGAAAACCTTGTCGGCGAGGAAAACCGGGGTTGGACCTGCGCCAAGTACCTGCTGACCCACGAGCGCACGGGCCTGGCCGGCATCGGCTCGTCCAAGGCGGTGCTGGCGCATCTCAAGCGCATCGCCATGAAGGAAGTCTGCGACGGCAAGCCGATGCTCGAAGACCCGCTGTTCCGCGCTCAGGTCGCCGAGGTCGAGATGCAGCTGATGGCCATCGAGATGAGCACCCTGCGCATCCTCGCGGCGGCGAAGGAGGGCGGCGTACCCGGCGCCGAGTCGTCGATCCTCAAGATCAAGGGCACCGAGATTCGTCAGGCGATCACTCACCTCTTGCGCAAGGTCATCGGCCCCTACGCGTTGCCGTTCCTCGAAGAGGAGCTGCAGCTGGACTACGAAGGCGAGCTCTTGCACGCCGACTACAGCGCATCGCTGGCCGGCGATTACTTCAACATGCGCAAGCTGTCGATCTTCGGCGGCTCCAACGAAATCCAGAAGAACATCGTCTCGAAGATGATTCTCGAGCTGTAAGGGGACAACGCCATGGACTTCAAACTGACCGAAGAGCAGCAGATGCTGCAAGACACCGCGGCGCGCCTGGTGCGCGACGCCTATCCGTTCGAACAGCGCGAGAAGTTCAGCGAGTCCGAGCTGGGCTTTTCCGCCGAATTCTGGTCGCAGCTGGGCGAACTGGGCCTGACCGCGGTGCCGTTCTCCGAGGAGATCGGCGGCTTTGGTGGTAGCGGCGTGGAAACCATGCTGGTCATGACCGAGCTGGGCCGCGGCCTGACGCTGGAGCCGTATCTGCAATCGGTGATCCTGGCGGGTGGCCTGATCAACCAGCTCGGTTCCGACGCGCAGAAGCAGGACCTGCTGCCGCAGGTCGCCGCCGGTTCGCTGCAACTGGCGGTCGCGTTCGACGAGCCGCAGAGCCACTACAACCTGAACGATGTACAGACCCGCGCCGAAGCGGTCGACGGCGGCTATCGGCTCTCCGGACGCAAGGCCGTGGTCATCGGCGGGCACAGTGCCGGGCAGATCATCGTTTCCGCGCGCACGTCCGGCGACAGCCGCGACGAGGCCGGCATCAGCCTTTTCCTCATCGACCCGAACGCCCAGGGCGTCAGCCGTCGCGTCTACCCGACCATCGACGGGCGCAAGGGCTGCGACTTGTTCCTCGACAACGTGCAGGTGGGTGCCGAGGCGCTGCTTGGCAAGCTGGGCAATGCCTTGCCCGCGATGCGCTACCAGCAGGGCCGCGCGATCGCCGCGCAGTGCGCCGATGCCCTCGGCAGCATGGATGAAGCCTGCAAGCTGACCCTCGACTACCTGAAGACACGCAAGCAGTTCGGCGTGCCGATCGGCAAGTTCCAGGTCCTGCAGCACCGCATGGTGGACATGCAGACCGAGCTGGAGCAGGCCACCAGCATGGCGATCCTCGCCGCGACCTTTGCCGATGGCGAAGACAACGACGAGCGCCGCCGCATCATCGCCGCCGCCAAATACATCTGCGCCCGCGCGGCGCGCAAGGTGGCCGAGGAAGCCATCCAGCTGCACGGCGGCATCGGCATGACCTGGGAATACAACCTTGCCCATCACGCCAAGCGGCTGGTGATGATCGCCCACCAGTTCGGTGACGACGACCATCACCTGAAGGCCTATGCGAAGCTGATGCAGGTGGCCTGATCGCCCCGCCTGCAGCATGAAAAACCCGCTCTCAGGAGCGGGTTTTTTATGGCCCGATGGTTGTGTCTGGTTCGAGAGTGCAGAGGGTGGAGCGTGGGCTTCACATCCGCGTGGCCGGGTCGGTGCCCCTAGCCCGGTAGGGTGGATGTCGCCTTCAACATCCATGCGAAATAAATCGGTGGCGCGTTGCGGTGGTTCGGGGCGCGATCCACCCTGCGGATAAAAAGAGCGATTGCGATGCAAACAGCCGAAGGCATACGTCGCTTTTACCAGGGCGGTGATCGCACCGGCTGCGGGTCATTCGTTCCAGATATGAAAAAGGCCGGGCAATGCCCGGCCTCTTTAGCGACGCGATCAGCTAGCGATCAGATGCTGTCGAGTTGCGGGTTCAGGCGGTCCAACAGGCGCTTGCTGCGGCGGCCATCCTGCAGGTCGCCCAGATCCGACAGGCGCACGCGCTCTTTCGGTTCGACCTTCAACTCCATGCCGCTGACCTTGCCGAGCAGAGCCTTCCTGAGCAGTTCGCAGCCGTCTTTCATGCCCTTTGGCAGGTCCTTGAATTCACGGCTGCAGTCCTTCTCGGTCCGTTCAACGACCTTCTCGTAATGCGCCTGGCGCTGTTTTTCGGCGCTGCCTTCGGTGGGGTTCAGCGGGGTGTTGTAGCGCTGATACAGGGCAATGCTGCGCTCGGCCATGCCGCGATCCTTGACGCTGAACAAGGCGCTTTGCAATTCGGCGCGCTCGACGCTCGATACCAACTCGCCCAGCTCGCTCATGAATGCCCGCTGCTCCCGGCCATCGCCTCCGAAGCTCTCGCTCAGGCGCTGCAGCTTGCGATTCAAATCCCGCAGGTTGCTCAGGCGGTAGCTGACACGCGAATCGAACAGCTCTGGCAGATCGACCGCCAGCTCTGTTTCCAGCGTGCCGGCATCGTCATCGATATCCACGTAGATCTCGACGTCGTAGGGCTTGAGTTCGGCCAGGCCGCTGATCAGGGCGGGTTCAAAACCGCGAGCGGTAGCCATGCTTCGGCCGAAGCCGCCGCCGGCCATCGCGCCGAGGCTGCTCAGGTCGCCGAGGGCATGGCTGTCGGCCTCGACGCCGTTGAAGCGCAAGCGCAAGCGGGTCCGCTCGTCGTTTATGGAACGGTCGCTGATGATGACTTCAGCCACCTGCAGGCTTGGCTCGCGTTCACCGGCTTCCACTTTGAGCTCGGAGATCGTCACGCGGCCGCCGAATGGGCTGGACGAAACCGACTTCCAACGCAGGGTGTCCTCAAGCTCGTGCTCGTAAACCCAGTCTTCGATCAGCTTTTCTGCCTGGCTGCTGCTGTAGGCGCTCAGGCCGAAGTAGCCGGCCACCAGCACGGCAACGGCAGCGCCGGCGATCAGGGGTAGGCGCTTGCTCATTCGTCATCTCCTTGGAGCTCGGCACGTTCGGGCCAGGCTTGTTGTATCAGCGATTTCGCCTCTTCCGGCGTCCAGTCCGGGTCACCGATTTCATGTCGTGCGAGTTTCAGCGGATCGCGCAGATCCGCGCAGCCCTTTTCGCTGCAGGCCTGCAGCGTATTGGCGCTGATCAGCGTCAGCGGCAGGTTCTGCTCATCCTTGCGCGATGCATCCAGGCGCGCCTCGCCCTTGACCAGGAACCAGCCCTCGTCGGCGTCTTGCTCGCTGTCTCTGGTATCCAGTACGGCCGCGTACGGATAGTCGATCTTCCAGCCACCATCGGTTTTGCCATCGATATGGACGATCTGGCTGTAGCGTTGCGCGCGGCCTTGCATCATCGCGGCATAACCGCCGCCACTGAACGGCGAATAGCTGGCATCGCTGAGGATGCGGCCGTAAAGTTCTTCGGGTTTGCGAGTTTCGCGGCGTAACTGGCGATACAGCTGCAGCTGTTGCTCTGCCTGACGAGCCAGCAGCTCGCGCTGGCGCTGGGCTTCACGCTCGCGCTCCAGCTCGGCGCGGCGCTGCAGTTCAGCTTCCTTGCGCTCATATGCGAACAGGTGGTTATCGGCGCGAGCCGGGTCGTATTCCCACTTCTGCGTGCGGTAATGACGGGACAGCGATATGTCGTAGAGCCAGAAGTCCCGATCGCCCTCGTACAGCCCTTTTTCCAAATCCCGCATGCCGTAGAACTGGATCGCCCTGATCTTGGGCGCGCTCTTGTCGAGGTGTGCGGTGGCGAGGTCGATCGTCCGGCGAATACTTTCCAGGTCGCGGAAAAGGTCACGGTTTTCGGTAAGAGCGATCAGCGTGACGTTGCCACCATTCCAATGGCCGCCATAGCTATGGCTCATGCGCAGCAGGTAGTGCACCTTGCTGGCAGGTTCGCTATGCAACAGCAGCAGCAGATTCTTGCGCTGGTCGATGCCCACTATCGGAAGCTGCGGCGCGTCGCCGTAGATTTCCAAGCCATCGAGGAAGCTGCCTTTGAACTGATGTAGACGCACGCCATCGCGGCGGTTGAGCGTCAGCGAGCCGGTGCCTTGCGCATAGCCATCCGGGCCACATGTCACACCGCTGGATGTCGCAGAGATGTTTGCTATGTCGTCCTCCGGCTTGAACCCCAGGCGGAAGCGGCAGCCATTCTGATCGGTGATCTCGGTGATGAAATCGGCCTTGGCAAAAACATCTCGGGCCAGCGGCGGTTGCCAGCCGTTGACGCTGAACTCTTTGGCGATAACCGGGGCGGGAGCGACAGCCTGCTCAACCGGGGCTGGCTTCTCCGGCTCAGCAGGTTGGGCGTCGGCAGGCGCTGGTGTTGCAGCCGGGGCTTGAGGTGCTGCGGCTTGCGTTGCTTTGGCCGATTCCGGTTCTGCGGTGGCCGGAGCGGTCTCGGTCGCAGCAGGTGCGGCGGAAGCGGGGGCTTCAGCAGGCGCTTGGGCGACGGTTGGCGCCGGGGCTTGCTCGGCGGCTGGTTGCGGGGCTGCGGGGGCAGTACTCGCCGCTTGTGCCACCCAGCCTGCGGCTTGGCTGGCGTGGCCGCTGGCTTGCGTCTTGCCGGTGGCGTCTACGCTGGTCCAGCTCAGCTGGGTGGCGCTCGAGCACTGGCTAGCGAACAGGCCGCCAAGTTTTGGCAGCAGGCGGTTGATGGCGTCCTGATCGGCCTCACCGGCAAAGGCAAACCGCAGTTTCAGGTTGTCGCTGCACCAAGGCTGGCCATCGGCATGGTCAACGAACACCTCGACGTTTTCCGCCTTGGAGTAGGCCAGGCGGTGGCTGGCAGCCTGGGCCGATGCCGCCACGGCCAGGCCGAGTGCCAGCAGGGAAATGTGGCGTACATTCATCAGATCAGCTCCCAGGCACCGTCGGCCGCCTGGCAGGCCTTGGCGGTCTGCTGCTCGTTGCTGCCCTGGGCTGTCACGTCGTACTTGATCGTCCGGCAGGTCGCCTTAGCGGTCATGGTCTGCTCGACCGGTACCGCATCGAGATCGATGGCGTCCAGGTCGATGCCCTTGGACGCTGCGCTGGCGACATCAAGGCTGTCGAGATCGGTAGCCGTTTCGGCTGCAGCGGTCTGGGTCGACTGGACGGGCTTTTTGACCTGTGCCACCAGAGGTGCGTAGACATAGCCAATCGTTACGCCGCGGCGGCCGACCATGATCCAGTCATTTTCGGTGCGACCAATTGCAGTAAAGGTAGTGCCGACGGGCAGACCGGCAACCTTGTCGGCTTTCAGGTCGGGTGCATTACGCACGTTCGCTGACTTGACCGCCTGATAGGGCTGGTTGATCAGCGTCATGTTCGCTACCGGCTGCACCTTGGGCGTGTGCTTGACCGCAACTTCGCGTTGCACGGTTTCGGTCTTGACCGGGGTAATGGTGGCTTTGGCATCGCTATGGCTCGATGACCACTGAGTGGCTTGCCCGTCCTGAGCATGCTGCAGCGCCTGCTGAGTCTGCAGGGCCAGCGCTTCGCGGTCCCGCGCATCGAGCTTGGCGCCGATGGTCTTGCCCAGGTAACCACCGGCCAGTGCGCCTGCGATCATCGCAGCGGTGCGACCGCTACCGTTCCCGACCTGACTGCCGATGAGAATGCCTGCAGCGGTGCCGACCAAGGTGCCGATGTTCTCTTTACTCGCCCACTCGTTTTCGGCCATGTTGGCGCAACCGGCGCTGAACACGGTGGCGGTGCTGAGCAGCAGCACGCTGGTTTTTTTTGCGAAGCGCATGAGGTAGTCCTTATCTGAATGGCTGGCAGGTGGCATTCAGGACTGACGCGACGGCCGTTGCTGTGCCGACGGGGCTGCCGTTTCAATCCCTGAAATGGCCGGCAATTACACACAAATATGGCCTGCATCACAAACTCAAAAAGCGTCTAGAACGGCAGGCCGAGTTCGAGCAGCGGTAGTTTCAATCGCCTGGTAGGGCCGTGAAGGTCGGCCCCCAGCTCCGCGGGGCCGACCACTTTGGCGGGCTGAAGTTGTCGCCACACCTGACTTGTTGGGCAATGACGGCCTGACCGTTGGCGGCCGATGCGCATGATGAAAGTACAGGTCGCCATGCTTCGATTTGTCACGTTGGGGCTGGCGCAGCTGCGCTCTGCGGCTTCCATTCCTGCAAGCGATCCAGGCTGCCGCGGTAGTGCTTGAGCCCCATGCCGAGCAGGATCATCGCGCCGACAAGCGCAACGCCGGTGACGATCAGCAGCGAGTAGCGCAGGGCGTTGTCGTCACCGAAGACGAAATCGGTGCCCAGCGCCACCGCGGTCGGGCCAATGCCCAGGCCGACCATGGTGATGACGAACAGGTATACCGCCGACGCCTGGCCGCGCATGGAGTTGGGCATGATCTCCTGGATCGCCGCCGGGCCCACGCCGAAGGGCATGGCGATGGTGAAGACATGCAGGGCGATCAGCGCCAGCGCCAGTTCGCCGGTGCCGGCCAGGTAGGCGAGATTGAGCGGCAGGGTCAGGGCGGCGGAGATGATGCCCACGCGCAGTGGCGCGTCGCGATAACCGCGCCGGTGCAGCAGGTCCGACAGTCGCCCGCCGGCGATGATGCCGATCGAGCCGGCCACCGCGACGACCGAGCCGTAGAGCACGCCGACGTCGCTGGCCGACCAGCCGTAGGTGCGGATAAAGAAGGTCGGAATCCATGCCGAACTGCCATAGGCGGCGAAGGCCAGGCAGGCGAAGCCGAAGTTGTGGCAGAGCACGGTACGGCGGTTCTGGCGGATGTAGCCGGCCACTTCGCTCAACGGCACCTCGACGCCGGCGCCGACGCCCTTGCGCGATGGCTCGCGAATCAGCAGCAGGACGGCGGCGAAGAGCACGCCGGCCGCGCCGAGCACGAGAAAGATCAGCTGCCACGGGCGCACCATGCCGAGCACCGGCAGTTCCACGTCGCCCTGTGCCGAGGCGAACTTGACCACCAGCCCGCCGAGCAGGAACGCCAGACCCGAGCCGATGTAGATGCCCATGGAGTAAACGCTCATCGCGGTACCGCGCAGCTTCGGCGGGAAGCTGTCGGCGATCAGCGAATAGGCCGAGGGCGAGAGCGCCGCCTCGCCGACCCCGACGCCGATGCGGAACACGAGAAAGTGCCAGAAGGTCTTGGCCGTGCCGCACAGCGCGGTCATCAGACTCCAGACCAGCACGCCGATGGCGATGATGCCGCGGCGGCTCTTGCGGTCAGCCAGGCGCCCGATGGGCACGCCGCAGATGGTGTAGAACACTGCGAAGGAAAAGCCCATGAGCAGGCTCATGTGGGTGTCGGTGATATCCAGATCGCGGCGGATCGGCTCCACCAGCAGGTTGAGAATCTGCCGGTCGACGAAGGACAGCACGTAGGCGAGCATCAGGATCGCGACCGTCATCCAGGCGCGGGTGCTCGAGGGATAGCCGTTATTGTTGTTGTGCATGGCAAGCTCCGATTAGCGAGGGGGGCTGCAGCCCATCCTCACTTTTGTCGGAGATCGCCGATCCGGCAAGCGGAATAACTCTCACATATGTTTCGAAATATGCTTGATATGTTCCGCTCTGCGAAACTATGTATGTACCGGTTACGCAACAACGCCCTGCTTGTCTGCCACCAGTTCCGGTAGAAGATGCCGCGTCCAGAGGCTGTCGGCGAATTGCCGGCGGAAGAAGCCGAAGTGGCCGATGCGTGTGGCGCCGATTTCTGCCGGGGCGATGCGCTGCATGGTCTTTGGCGCCGAGCTGTAGAACCCGTGGAGGGATTCGGTGTTTCGCGCCGACATCATCTCGTCGTCGCTGAAGGACAGTGAGGTCAGCGGAGTCCGCACTGCGGCGAAGGCCTGACGCACGGGCTCGCCCTCGACACCGACCAGGTATTGCGGGTGCAGACACCAGCGCCGCCACTGGCGAATCACCCCGGCGGGCAGGTCGCCGACGGCGCCGATGCGACCGCCTGGGAAGTAGCCTGCCACCGCGGTCAGCACGGGCGCCAGGCCATGCCAGAGCAGCCAGGCCTTGTTGCGGATCTGCGGGCTGTTCTCGCGCCAGTAGCCGCTGCCGGCGGCGATGGTGACGATGCGGGTCAGGCGTTCGTGGCCGTCGACCAGTGGCAGGATCTGCGCACCGACGCTGTGTCCGATCCAGTACAGAGGCAACCCGCCGGCGACCTCGGCCGCCGCGGCGAGCACCGCGCTGCAGTCGTGACGGCCCCAGTCGAGGATGTCCACGTTCAGCTGCCGCAGCGGCATCCGACGCGAGCGCCCCATGCCCAGGTAATCGAAGGTCACCGCCAGGTAGCCCTGGCCGGCCAGCCAGTTGGCGAAATCGGTATAGAAGCGCTGCGGTACGCCCATTGCCGGGGCGATCAGCACGACGCCGGCTGGCTCCTGGCCGAACTGGTACCAGCAGCTGGACAGGGCATGGCCGTTGCCGTTGTCGATGAAGCGTTCTTCAACCTGTATCGTCGCCATCTTGTTGTTCTCCGCACTGTTGCGATTGCCACGTCGGTGCAGTATACGAGCGGTAGAAGATAATTCTAGAAAAATATTCTAGTCAGACGGGAGGCCGGATGGCCCGCAGTAGCCGCAAGCAGGAAATCCTTCAGGCCGCGCTCGCCTGTTTCACCGAATTCGGTGTCGAGGCGACGACCATCGAGATGATTCGTGATCGCTCCGGCGCCAGCATCGGCAGCCTCTATCACCACTTCGGCAATCGCGAGCGGATCATCGCCGCGCTGTACCTGGAGGGCATTGGCGAGTACGCCGCGCTGCTCGAGGCCGGGCTGATCGAGACGCTGGATGCCGAGGCCTGCGTCCGGCTGTTCGTCACCAGCTATATCGACTGGGTGGTGGCGAATCCGGACTGGGCGCGTTTCGTCCTGCACAACCGCGGGCGGGTCGAGGCGGGGGAAATGGGCGAGCAGCTACGCGAGGTCAACCGCGTGCATGGCGAACGGGTCGGAGCGATCCTGCGTCGGCATCGCGAAAGCGGGTCATTCAGACGCATGCCGGGCGACTGCTTCCTGGCAGTGGTGATCGGCCCCTGCCACGACATGGCGCGCAACTGGCTGGCCGGACGTTCGCGCACCTCGCTGGCCGACTGCCGCGAGCTGCTGGCGGATATCGCCTGGGTCAGCGTCAGGGCCTAATCAGGCGGGCAGGCTAGACGCCCAGGCTCTCGATATCGCGGGCCAGCATCTCCAGCTGATGCGCCAGCGAGCCCTTGAGGGTCTCCTCGCTGAGCTGGAACGACGGGGCTCCGCAGGTCAGCGCCATGATGCTGCCATCGGCCAGGTGCAGCGGCACGCCGGCGGCCATCACGTTGCGGTCCCAGTCACCCAGTGACAGGCAGAAGCCGTGCCGGGCGAACTCCTCGAACGAGGCCTGCAGGGAGTCGCGGATCGCCACCCAGCCCTCTCCATATTTGGCCGCCAGCGCCGCCATCAGGTGCTCACGCTCCTTTTCCGGGGTGGCGGCGAGAAAGGCGCGGCCGGCTGCGGTGGTGGCCAGCGGCAGACGCACGCCGGCGTCCATGCGCAGGGTGGTGACCTCGGCCGGGCGGCAGTTCTCCACGTAGATCATCGACAGCCGGTCGCGACAGGTCAGACCCACCGTGGTGTTGGTACGGCGGGCGAAGTCGTCCATGTAGGGTTTGGCCAGCTGGCGCACCCGCAGATTGGACACATAGGCGTAGCCGAGCGCCAGCACGCCGGAGTCGAGCTGGTACTTCTCCAGTTGCTGGGAATAGCTGAGGTAGCCGAGCTTGGTCAGGGTATAGGTCATGCGCGACACCGTGGGCTTGGGCAGCCCGGTGATGCGTGCGATGTCCTGGTTGCCCATCACCACCGAGCCGTGGGTGAAGGCGCGCAGCACGTCCAGCCCGCGGGCCAGGGCCTCGACGAACTTGCGATCCTTGGGAGTGCCGGTGTCTTCGATGTCGTCGCTCATGGTTTCGGTCTTTCTGGCTAGTGGGCAGCGGTGGCGAACGATAGCAGATCGCCCGACCGCGAGCAGTGCGGCCAATGGCGATCATTGCGAGGAGAAAATCGATCGTCTAGTATCGAATTCGACATCTAGTTTCGCACAGTAAAACAATAATTCATTTTGGAGAATGTTGATGTCCGCTCCCGTGCAAGGCTACGTGGCCGCCGAACTGGCCCGTGGCGGCTATCAGAACGCCCATGACCTCTTGACCCTGGCCTGCGCCAAGCACCCGCACCGCACGGCATTCTCCTGTGGCGATGACCGCCTCAGCTACGCCGACCTGGCCCGGCAGGCCGACGCCTTCGCCCGGTACCTGCGGCATCATGCGGGGCTGCAGCCCGGTGACCGCCTGGCGCTGCAGCTGCCCAACTCGTTGCAGTACCCCATCGCCACCTTCGGTGCGCTCAAGGCGGGGCTGGTGATCGTCAACACCAATCCGCAATACACCGCCGCCGAGGCGCGCCATCAGTTCCGCGACTCCGGCGCCAGGGCGATTCTCGTGCTCGACCGACTGTTGCCGCTGGTGCGGGCGGTACAGGCCGACACCGCACTGGAACGGATCATCCTCACCAGCGTCGAGGATCTGCAGGCGCCGGTCTATGACAGCCAGGAGCCGGCAACAGAGCGCTTCATGCAGGCGCTGCGGCTGGGTGAACAGAGCCCAGCGCTGGACTGCGTGGTCGGGCTCGAGCGGCTGGCGCTGCTGCAATACACCGGCGGTACCACCGGTGTGTCCAAGGGCGCGATGCTCAGTCACCGCAACCTGCTGGCCAACGTGCTGCAGACCATCGAGCTGTTCGACAAGCCGGGCCTGCTGGAGCCGGAAAAGGATGTGCGCATCGCGCCGTTGCCGCTGTATCACATCATGGCTTTCGCCACGAACTGCCTGAGCTCGGTGGGCATGGGGCTGCACACCGTGTTCATTCGCGACGGGCGCAACCTGGACGAAACCATCGGCGCCATGCAGCGTCACCCATTCAGCCTGCTCAGCGGCATCAACACGCTGTTCGTCGGGCTGATGAACCACCCGCAATTTCGCAGCATCGATTTCTCGCACCTCAAATGGGCGACCTCCGGCGGTGCGCCGCTCAACAGTGAGGTCGGGCGTCGCTGGCAGGTGTTGACCGGCGCGCCGATCCGCGAGGGCTTCGGTCTCACCGAGGCGTCACCGGTGGTAGCCACCGGGACCGCGCTGAGCCCCTATCGCGAGGGTTACATCGGCCAGGCACTGATCGACACCGAGCTGCGCACCGTGGACGACGACGGCAATGACGTGCCGGCAGAAAGCCCGGGCGAGCTCTGGTTACGCGGCCCGCAGGTGATGCAGGGCTACTGGCAGCGACCGGAGGAGACGGCCAAGGTGATCACCGCGGATGGCTGGCTCAAGACCGGTGACATCGCGCTGCTGGATGCCGAGGGTTTCGTCAAGATCGTCGATCGCAAGAAGGACATGATCCTGGTGTCCGGCTTCAACGTGTTCCCCAACGAGATCGAGGATGTGCTGATGCAGCACCCGTCGGTACGCGAATGCGTGGCGGTGGGGATCCCTGATGCGCGCAAGGGCGAGGCGGTGAAGGTCTTTGTCAGCCTGCGGGAGGCAACCGATGATCAGGCCCTGCTCGAGCATTGCCGCCAGTTCCTGACCAGCTACAAGCTGCCGAGCGCCATCGAGATCCGCGACGAGTTGCCGAAGACGGCGGTGGGCAAGCTGCTGCGCCGTCAGCTGCGTGACGAGGCGCGGGCAGCGGGCTGATCGCTGCCTATATATATGTAGCGAGGCGACGAGCGGGGCAGTTGCAGCGGGCGCCCCCACGGGCTTGCCGGCGGAGCTCGGCGAGCCCAGCGCAGCCGGGCGGAAAAATCAATCCGCGCTTGTTGCTCCGGGGCCTTTCTGATATAAAGCAGCGCTCTTTTCTAGGGGCCCGGTATCTTCGCTCGCAGCGTGACCGGTAAGACCCCCATGAATCGTGGCGCTGAGCGCCGAACTGACAAGTGAATTCAAGCGGCCAACCCATGCCGGGTTGGGCATGTGGTTTTAGAGGGCTGAGGCATGTCGAGAGTCTGTCAAGTTACCGGTAAGGGTCCGGTAACCGGGAACAACATTTCCCACGCGAACAACAAAACCCGTCGTCGTTTCCTGCCGAACCTGCAGCATCATCGCTTCTGGGTCGAGTCCGAGAAGCGCTTCGTGCGTCTGCGCGTCTCCGCCAAGGGCATGCGCGTTATCGATAAGCGTGGCATCGACGTCGTTCTGGCCGAGCTGCGCGCCCGCGGCGAAAAGGTTTAAGGAGAGCAATCATGCGTGACCTGATCCGTTTGGTGTCCAGCGCCGGTACCGGCCACTTCTACACCACCGACAAGAACAAGCGCACCACCCCCGACAAGATCGAAATCAAGAAATTCGATCCGGTCGTTCGCAAGCACGTGATCTACAAGGAAGCCAAGATCAAGTAATTGATCGGCCCTTGAAGGAAGAACCCGCCTCACGGCGGGTTTTTTCGTTTATGGGCCGGCGCCTGGCGCACCGTTCGTCAGCGCTCCGGGTAATTTGACAAGAGTCATATGCTCCCCACGGAAATTCGCTATCGTACGAGCTTCCCTTTCTCCCACTTTTCGGCACGAGGATGCGCAGCGCATGGCGAAGACGGACGGGCCCATCGCGGCAGACAGCAAGAGCACTTCCAGCATCGCCCTGCAGGCGGCTTCCGAGGACATCTGGTCGCAGAAATACCGCCTGAGCAGCAAGGACGGCACGCCCATCGACCAGACCGTCGATGACACCTGGCAGCGAGTCGCCCGTGCCCTGGCCGACGTCGAACCGGCCAAGCAGCGTGAGCACTGGTACGAGCGCTTCCTCTGGGCGCTGCGCAATGGCGCCATCCCGGCCGGGCGGATCATTTCCAACGCCGGCGCGCAGGATTACAAGCCGGCGACCTCGACCATCAACTGCACCGTCTCCGGCTCGATCACCGACTCGATGGACGACATTCTCGGCAAGGTCCACGAGGCCGGCCTGACGCTCAAGGCCGGCTGCGGCATCGGCTACGAGTTCAGCACCCTGCGTCCGCGCGGCTCCTTCGTTTCGGGTGCCGGCGCGCACACCAGCGGCCCGCTGTCGTTCATGGATATCTTCGACAAGATGTGCTTCACCGTGAGCTCGGCCGGCGGCCGCCGCGGCGCGCAGATGGGTACCTTCGACGTCAGCCATCCGGACGTGCGCGAGTTCATCCGCGCCAAGCGCGAGGACGGCCGCCTGCGTCAGTTCAACCTGAGCCTGCTGATCACCGACGAGTTCATGCAGACCGTCGAGGCCGACGGCGAGTGGCCGCTGATCTTCCCGGTGCATGCCAAGGAAGCCGCCGAGCTGGATCTGGCCGACGATGCCCAGGTGATCTGGCGCGAATGGCCGGTGCACGACGGCTACATCGTGCGCGACGATGGCCTGGTGGCCTGCAAGATCTACGGGCGGGTCAAGGCGCGGCATCTGTGGGACATGATCATGGTCTCCACCTACGACTACGCCGAGCCGGGCTTCATCCTCATCGACCGGGTCAACCAGCTGAACAACAACTGGTGGTGCGAGGCGATCCGCGCGACCAACCCCTGCGGTGAGCAGCCGCTGCCGCCATACGGATCCTGCCTGCTGGGCTCGATCAACCTGACCCATTTCGTCATCGACCCGTTCGGCGTCGAAGCGCGCTTCGACTGGGACAAGTACCGCGAAGTGGTGCGCGTCTTCACCCGCATGCTGGACAACGTCGTCGAGATCAACGGCCTGCCGCTGGAGCAGCAGCGCCACGAGATCGAGAGCAAGCGCCGCCACGGCATGGGCTTCCTCGGTCTCGGCTCGACCCTGACCTTGCTCAAGCTGCGCTATGGCAGCCCGGAAGCCTGCGTGTTCACCGAGGAAGTTTCCCGCGAGATGGCGCTGGTCGGCTGGGAGCAGGCGCTGGAGCTGTCGAAGGAGAAGGGCCCGGCGCCGCTGTTGAGCCAGAACTTCGAGGTTACCGCAGAGATGCTGCGCAAGCGTCCGGAGATGGCCAAGGACGGCTACAAGGTCGGCGACCAGATTGCCGGTCGTGTGCTGCACGCCAAGTATTCGCGCTACATGCAGAAGATCGCCGAGTACGCGCCCGATCTGATCGAGGCACTGGCCGAGCAGGGCGCGCGCTTCACCCACCACAGCTCCATCGCGCCCACCGGCACCATCAGCCTCAGCCTGGCCAACAACGCTTCCAACGGCATCGAGCCGAGCTTCGCCCATCACTACTCGCGCAACCTGATCCGTCCGGGCCGCAAGGCCAAAGAGAAGATCGAGGTGTTCAGCTACGAGCTGCTGGCCTATCGCACGCTGATCAACGCGCGCGCCAAGCCCGGCTCCGACGAGCCGGGCGAGAAGCTGCCGGACTACTTCATCACCGCCGATGATGTCAGCCCAACCCAGCATGTGGACATCCAGGCCGCGGCGCAGAAGTGGGTCGACTCATCGATATCCAAGACCGCCAACGTGCCGACCGACTACCCGTTCGAAGCGTTCAAGGACATCTATCGCTACGCCTGGCGCCAGGGCCTCAAGGGCTGCACCACCTTCCGCTTCAACCCGGCGGCATTCCAGGGCGTGCTGGTCAAGGAGGCCGACCTGGAGAAGACCCTGTACCGCTTCACCCTTGAAGACGGCAGCGTGGTCGAGCTCAAGGGCAACCAGGAAGTCGAGTACGACGGCGAGGTGAACACCGCCGCCAACCTCTTCGACGCCCTCAAAGAAGGCTACTACGGCAAGTACTGATTCCGCCTGAACCGCTTGTACGCCGGGCCGTCCATGGCCCGGCAGGAGAGATTGCACAATGACCGTAAAGATCACCCAGCGCATCAAGGGCTTCAAGGTCGTCGACGAGACCCTCGAGCGTCCCGCGACCGCCACCAGCGGCAGCGATGGCACGGCGAGCAAGGCCGTCAACGTGGTGGAGATGGACGAGAGCCTGCAGCGCCCGGAAACCCTGATCGGCATGACCTACAAGATCAAGTCGCCGCTGTTCGAACATGCGCTGTACGTCACCGTGAACGACATCGTGCTCAACGCCGGCACGCCGCACGAGCAGCGCCGGCCGTTCGAGATCTTCATCAACTCGAAGAACATGGACCACTTCCAGTGGATCGTCGCGCTCACCCGGATCATGTCCGCGGTGTTCCGCAAGGGCGGTGACTGCACCTTCCTCGTCGAGGAGCTCAAGGCGGTGTTCGATCCGCGTGGCGGCTACCTGAAGAAAGGTGGCGTCTACATGCCCTCGATCGTTGCCGAAATCGGCGCGGTGCTGGAGCGCCATCTGATCGCCATCGGCATGCTCGAAGGCCATGCCCTGGACGAAACCCAGCTCAAATACCTGGCCGAGAAGCGCGCCGCCTACGAGGCCAGCCAGGGTGCGGTGGCAGTGGAGCCGGGCGAAGGCTTCCCGGCCGGCGCGCAGCTGTGCAACAAGTGCAACACCCAGGCCGTGGTGCAGATGGATGGCTGCGCCACCTGCCTGAACTGCGGCAACTCCAAATGCGGCTGACCGCTCACGCGGTGGGATAAAAAAAAGGCCCGGGCTGATGCCACGGGCCTTCTTCGTTGGTGCGAGGCGAGGCGCGCTCAGGTCACCACGCGATAGCAGGGCGTGTACGGCACGCCTCCCGGCAGTTTCATGCGGTGCTGCTCGACGAAGGCCTGCAAAAGCTTGTCCAGCGGCTGCATGATCGCCGCGTCGCCATGGATCTCGTAACGGCCGTACTGCTCGATGCGGCGAATGCCCTTGTCCTTGACGTTGCCGGCGACGATGCCGGAGAACGCCCGGCGCAGATTGGCGGCCAGCTCGTGGGCCGGCAGGTCGCGACGCAGCTGCAGGTTGGCCATCGCCTCGTGGGTGGGATCGAAGGGCCGCTGGAAGCCTTCCTCGATCTTCAACAACCAGTTGAAATGGAACGCGTCGTTGCGTTCGCGGCGAAAGCGGCGCACCTCGCGCAGGCCCTCGGTCATCTGCCGCGCCACCTCGGTGGGGTCGTTGAAGATGATCTGATAGCGCTGCTGCGCTTCTTCGCCGAGGGTGGCGCCGACGAAATCGTGCAGCTGCTGCAGATAGTCCGCTGCGTCGCTCGGCCCGGTGAGGATGACCGGGAAAGGCACGTCGCGATTGGCCGGGTGCAGCAGGATGCCGAGCAGGTAGAGGAACTCTTCGGCGGTGCCGACCCCGCCGGGAAAGATGATGATGCCATGGCCGACCCGGACGAAGGCTTCCAGGCGCTTCTCGATGTCCGGCAGGATCACCAGCTCGTTGACGATCGGGTTTGGCGCCTCGGCGGCGATGATGCCCGGCTCGGTCAGCCCCAGGTAGCGGCTGCCGAAGCGGCGCTGCTTGGCATGGCCGATGGTGGCGCCTTTCATCGGACCCTTCATCACGCCGGGGCCGCAGCCGGTGCAGACATCCAGGCTGCGCAGCCCCAGTTCATGGCCGACGCGCTTGCTGTACTTGTATTCCTCGGTGCTGATCGAGTGGCCGCCCCAGCACACCACCATGTTCGGCTCGACACCCGGGCGCAGCGTGCGGGCATTGCGCAGCAGGTGGAAGACGTAGTCGGTGATGCCCTGCGAGCTGTCCAGGTCGATGCGTGCACTGCTCAGCTCGCTCTCGGTGTAGACGATGTCGCGCAGGGCACTGAACAGCATCTCGCGGGTGCTGGCGATCATCTCGCCGTCGACGAAGGCGTCGGCCGGTGCGTTGAACAGCTCCAGACGTACGCCACGGTCCTGCTGCAGGATGCGCACCTCGAAGTCCTCATAGGCTTCGAGAATGGTCTTGGCGTTGTCGATGCGGGTGCCGGTGTTGAGGATGGCCAGCGCACACTGGCGGAAGAGTTTGTGCGTGCGTCCCGAGCCGACTTCACTCAGCTGCTGCACTTCGCGCTGGGACAGGGTTTCCAGGCTGCCCTTGGGGCTAACCGAGGCGTTGATTACATAGCGTTGGGTCATTCGTCGTTCCCTGAAATGCCACCGGATCGGCTGCATTGCGATGGTGAGCCCCGGGGGCTGCAAGACTACGGGGTCGCCGGTTCATGGCGTGTCGAGGCACTCGCATGGCGAGCGGCCGTGAACACGGCAGGAAAAAGGTGCGCCATCTTACCTGTGATGCGCGGCATTGCGGGTTGGCGCTTGGTCGAGCCATCGACCAGGCACTGCCTGGTCAGGTGGCTTCGCCCCTTCAGGCCGCGGCGTCAGAACGCAAAAGGTAAGACACTCTGAGGGCGCTGGCGTGCGGCGAGCAGGCGATGAAATTCGCCGGGGTCTTTCACCTGCACGTCCGCCTTGCCTTCGTGACGCTGCGCCGCGATCAGCCGCGACAACCAGAAGCGCACGCAGGCGACCCGCAGCATCGGCTGCCAGAGTTCGGCTTCGGCCGGGGTAAAGCGGCGCAGGGCCGAGTAGGCCGCCAACAGCGGCTCGCTGCGTTCGCCGTCGATCTCGCCGTTGGGGTGCGAGCACCAGTCGTTCACGGCAATCGCCAGGTCGTAGAGCATCGGCCCGGAGCAGGCGTTGTAGAAGTCGATCACCCCGGTCAGGTGGCTGCCTTCGAACAGCACATTGTCGCGGAACAGGTCGGCGTGCAGGTTGGCGCGGGGCAGGGCGAGGAGTTTCGGTCGCAGCTCGGCGATTTCCGCCAGGCCGTCGCGCAGCAGCGGCAGCTGATCCTCGGGCAGGCTCAGCGCCAGGCTCGGCCCCTGCTCCTGCATCCAATCCAGGCCGCGGTCGCTGGCGCGTTCGAGGATGTGGTCGCGGGTGGCCAGATGCAGACGCGCCAGCAGCCGACCGACTTCGGCGCAATGGTGCGGGTTGGGCTCGACCACGTGCTTGCCGGGCAGTCGCGGCTGCAACAGCGCGGGCTTCTCCGCCAGCTCGCGCAGGGCCTCGCCCTGTTCGGTGCGCAGCGCATAGGGCACCGGCAGGCCGGCGCGGTGCAGCACGTCGAGCAGTTCGATGAAGAACGGTAGGTCCTGGCGCGGGCCGCGCTCGATCAGGGTCAGCACGTATTCGCCCTGCTCCAGGCTGATGAAGAAGTTGCTGTTCTCGCTGCCTGCGGCGATGCCCTGGAAGTCGCGCAGCCGGCCGAGCCGGTAGGGCGCCAGAAAGGCCTCCAGTTCATCGCGTTGCAGGGGCGTGAATACCGACATGTTGTCCTCCGGCGGATGTCTGGATTACCAGCTGAAGATCTTCCACGCGGGGATCAGCATGTCCGGCTGGTCGGAGCGCACGAAGTTGCCGTCATTTCCGTCCGCCCGCACCAGGAAGTAGGGCTTACCGTGCTTGGGCGTGACTTTCACGGCGTAGAGGAAGCCGTTGACGCGATATTCCTCGACGGTGCGATCGCCTTCCTGACGGATGGTTACGTCCGGCTCACCTTCGACCGACTCCTGGGCGAAGCCGGCCAGAGGGGCGCATGCCAGCAGGCTGGCCAGCATCAGGTGTTTGAGAGCGCGCATGGTAACCTTGTCCCTTTGTCGATAAGTGGTCCTTCGCATTCTAGCTCCGGGCCCGCCGAAAAGGTTGATTCCGCTCATGAGCCAAGCCCCCCTCGTCCTGGTGGACGGTTCGTCCTACCTGTACCGCGCCTTCCACGCGCTGCCTCCGCTGACCACCTCTACCGGCAAGCCGACCGGTGCGGTCAAGGGTGTGCTGAATATGTTGCTGAGCCTGCGCAAACAGTATCCGGACAGCCCGTTCGCCGTGGTTTTCGACGCCAAGGGTCCGACCTTTCGCGACGCGCTGTTCGAGAACTACAAGTCGCACCGCCCGCCGATGCCCGACGACCTGCGCGTGCAGGTCGAGCCGCTGCATGCCAGCGTCCGTGCACTGGGGCTGCCGCTGCTGTGCGTGGAAGGGGTCGAGGCAGACGACGTCATCGGCACCCTGGCGCGGCAATGCGCGGCGCTGGGCCGTGATGTGGTGATCTCCACCGGCGACAAGGACATGGCCCAGCTGGTCTGCCCGCACGTCACCCTGGTCAACACCATGACCGGCAGCGTCTATGACATCGAGGGCGTGAAGGCCAAGTTCGGCGTCGGCCCGGAACTGATCATCGACTTCCTCGCGCTGATGGGCGACAAGGTCGACAACATTCCTGGCGTGCCAGGCGTGGGCGAGAAGACGGCATGTGGCCTGCTCAACGGCATCCCGGGCGGGCTCAAGGGGCTCTACGAGCACCTCGACCAGGTCGCCGGGCTGCCTATTCGCGGTGCCAAGTCGTTGGGCGCCAAGCTGGAGGAGCATCGCGATGCCGCCTTCATGTCCTACGAGCTGGCTACGATCAAGATCGACGTGGCGCTGGACGTCGAGGTCGGTGACCTGATGCCCGGTGAACCGCACCGCGAGGCGCTGATCGCCCTTTATCGCGAGCTGGAGTTCAAGCAGTGGCTGGACGAGCTGCTGCGCGAGGCCAAGGCGGCGGGGGAGAACTGCGAGGTGCAGCCAGAAGGCTGTTCGATCCAGGCCGAGGCCCAGTACGAGACCCTACTGGAGCAGGCCGATTTCGAGCGCTGGCTGGCGCGTCTGAAGGCGGCCGAATGTTTTGCCTTCGATACCGAAACCACCAGCCTCGATGCGCAGCGCGCCGAGCTGGTCGGCGTGTCTTTCGCCGTGGAGCCGGGCCAGGCGGCTTACGTGCCGCTGCGCCATTCCTACATGGGCGTTCCGCAGCAGCTCGAGCTGGATGCCGTGCTCGGCGCGCTCAAGCCGCTGCTGGAAGATCCGGCCAAGACCAAGATCTGCCAGCACGGCAAATACGACATGAACGTGCTGATGCACTACGGCATCGAGATGCGCGGCATGGCTTTCGACACCATGCTCGAGTCCTACGTGCTGGACGCCACCGCCACTCGCCACGACATGGACAGTCTGGCGCTCAAGTACCTCGGCCGCGGCACCATCCGCTTCGAAGACATCGCCGGCAAGGGCGCCAAGCAGCTGACCTTCGACCAGATCGCCATCGAGCAGGCCGGCCCGTACGCCGCCGAGGACGCCGACGTCACCCTGCGCCTGCACCAGACCCTGCTCGGCAAGCTGGAGCAGACGCCATCGCTGCTCAAGGTGCTGACCGAGATCGAGATGCCGCTGGTGCCGGTGCTGGCGCGCATCGAGCGCAACGGCGCACTGGTCGATGCACAGTTGCTCGGCCAGCAGAGCGTCGAGCTGGGCGACAAGCTGGTGCAGCTGGAACGCGAGGCCTTCGACATCGCTGGCGAGGAGTTCAACCTCGGCTCGCCCAAGCAGCTCTGCGCGATTCTCTACGCCAAGCTCGGCTGCCCGGTGATCTCCAAGACCGCCGGCGGCCAGCCGTCAACGGCCGAGAGCGTGCTGGCCGAACTGGCCGAGCAGGATTACCCGCTGCCAAAGGTCATCATGCAGCACCGCAGCCTGAGCAAGCTCAAGGGCACCTACACCGACAAGCTGCCGCAGCAGATCAACCCGCGCACCGGGCGCATCCACACCAGCTACCACCAGGCGGTGACCGCCACCGGCCGGCTGTCCTCCAGCGACCCGAACCTGCAGAACATCCCGATCCGCACCGCCGAGGGGCGGCGCATTCGCCAGGCCTTCGTCGCGGCGCCGGGCTACAAGCTGCTGGCGGCGGACTACTCGCAGATCGAGCTGCGCATCATGGCCCACCTGGCGCAGGATGCCGGCCTCCTGCACGCGTTTCAGAACGACCTGGATGTGCACCGCGCCACGGCCGCCGAGGTGTTCGGCGTACCGCTGGAGCAGGTCAGCAACGACCAGCGCCGCAGCGCCAAGGCCATCAACTTCGGCCTGATCTACGGCATGAGCGCCTTCGGCCTGGCCAAGCAGATCGACGTCGGCCGCAAGGAAGCGCAGGAGTACATCGACCGCTATTTCGCCCGCTACCCCGGCGTGCTCGCCTACATGGAGCGCACCCGCACCCAGGCCGCCGAGCAGGGCTATGTCGAGACGCTGTTCGGTCGCCGGCTGTACCTGCCGGAGATCAACTCGAAGAACGGCGCCATGCGCAAGGGCGCCGAGCGCACCGCGATCAACGCGCCGATGCAGGGCACCGCAGCGGACATCATCAAGCGCGCCATGATCGCCGTGGACAGCTGGCTGCAGGACAGCGGGCTGGATGCGCGGGTGATCCTGCAGGTCCACGATGAATTGGTGCTGGAAGTGCGCGAAGACCTGGTCGAGCAGGTCCGCGAAGCCATCTGCCCGCTGATGAGCGGGGCCGCCCAGCTGGACGTGCCGCTGCTGGTCGAGGCGGGGGTTGGCAACAACTGGGACGAGGCGCACTGATCGAGCTGCCGAAAAATGTCGGTAGTCGACGAAATTTTTTTCGTTCGCGTTGAACTTACGGCGCAACGCTCCGGTCAGAGCATGCGAAGGGTGTAAAAGCCCTTCGATGCTCCTTGTTGTGTTAAGTGTTGGCAGATCTCTGGACCCCGCCCTAGCGGTCCGGATTCGACCTCGAACTTCCCCCTCCCCCAATGAAGTTCGAGGTTTTTTTTGCCTGGAGAAAAGTTTGCGAGCCGGATCCTCTGCCGCGATGCGTCCTTGCTCGCACGCCTGAAGCGCCAAATTATGGCAACTCCAACCCACCCCCAGCCTTATGCAACCCGCGCAGTCGCTCACCGATCTGGGCCAGGTTCACTTCGATCGCTTCGAGTTCCTCGCGGCGCTCATCGCCCAGCAGCACCCGGACTTCCTGGTCCAGCTCTTCGGTCAGCTGATTCAGGCGCAGTTGGCGTTGTTCGCTTTCGCGTTCCAGGCGGGTCCATTCGCGGGTTTGGGGCAGGCCGTAGCCGTCGCCGTCGAGCAGTTCGGCCGGGCGGCTGAGGTAGCCGCTGCTGGCGAGGATTTCCTGCAGCGCGCCGTCAGCCTTGTTCAGGCTGGCGTCGCGGCCGCGGCCGCCGAGGTAGCGGTTCTTCAGCTCGTCCTGGGCCAGGAGCAGCTGGCGGCGCAGGGCGGCCTGTTCGACCAGCAGCAGGGCGGCGGCGGCACGCAGGTCGGCGCGGTCGATCCATGGCTGGCGCTCGGCAGCGTCGAGCTCGAGCCACTGCTCGACACTGTGCTGTGGTAGGCCCAGGCGTTCCTTGAGCACGGCGAACATGGCCTGGTAGCGGTCGCGGTAGGAGTCGAAGCGGTAGCCCAGACGCAGCGCCTCGCGGGCGTCGTCGAGCACGCTGGCGTCGGCCAGGCCGCGGTGGATCAGCACTTCCAGCAGTCCGTTGGGCATGATGCTGTCCAGTGCGACCAGATCGCTGCGCGCCGTGCCGCTGCGCAGCAGTTTCAGGGTTTCCACCGCGCAGTTGTTGGACAGGAAGTAATAGTCGCCGTCGTAGCTCCAGTGCAGTTCGGCGCTGCGCTCGACCAGCTGGCGAATCTCTTCGGGGTGCAGTCTCAAGGGCACCGAGGCCAGCCCGCGCAGCTCCACCTTGGTGTATTCGTCGATCACCTGGCCCAGCGGCAGAATGAACAGCCGCGAGGGGTAGACGCCGGTGAGGCCGTCCCAGCTGGAGAGCTGCACGTCATCGACGAAGGCGCGGAAGGACAACACCAGATGGTGATCCAGATCCAGTCGACAAGCGGGGCCGGGCTCGCGGCCGGGCGCGCAGATGACCAGGCGCAGCATGCTATGGCCCCAGCGGCTGACCCACGCGTCGTTGGCTTCGGCGAACAGGTAGTCGACCTCGTAGACACGCGCAGGGTCAAGGCTCAGCAGGGGCGTGCGGCCGAACTCGCGACCGGCGTTGAGGAAGGGGTAGCCCGGCGTGCAGTCCGCAGGCTCCGGTGCCCAGCCGAAGTGCTCGCTGAAATAGCGGTGCAGGGATGGGCGGCGGCAGGCGTAGCTGGGGTCGAGCAGGAAGTATTCGAGGTTCACCGCGACGAACTCCAGCGGGCTGGTCAGCTCGTACGGATCGGGACTGCGCGCCAGCTGCGCGTTGTCCTGTTCGCGCAGGCCGCGCTTGCCAACCCGTTGCGGCCAGCCGGCCAGGTCGAGCAGGCGCGGGTCATCGCTGAGGGTGAAGCGGCGGTCGGTCTGCCCGCGGCAGTCGTCCGGCAGGCCGATCTGCCCGAGATTGCTGGCGCGCTGACGGCAATGGCCCTGCAGCAGGTGTTGATCCGGCGACCACAGGCGCGCGCGATCGTACAGATGCGCCACTTCATGAATGACGGTGGCGAGCAGCTCGCGGCGTACCGTGCCGTGGGGACGATTGGTCTTTTCCTCGGCAGCGCTGCCGTCGGTGAGCGCCGGCAGCAGGCGACGGTTGAGTTCCAGGCGCTTGCCGCCGGCGCGGCCATAGGCCTGTTCCGGCAGGTTGTCGCGCCATTGCACGCGCACCTCGCGATCGAGGCTCTGCACCAGGCGCGGGGGCAGGGCGGCCATGGCTTCGTCCAGCAGCGCCTGGCTGGCGGCGCGTTGCTCAGCGTCCAGCGTGCGTGCGTCGAGAACCAGGCGCAGCTCGGCATGAGCCGCGATGCTGGCCAGGCTCAGGCCGCTCGCCAGCAGCCAGGCGCCGAGGCGGGTCACAGCGCGAGGATGGCTTCGGCCAGTTGCAGGTCGCTGGCGTTGCGCGCCGCGGGGAACTCGCTGCGCAGGGTGCCGATCGCCGCTTCCAGGTGGGCGCCGCGGATCTCGCCGGCGCTGGCGACGAAGCTGGCGGCGTCTTCGCGGGCCTCGACGACGACCTTCATGTCACTGATGCGGCTGGTCACGTCGGAAGTGAAGTTGATGCTGCGGTCCAGGGCACGCACGACGATGTTGCTGGTGGCCACGAGGGTCTGCGCCTGGGCTGTGCCCGCGGCGACGGCCAGCGCCAGCGGGGCGGCGAGCAATAGCTTGTTCATCGATGAATCTCTCACGGGTCTGGGCACCGGCAGGCGGTGCGGTTATTGGACGAGGATGGCTTCGGCCAGTTCCAGGTCGCTGGCGGCAAGCTCCGGATGTTCCTGGCGCAGACGCGACAGGGCGGCCTGCAGGCGTGCCGCAACGAGCTGCCCCTCGCTGGCAACGAAGCCCGCCGCATCTTCACGGGCCTAGGCGATCAGCTTGTTGTCGAAGGGAGCGCTGGTGAGCTGGCTGCTGACGTAGCTGGTACGCACGACGGCGGCGGTGGTGACATCGAACGCCATGGCGGAGCCGGCGCTGCAGCCGAACAGCAGAAGGGCAATGGAAAACGAACGCATGGGCAACCTGTAGCCGGGAAAAACGGCGCCAAGGCTAGCGAAACGCCTGCTCCAGAGCCAGCACCCGGTTGCATCCGCAGGTTTCGACAGCGCTCTCGCGCTTTCGCATGTATCAGAGGGCGAGGATGGCCTGGGCCAACTGCAGATCGCTTGCGCCCAGCTGCGGCTGCTCGCTGCGAATGTGCCGCAGTGCCGCCTCGAGATGAGCACCGCGCAGATCGCCTTGGCTAGCGACGAAGCGGGCGGCATCGTCGCGGGCATCGAGCACCAGCTTGTCGTCGCGCAGGGACGAGGTCAGGTCCGAGGTGGCATCCACGGTGTTGATCAGGCCGCCGACCACCATGTCGGTGGTAGCGGTGAAGCTGGCAGCGGACGCGCCGCCGCTCAGCAGCAAGCCGGCAGCGAAGAAGGGGAGCAGGATTCGGGACATGGCAGATCTCCAGTGGTGAGGCTCTAGACCGCGCCATGGGTGCGACGTTCCCGTTGCTGCGGCCTTGCAGCCGCAGCATAGGCTCGAATCGGTGGGCGCGGAATGCCTCAGCGCCAGAACGGCTTGTCCAGCTCCGCCGAGCGGTCGCTATGGCTGATGCCGACATCCGCCAGCTGGCGGTCGTCAAGCTGCGCCAGTTGGCGCCGGGTACGCAGGCGCTGCCGCCAGAGGCGCAACAGCGGCAGCAGGTGCAGGCGGGCGCGCAAGCCAGTGGCGGGGCGAGCAAGCGTCTGCAGGCGGATGATGGCGCGTTCCATGGGGCGCTCCTTTCCCTCTTCGCAAGGGGGCTGTAGGGGGTCTACAGCTTCGCGCCTGCCACTGTTACGCAACAGTCACAGGGTCGTGCGCTTGTACCGGTACAGTGTCGTCAGAACGGCAAACTGTGCTGCTCTGGGCGTCGCCAACTGTGCCGCCGGTGGATGATCGTCAGCCGCCTAGCAGGCCGCGGACCGACAGCAGCCCGCCCCCGGTCAGCAGCAGGAACAGGCCCAGGGCGAGGAGAAATGGCCGCAACCCCAACGCAGCCAGCCGTTCAAGGCGGGTTTCATAGCCAAGAGCGGCCATGGCCATGGTCATACCCAGCTGGCCGATGACGATGAGCGCGCTGTGCAGCTGGGGAGGCAGCTGGACGAGGCTGTTGAACAGCACCATGCCGAGAAAGCCCAGGGCGAACCAGGGAATCGTCAGCCGGCCCGGCTCGCCGCCCGTGTCGCGCGCAGCCCACCAGCGGCCTACGATCAGCAGGAACGGTACCAGCAGCATCACCCGGACGAGCTTGACGATCACCGCAGCATCGAGCGCGGCCGGGCCGACCGCATCGCCAGCTGCGACGACCTGCGCCACCTCGTGCACGGTGGCGCCGATATAGATGCCGAACAGCCCCTCGTCGAGCCCGGTCAACGGGTAGAGCAGGGGATAGACCAGCATCGCCAGGCTGCCGAACAGCACCACCGTGGCCACTGCCATGGCGGTCGAAGCGGGCCGTGCACGGATGGTCGCCTCGGTGGCGAGCACGGCGGCCGCGCCGCAGATCGCGCTGCCGGCACAGGTCAGCAATGCCGTTTCGCGATCGAGCCCGAGCAGCCGGGTGCCGACCTGGTAACCGATCAGCATTACCGCTGCGACTACCAGCGCATCGAGCAGCAGGATGCGCGGGCCCAGGGCGGCGATCTGCTGCCAGGTCAGCGACAGGCCGAACAGCACGATGCCGCCGCGCAGCAGCCAGCGCGTGGAGAATTGCAGGCCCGCGCGTGCACGGGTGGCCAGGGCGGTGCCGCCGGGTAGGTTGCCGGCGACGAAACCGAGCAACAGGGCGCAGACCAGCGGGCTGATGCCCAGGTCGTGGACGCCGGGCAGCTGGGTCAGGATGTAACCGGCGCCGGTCAGCGCCGCGCAGAGGATGAGGCCTTGCCACATGGTTGCTTGCTCCTGCTTGTGGTTCGCGCAGGCTAGGGGCAAGGTAGCGTCTTGTAAAAATGGTTATAACGATATAACTCAACGGAAAAACCGACATGCATCCCGCCGTCAGCTTTCGTCAATTGCAGGTCTTTGTGGCCGTCGCCCGCGGAGGCAGCCTGGCCGCCGCGGCGGACCGGCTGAACCTGTCGCAATCGGCGAGCAGCGGTTCGCTGGCCGAACTGGAGCGGCGCCTGGAGGTGCCGCTGTTCGATCGTTTCGGCAAGCGTCTGCAGCTCAGCGAGGCGGGGCGCCGGCTGCTGCCGCGGGCCGAGCGGTTGTTGGACGAACTGGAGGCCTTCGTCGAAGCGGCACGCGAGCCCGATGGCGCACTGCACGGCGAGCTGACGCTGGTGGCCAGTGCGACCATCGGCACGCACCTGGTGCCCTCGCTGGTCGGGCGCTTCACCGAGCGCTATCCCGGTGCGGAGGTGACCACGCGGCTGCGCAACACGGGGGAAGTCATTGCCGACCTGCTGCATCTGGAGGCTGATCTCGGTCTGATCGAAGGTCCGTGCAACGACCCTCGGTTGAGTGCAGAGGTTTGGCGCGAGGACCGCATGCTGATCGTCTGCGCCCCGCAACATCGGTTGGCTGCGCGCGGCTACCTGAGCGACAAGGACCTTGCCGGCGAAGCCTGGATCCTGCGTGAACCGGGCTCAGGCTCGCGGGCGGTATTCGAGGCGGCTGCGCGCATGCGTACGCCACGGTTGCGGGTACGCATGGCGTTGAACCAGCATGAGGCGATCAAGCAGGCGGTGCGTGCGGGGCTCGGCCTGGGCTGCCTGTCGCAACTGTGCGTTGCCGAAGAGATCGCGCGCGGCGAACTGGTGGCATTGGCCAGCGACCTGCCGCTGAGTCGCAGCTTCTCGCTGGTCTGGCATCCGCAGCGCTACCGCAGCCCGCTGTGGCAGGCCTTCAAGGTATTTCTCGGCGAAGCCTGAGCGGACAAAAAGAAACCCCTCGCGGCGGCGCCGGGAGGGGTTTGCTGTTGCGGCCGGGCGGCTCACTCCACGGCCTTGACCATATCCTCGACGACCTTCTTGGCGTCGCCGAAGACCATCATGGTCTTGTCCATGTAGAACAGTTCGTTGTCCAGGCCCGCATAGCCGCTGGCCATGGAGCGCTTGTTGACGATGACTGTCTTGGCCTTGTACGCCTCGAGGATCGGCATGCCGGCGATCGCCGACTTCGGATCGGTCTTCGCCGCCGGGTTGACCACGTCGTTGGCGCCGAGCACCAGCACCACGTCGGCCTGGCCGAACTCGGAGTTGATGTCGTCCATCTCGAACACCTGCTCGTAAGGCACCTCGGCCTCCGCCAGCAGCACGTTCATATGGCCCGGCATGCGCCCGGCGACCGGGTGGATCGCGTACTTCACGGTCACGCCCATGTGCGTCAGCTTCTCGGCCAGTTCCATCAGCGCGTGCTGCGCGCGGGCCACCGCCAGGCCGTAGCCGGGAACGATGATCACGGTGTCGGCGTTGGTCAGCAGGAACGCGGCGTCGTCGGCCGAACCGGACTTCACGTTGCGCTCAAGCTGCGCGCCCGCCGGGCCGCCGGCATCCGCGTCGGCGCCAAAGCCGCCGAGGATCACATTGAAAAACGAGCGGTTCATCGCCTTGCACATGATGTACGAGAGGATCGCGCCGCTCGAGCCTACCAGCGAGCCGGCGATGATCAGCATCGAGTTGTTCAGCGAGAAGCCGATACCGGCGGCCGCCCAGCCCGAATACGAGTTGAGCATCGACACCACCACCGGCATGTCCGCACCGCCGATGGGGATGATGATCAGCACGCCGATGACGAAGGCCAGCGCCACCAGGATGGCGAAGGCGCCGAGGTTGCCGGTGAAGGTGTAGACCAGGCCCAGGCCGACGATCGCCAGGCCCACGGCCAGGTTGACCATGTGCTGGCCCTTGAACACCACCGGAGCGCCCTGGAACAGGCGGAACTTGTACTTGCCGGACAGCTTGCCGAAGGCGATCACCGAACCGGAGAAGGTGATGGCGCCGATGGCCGCACCGAGGAACAGCTCCAGGCGGTTGCCCACTGGAATGGCGTAGCCCATGTGCTCGACGATGCCCAGCGACTGCGGCTCGACCACCGCGGCAATCGCGATGAATACCGCGGCCAGGCCGATCATGCTGTGCATGAAGGCGACCAGTTCGGGCATCTTGGTCATCTCGACGCGCTTGGCCATGACGGTGCCGACGCTGCCGCCGATCAGCAGACCGACGATCACGTAGCCGATGCCGGCGGTGGCCAGCTCGCTGCCGAGCTTGAAGATCAGGCCCACGGTGGTGAGCACCGCGATGCCCATGCCGATCATGCCGAACAGGTTGCCGCGGCGTGAGGTGGTGGGGTGGGAGAGGCCCTTCAGCGCCTGGATGAAGCACACCGAGGCGACCAGATAGAGCAGGGTGATCAGGTTCATGCTCATGGCTTACTTGCCCTCCGCCTTGGCCGCGCTGCGGTCCTTCTTCTTGAACATTTCCAGCATGCGACGGGTGACCAGAAAGCCCCCGAACACGTTGACCGCGGCCAGCGCCACGGCGAGCGTGCCCATGGCCTTGCCCAGCGGGGTAACGGTGAGCGCGGCGGCCAGCATGGCGCCGACGATGACGATTGCCGAGATCGCGTTGGTGACCGCCATCAGCGGCGTGTGCAGGGCCGGGGTGACGTTCCAGACCACGTGGTAGCCGACGTAGATCGCCAGCACGAAGATGATCAGGTTGTAGATGCCGTCCGAAATCAGATCCATGTTCGCGTCTCCCTTAACCGTTGGTCCGCACGACCTGGCCGTCGCGGCACATCAGGCACGCGGCGACGATGTCGTCTTCGAGGTTGAGCTGGAACTGGCCGTCCTTGTCGATGACCAGCTTGAGGAAATCCAGCAGGTTGCGGGCGTACAGCGCCGAGGCGTCGGCCGGCACCAGCGTCGCCAGGTTGGCGTGGCCGACGATGGTCACGCCGTGGCGCACCACCACCTGGTCGATCTCGGTCAGCGGGCAGTTGCCGCCGTGCCCGGCCGCCAGGTCGACGATCACCGAGCCGGGCTTCATCTGCTCGACGGTGGCTTCCTGCAGCAGTGTCGGCGCCTTGCGGCCCGGGATCAGCGCGGTGGTGATGACGATGTCCGACTGCAGCGCGCGCTCGTGCACCGCCTGCGCCTGGCGCGCCATCCACGAGGCCGGCATCGGCCGCGCATAGCCACCGACGCCTTCGGCGCATTCGCGCTCTTCGTCGGTCTCCAGCGGCACGTCGACGAACTTGGCGCCGAGCGATTCGATCTGCTCCTTCACCGCCGGGCGCACATCCGAAGCCTCGACCACCGCACCCAGGCGCTTGGCCGTGGCGATGGCCTGCAGCCCGGCGACGCCGGCGCCGAGGATCAGCACGCGCGCAGCCTTCACCGTACCGGCGGCGGTCATCAGCATTGGCATGAAGCGCGGGTAGTGATGGGCACCGACCAGCACCGCCTTGTAGCCGGCGATGTTGGCCTGTGACGAGAGCACGTCCAGGCTCTGTGCACGGGACGTACGCGGCGCGGCTTCCAGGGCGAAGGCGGTGATACCGCGGGCAGCCATGCGCGCGATGCAGTCATTGTCGAACGGGTTGAGCATGCCCAGCAGCACGCTGCCGGACTGCATCTGCGCCAGTTCGGCCTCGTCCGGCGCATTGACCTTCAGCACCAGCTCGGCGGCAAAGGCCGCGGCCGCATCGCCGATGGTTGCGCCGACCGCTTCATAGGCGCTGTCCGGCACGCTGGAAAGCAACCCGGCGCCGCTTTGCAGCGTCACCCGGTGCCCTTGGCCGATCAGTTTCTTGACGGTTTCCGGGGTCGCGGCGACGCGCGTCTCCCCGGAGTGGGTTTCGAGAGGAACACCGATGTGCATTGTTGTTGTTCTCCTGCGTGATCATGACCGGTGCTGCGGCGGACCGCGCACCGACGTGCTTTTCACCCGCCCGCTGCTCTGGCGGACGGGGTTGGAACGGATGGAGCAGGCCGGACGGCCCGAAAACGAACTGCCCGGCGCGGCATTCTGCAAGCCCTGAAAAAATCAAACAACTGTTTCAATCAAACGATTGTATTTGACGCATCGGTCGCAGGATGACTGCCTGTTTTCCGCGCTTCGCTGCAGATTGCGTCCTGTTTGGCTCTGCGCAGCCTAGGCCAGCCTCTGTCAGGCAGACGAAGCGGCCGCATCATGAATGACGCGCCATTGACGTGGTATTCGTCAGCGGTGCCAAGCGTCTCCGACCTTGGTGTCGGGTTAAGTCGATATCAGGAAAAACGCACGCACGTTGAAATGTCATCCAATCCTTGTAGTCCAACTAGGCTGGTTGGACCCGATTGGAGTGTTTCGAGCGCGGCGACGTCGGGTCGTTGCGTATCGCCGGTGGAGCTGCACGATGCCCGAACTCGATGTAAACGACGTGACCACGCTGCTCGAGCAGCCCGCGCAACGCCGCCTGCCGTTCGCCTTTGCCCGCCGCCACGGCGTGATCCTGCTGGAGCGCGGCGGCGAGCTGCGTCTGGGCCTGCGTGAAGGTGCCGCGCTGACCGCGGTACAGGAGGCGCAGCGGGTGGTCGGTATGCGCTTGCCGATGCAATGGCTGGCCCAGGCGGATTTCGATCAGGCGCTCGGCGCGGCCTACCAGCACGATTCATCGGCGGCGATGCTGATGGTCGAGGGGCTGGGCAACGACCTCGACCTGGCCAGCCTGGCCGATCAGATCCAGGAAACCGAGGACCTGCTGGAGCAGGAGGACGACGCGCCGATCATCCGCCTGATCAACGCGATCCTCGGCGAGGCGATTGCCGAGAACGCCTCGGATATCCACATCGAAACCTTCGAGAAGCGCTTGGTGATCCGCTTCCGCGTCGACGGCATCCTCCGCGAAGTGGTGCAGCCCAAGCGCGAGCTGGCGGCGCTGCTGGTCTCGCGGATCAAGGTCATGGCCAAGCTGGACATCGCCGAGAAGCGCATCCCGCAGGACGGGCGTATCTCGCTGCGGGTCGGCGGTCGCGAGGTGGACATACGCGTTTCCACGCTGCCCTCGGCCAACGGCGAGCGGGTGGTGCTGCGCCTGCTGGACAAGCAGGCCGGACGTCTGACCCTGCGCCACCTGGGGATGAACGAGCAGGACCGCCGCCAGCTGGAGCAAGCGGTGAAGAAGCCCCACGGCATCATCCTGGTCACCGGCCCCACCGGTTCGGGCAAGACCACCACGCTCTATGCCGCGCTGACGACCCTCAACGACCGTACGCGCAACATCCTCACCGTCGAAGACCCCATCGAATACCACCTCGAAGGCATCGGCCAGACCCAGGTCAACACCAAGGTCGACATGACCTTCGCCCGCGGTCTGCGCGCCATCCTGCGTCAGGACCCGGACGTGGTGATGGTCGGCGAGATCCGCGACCAGGAAACCGCCGACATGGCCGTGCAGGCCTCGCTCACCGGTCACCTGGTGCTCTCCACGCTGCACACCAACAGCGCCATTGGCGCCGTCACGCGCCTGGTGGACATGGGCGTCGAGCCGTTTCTGATCTCCTCGTCGCTGCTCGGCGTGCTGGCCCAGCGCCTCGTGCGGGTGCTGTGTAATGACTGCAAACGCGCCTACAACGCCGATGCCGCCGAGTGCGAGCTGCTCGGCGTCAGTCCGGCCGAGGCGCCGACGCTGTACCACGCCGAAGGCTGCGAGCAATGCCGTGGCCTCGGCTACCGCGGGCGTACCGGCATCTATGAGCTGGTGCTGTTCGACGACACCCTGCGCACCATGGTGCACACCCGCGCCAGCGAGCAGGACATGCTGCGCCATGCCCGTGAGCTGGGCCCGAGCATCCGCGAGGACGGGCTGCGCAAGGTGCGCGAGGGGGTGACCACCATCGAGGAAGTGCTGAGGGTGACGCGTGAGGAGTGAGGGGATGAGGTTGATTCCGACGCGCCTGCAGAGGCATCCGCAGCCTGACCGACGTCGCATGGTGGCGCCATTCGCGGCCGCTCCCTCGGCTGTGCGGTATCTGTGTAGAGGCGCTCTCGACCGCGGATCGCCGCTGTTGGAGACCGCCTGATGGCTGCCTTCGAATACCTCGCCCTCGACCCCCGTGGCCGTGAGCAGAAGGGCCTGATCGAGGCCGACAGCCCGCGTCAGGCGCGGCAGTTGCTGCGCGAGAAGCAGTGGGCGCCGCTGGAGGTGAAGCAGGCCAAGTCCAAGGAAGACGTCAGCCGTGGCGGCTTCAGTTTCGGCCGCGGCCTGTCGGCGCGTGATCTGGCATTGGTCACCCGGCAGCTGGCGACGCTGGTGCAGGCCGCGCTGCCCATCGAGGAAGCCCTGCGCGCGGCGGCCGCGCAGTCCACCTCGGCGAAGATCAAGTCGATGCTGCTGGCGGTGCGCGCGCGGGTGATGGAAGGCCACAGCCTGGCCGCGGCACTGCGCGAATATCCGTCGGCCTTTCCCGAGCTTTACCGCGCCACCGTGGCGGCCGGGGAGCACGCCGGCCATCTCGGGCTGGTGCTCGACCAGCTGGCCGACTACACCGACCAGCGTCAGCAATCGCGGCAGAAGATCCAGCTGGCGCTGCTTTATCCGGTGATCCTGATGGTCGCCTCGCTGGCCATCGTCGTGCTGCTGCTCGGCTACGTGGTGCCGGACGTGGTCAAGGTATTCGTCAACACGGGGCAGGAACTGCCGGCGCTGACCCGCGGGCTGATCGCCACCAGCGACGTGGTGAAGAACTGGGGCTGGCTGATCGTGCTCGGCCTTGTCGGCGCGTTCCTGGCCATGCGTGCGGCCCTGCGCGACCCGGCGCTGCGCCTGCGCTGGCATGCGTTCATCCTGCGGATACCGCTGATCGGTCGGCTGAGCCGGGCGACCAATACCGCGCGCTTCGCCTCCACCCTGGCGATCCTGACGCGCAGCGGCGTGCCGCTGGTGGAAGCGCTGTCCATCGCCGCTGCGGTGATCGCCAACCTGCGCATCCGCGAGCGGGTGGTGGAGGCGGCGCAGAAGGTGCGCGAGGGCAGCAGCCTGACCCGTGCGCTGGATGCCACCGGGGAATTCCCGCCGATGATGCTGCACATGATCGCCAGCGGGGAGAAATCCGGTGAACTGGATCAGATGCTGGCGCGAACCGCGCGCAATCAGGAGAACGACCTGGCCGCCCAGGTGTCTCTGCTGGTCGGCCTGTTCGAGCCGTTCATGCTGGTGTTCATGGGGGCGGTGGTGCTGGTCATCGTGCTGGCCATCCTGATGCCGATCCTCTCTCTCAACCAACTGGTGGGTTAACGACCATGACAACAAGACTGCAGCGCCGCACCCAGGGCGGTTTCACCCTTATCGAGATCATGGTGGTGGTGGTCATCCTCGGCATCCTCGCCGCGCTGGTGGTGCCGCAGGTGATGAGCCGGCCGGACCAGGCCAAGGTCACCGTGGCCAAGGGTGACATCAAGGCCATCGCCGCCGCGCTGGACATGTACAAGCTGGACAATTTCGCCTACCCGAGCACCCAGCAGGGGCTGGATGCATTGGTGAAGAAGCCTTCCGGCAACCCGCAGCCGAAGAACTGGAACCGCGACGGTTACCTCAAGCGTCTGCCGAAGGACCCATGGGGCAACGACTACCAGTACCTGTCGCCGGGCACCCAGGGTCAGTTCGACCTGTATTCCTTCGGTGCCGACGGCAAGCCCGGCGGCAGCGATCTCAACGCCGATATCGGGAACTGGGACCTGTAACCGATGCGGCAGCGCGCCCGCGCCTTCACGCTGATCGAGCTGCTGGTGGTGATCGTCCTGCTGGGCATTCTGGTCAGCGTGGCGGTGCTCAGCGTCGGTGGCTCCAGTACCTCGCGCGAACTGCGTGACGAGGCGCGGCGGCTGGCGGCGCTGATCGGCGTGATGAGCGACGAGGCGGTGCTCGACAGCCGCGAGTACGGTCTGCTGATCAACAGCGAGGGGTATCGCGTGCTGCGCTATGACGAGACGGCCATGCGCTGGTTGGAGGTCGAGCGGCGCAAGACGCACAAGGTGCCGGCGTGGATGCGTCTGGATCTGGAACTGGACGGCACGCCGCTTGAACTGGTGGCGCCGACCCGGCGTGAGGACGACCGTGCAGGGCTGTCGCGCGAGGGCGAGCGGACTGAACGGCGCGCACCGCAACTGGAGCCTCAGTTGCTGATACTGTCCAGCGGCGAGCTGTCGCCGTTCAGTCTGCGCCTGTCCGAGCGCAAGCCGGGCGGTGGCACCTGGCTGATCGCCAGCGACGGCTTCCGCCTGCCCGAGGCCGAGCCGCTCGGAGAGCGGCGATGAGAGTATCTCTGGCCAGGGCCGGCCGCGGTTTTACCTTGCTCGAAGTGCTGGTGGCGCTGGCAATCTTCGCCAGCGTATCGGCCGTGGTGCTCACCGCCGCCGGGCGCAGCCTGAGCAATGCCGGGCGGCTGGAAGAACTGACCCTGGCCGGCTGGATCGCCGACAACCGCATCAGCGAGCTGCAGTTGCAACAGGTTCCGCCTGCCATCGGCCGCGAGACGCGGGAACTGGAGTTCGGCGGCCGCCAGTGGCAGACCCTCAGCGAGGTCGAGGCCAGCGCCGACCCGGGCCTGCTGCGCGTCACCGTCTGGGTCGCGCTGCAGACACCACGCGCTCGCAGCGGCTCGCTGGCCGAGCGCGCGGTCACCAGCCTGACCGGCTTCATCGGCGTCGAGCCGGGAGCCGCGCCCTGATGATTGATCGCATGCGCGCCGACGCCGGCTTCACCCTGCTGGAACTGCTGATCGCCATCGCCCTGTTCGCGCTGCTGGGGCTGGGCACCTATCGCATGCTCGAAGCGGTGTTGCAGAGCGACGAGGCGGTGCGTGCCCAGGAACTGCAGCTGCGTGAGCTGAGCCGGGCGGTGTGGGCGTTCGAACGTGACCTGCAGCAGGTGGTCGGGCGGCCGATCCGCGACGGTTTCGGCGACGAGCGCAGTGCCTTGATCGGCCAGCTGGGTGGTGAGGATGGCGCGCCGGTACTGGAGTTGACCCGCGCCGGCTGGCGCAACCCCACCGGCCTGCGCCGTGCCAACCTGCAGCGGGTGCGCTGGCGACTGGCCGGCGGCGACCTCGAACGCGTCTACTGGGTGGTGCTGGACCGCGACATCGACAGCGAACCGCGCGTGCAGCGCGTGCTGGACAACGTCCAGGGCCTGCAGCTGCGCTACCTCGACGAGGAGGCCGTGTGGCACGAGGAATGGCCGCCGTTCGATTTCGGCCGCGGCAGCCCGGAGAACGCCGCCGAACGCCTGCCGGTCGCCCTGGAGCTGAGTGTCGATCACGCCCGCTACGGCCGCATCAGCCGTCTGCTGCGCCTGCCCGATGCCGCCGAGCAGACGATGCAGCAGGCATTGCCCGGCGCCGAGGGTGTGCCCGAGCCGTTCGAAGGGGAGCTGCCGCAATGAGTCGTCAGCGCGGCGTGGCGCTGATCACCGTGCTGCTGGTGGTGGCCATCGTCACTGTGGTCAGCGCGGCAATGGTGGCGCGCCAGCAGTTGAGCATCCGCGCCACCAGCAATCAGTTGCAGGCGCGTCAGGCCTGGCATTACGCGCTGGGCGGCGAGGCGCTGGCGCAGGCTATCCTGGCCCGTGACCTGCGGTCCGCCGCCGGTGCTGACCCGGGCGCCAGTGGCGAGGCCGCGGCGGTCGATCATCTGCTCGAACCCTGGGCCCAGCCGCTGCCGGCGTTCGAGATCGACCAGGGCGAGATCCTCGTGCGCATCGAGGATATGGCCGGACGCTTCAACCTCAACGACCTGCTGCGCGATCAGCAGCCCAATCCCGCCGCCGTCGAGCAGTTCCGCCGGCTGCTGCTGCGCCTGCAGATCAGCGCGCCCTATCCGGAGCGCCTGCTCGACTGGCTCGACCCCGACCAGCAGCCCAGTGGCGAGCTGGGCGCCGAAGACAACGCCTACCTCAGCCTCGACCCGCCGTATCGCAGCGCCGGACGCCGGCTCCACGACCTCTCCGAGCTGCGCCTGCTGCTGGACATGCGCGAGGAGGATTTCCAGCGTCTGGCGCCCTACGTGGCCGCGCTGCCGAGTGGCGTGCCACTGAACGTCAACACCGCCAGCGCGATGGTGCTCTCCAGCCTCAGCGACAACCTCAGCCTGGGTGCCGCCGAGTCGCTGGTCGAGCTGCGGCGCAGCGCGCCGTTTCGCAACAGCGCCGCCTTCCTCGCGCAGCCGGCCATGGCCGGAACCACGCTGCAGGGCACTGCGCTGGCGGTTGGCAGTCAATTCTTCCAGGCCACCAGCGAAGTGCGCCTGGGCGACCGCCGGCTGGCGCTGGTCAGCCTGCTGCAACGCGAGCAGGACGGCAGCGTCCGCGTGCTCGCGCGAAACCTCGGTCAGCCCGCCCGGCTGGCCTCACCGAACCGGAGCAGACCCTAACCATGGATTGCCTTTTCCTGCCCGCCGATTGCCCGGCCCGGCTCGACGCCGAGACCCGCGTGTACTGGCTGCCCAAGGACGAGCCCGGGCGCTGGCAAGCGCTGGGCGACTGCAGCGCGGCCGGCGCCATCAGCCTGATCCTGCCGACGGAGGTCTGCAGCTTCTTCGCCATCAGCCTGCCGACCCGCAAGGCGCGCTGGATGCAGCAGGCGCTGGCCTATGCCGCCGAGGAACTGCTGGCCGAGAACGTCGACGAGCTGCATCTGGCCGTGGGCGAGACGCTGCCGGATGGCCGCCAGCGCGTCGTGGCGATCCGCCGCCAGCTGCTGGCCGGCTGGCTGGAGCAGTTGCGCGAACTGGGGCTGCTGATCGTGGCAATCCATGTCGACGCCGACCTGTTGCCGCGCGAGGCGGCACAGCTGATATTCATCGGCGAGCGCGGCCTGCTCGGTGGCGAAGGCGAGACCCGGCTGGCCTTCGCCGCCGCGGACTGGCCGCAGCTCGCCACGCTCTGCCCGGCACCCTGGCACGCCCAGGGCAACGTGGCCGAGCCGCCGCTGGCACTGGACGACTATCGCCAGCTGGACGACCCCTATGCCTTTCTCGCCGCGCAGCGTGCGGCGGCACTCAACCTCGCCCAGGGCGATTTCGCGGTGGAGGTCGGCAATACCGGCCTCGGTTACTGGAAACCGCTGTTCGCCGTCGCCGGGCTGATCCTGCTGGTGCAGCTGGGCTTCAACCTGGGCCAGGCCTGGTACTTCCAGCGCCAGGGCGACGCGTACGCCGAGGCCAGCCTGGCGCTGTATCGCGAGCTGTTCCCGGAGGACATCCGCATCGTCAACATGCGCGCCCAGTTCGATGATCATCTGGCTCGCGGCAGCGGTGGGCAGGCGGGCTTTCTGCGCCTGCTCGATCACGCCGCCGCGGCACTGGAAGACGGCATTCCGGTGACCATCGGCCAGCTCGACTACAACCAGGACCGCGGTGATCTGGCGCTGCAGGTGCAGGCGATGGACTTCGCCACCCTGGAAACCCTGCGCCGGCGCCTGGGCGATGCGGGGCAGAGTGTGCAGCTGGGCTCGGCCAGCCGCGAAGGTGATGGCGTCAGTGCGCGCGTGGTGATCGGAGGCTGATGATGAATCTCAAGCAGCAACTGGCCGTACGTCTTGCCGACTCGCCGCTGTGGCAGCGCTGGCAACGTCTGGCGCCGCGCGAGCGCACCTCGCTGAGCCTGCTCGGCGCCTTTCTGCTCGCCGTGCTGTTCTACCTCTGGCTGTGGCTGCCGGCGCAGCGCCAGGCGGCCGAGGCGCGCGACTACTATCAGGCGCAGCGCGAGCTGCACGCCTACATGGAGCAGAACACCGAACTGGCGCGGCAGATGGAGCGCAGCAATCAGGTCGAACTGGCGCCCGAGCAGCTGCAGGGCGTGATCACCGAAAGCGCGCAGCAGGGCAACCTGTCCATCGAAAGCTTCGACAACGGCAGCGACGGCAGCCTGCAGGTGAGCCTGCCCGGGGCCTCCTATGCCCTGCTGCTGCGCTGGTTCGACACCCTGCAGGGGCAGGGGGTGAGCGTCACCGAGGTCAGCCTGGAGCGCGCCGGCGAGGGGCTGGTCAACGCGCGGGTGAGCTTTCGTGCCGGCAACGGCTGAGGCCGCGGGGCAGCGGCGCCTGCGCGCCGGTAGCCGGTCAGTGCGAGGGGTTGAACTGCATGGCCAGCGCGCGTAGTGCGGCTTCGGCGGCGAGCACCTTGGCGATGGCGTCGTTGGCCTTCTCGCGGGTGATACCCAGGCGATCGAACAGCTGCTGCGGCACCTCGGCGTCCGGCCCGCTGCCGATACCGCGGTTGCGCAGCATGCGCACCGCCAGGCAGACCAGGTTCGGATAGGCCGCATCCTCGCCGTCATAGCCCGGGTCGTTCTGGAAGCGCAGGGCGGCCGCCAGTTCTTCGGGCATGCCCCACAGGCGCATCAGCCAGGCGCCGATCTGTTCGCGGGTGATGCCCAGCAGATGCTGCTCGACATGGCCGTGCGAAAGGTGCGGATTGGCCTCCAGGTGGCGGCAGATCAGCGAGAAATGCGGCGGGAAGACGTGCGCCAGCACCAGATAGCCGAAGTTGTGCAGCAGCCCGGCGAGGTAGCTCAGGCCCGGCTCTGGACGCTGCTCGCGGGGGATGGCGCGGGTCAGCCCTTCGATCACCGCGGCGGTGTAGATCGCCTGTTGCCAGTAGGGCGTGGCGTCCTGCGGCTTGTCGTTCGGGAGGCTGATGGTCTTGCCCAGCGCCAGGCCGAGGGCGAGGTTGATCACCAGGTCGAAGCCGAGCACGCGGACAATGGCGTCTTCCACCGAGCGGATGCGCCCGGGCGCGGCGTAGTAGGGCGAGGCGGCCCAGCTGATCACCTGCGCCGCCAGTGCCGGGTCGGTTTCCACCACGCCGGTGATGTCGTCGACCGTGGCTTCCGGGTTGACTCGCAGCTTGATGATCTTTTGCGCCGTATGCGGCAGCGGCGGAATCTCGATGGTTTCTTCCAGACGCTTCTGGATGCGCCGCGCAGTGAAGCTCTGCACGGCCTGGGTGATTTCCGCACGGTCGTCGTGCGGGCGGTCCAGGTTCGGCCGGATGTCGCTCAGCGGCACGGCGAAGTTGCCGGCGCTGGCCTTGCTCAGCAGGCGCTTGAAGTCGGCGCCGGCGACCTCCACCAGCAGGCCGGGCTGACCGGACTCGACCAGCAGCCGCGGCTGCTGCAGCAGGCGTTCTTCGTACAGGCAGGGCGAGCTGGTCAGCGGCGGCAGGCCGGGCAGGCGGCTCAGCTCGTGCTTGGCGAGCATGCGCGCCAGTCGCTCCGGCTTGACCGCCGCCAGCTCGCGGCCGGTGAGCTCGGTCAGGCGGGTGAGATCGAGCAGATGGTCCTGGGGGAACAGCACCAGCATGGCGCCGATGCTGTCATCCAGCAGCACTGCCTGGACCCGCTGGGCCGCCGGAATATTGGGGCGGTCGCGCTGGATCTGGTAGTCCACACCGAGGTCTTTCAACAGCTTGGTGATCAGCAGGGGCAGTTCGGAGCAGCTTTCGGTGTCGACAGCAGTATTCATAAGCGGACCTGTTGTAGTGACCTGCCGGAGTATAGCGAAGCCGTCACGCGTGGACGCTGCGGCGACGGATGGTTGTCATACCTGGCCGTATTCCTGGCCATGACGCAGCCAACGCTCGAGCAGCGGGCTGACGTGCTGCGGCCAGCGCGTCAGCAGCTCCTGCGCGGCATCACGCACCGCTGGCAACAGCTCGGCGTCGCGCATCAAATCGGCGACCTTGAACTGCAGGAGGCCGGTCTGGCGCGTGCCCAGCATCTCGCCGGGACCGCGCAGCTCCAGGTCCTTTTCGGCAATCAGGAAGCCGTCGCAGGTTTCGCGCATGATCGCCAGGCGTTCGCGGCCCAGCTGCGACAGCGGCGGGTGGTAGAGCAGTACGCAGTGACTTGCTGCACTGCCGCGGCCGACCCGCCCGCGCAGCTGATGCAACTGGGCCAGGCCCAGGCGCTCCGGGTTCTCGATGATCATCAGGCTGGCGTTGGGCACGTCGACCCCGACCTCGATCACCGTGGTCGCGACCAGCAGTTGTAGCTCGCCACGCTTGAACTGCTCCATCACCGCGGCCTTCTCGGCCGGCTTCATGCGGCCGTGAATCAGCCCGACGCGCAGGCCCACGAGGGCAGCGGATAGATCCTCGAAGGTGGTTTCCGCGGCCTGGCAGGTGAGCTCCTCGGATTCCTCGATCAGGGTGCACACCCAGTACGCCTGGCGGCCCTCGTTGCAGGCGATGCGCACCCGCTCGATGACTTCCAGGCGCCGGCTGTCGGCGATCACCAGGGTATTCACCGGCGTACGTCCCGGCGGCAGCTCGTCGAGGATCGAGGTATCGAGGTCGGCATAGGCGCTCATCGCCAGGGTCCGAGGAATAGGCGTGGCGGTCATGATCAGCTGATGCGGGCAGAGCCGGCCGTCGATGCCCTTCTGGCGCAGGGCCAGGCGCTGCTGCACGCCGAAGCGGTGCTGCTCGTCGATGATCACCAGGGCCAGGCGCTTGAAGACCACCTCGTCCTGGAACAGCGCATGGGTGCCGACCACCATCGGGCAGCCGCCGGCGATCTGCTCCAGCGCCGCGGCGCGGGCCTTGCCCTTGAGCTTGCCGGCCAGCCAGGCGACCTCGATGCCAAGCGGTTCCAGCCACTTGCTGAAGTTGAGAAAGTGCTGCTCGGCGAGGATTTCCGTCGGCGCCATCAGCGCCACCTGATAGCCGGCTTCCAGTGCCTGCAGCGCAGCAAGGGCGGCGACCACGGTCTTGCCGGCACCGACGTCGCCCTGCACCAGGCGCAGCATGGGTTCGTCCTGGGCCAGGTCATAGGCGATCTCGGCGCCGACGCGCTGCTGCGCGCCAGTGGGGCTGAAGCCGAGGTTGGCGAGAAAGCGCTGCGGCAGCCTTTTCGCCGGCGGCAGTTGTGGTGCCTGCTGGGCGCGTACCCGCTCGCGCAGGCGCTGCAGCGACAGCTGATGGGTCAGCAGCTCTTCGAAGGCCAGGCGATGCTGGGCCCAGTGGCGGCCCTCGGCGAGCTCCTCCAGATCGGCGTCCGGTGGCGGCCGGTGCAGGTAGCGCAGGGCCTGATCCAGCGGGCCGAGCCGGTACTCGCGGGCCAGCTCCGCCGGCAGCCAGTCCGGCAAACTGTGCGGGCCGAGTCGGCTCAGCGCCTGCTCGCTGAGGTTGCGCAGGCGCTGTTGGGTCAGGCCCTCGGTGGTCGGGTAGATCGGCGTCAGGGTCTGTTCCACCGGCGCCGGCTCGCCGGTCAGCGCGCGGTACTCGGGATGGTAGATCTCCAGTCCCGAGGCCCCGGGACGGGCTTCGCCGTAGCAGCGCAGCTGGGTGCCGCGCTTCATCGCTTCTTTTTGCGCCTGACTGAAGTGATAGAAGCGCAGGCTCAGCGTGCCGCTGCCGTCCTGCAGGCGCACCAGCAGGCTGCGCCGACGGCCCATGACGATATCCGCGCCGGCGACGATGCCTTCGATCACCGCGTCCTGCCCCGGTCTCAGCGAGCCGATGGGCACCACGCGGGTGCGGTCCTGGTAGCGCAGCGGCAGGTGGAAAAGCACGTCCTGCAGGGTTTCCAGGCCGACCCTGGCCAGCTTTTCTGCCAGCGCGGCGCCGACGCCCTTGAGTGCGGTGACCGGAATGGTCGCCAGTTCGCTCATGGCCTCAGGCTTTCGCCGACGGCGGCTTGCCTACCGAACACAGGCGGATCGAGTCGGCGAGGATCTCGATGGCCTTGGGCCGCGGGAAGCTGGCACGCCAGGCGATCGCCACGGTGCGGAACGGCACCGGCGGCGTCAGCGGGCGGATCTCCAGCACGCCGGGGGAGTAGTGATGGCTCTCTACCGCCGACAACGGCAGGATCGACACACCCAGGCCCGAGGCGACCATGTGGCGGATGGTTTCCAGCGAGCTGGATTCCACCGTGGTATGGCTGGCCGCTTCGCCCTTGCGCACGGTCGGGCAGGCCTCGAGCACCTGGTCGCGGAAGCAGTGCCCCTCGCCGAGCAGCAGCAGGCTCTTGTCGTTGAGCATCTCGGCGTCGATGGTTTCCTTGGCGGTCCAGGGATGGTCGGCGGGCATCAGCACGTAGAACGGTTCGTCATACAGCGGCTTGGTCAGCACATCGGCTTCCTGGAACGGCAGCGCGATGATGATCGCGTCCAGCTCGCCGGTGCGCAGCTTGTCGCGCAGGACGTGGGTGAAGTTCTCTTCGATGTACAGCGGCATGTCCGGCGCCACGCGGTGCAGCTGCGGGATCAGGTGCGGGAACATGTAGGGGCCGACGGTGTAGATGGCACCGACCTTGAGCGGTGCGGCCAGCTGGTTCTTGCCGACCTGGGCCAGCTCGCGAATGCTCTGCGCCTGCTCCAGCACCTTCTGCGCCTGGGTGACGATGCCTTCGCCCACGGGGGTCAGGCGCACGGCGCTCTTGGTGCGTTCGAAGATCAGTACACCCAGCTCGTCCTCGAGCTTCTTCACGCCAACCGAAAGGGTCGGCTGACTGACGTGGCAGCGCTCGGCGGCACGGCCGAAGTGCTGTTCCTGGGCGAGGGTGACGATGTAGCGCAGTTCGGTCAGAGTCATAGTCAGCATCCATCAGATTGCCGGCAAGCATAGCCTTTTGCGTAGCCCTTAACCAACCAGTGGCATGCGTGGAAAGCCGGTACACTCCAATGCATACGGCCCGCGTTCGGGTACCACTGAGGGAGCAGAAGATGGGCAAGCGCCTTAGCGTATTGATCGCCGGTTGCGGCGACGTGGGCAGTCGTCTGGGCCTGCAGCTCGGCCGTGACGGCTGGCGGGTGTACGGTCTGCGGCGCAACGCCGCCGAGCTGCCGGTGCCGATCCTGCCGGTCAAGGGCGACCTGACCGATCCCACCTGTCCGCGCTGCTGGCCCAACGGCGGGCTGGATTATCTGGTCTATGCCGCGTCCGCCACCGAGCATGATGAGGCCGGCTATCGCCAGGCCTATGTCGAGGGGCTGCGCAACGTGCTTCGCTGGCTGCGACAGCATGAACAGCAGCCGCGCCGTCTGCTGTTCGTTTCCAGCACCGGCGTCTATGCCCAGCGCGACGGCGAATGGATCGACGAGGATTCGCCCACCGAGCCGACCGGCTTCACCGGGCAGGTCATGCTCGAGGCCGAGCAACTGGCCCTCGGCTGCGGCCTGCCGGCCACCTGCGTGCGCATGGGCGGGCTGTACGACCCGAGTCGCCCCTGGCTGCAGAACCAGGTGCGTGCCGGCCTGCGGGTCGAGCGCGATCCGCCGCAGTACAGCAACCGCATTCACCGCGACGATGCCGCCGCGCTGCTGGCCTTCCTGCTGCAGGCGGACGCCAGCGGCACCGCGTTGCAGCCCTGCTACCTGGGGGTCGACGACGAGCCGGCGCCGCTGCACGAGGTGGTCGACTGGCTGCGCGAGCGGCTGGGTGTCACCCACTGGGCCGAGCAGAGTATGACCCGACGCGCCGGCAGCAAGCGCTGCAGCAACGCCCGCGCCCGCGCGCTGGGCTGGAAGCCGAGGTTCGCCAGTTACCGCGACGGCTATGCCTCGCTCGGGCGCAATCGGCACTAGTCAGCCGCCGTTGCGCTCGTGTTCTGGCGGTGCGGCGGGCATGCATCCCGTCGGTAACCGGGCACTCTCGTGCGGCGCTGCTTACTAAAACCTTGACAGCACGCCGCACCGACAGAGGAGCAACAGCGAGGCAGAAGGAGAATCACCGAGACGGCGTTTCCGAAACCCGACAGGAGATTGTCCATGAGAGCCCTTCGCTGGCACGGCAAGCACGACATCCGCTGCGACAACCACGTCCCCGATCCCTCCATCGAGGACCCGCGCGACGCCATCATCAAGGTCAGTTCCTGCGCCATCTGCGGCTCCGACCTGCACCTGTACGACGGCTTCATGCCCGGCATGCAGCACGGCGACATCATGGGCCACGAGTTCATGGGCGAAGTGATGGAGGTCGGCTCGGCGAACAAGAAGCTGAAGGTCGGCGACCGCGTGGTGGTGCCCTTCACCATCGTCTGCGGCGAATGCGACCAGTGTCGGCGCGGCAATTTCTCGGTCTGCGAGCGTACCAACCGCAACAAGGACATCGCCGACAAGGTGTTCGGCCATACCACCGCCGGGCTCTATGGCTATACCCATCTCACCGGCGGCTATGCCGGCGGTCAGGCCGAGTATGTGCGCGTGCCCTACGCCGATGTCGGCCCGGTGGTGATCCCCAATGGCCTGACCGACGAGCAGGTGCTGTTTCTCGGCGACATCCTTCCCACCGGCTGGCAGGCCGCGGCGCAGTGCGATATCCAGCCCACCGACACGGTGGCGATATGGGGCGCCGGCCCGGTCGGCCAGTTCGCCATCCGCAGCGCGATCATGATGGGCGCCGAGCAGGTCATCTGCATCGACAACGTGCCCGAGCGGCTGTCCATGGCCCGCGCCGGCGGCGCCATCACCATCAACTTCGACGAGGAAAGCGTGCTCGAGCGGCTCAAGGAGCTGACCCGCGGCAAGGGTCCGGAGAAGTGCATCGACTCGGTGGGCATGGAGGCGCACGCTGCGCGTTCGATCGATTCGATGTACGACCGCGCCAAGCAGGCGCTGATGCTCGAGAGCGACCGGCCGCACGTGCTGCGCGAAATGATCTACGTCTGCCGCCCGGCCGGGATCATCTCGATTCCCGGCGTCTACGGCGGGCTGATCGACAAGATTCCGTTCGGTGCCGCGATGAACAAGGGCCTGACCTTCCGCATGGGCCAGACCCATGTCAACCGCTGGACCGACGACCTGCTCAACCGCATCCAGGAGGGGCAGATCGATCCGAGCTTCGTCATCACCCACAGCGTCAGCCTCGAGCAGGGCCCGGAGATGTACAAGACCTTCCGCGACAAGCATGACGGCTGCATCAAGGTGGTCCTGAAGCCATGAACCGGTCGCCGATCCTGCAGTAGGGATCGGCCGAGCCACGATATCGAGCGAGGAGTCTTATGAGCATTCCACGTCAAGTCACCCGGCCCAACCATTCGGCGCGCTCGCTGGCGCGGGGACTGGGCTGGTTCAGCATCGGCCTGGGCGTCGTCCAGCTGGTGGCGCCGCGTCAGGTCGCGCGTTTCATCGGCATGCCCGGCAGCGATGGAGTGATCCGTGCCTGCGGTCTGCGCGAAATCGCCACCGGCGTCGGCATTCTGCTGGCGGATGATCCCAAGCCCTGGATCTACGGCCGTATCGGCGGTGACGCGCTGGACCTGGCCGGCCTCGGCTGGAGCATCGAACACGGCAACGAGCCGGCCAATGCGGCCATCGCCGCCGGTGCGGTGGCCGGCATCACCGCACTGGACCTGAGCTGCGCCAAGGGTCTGGATGCCGAACGGGTGCCAGCGGTCGAGTGGGACTACAGCGATCGCAGCGGTTTCCCCGCAGGCACGCAGCAGGCTCGCGGCTGCGTCGAGGCGGAATTCGCTGCGGCCCGCGCCGAACCCAACGGCTACTCGCCCTCGCTGCACTGACGTACTGCGCCGAGCCGGGGCGCCTGCGCTCTCGGTTCGGCGAAGTTTTTGTTAAGGTGGCCGGCCGTTCCGGTCGTCCGCCCGCTGGGCTCAGCGACGACGCTTCAGATGAGAGCCCATGTCTTCGGTCATCAACGTTGTCCTGCCCGTCTTCGCCCTGATCCTGCTCGGCTACCTGTGCCGCCGCAGTGGGCGCATGGGGCCGACCGGCGCTTCGGAACTCAACCGTTTCGTGGTCTGGCTGGGCCTGCCGGCACTGCTGTTCAGCGTCGTCGCCACCTCCACCTGGGAGCAGCTCTGGCAACCGGGGTTCATCGCCGCCTTCGCCATCGGCTGCCTCGGCGTGTTCGCCTTCACCCTTGCGTATCGCCTGCTGCAGAAGCAGCCGCTGGTCGATGCCAGCCTGGATGCGCTGGGCGCGTCCTATGCCAATACCGGCTATGTCGGGATTCCGCTGTGCATGCTGGTGCTCGGCGACGAGGCACTGCAGCCGGCGATGGTCGCTTCGATCATTGTCGTCTGCGTGCTGTTCGCCATCGCCCTGGCCTGCGTGGAGACCGGGCTGCACGCAGGCCAGGGGCTGCTGCGCACGCTGGGCAAGGTGAGCGGGGCGCTGGTGCGCAACCCCCTGGTGATCGCGCCCATGCTCGGCGCGCTATGGGCTGCCGGCGGTGTACAGCTGCCGGTGCCGCTGGCCACCCTGCTCAAGTTGTTGGGCGCAGCGGCGGCGCCCTGCGCGCTTGTCTCGCTGGGCCTGTTCCTCGCCCAGCCGCAGCCGGCCGGTCGGGTGCAGGGCGTCTGGCCGCTGGTGGGGTTGAAGCTGGTGGTACAGCCGCTGATCACCTGGTACCTGGCGTTTCAGGTGTTCGAACTACCGACCCTGTGGGCCTATTCGGCGCTGCTGCTGAGTGCGCTACCGACCGGCACCGGGCCGTACATGCTTGCCGAGTTCTATGGCCGCGAGGGCTCGCGGGTATCGCGGGTGGTGCTGTACTCGACGCTCGGCTCGCTGCTGACCCTGTCGCTGATCCTGCTGCTGTTGCCGGTCTGAACTGCGTGCGTTTGCTTGTTGCGTGGATAAGCCTGGCGGGGTTATCCACGGGCCACCCTTCGCCCTGCTGTCAGCTCGCTGGTCGCGTCACTTCCAGCACCACGGCGGCGATGCGGTCGCATTTGACGTAGGCGCCACCGAGTAGCTCTTCGCCGAACACGTCCGGGTCCAGCTCGCGATAGGTCCAGCTGAAGGCGCCGCCCTGCAGGCGTCGGCGCACCTCCGCGAGGAACGGGTCCTGGTTGTCCAGCATCGCCACGCCGGTATACAGCAGCAGCGTTCCACCCGGCGCCAGGCGCTGCAGCGCCGCATCGAGGATCGCCAGCGACAGCCCGGCGCCCAGCGGTCCACCGCCGTGGCGATAGGCGCGCTGGTCGGCGTCGACCAGATAGGGCGGGTTGGCCAGGATCAGATCGAATTCGCCGTCCACCGCGCTCAGCAGGTCGCTGTGCAGGGCGCGCAGGTTGTCGGCACCCGCCAGCGCCGCGTTGATGTGCGTCAGGCGCAGCGCCTCTGGATTGATGTCCACCGCCAGCACCTCGGCCTGCGGCCGCGCCAGCGCGGTGAGAATCGCCCCGGCGCCGGAGCCGCAGCCGATGTCCACGGCGCGGCGGATCATCCCGGTGTGCTGGTTCAGATGGCAGCGGATGGCGTTGGCGAAACGGTAGGTGTCCGGGCCGAAGAACACCGCGTCGCTGGCGGTGGTGGGAAATGCCGAGTGCAGGAACAGCTGGCCGTCGAGGCTCGACAGCCGCACCTTCGAACGCCAGCGCGAGCCGCAGGCTTCCAGGACCTGCGCCTGATCCATCAGGCTGAACAGCGGGCCCGGCAGCAGTTCGTGCTGGAAGGGCCGGCTCCAGCCGAACACCCCGTGCAGGTCGTCGGCCAGCGCATTCTCCGGCCGCTGGTTGACCCGTTCGTGGGTCAGCGGGGTGGGCGTGATGAAGTGATAGCCGCGATCGCGCAGGGCCTGGCCCAGATGCAGCAATGCGCGGTCCTGCGCAGTGTCCATGGTCATGGTGCTTTCCTTGATCGATCCTTTCAGTTGAACAGGCCGTTGAACAGCCGCGTGGCCAGCAGACCGGCGGCGCTGTGATGACGTTGCGGCGCCAGCAGCGGCAGCAGCAGGCGCATGCGGGCAGCGCGGTCGGGCAGGCGGGCGACCTGCTGTTCGAGCAGCTGCAGCTCCTCATCGAAATCGTTGCCACTGACGTGTTCGGCGGGTTGCGGCATGGCCGGCGCCGAGGCGGTGCGGCGCCCGTTGAATAGCGCCTGGCGCTGCAGCAACGCACCGCGCGGGCTGCGCTTGCCATCGGCCTGCCAGTCGTCGGCGATCCAGTCATGGATCATCTGCTGCTCGTAGGCGCTGAATACTCCGAACATGGGCGCCTGTTCGCCGACGATGAGTTGCCAGAAACGACTTTCCTGCGGGTCGTGGCCGCGCTTGATCCAGCCGCGCTTGTCCAGCACCGCGAGGAACTGCTCGACGTCTTCACCGAGCCACTGGTTGACCGTGCGGCCTTCGAAGCGACAGTAGTCGGAATGAACGAACTGGCCGACCGCGGCCTTCTTCTCGAAGATGCGCTGCACCTCGCGGCCGAGGTCGAAGTTGCCGATCACCGAGACGGTGCTGGCGCCCAGGTCGTTGAGGCGATAGCCATCGCGCACGCGGCGATAGAACTCGGCGCTGTCGCCCACCTGCGGCCAGGCATCCAGCAAACCTTGCACGGCTTTCTTCGCGTGGCCGTTGTCGGCGTTGTCGACAGTGACGTGCAGGGTGAAGTAGTAGGGGTCGACGCCCAGTTCGGTCAGCTCATAGGAGGTGATCAGCAGGTGCAGTGGCAGCTGCTCGTAACCGAGATTGAAGCCGATGATTTCCGGCAGGAACTGCTCGGCGTGCTCGGCCAGCGCCAGCTGGATGGCACCCTGGACGAAATGTTCGTCGTCCAGCTCCTGCCAGTCGTCGCAACCCTGACTCGCCAGCAGCTTGCGGTAGAGCACCACGTGGTTCTTCTCCGGCAGCCCGTCGCCGAGCTCCTCCAGGTAGGTCTGGATCAGCGCGGTGAAACGCGCATCGTCCCACCGCTGCAACAGGCCGTAGAGCCAGGCACCGTCCACCAGCTTGGTCGGCGCCACGCCACGCAGAAAGTGCAGCGCATGGGCCTTGCTCGGGAAATAGCGGCGCGGCCCGCCGGCCCGGCGCTGTTCCAGGTAGGCCTGGTACTGATGGCCGACTGCCTCGGTCCGCTGCAGCACCCAGGCGTCCAGATCGGCGGGGTCCGCCGGCAGGTCGCAGGGCAGGGCAGCGGCCGCTTCGAGCTGCGTGCGCAGGTAATCGGCGGCGTTCTCCCGCGCGTGCTCGTCGACCTCGCGGACGAGGGCGAAATACAGCGCCCGTGACGGCTGATCCGGCTCCGGGGTGATGGCAGGGGTGATCGGCAGGCTGCGGGAAGTCAGTTGCATGATTCTGTTCTATGGCAGTTCCAGTTGAGTTTTGGCTGCCCCACCACTGGATTAGTTCAGCTGCGCCGCCGAGCGGCCATTGGTCCAGAAATGGCCTCACGGCCCTGCACCTTCTGTCGGCCCGGCCATCCTAAAAACCATGGCGCTCCGGATCGGCCGGGGTGCGGCGACGAACGAGGAACTGCTGATGAGCCAGAGCGAACCGGGCCGCGAGAGCATCGAGTCCATCGATCAGAGCGGCGATGCCCACGAACAGAATCCCGAAACCACCACCACTCATGGCGATGTCGCCGGCGGCAGCGAAAGCGACGTGCCGGGCGGCGCCTACAACGTGCCGCCGGGTATGGCCGAGGAGGTGAGCGACGAAGAGGCACTGCCCGATGGCGAGCAGCCGGAGCGCTGAACGCGCGCGGGGTGATCGACGTCACGCTCGACGCATTTGCCGGGCGTTGATGCCGCCATCGGCTTAATTCAGGGCGCGATCGGGTCGCCTGCTGGCTCTACACCCTGCCAGCGGGACGCGATGCGCCGCATCCGTGTCGTGGCGGACGAACCCTCTGCCCGGGCAACGGACATGCGCCAACACAGCCGTTTCAGCTTTCGCCATATCAGCAGCATCCAGGTCAGCAATCGCCTGAGCGGCGAACCCATGGGCTATGTCGCCGATCTCTCGCTAGGTGGCCTGCGCCTGGTCGCCAGCCAGCCGCTGGCGGTTGGCGGCTGCTACGAGATGGTGCTGCACGTGCCGGAGCACGGCGAGCGCGTGCGGCAGATCGAGGTGGTGGTGATCTGCCAGTGGTCGCGCAAGGACTCGCGGCGCGACAGCTTCGAGATGGGCTTCGCGCTCGACCGGCCGTCGGCCGAGTTCACCGCCATGGTGGCGCAGCAGGCACCGCGGCGGCGCAAGCTCTACTGAGGCACGCGGAAGGCATCAGCCCAGCGTGCCGAGAATGTTCACCCCGACCCGGTCGGGAATCTCGTTCTGCGACAGCACGTGCAGTCCCGGGCTGAACACCCGTGCATAGCGCGCCAAAAGCGGGCGCAGCTGCGGCATTACGGTCAGGATCGGCGGATGGCCGTCCTTGCGCAGCTTTTCCTTCACCACCGGCATGCTGTTCTGCAGCTGATTGAGCAGGCTGGGCTCCACCGGGATGTTGTCCAGGCTCACCGGCCCGGCCTGCTGGGCGATGGCCAGGGCATTGAGCAGGGTGTTCTCCAAAGCGTTCTCGAGCACGAACACGCCCAGCTCGCGGCGGTCGCCAGCGACCATCGAAACGATGCTGCGGCGCAATGCGAAGCGCACGTCGGCGGCCAGCAGCACCGGGTCCTTGGTGGTCTCGCTGCATTCGAGCAGGGTGCTGGCGATGGTCTCGATGTCGCGCAGCGGTACCTCTTCCTGCAGCAGCTGGCGGTATACGCGCATCTGCTGGGTGTAGCTCAGGGCGCTCTTCAGGCTCTCGGCGAGTTTCGGCGCCTGCACGGTCAGGCGCTGCATCAGGTGTTCGACGTCGTCGTGCTTGAACAGGTCCGGCAGGTGCTCGCGGATCACCTTGTTCAGGTGGGTGGCGATGACGCTGGCGCAATCGATCACCTGATAGCCGAGGTTCAGCGCGCGGGACTTGTCGCCCGGCTGAATCCACACCACCTGCATGCGATAGGCCGGGTCGGTGCCGAGGATGCCGTCGATTTCGCCGTACAGCTCCGGCGACGGGATTGCCATCAGGCGGTCGGCGTGCAGCTCGGCGCCATCGATCTTTTCGCCGTTGATGTAGATGTCGTACTGCGAGGCCTTGAGCCGAAGGCTGTCGCGGATCTGCACTTCCGGCAGCAGAAAGCCGAGGTGCTCGGACAGCGTCTGGCGCACGCCGCGCACCCGCGCCGGCAGCGGCGCACCGGACGCCTCGTTGACCAGCCCGACCAGCTTGTAGCCGAGCGACACCGACAGCCGCTCGACCAGCGGAATGTCTTCCCAGGCCAGCGACTGGGCCTTTTCCTTGTCCATCGCCTGGCCGAGCTGCTGGATCTCCTTGAGATCGGCGCCCTCGGCCGGTGGCTGCTGCAGCGAGACGCGCCAGGCGATGAAGCCGATCAGTGCGGCGAAGCCGATGAACGCCAGGTGCGGCATGCCCGGTACCAGGCCGAGTACAAAGAGGATGCCGGCCACGGTATACAGCGAGGCCGGGTTGGCCAGCAGCTGGCGCTGCACCTGGCTGGTGATATCGCTGGATTCGTTGATCCGGGTGACGATGATCGCCGCTGCGGTGGACAGGAGCAGCGCCGGAATCTGCGCCACCAGGCCGTCACCGATGGTGAGCAGGGCGTACTGCTTGAAGGCATCGCCGGCGCCCAGGTCATGGACGAACACGCCGATGGCGAAACCGCCGAACAGATTGATCAGGAGGATCAGGATGCCGGCGATGGCGTCGCCGCGGACGAACTTCGAGGCGCCGTCCATGGCCCCGTAGAAGTCCGCTTCCTTGGCCACTTCCTGGCGCCGCGCCTTGGCTTCTTCCTGGGTGACGAGGCCGGCGTTGAGGTCGGCATCGATGGCCATCTGCTTGCCCGGCAGGGCGTCCAGGGTGAAGCGCGCGGTCACCTCGGAGATGCGCTCGCCGCCTTTGGTGATGACGATGAAGTTGATGATCATCAGGATCACGAACACCACCAGGCCGACGATGAAGTTACCGCCGATGACCACTTCGCCGAAGGCCTCGATCACCTTGCCCGCCGCGCCGGTGCCGGTATGGCCCTCGAGCAGCACCACCCGCGTCGAGGCGACGTTGAGGGTCAGGCGCATCAGCGTGGTGATCAGGATCACCGTGGGGAACAGCGAGAAATCCAGCGGGCTCTTCGACGACACGCTGACCAGCAGCACCAGCACCGCCATGGCGATGTTGAAGGTGAACAGGATGTCCAGCAGCTGCGGCGGCAGCGGCAGGATGATCATCGCCAGGATCGACAGGATGATCAGCGGAATGCCGATCCGACCGCTGCGGAAGGTGGGCGTGAGTTTCTGCATCAGGTTCATGAGCGTGCTCGGTTGAACAGTTCTTCGGGAATGTGGATGTTGCTGGCCAGTGCCGGCTTGCCCTGGCGACGGCCCTGTTTCCAGGCCTTGAGCTGGAGGATGTAGGTCAGCACGTGGGCCACCGCGGTGTAGAGCGGTGCCGGAATCTGCTGGTTGACCTGGGTGCTGTAGTAGATGGCGCGGGCCAATGGCGGCAGCTCGACCACCTCACGCCCGTTGGCCTGGGCCATCTTGCGGATGTACAGCGCCATCTCGTCGACGCCGCGGGCGATGACGAAGGGCGTCTCGGCCTTCTTCGGGTCGTACCTGAGCGCCACGGCGTAGTGGGTCGGGTTGACGATCACCACGTCGGCATCCTTGATCACCTTGGCAATCTGCCGCTGCGCCAGCGCGCGCTGCAGCTGCTTGATGCGCGCCTTCACTTCGGGGCGGCCTTCCTGGTTCTTGTGCTCTTCCTTGCGCTCCTGCTTGGTCATGCGCATTTTCTTGAGGAAGAAGAAGCGCTGCAGCGGGATGTCGATGAAGGAAAACAGCACGAACACCAGCAGCAGCGAGATTGCCAGGTCGAAGGTCAGCGAGAAGGCGCCGCCGATGGCGTTGAAGATGTCGGTGCGCTGCAGCGCGACCAGTCGTGGCGCGGCGTAGTACAGCTGCCAGGCTGCGATGCCGAGCAGCGCGGAGATCTTCAGCAGCGACTTGGCCAGCTCGCTCCAGTTCTGCGCGCCGACCATCCGGCCCAGGCCGGTGATGGGGTTGAGCTTGCTGAACTTCGGCGCGAAGTTCTTCGAGGCGAACACCCAGCCGCCCGGCACCAGGGCGAAGGCGATCACCAGGATCGGCGTCAGCAAAAGCGGCAGCAGCACGCTGATGAATACCAGCAGGTTGTGCGTGAGGATCACCTGCAGGTCATCGATGCCGATCTCGCTCTGCTGGAAGTTGATGTACGAGTAGCTGAAGCTCTGCTGCATGCCATCGAGAAACAGCTCCGCACTGAGCTTGAGCAGCAGCAGCGTGGCGAGCAGCGAAACGGTGGTGGCGACATCCTTGGAGCGGGTGACCTGGCCATCGTCGCGACTCTTCTTGAGTTTCTGCTCGGAGGCCTCTTCGGTCTTTTCCTGACTGCTGTTCTGCTCAGACATGGCCGCCGCTCCTGAGCAGAACGCCGATCTTGTCCAGCAAGTCGCGGGTCAGGTGCAGGTAGGCCTCGGCCAGGTTCGGCAGGGTCAGGTAGATCAGCGACAGCCCGGCGAGGATCGCCATGGGAAAGCCCAGCGAGAACAGGTTCATCGCCGGCGAGATGCGGTTGAGCAGGCCGAAGCAGAACTGCACCAGGGTCATGCAGAAGACAATCGGCAGGGCGATCAGCAACGCCGCCGAAATCACCCAGGCCATCGACCAGGCGATGGTCTGCAGGCCGTCGTAGAACAGCCCGCTGCCGATCGGCCAGTAGACGAAGCTCTGGTAGATGATGCTGACCGTGACCAGATGGCCGTCGACGGCGAAGAACAGCAGCGCCAGCAGGATGAAGTACAGCTGGTAGATGATCGACGCCGAGGACACGCCGTTCATGGGGTCGTTGAATACCGCCATGGACAGGCCGAGCTGGGTCGAGACCACGTCACCGATCAGGGTGAACACGGTGAACACCAGCAGCAGCGCCAGGCCCAGCAGCAGGCCCATGGCGATCTGCTCGATGGTGGCCAGCATGCCTGCCAGCGACAGCGGATCGAGTGTCGGCGGTGTCGGCAAGGCCGCGCCCAGCACCAGGGTCAGCGCCAGCGCCAGGAGGATGCGCACACGCACGCTGATCGCCTTGTGACTGAACATCGGCGCCAGACTGAACACGGCCATGATCCGGCAGAACGGCCACCAGTAGGCGAGCAGCGATTGCAGGTAGTGGCCGGCGTGCATGAGGGGATCGTTGGGCATGATTCAGCCGACCAGGCGACCCGCCTGCTGGAAGGTTTCGATGAACAGATCGCTCAGCGTGCGCAGGATCCAGTGTCCGGCGAACACCAGCATGCCGAGGGTGATCAGCAGGCGCGGGAGGAAGCTCAGCATCTGTTCGTTGATCTGGGTGGCGGCCTGGAAAATGCTGATCAGGAGGCCGCCGAGCAGGCTCGGGACGATCAGCACGCAGACCACCAGGACGATCACGTGGATGGCGTTGGAGACGATATGGACGGCGGTGTCGGGGGTTAGCATTGGGGCACCTTTGAGGTGACGGTGAATGCACCGCTCGGCCAGGCGGCGAACTGCAGCTTTGGCTTTGCTTGTTGTGGGAGCGGCCTTGGCCACGAAGCGTTTGGGCTTGGGTTTCTGAGGTTAATGCCTATTGGCCGGGTTGGCAGACGCATTGGTTTCGCCCTGCTGGGCGAGTCCCTTTTGGCAATCGCCCCAAAAGGAACCAAAAGGTCTTGCCCCTGCATCCGGGTCTCGCTGCGCTCGACTTCCCTCACTCCATCGCTGCTCCGAGAGTCGCCGCGCAAGGGCCATCCATGGCCCTTCACGGCTCTCGCGGCATCCATGCCGCTCGCCCCTCTGCGCAGCGCTTCCATTCGGCCTTCTGAAAGGGGCGTTTGGTGTCGCCTGTCAGGCCGTGCGCGTAGGAACAAGCGAAGCGATTTTTTGCTTTCGTTGCTTGGACACTTCCAGGCACCTCGGTCTCTAATCCCCTTCAGGAGGCTGAGCGTAGGCGTGGCGTAGGGGGTCGCGAGGCATGGATGCCGAGCGAGGAGCGATGGGCCAGGGATGGCCCTTCGTGAGGGGGCGCCTAGTCCGACCCCCGGAGCCGCGCCGAAGCGAGGGAAGTTTTGCGCAGCAAACCGGGGGCGCCCATTCCGGATGTAGGGGTGGCCTTCTTTTTGGTTACTTTTTCTTGGCCAGACAAGAAAAAGTGACGCGCCGTGCGAGGCGCAACCTGTAGTCCCAGCCGAGGAAAGCGTGGCGCCGAATGCCGGTGTTTGAGCCGACAAAGGTAGGGCATCGCAGCCAAGGTCGCTCTCACAAACGCGCCCTGCCTCCCCATTCTCCAAGCCCCACCGCACGGCCAACGCATCCATTCCCATCACCTAAAACGGCTGAATACTGGTGGTCAACGTCCCCATCAACAGCGCCCAGCCATCAACCAGCACGAACACCATCAGCTTGAACGGCAACGAAATCATCATCGGCGAGAGCATCATCATGCCCATCGCCATCAGCACGCTGGCCACCACCAGGTCGATCACCAGGAACGGCACGAAGATCATGAAGCCCAGCTGGAATGCGGTCTTCAGCTCGCTCAGCACGAACGCCGGCAGCAGCAGCGAGAAATCCAGCTCGTCGAGGTCCTCCGGCAGCTGTTCGCCGGCCAGCGCCACCATGGTTTCCAGGGAGTTCTTGTTGGTCTGCGCCAGCATGAAACCGGCCAGGCTGCCCTTGGCCGAGTCCAGCGCCTGTTCGAGGGTGATCTCGTCGTTGTGGAACGGCTCGTAGGCCTGGCTGTGGATTTCCTGCCAGACCGGGCGCATCACCAGCAGGGTGACGATCAGCGCGATGCCGATCAGCACCTGATTCGGCGGGCTCTGCTGCAGGCCGATGGCCTGGCGCAGGATGGCCAGCACGATGATGAAGCGGGTAAAGCAGGTCATCATCATCAGCATCGCCGGCAGGAAGCCGAGCAGGGTCATGATGATCAGGATCTGCAGCTTCACCGAGAACTCCTGGCCGTTCTCGGTATCGTTCAGGTTGAACAGCGTGATCTCGCCGCCGGCGGCCTGGGCTGCCAGGGGCATCAGCCCGATCAGCAGCAGGCCGAGCAGGCTCAGGCCGCGACGCAGGCTCATGGGGCGAAGGCGTCCAGGCTGGTGCCGGACAGTTCGACGATGCGCAGGCCGTAGTTGCCGTTCATCACCACCACCTCGGCCTTGGCGAACAGGGTGCCGTTGACCTTCACGTCCAGCGGTTCGCCGGCCAGCTTGTCGAGCACGATCACGCTGCTGGTGTCGCACTCCATCAGCTCCTTGAGGGAGATTTCCGCGGAGGCGACTTCCAGGGTGACGTTCACCGGAATCTTGCCGAAGAAGCTCAGGTCCTGGCGTGGCGCTGGCGCGGCCGCCGGGGCCGGTACAGCCGGCTCGTCGACCGCATCCAGGCTCAGGTCGCCTTCGTTGATGAGGTTCTCGAATTCGTTGTCGGAAAGATGGCCGTTCATTGGGGGTTCACGCTTTCAAGTGAAGTGAGGAACAGGGCGCCATCCTCTTCGAAGATGGTGCCGCGAAAGAGCTTCTGCTGGTTGATGCGCACTTCGTAACGGTCCAGCGGGCGCAGCATGAGGATGTCGTCGAGCTGCAGGGCGAGCACCTGTGCCAGCGGCATCTGCGCCGCGGCCACCACGCAATCGAGGCGTACCGGCAGGTGCTTGATGTGATCGATGGGATTGCCGGGCAGGCGCGGCACGGGCGGGCCGGCCAGGCGGCTGGTCAGCTCGTCGACCAGCTCGGTGTCTAGATAGAGGTAGATGGAGGAACGGCTGCCGGTGATATGGCTGATGTACTCGTACTCGGCCACGTACTCCCAGCTGGTTTCCTTGTAGTCGTTGCGATAACTGTCGAGTTTGCCGAAGGTCTCGCCGGACAATATCGAGCGGGCGAATATATCGGTGATATCCATGCCCAGCCGATTGCGCATGCGCTGTTCCGACGTACTGATCGGTGGTGTGTCCTGGCTGGCAATGACAGTGCCGCCGTAATAGCACTCCAGTGCTTCGGTCAACAACGCACGGTCGATGGAAAACCCAACTTTGCCCATGGCCGAGCGATAGATGCAGTCCGGCTCTTCGCCGCGCTCTTCCTGAACATCGATGCGATTCAGTTCGAGATTGATGCGGTAATTACGCAGGAAATAATCACCGATCAGCCGCGGATTCTTGTTGGTACTTTCCTTGATGTACTGCGGAATCTTGTGGTGATGCCGTCCCAGCTTCTGCGGTTTCAATACAGTCAGGCTTTGGGCGGGCACGCCATGGTGGACTTTTGCATTGCCAGTCATGTTGTGAACTGTATGTCCTGAGGTCGGTGAACACGGCGGTGATGCCGCTGGCCATTGGTGCAGACAAGTGGGCTGGCTGGCGCGGGTGTTTTTCCGGGCACGGCTCTAGCGTGCCGCCATCCTAGGCATGGGCGCGTGAGAGGGTTAAGGATGGTCTGAAGTAGCCATGCATTTCCGGCTGACTTCAGCCTCCGCCGATTTTGAAAGCGGCAAACCGATCAAAAACGATCAGATAACCAGCTCATTTCGGTGTTTCTAGCCGCCGAGAACACCTC
>Ga0247728_10049_pt1 | contig 78667 bp, 65 predicted proteins | sample SalenrCarbi39_FD_183048 | JGI IMG/M metagenome (GOLD analysis project Ga0247728, IMG submission 183048) | Saline wetland microbial communities from Lincoln, Nebraska, United States - Carb-i39 | ecosystem: Environmental > Aquatic > Non-marine Saline and Alkaline > Salt marsh | place: USA: Nebraska...
AATATATAACGTATTTCAATAATGAGAGACCCGCTTATAAACTAAATTATAAAACCCCTGCACAGTTCTTAGCTGAACAAGGGTTTCCTCTTTTTTCTTAAATGTCTACAAATGCTTTACAACTTCACCTTCGGGCTTCTTTTTTTATGGTTATGTTATAATGAAATAAATAGTATGAAAAGTAATAATATGTTGATAAAAATGAAGATATATAGTGTAGTCTTTTCAATTAGTGGACTCCTATTTTTATCTGCTTGTTCCAAGTCAAATCCTAATTTATTTGAAAGCTATCCAACGGAAGGAACAAATACGAAGCGATATACATTTGATGAAATACTATGGCCAACACAACCAGGGCAACTTGTCTATGAATCTAATGGATTTGTAATAGATTACTCAAATGCTGAATATGGATATATAAGTATTAAATCACCTTCAAGTGATTCAAGCTTGAAAGCGCAAATCACATTGGGAGAATCAGTCTATACTTATTCTCTTGTATCAAATGAGTATGTAATAGTTCCTTTGCAAATGGGAAATGGCGTTTATTCTGTTCGATTATTAAAGAATAAAGAAGGCAGTACATATGTAGTAAGTGCTTCTACTAAAATAGATATTGAGTTAGTTGATGAAACATCAGCTTATCTATATCCTAATCAAATTGTTAATTATAATAAAGAAACACAAGCAATCATGAAATCATTTGAATTAACTCAAGAAGCAGATAGTGAAATTGAAAGAGTATATGAAATATATCAATACATAATTAAAAATATCGATTATGATTATGACAAAGCAGAGTTGGCTCAAACCAAATTTATATTACCAATCATTGATGAAACATATTTAATTGAGAAGGGAATCTGTTTTGATTTTGCATCACTCATGACCGCAATGTTACGTGTTCAACACATTCCTACTCGAGTTGTGACTGGGTATGTTGAACAAGGGTATCATGCATGGGTAGAAGTATATATTCAAGATACTGGTTGGATTAATCCTAGTGTTTATTTTGAATCAGAGATTTGGGGAAGAGTGGATCCGACATTTGATTCTATGGGTTCATATGATGGTGATTATCAAAATCAGGATTACTATTAAAGGAGTAATATATGGCAAAAAAGAAAATATTAAGTGATTTATATCATAGTGTGTTTTGTACACAATGTGCCATGATTTATGAGAATGGTTTACCTGTGGAAGAGGGTCTTATTTTATTGTCTGAACAAGACTCTATTATTGATTTTAAATCTATATTAAATCAATACAAAGTTGATAATGATTTGTTAAGGGCATTAAAAGATTCAAATCAATTTGATGATTTATTTTTATCTAGTTTTGAGGTGGCCACTCAAATAGGTAAGGAAGAATCTATTTTAAAACATCTGTCTAATTTTTATCTACGTAAATCACAAAATAAAAATGATCTAAAAGAATTATTAACATTGCCTTTTATTCTTTTTAGTATATTGATCATAATTCTCAATGTATTAAGTTTAGTTATATTACCGATTTTTCAATCCATTTTCATTAATCTAGGGGGATCTTATCCTTTATGGATAAATGTCTTAATGAAAAGTTTAAACATCATTTCGAGTGTTGGATTAATTAGTTTAGTTTTGTTTGTAGTTTGGGCAGTTATAATTTCTATAAGAAAAGTGAATCATCCAGAAAAAGAAGATGTGATCGATTTAATTCTAGGGTTTATACCTAAAAGTGTTTATAAATCTGACCTAGCATACTTCACATTCTTAGTAGAAATAATGATGGAATCAGGTGTGAGTCATCATACTGCATTAAGTCTAGTGTTTGATCATTTACCTAAACGTGATTTATATCGAAAACTTAAGTCTGTTCATCTGGATGAGAATGATAATCTAATTGATTTAATACTAAAAGCAGACATATATCCTTCATTTGCACAGAATTCTATTCGATTAGCGTATAAATCTGGAAATCTAGAATCAACACTACGTAATATAAGTATCAGTACACAAGTTGATTCTGAAAAAGTAATTGAGAAAGCATTTAGTCGAATTGAACCGATTGTATTAGTATTTTTAGCATTTGGTGTTGGATCGGTATTACTATCACTTATTATTCCTTTATTGCAAGCAATGCAAACTTTAGGATTCTAATATGAAACGATTGCTCTTATTCGCAATGACTGTTTTTCTATTAATTGTAAGTATTCCAATAGCGAATATGATTAAAGATAGAAATACAGAATATCAGATGGAACAAGTTGAATCAGCCATTCAACGTTCTTTAAACTTGTGTTATGCACAAGAAGGTTTTTATCCTGCAAAACTTGATTATCTTATTGAAAACTATGGACTTATAGTGGATGATCGTTTGTATTTTGTGAGCTATAAAAGTTTTGCGTCTAATATAAGACCTGATATAACTGTATTTAGAAAAGGGAACTAAAGATGAAACGAGTATCTGTCCAATTTATACAATGGATATTATTAGCAGGCTTCGTTTTTTCTATGGTCTTTATGTTGTATTTAGGGGCAGATTTTTATCAATCTATGAATAATGAGTCAAATCTTGCACTTAATCAACGTTCCATTGTACTTTACTTTAATCATCGATTAAATCAAGCAGATACTAAAGATGGATTCATTGTTCAAGATCATTTATTGACAATTAAACACGATGGATATTTTACCCTTGTGTATGAGGAAGATGGATTCCTGGTTGAACAGGTTTCTGAGTTTGATAGTATATCAGAGCTTTCTGGTCAAAGAATTGCTAAAATAAGTAATTTAGATTATTCGATTGATCAAAATCAAGTTATTATTACATATCTTGATGATAGTAATCAGAAACATGAGTTAAAATATTCTCTTCAGAGTTTAGGGAGATTACCATGAAGAAGAATACTCAAAGACTTTTTATTATAGAGATTGTTTTAGCTGTACTTATTCTAGTTATTACTTTTAGTATATCAAATCTTATATTTATTCGTTCCATGGCGCAACATCAAGAGAATCAAGCAATAATGCGGATATCGGAAGAAATGATATTAATTTCCGAGGATATTAAGAGTCAAAGTTTAACTAAAAATATAACTAAAGATACTGAAATGTATTATGATGCGAATGGAATTATACAAGAAAATGAGTCTATTTATACACTTAAAATCACTTTGGATTCAAAAGAATCATTTATTTCATATCGTTTAGATTTATATAATAAAAATAACGAAAAGCTGTTATCTTGGGATATCGTAAAGGTGGTAGAATGAGTATGAAAAGAAATCATATTACATTATTTGGCTTGCCTACTTTACTCACTGTTTTAATCGTAATACTAGTATTTAGTTTTTCAACACTTAGCTTTTTGAATGAACTTAATATAAAGAAGTCTATTGATCGTGGTAACCAAATACTATCGGATACCTATAATCTTCAATATGAAATGGACCTACTTATCATTGAGATAGAGAATGAAATAAATAATAAAGAATTTGATTTTAATCGCAAGGATATACTATTTGATCGAACTAACCAACAATTACAAATTACATTGAATAGAGAAAATTTAATATTAAATGTTAAATTAAATATTATTCAAAAAGCAAGAATTGATTTAGAGATAATTGAATACAGAATAAGTTATGGGAATGATCAAGATTATACACAAGACGGGGATCCCGTTTATGGAGGTTAAGATGAATATTCAGGAAATTGTTAAGAAAGCTGTAGAACTTGAAGCATCGGATATTTTTATCGTAGCAGGGTCTACCATTGCGTATAAAGTTAAGAATCGAGTAACTCGTTTAGAAGGCGAAACATTAATGCCTGAACATTGTAAGATGATGGTCAATGAACTTTATTACTTGGCACATAATCGAAGTATGGAAAAACTTGAACAAAAAGGGGATGATGATTTTTCGTTCTCATTAACTCATTTAGCTCGATTAAGAGTTAATGTGTATCATCAACGTAACTCACTTGCGGCAGTCATTCGTATTGTACAATTTGATATTCCTAAAGCAGATGAACTTCAGATTCCTAAAGAAATAACACGTTTCGCAGAATTGACTAAAGGTTTAGTTATTATTAGTGGACCTGCTGGAGCGGGTAAATCATCGACACTTGCGGTTTTGTTGGACTTGATAAATAAGAATCGATCAGGTCATATTGTGACCATTGAGGATCCAATTGAATATTTACATCGTCATGAACAAAGTATTGTGACACAAAGAGAGATTGGAAGTGATTGTGATTCAAGTGCTTCGGCATTAAAATCAGCACTTAGACAAGCACCTAATGTATTATTTATTAGTGAGATGAGAGATCTAGAAACTATTTCCTTGGCAATTACTGCGGCAGAAACGGGTCACTTAGTTTTTTCTACGCTACACACTCTAGGAGCTGCAAATACAATTGATCGAATGGTGGATGTTTTCCCAGCCTCTCAGCAACAACAAATTCGCTTACAATTATCCATGGTATTAGAAGCGGTTATCTCCCAACAACTAATTCGACAGAAAAATGGTGATTTAGTTCCAGTATTTGAAGTTATGACAAATAGCTTGGCTGTGCGTAATCAAATTCGTGAATCAAAGACTCATCAATTAAAAAATACAATTGCGTCTAGTGCATCAGAGGGCATGATTAGTATGGATACAATGTTAATGGAATTACTTAAAAAAGACCTCATCACATTAGATGAAGCCTTATTACATAGTTTTGATTCAGAATTGTTTTTAAAGAAATTTAATTCAAAGTAAAGTAAACAAACGCTCCACCTTTTTTAGTTGTACGTAACCATAAATCAAGATCAATAGCGAACAGTTTACCATCGTCAATGATATTTATAAATACTTGACTATGATTTTCATGAACATCGATTCCACTTACGACAACCCAATGCCATTCATCCAATTTTTCTTCATCTCCATTATCTAGATTAAGAAAAGCAATTAAAGCATTATTAGTTAAACCATTTTCTAAGAAGTTTACTGTATCAATCAGACTCATTCGGGTCTTTTTATTTTTTGTGATTTCTATAGATTCAATTGTAGCTTTAATTTCATGTTTATCAAAATAACGTTGTAGTCCACCTGTAAACATAGAACGTTTATATACACCACCCATACCAGGTGTTACATAATCCCAAACCGTTTCCATGATTTCAAGAGCTTTGTTTTTTTCTAATTTCTGATCTGAGTGAAGTCCATAGTAAATAAGACTACTTGCGGCCGTAGGACCACAACCAGCAAGCCGTTGCCATTTAGATTTATACCATTCTTGGTTAAATCCAAAAGTGATTTCTTGACTTAGTTCATCGCTTAATTCAAGTTTTTTTAACTCAACTAAATGTGTGCTTTTCATCTTATAAATATCATATCAAAGTTTAATGCTAATTTATTTAAATATGACCGAACTATGTTAAAATACATGCATAGGAGACACTATGAAAATAATTACCGATACAGGCTCTTTGATGAGTCAACAACAAGCCCATGATTTAGATATTGAACTATTACCCTTACAAGTTGCGATAGCAGGTAAGAACTATAGAGACTATTTTGAATTAAAGTCTGCAGACTTTGTTCAAATGGTCAAAAATGCGATTCCAAACTCTTCTCAACCCGCAATAGGGGATGTGATGGAAGTGTATGAACGCACGAAGAATGCACTACATATTACTATGACTAAAGGATTAAGTGCTACGTATGATTCTGCACTTGGCATTCTTAATTCTATGCATACAGAAGGTATTACGTTGTTTAATTCTAAGACTTTAGCAGGAACTCAAAAGTATTTAGTCGAATTGGCTTCATCCTTATCGAAAGATAAAACGGTAGATGAGATTGTTGAACGTATGAATAAGTGTTTATCATCTTGTCAATCCTTCTTAATGCCAACTGATTTTGATTACTTAAAACGTGGTGGTCGTATCACGACACTTGCCGCAACACTTGGTGGATTCTTAAAATTAAAACCAATTGTTATGCATGTAGAAGGTAGTGAGAGATTAGAAAAGTTTGGTTCAGGAAGAACTTGGACCAATGCGATTGATCAGATTATTGATCGTATGATTCAAAATGGTGTATCAATGACACATAAGATTTATATCTCACATGCATTTAATTTAGAAGTTGCGGACCTCGCTTTCAAACGAATCAAAGAGAGAATTCAAGGAATTGAAATTGATATTCTAGAATTATCACCTGTAATGATTACTCAAGGTGGCCCTGGATGTGTCGCAATTCAATATATCTTAAAAGATAATGGATAACAAAAAATAGGAATTTATTTCCTATTTTTTTTGAATTAATAAATCTTCAATTGTTTTAGCACGATAACTCTCAATTAGAATATAAAGTGCAGTAGCCAAACTACCAGTCACAATCAATAGGATTGCCCAAATTATTCGTGGTAATGGTTTTGTTTCTTTATAGAATATCCAGACATAAACTAATGCGAACCCAACATATAAATCCACTAAACTCATTTGTCCCCAAACAAGTCCCATTAAAATAGATCCTTGTTCAAAGAAATCACCTGTTAATAAAGAAAAAATAATCATAAATAACATAATTAAGGTAGAGATCCATGCGATAATACGTACTTTTTTCATGATTTTTTAACCATACACTTTCCATGTTTTATTTCATAATACGTCCAAATTATTCCAATCACAATAAGGAATAATGAGATAAATTTATAGGGTAATCCAGCTAAGGGTAAAACAGTTACTGAAAATGCGATTCCTATACTACCAAAGAAGGCAATAACACAAGGTGTACATCCATAAGTAAGAATTCCAAAGAATACAGATACAAATGATAGATTCGAACCCAGTGGTTCTTTTCCTTTGAGTTGTGCATTTGCGGTACTTAATACTAACATCAGAGAACTTAGTAATGCCATAACAATATTAATCGAAATATTAGTATAAACGAGATAAGAACCATAAGTTTGTGACATCTCAGTATATGAAATATTATTACGATCAATTAGGGTATATATTGTCATGAAGATAATAAAAAAAAGGATTCCTTGTAAAATTGATTTTTGAGTTCTTATAAGTTTGTGTGCTTGTTCAATCATATTAACCTCTTGTTTAAAATATCATATCAACTAAAAAATGTCAGTTAGAATGCATATTGCGTGTAAAAATAGTGGTTTGTGCTATACTTACATTATGAAAGTAGATTATAAGCTTTGTCCAAAATATGAAAAAGTATTTAAATGGTTAGGTAAGCGTTGGAATGGCCTTATTTTGAGATGCTTATTAGATCAACCTATGCGATTTACTGAATTAGCTGGTTGTCTTCAATCATGTAGTGACAAAGTATTAACTGAACGTTTAAAAGAATTGGAGAATGAGGGTTTAATTGAACATGTAGATAATCATTATCAATTAACTCAACTGGGATTTGATTTAAATCAATCACTGAACTCAATCCAGTCATTCGCAGATAAGAATTTATAACACCTGATAAAGGTGTTTTTATTTACTTACAAAAAGTGAGCATATTGCTTGAGGAAATAGTTCGAATTCGTTATACTCTAATTAACTTACAAAAAGTAAGAAGGAGAAACGAATTAATGTCTACAAAATTATCGATTATTTATTACAGTACATATGGATCCAATGTACAACTAGCTAAATGGGCAGAAGAAGCTGCTTTAAAATTAGGTGCTGAAGTACGTGTTCGCCAAGTTCAAGAATTAGCCCCTCAAGTTGTGATTGATTCACAAGCAGGTTGGAAAGCAAATCAAGAAGCCACAAAGGATATTCCAGTTGCGACTTCAGATGATATAACATGGGCAGATGCAGTTTTATTCTCTGTTCCATCTCGTTTTGGAAATGTTCCATCACAATTTAAACAATTTATTGATATTCAAGGTGGTATTTGGGCTACTGGTAAAACAGTAAACAAAGCTGTAAGTGCTATGTCATCGGCTCAAAATCCACATGGTGGTCAAGAGGCAACTCTTCTAAGTTTATATACGAGTATGTATCACTGGGGTGCGATTGTTGTGACACCTGGTTATACAGATGCGAGTGTTGGTCTTGCAGGTGGTAATCCATATGGAACAAGCGTTACAATTGGTCAAGATGGTAAGATGATTGAAAATGTCAGACCGGCTGTTGAACACCAAGTTAAAAGATTATTGGATGTTGCGTCTAAATTAAAGTAATTTAAAAGATATCTAGGATAATAACTAGATATCTTTTTTTCTTAACATTCAATTAATACAAGATTAATCTTAAGTATGATAAACTCTAATTATAGAGGGATAAAATGACGACTGAGAAAAAGAAAAAAGTTATTATTGATATTGCGTATGTCGCAATTGTTGGTTTAAGTATATTTTTTGTATTAAATTATGTTATTCCATTAATATTACCGTTTGTGATTGGTTTTGTGATTGCGTATATTTTGAAACCAATCATTCGTAAGCTCAATCAATCGACCAAACTTCCAATGAAATTTGCGTCGTTGTTTACTATTATTCTATTTTATTCATTGTTTATTACCTTGTTATTATGGTTTGGAGTTGAGATATTTAATTATATTAAATCTTTGTTTCAAACATTACCTGATTTATACGACACTGTCTTATATCCATGGCTAAATAATGGATTAAATAATTTATTACTATTAGCTCAGAAATTAGATCCTGTTATTTATCAATCTATCGTGGAATACAATAATAATCTCTTACAAGCCTTTGGAGATATCATTTCAAATATTTCAGTATTCTCTGTCACATGGATATCAAATTATGCAAATCGTATACCATCCCTTGTGATTAATTTACTTATAACAGTAATATCTTCTTTCTTCTTTACGATGGATTATCAAAGAATTGTGACTTTCTTGCTTAATCAACTAAAGCCACATCATCGTGCACTTTTGCTTAACGCACAAGAGTTTTTAGGTTCTACCATTAAGAAATACATTAAATCATATATCATTATTATGTCTATTACATACTTTGAACTTGCGATTGGTCTTAGTATATTAGGAGTTGATAAAGCAATCATTATTGCACTATTAATCGCAATCTTTGATGTATTACCAGTGATGGGAACTGGTGGAATTATGATTCCTTGGACGATTATAAACTTTATGGAAGGAAATACGAGTCTAGGGATTGGATTACTCATATTGTATGTTTTTGTGACTGTAGTACGTAATATTGTTGAGCCTAAGGTAGTTGGTGATCAAGTAGGCTTACATCCAATTGTGACATTGTTTGCGATGTTTATTGGTACAAGCTTGTTTGGAGTTGCTGGATTACTTTCATTCCCTATTACGCTCGCGATTTTAAAGGGATTACACGATAGTGGTAAGATTACATTGTATAAAGAAGGCAATGAAACAGAAAGTGTAAAACCGTAAGAGTGCTTACGGTTTTTTATAGAAAATATGTTTGAAATAAACGAAACACATACAATCATAGGGAAAGGTAAACAAGCTGTTGTATTTACAGATGGTGTTTATGCGTATAAAGTATTTAATGATAATTATCCCTATAACTGGATTCAGTATGAATATAATATCCAATCAGAGATTAATAAAACAGATTTACCAATCATACAGTATCATTCCATCATAGATTCCAATTGTATAAAAATGGATTATATAAAAGGGGATACTCTAGGTCACTTATTACAAACTAAACAACTTAAAAATGGAGTTGAAGTATTAATAGATTTACAGAAACAGATTCATGCTTATCTTGATTTGAATTTACCTTCTTTTAAAGAAGATGCGATTAAAGTATTAAATAGTATTGAATTATCGAATGAAATGAAGGAGTTGTTTGTTTTATTAATCAATAAAATTGAGGATAAGAATAATTTACTACATCTTGATTTTCATTTCTTAAATGTAATGTTTGATCGACAATACACTATCATTGATTGGGTTAATGCAAAATGTGGTAATCCAATTTATGACTATGCACGATCCTATGTCATTATGAATGAATATGTAACACGTTTAGGTTCGAAGTACAAAACACTCATCCTAAAAGATAAGTTAATAGAGACTCGTTATCTCGATGAAGCCATTTATATTATGTGTATCTTAAGACTAAGAGAAGAACGAAATCCTAAGACACTATTATTAATCAATGATTTATTTCAAATACTATCAAAAAAACACATTAACCTAAATGATTAATGTGTTTCTCTTTTTTAGAGTAATTCTTGTACTTTATCAAGATCTCTTTCACGTTTATATAATGGTGTTAGATTGCCTTGATAGAATGGATTACGGGTATGATAGTCAGGTGTATCATTGTTTTGGTATAAAACACCACAGGCTAGTTTATCAAGATTTAGTGCGACTTTAAGTGCGTCTTGAAGATTTGTTTTATCATGTGTTTCATCAAGCCAATATGTATTGCGTTTGAACCACGCGAATGTGTTGATTTTGTTGTATGTGACACATGGATGGAAGATGTCGAGAATCGCATAACCTTTATGTTGTATAGCTTGTTTAATCAATTCTTTTGTTTTTTGTTTATCTCCACTAAATCCCCTTGCGACAAATGTTGCGCCAAGAGATAGTGCTAATGCCATAGGATTAATTGGTTCATTGTATACACCATCAATTTGAGTTGGTGTCACAAGTCCAATAGGCGATGTAGGGGCAGCTTGACCTTTGGTCAAACCATAAACCATATTATCATGAACAATGTGTAAAAGATTTGGATTACGACGAATATTATGGATTAAGTGATTTCCACCTTCACCATACATATCACCATCTCCTCCTTCCGCAATTACCACGAGTTCAGGATTAACAGCTGATATAGCACTTGCGACAGATAAACCACGACCATGTAAACCATTGAAATAATTGGAATCAATGTATTGTGGCATTTTCGCTGCTTGTCCTATTCCGGATGAGAAGACAACTTGAGTAGGATCTAGATTAAGTTCATTGAGTGCTTCGATTATCATATCTCGAATTGGAAAGTTTCCACATCCTGGGCACCATGCCATATCAATATCATAGTTAAAATTGAAATTAGACATATGCTTTCTCCTTTAGTTTTTGTTCAAGCTCATCGACATGGAAGGGTTCTCCATTGTATTTAAGAATACGATTATTAAGCTTGATTCCAAATGTCATTTGTAGTAAGTTTGCGAACTGACCAGTCGCATTGTTTTCAATCACAACAATCTTATCCGCATCTCTTAAGAGTGATTCAACAGAGTCAGGAAGAGGATAGACATGTTCGAAATGAACATGGGTTAATTCAGGATTTGATGTAACAATCTCATGAATTACACCATAGGTAGAACCCCATCCAATCACTAAATTCTTTTTAGTTGGATTACCTTCAACACTTGGTTCTAATAAATCTTCTTTCATAAGATTAAATTTATTTAAACGTTTTTCATGCATTCTAACACGCATATCAAAAGATTCTGTTAAAAGACCCTCTTCATCATGCTCATCACTATCTACTTTCACAAATCCTTTGCCTAAGCCAGGAATACCTCTTGGAGATAATCCACTTGGATCAAAGGCATATCGTTTATAATCACGTTCGGTTTCAATAATATGATTTTTTGAATAATTTCTAGGAATTGTAATATCATCTGTTTGTGCAAGAGATTCCAACCAATATTGATCACTTAACATAAATACAGGGATTTGATACTTGTCAGCTAAATGAAAAGATCGAGCCATAAGTTCAACACCCGATGATAATTTACCAGGTGCGAAAATAACGCGTGGGAATTCCCCATGACCCGCGTATAGTACAAGATTTAAATCGGCTTGTTCAGTTCGTGTAGGTAGTCCTGTGGCTGGACCAGGTCTTTGAGCGACATGGATGACAGATGGATTCTCAGTAATTCCAGCTAAACTAACTGCTTCAGTCATTAAGGCAAATCCACCACCTGAAGTTGTCGTCATAGCACGAGCACCTGCATACCATGCCCCTATAACCATATTAAGGGCTGCTATTTCATCTTCTGCTTGTTCAACTAATACACCAAAGTCATGTGTTTTAGCCTCTAGAAGCTGCATAAGTGTTGTCCCAGGCGACATAGGATACGCTGCTAAGTAGTTTACACCACCAGCTAATGCCCCAATGCTTAATACATCGTTTCCTGTTAATACTTTTAAAGGTTTAAAATTCTCATTTGGTTTAAAATCGAGTTTTAAGCTTGAATCTTGAGCTAAATCATAACCCAAATTAAATGCGGTAATATTACCATTGACCACATCCTCACCTTTACGACTAAACCGTTTAGTAATCGTTTGATGTGCAAATGTTTTTGAACTATTCAGTAAACCTGAAATAAATCCAAACATGGCAATATTAAAATAGAGTCTGTTTCCTGCTTGTTTTGCAATCTCAATAAAATTCACTTCATTAAAATTAAATTGTTTCTTTTGATCATCCGTCAAAAAAGAGTCTTCGCCAATAATTTGAGTCTTACTATGTAAGCGTGGAAGAAGTCTTTCTAATGAATGATTATTGAATAGAAATAAGTAATCAATCGTATAACGTAAAGCCTGAATGGGATGATTCGAAATACGGATTTCAACCGAGTTATTGCCTCCCCTAACTCGACTCATAACTTCTTTAGATGAAAAGACATATGTTTCGTGGGTAAGTGATTCAACTAAAAATTCTTCTACGGTCTGTAGTCCTTGACCAGCTTCACCCGATAAAACAATGGTAATAGATTCTTTCATAAATCTCCTTTCAGAATTGTCCATTGTCATCAATCAGAATATGCTTCAACTTTGACCTGAAGTCCATTTGATGTACCTATAATTTAGTTTATAAACCAATATCTTTCAAAACATATGCCCAGAAAAAAAGGTCATTTGACCTTGTAGTTGAAATAGATTGGGACTTTCTTTTTTCTTAACCGAATAAGATATAGAATTATACCGATTATTATGAGTATACTTAAGCCAAGTTTAAACATATTTTGAACGAAATAAGCATTTATACCGTAACCTACAAAATGGATTAATCCAATATAAACAAATGATTGAGTTAACTTCAAAGGATATTTACGATAGATAAAATTCATATAAATAAGAATAATAATAAACTCAAAATTAATAAAAAGTTGCCAATAATCTTTTATTATCCAATATTGCACACTTGAATAAATTAAGAAAATAAACGCAATAAGATAAATAAAAGAAATAAGATTTTTTCGATTGAACATAGAAATAGTATGCCATATTTATTAAATAAGTTATAAATATTTGCTTAAAATGGATTAAAACTATACTATTATTTAATAAGTTAGAAGGTGGTTTATCAATGAAAATTATCCTATCTCCCAGTAAAACTCAAAGTACAGTCAATCAAAGACTTGGATTAGATCATCCTAAGTATTTAAAATACACAAAGGAAATCATTCGAGAGCTTAAACAATTAAATAAAGAAGAAATATCAATCATGATGAAACTTAAAGGGAAATTACTCGATGAAACATGTTTGATGATAAAGAATTTGAAACTCAATCCTAAAGAACTGACTCCTTCTATTCAACTTTATACAGGTGTTGTATATGAGTCATTAAATATCAATGATTATGATGATATCGAACTGAATTATCTCAATAATTCAGTAAGAATTATAAGTGCTATGTATGGTGTATTAAGTCCTATGGATGGTATTCAAAACTATCGATTGGATTTTACGATGAAGTTAAAAAATATTCATTTAACGCAATTCTGGAAAGAGATTATTCTTAAAGAATTCAAGAATGAAGATTTGATACTTGATTGTGCATCGCTTGAATTTAGTCATTTTCTTAATCCACTAAAAGAAAAAGTCCATCGTGTTGAGTTTATAGACGTCGTTGATGGACAAGAGAAAATTATTAGTTATAATGCGAAAAAGTTAAGAGGTTTAATGGCGAATTATTGTATACGTCATCAAGTAAAGTCAATTGTTGAGATTAGATTATTTGAAAGTGACGGATATCACTTTGACCCAATAAGTTCAAACCAAACAACATCGATTTTTAAACGAATTAGTCTGAGTCAACCGACTCAAAGTAATTCGTATCCACAATCTTTCTAAATACCTGCATATTTGAATATAAGTTTAATGCTTGTTTTAAATTAACATCATCTGATAAAGAATGACTATAAATGGTTTGATTAATACTGTCATAGGTAAAGGTATCTGTTTTTATAATGCCAAATTCATCAAAGTAAAATCCATCATAACTTGGATCAAATACACTTCTACCTAAAATTTGATTTACATTATAATCTAGGTTGAATAAATCATAGATCGTTGGGGCAATATCGAGTGGATTGGATACTTTAGATATTATTCTAGAAGGATATGAATTATCCCAAATAATAAAAGGTGTATTGAAACAATCATCATACTCTAGATTTTTTAGATCACAGAATGAATAGAAACTTGGTTTATCCATAAAGATATCCTTCGGTTGATGATCACCATAAATAATAATCACTAAGTCATCTAACTTTTGATTTCGTTCAAAATCATAGATGAAATATTCTAAACTTAAATCAAAGTCCATGGTTTTAGCCAAATATACTTTTTCCTGTGTTGGTAAATCAGGATAGAGTTGATTAACACGATTATAATAACCCAATAAAGTTGGATTCAAACTCTCCACCGTGTAGGGTTGATGCCCACTATATGTGATCCAAAAAGAGAAATAGGTTTCTTTTTCATAGATAATCCATTTTGCAACATTTAAAGTATTACTATCAAGTTCACCAGCACCTAAACCTAGAATATTACTATCTAAAAAGTTATAACCTAATTGATTTAACATCATATTTCTATTGTAAAAATCTCCAGCACTATTATGAAATGCGTCTGTGTCATATCCACTTGCTTTAAATTGTTTAGCAAGTGTTGTTGGATATGTATTTGATGCATATCGATGATACGTTATATAACCAGAGTTGGAAGGGAATAAACTCGTGTTTACCATAAATTCTGTATCACTGGTAGATCCATATAATAGAGGAGAATTATAACCATCAATTGTAATACCAGTTGTCATTAACTTATAAAGAGTTGGAGTTAGAATAGGATCGATTGAAAAAATATTTAAGGATTCTGCTTCAATTAACAATAAGTTCTTACCCTCATAAATACCTGAAAAAGGATTCTCATTAGGGGCTGAGTTTGCGGATAAAAGAGAACTGATTGATTCGATGGATTTTTTATTGCCTAAATTAAAATAAGACGTGGTTGTATTGGATAAATCACGAATAAATAATCCTAATAGTCCAAAACGATTAGTAAATTGATTTGTATTTGGAATAGTAAGAAAGATAAAATGATCACTTTTAAAATAACTAAAAATATCATACTCGTTCTTTGATTGATTAATAAGTAATACAAAGAAGGAAATGAATACAATACAAATGCTTGAGAACGATAAGATTAGTTTACGTAAGATATTCTCAAACCTAAAATTTTTAATTTTAGTGTGAATAAAATAAAGGAATAAAATATAAACAAATGGGAGTAAAACTAATACGACATCTTTTATTTGAATTAATTCTAATACACTATCTGAATAGAATCCTATATCATTCCTCATACTGATTAAAGTACTTAACAATCCAAATTGATTAAATGCACGAAAATAAACAGATTGCATAGAATATAAAACGGATAAAAAGATTAAGAATAAACTTAACCAAATGTTCGAAAAATTATCTTTCAATAGAAATGAGATTAACACAACAAGACTATATACAATGGTGTTAATCAAAAAAGTATACTTACTGAATGTAAAAAATATACTGGAGTAGAATATATAAAAAGCTGTAAATAGTACTAATGAAATTACTTTATGCCGGGATAATGCCATCTATTTTAAACCTATTTCTTCCATCAAGACTGTATCTGTATAGAAACCATCTAAACCCATACTCATATATTCATTGACTTTATTTAAGTCATTAATTGTATGCGTTAATGTAAATATACCATATCCTGTTAACTCATTGATAAATTCAGTTGTAATTCTTCCTTCATACATGGTCAAGTATTTGAGTTGATTATGATTCATGAAATTAATAATTTCTTCATTTGTTATATCAACCGCATAGATTGTAAAAATGTATTCTTTAAATGGAGTGGTTTCTTTTAGATTATAATACATATCTAAATTATAAAACTGTATGATGAATCGATCCATTAACTTAGGATCTACAGAATTAATCTCCTTCACCAATAATTCAAACTCAGGTAAATACTCCTCTGGATTTAAATATTTTGTGTCAGTTATAACATAGAAATCTTTATGTTTTTTCATGAACTTTAGTAAATCATTAAATGTCATGGGTGTATACTTATCATAAATTTTATTACTAACAAATTCAGTTAAACTTGGGATGTAAATACCAGATTCATTATCGATATACGTTTGATTGAATTTGATAAAACGTTCAATTTGCCAATCATGTCTTAGGACCAATTGATTGTCACTGGTTAATAGAATATCAGCTTCTACTAATTTATATCCTTCTTCAATACTTTCAGTAAGTGCTTCGAGTGAATTCGTATAGATGAGTTCATCAATATCGCCAAGCGCATGGGCAATAAGTTTATGCTCAATCCATGGAACAGGTTCCTTTACATTCATGTATTGTGAAAAATATAAAACACTTATAATCATAATAAAAACGATAATCTTTTCTTTCTTATTCATGAATCCCCCTTGGTCTTATTTGAGTTCGTTAATTAATGATTCGATACGATCGAGTCCTTCTTTTATGTGTTGAATTGAATAAGAATAGGATAATCGAACAAATCCTTCACCACTTTTACCAAACGCATGTCCTGGGATTAATACGACCTTTTTCTTATCTAATAGTAAGTCACAAAATTCTGTAGAAGAAAGTTGTGTTGATTGTATGTTAATGAATACATAGAAAGCTCCCATAGGATTTGATGTAGAAAGACCCATGGAGTTTAAACGTTCTACGACATATCGTCTTCGCATATCATATTCATCTCGCATATATACAATGGAATCATCTCCATTTTTTAATGCCTCTATCCCTGCAAACTGAGAAATAGTTGGAGCGCATAATATCGCGTATTGATGATACTTAGACAAGATATCGATAACTTCCTTAGAAGCACACACATAACCTAATCGCCATCCTGTCATAGCATAGGTCTTTGAGAATCCATTAATCACAAGTGTCTTCTCAAACATACCTTCACAACTAGCGATTGAATAATGTGTTTTTGTATAACTTAATTCACTGTATATTTCATCAGAAATAACATGTAAATCACGATCTTTAAGAACAGAGGCGATTTCCGCAATTTCACTCTTACTCATAATTGCGCCAGTAGGATTGTTTGGATAATTGAGAAGAACAAGTCGTGTTTTATCACTTAACTTTTCTAATAAAGCCTCTTTGGTTAATTTAAACCCATCTTCTTCTTTAGTCTCAACATTTACGACTGTACCACCACACATCTTCACAATTGGTTCATAACTCAAATAACTTGGAGAAACGACTATAACTTCATCCCCAACATTTAAAAGTGTGATTAATGCGACTTCAATTGCTTCACTTGCCCCAATGGTCACAAGTATTTCACTTGTAGGATCATAATTTAACTTATATTTACGACTCATCGTAGAAGCGATTTCTTTTCTCAATCCCAACAATCCTTTCGCAGGAGTGTAGAATGTTTTGCCTAGAGATAGAGCTTCTATTGCAGCTTCTCGAATATGATAAGGTGTAGAAAAATCTGGTTCTCCAATGCCTAAAGAGATGACATCAGGATTTGAACCGAGTTCTAGATACTTTGTGATAATCGCATCTGGAATGGTATTCAGATACTTATTGACTCTAATCTTACTCATTCTTTTACCATTTGATTACGAATGTCTTGTTCTTTGGAGTCATCTAAAATAACTCCATCTTGTTTGTATTTTTGTAAAACAAAATGAGTTGAAGTAGAAATTACGGACTCAAGTGGAGATAATCGTTTAGCTACAAACATGGCTACATCCTGAATCGTTTCACCACGAACTAAAACGGAGAGATCATAATCTCCAGCCATTAAATAAACACTCTCAACTTCAGCGAACTGCATGACGCGATCCGCAATATCTTGAAATCCAAGTTCTTTTTTTGGTGTAACTTTTAATTCAATTAGGGCAGAAACACCAGCATTTACTTTAGTTTCATTGATGAGTGCTTTATATCCTTTAATGACACCTGTTTTTTCGAGTTCACTGATTTGGCTTTCTACAAGTGTTTCATCACGATCTAACATAACAGCTAATTCTTTTGTGCTTAATCGTGCATTATCTTTTAATAGTTTTAATAGTTTTTCCATAGCTTGCCTCTTTAAATTAGTCTAATTATATGTGATTATGAGATTTTTACAAGACTAATCAAAAATGAAAATAATGTAAATATTGTTTTGATGAATGTTTTGATTAATCATACTTATTTATATACAAGTATTTGGGCTTTTGTTAAACTTAGAATGAATAAAATAACCTTAGAATCGGAGAAAAATGTGTCTAATTCTCACTATTATCCAAACCATAATCAAGACTTTATAGAGAACAGTTTGAATTTGTTTTATAACTTTGGTATTCGCACAGTTTTTGCGATTCCAGGTGCACATATTGAGCATTTTATATTAGCGATCGCAAAGGATAATCGCTTTAAACTTATTATCGCAGCACATGAAGAAGGGGCTGGATTTATGGCAGATGGGTATTATCGAAAATCTCATCAAGTTCCTATCGCTGCCACAATTAATGGTCCAGGTGCTACTAACCTTTTAACAGCTGTATCAACCGCTCAAGTTGACCACAGCTCAATCTTGTTTTTAACAGGAGATACGGCATATAGTTTAAACGATAAATTAGGCTTTCAAACATCATCACAACTTAATGGCTATACAAATCAGTTATTCAATTCAATCGTCAATAAACAAATTATTCCACTTAACTTCGATGATTTATATCAAGGATTAAACAATTATTTTCAAGATTATCAATCAAATATAAATTATCCAATGCACATAAACTTACATAATGATATTTCAAAAATGCGTAATATTGAGTGTAAAGAATTTATCTATAATCCTATACAAGTCAAAGTATTAAATGATACATTCAACTTAATTAAAAGTGTCATAGTTTTTGGAGAAGATTATAATTTAAATGAAATAAAACGAGTTGTTAGCGCATGTACAAGATTAAATGTCCCAATGGTATGCACACTTGGCGCAAAAGACTTACAAGCTATAATCCCACCTCACTTGTTTTGTGGTGTGTATGGATATGCTGGACATGAATCAGCAACAAATTGTGTTTCCAGTGATGAAGTTAAAAGAGTGTATTTTTTAAACACAGAGCTTAATGAACGCAATACGATGGCGTGGAGTCCGCAGTTATTTAGAGAAAATAGAGAAATTTTTGTAATATCAAATGAATGCATTGAACATGGAATTCATGAGTTCAAAATTCAGACGCATATTGGTTCGTTGGATTCGTTTATTCAATCTTGTCATAATAATTCTATAAATGATAATTGGTTTAAAGATTATTTATATAAACCAACTAGTCTTGAGACTAATCCAAGCCATTATTTAAACATGCCATCAGTTGTACAAATTATGAATAAATTGATTCATAAATCAAGTAACTTATTCTTAGATTCTGGTGATCATCGCATTTATGGAAGTTTATATTGGGATGTTCAAGAATCTAACACATTCTTTACAGCTTCTAAAACAGCCCCAATGGGTTGGGCAATTGCGGCAGGAATTGGGGCTAGTTTTGTGGATAATTCCAATACAACTTGGGTATTAACGGGTGATGGTTGTATGTTAATGCACGGTAATGAGATTTCTGTAGCTCAACGCTATCAAAGAGATATTAAATTTATAGTCATTAATAATGGATCATATGGTAGAATCGAATATCGTTTACTAAAAGAAGAAGTAACAATCAAAGATAAAATATCACGTTTACCCTATTCATCATGGGTTCAATATGCAAATAGCTTTAATATCCAAGCAGTGCGTGTTCATACCAATCAAGAACTTATGGATGCGATTCAGACAGCACAAAACGATAATGGTCCATATTTAATAGAAGTAATGATGAATATCGAGAATGGATGCGATATAAAGAGTATATTTTCATCCACCGCGACGAATTTTAAACCATTTTGGAACATGGAGAAAACCAATGAATAAATTTAAGATTCTTATTACGAGTGTTGGTAGTTTATTAGGTCAAAATGTACTTGATGTTTGTGAAGGCCGAAGAGATAAAGTAGAAATCATTGGATTGAATACGGTTGCGGAAAACCCTCGTGTTTTTAGATGTGATCGACTTTATAAATCGGTGAACAGTAATCACCCTGATTTTGAAAGTAAATTATTGACGATTATTCAGAAAGAGATACCTGATTTAGTATTAGCGGGAAGAGATGAAGATGTGCACGTATTGGCTCTATTCTTCATGAAATACAGTCAGTTTAAAAAAATGTTTCCTAACGGTTCACTAAATGCGATAGAGATAATGAATGATAAGGCAAAGAGCTTAGAATTTGCGAATAAATATCATTTACCATTTGCGCCTTCTTATATTTTAAATGAATCAGATGCTGATGTTTATGAATGGGCAAGTGTTGTTGGGTATCCTATTATATCAAAACCACGGGATGGATTTGGTTCTTTAGGGATTCGAATCTTAATGCATGAAAATCATCTAAAGGCATTAATCGAATTAGGTGTAAAGAATTTAATCCTACAAAAACTAATTGGATTTAATGACTCAAATCTCTCGCAGCTCAATCAATTTGAACAAAATGTAAAGTGTGGAGTTCCTTTCTTCTTTCATTTGCCTGATGACTTACAATATGCAAGTCAAGTATTGATTCATGAAGATGGGCACTTTGATGAAATATTTACGTCAAAAAGTTTGATGGTATTAGGGCGTTGTGAGAAATCAGAACCGTTTCACCATCCTGAAATGATGCGTGTTTCGATTGAGTATACAAAAGCGATTGCCAACGAAGGCTGGAGAGGCATGTTCAATCTTCAACTTAGAGAAGTTAATGGTAATTTCTATGGAATCGAAATGAATGGTCGTATGAGTGGATCTACTTCCGCAAGAGCTTGGTGTGGATATGATGAATTAAGAATGTATATTCAATCATTTTATCAGTTTGACATTGGGGTTAACCCTAAATATCCATCCAAACCAAATGGATTTGTATATCGTTCGTTAACTGACTATTACATTTCTAATGATGATTGTGAAACATTTAATCAACTAAGTTACTGGAATCAATTAAATAAATCGATCAAACAAATATGTTTAACAGGTTCAACGGGTTATATCGGACAAAATCTTATTAAGAAATTACTTAAACAAAATTATAGTGTTGATGTCATTACTATGCATAAGGATCAAGTTATTCAAGGTGTTCGTTCAATCTATTCCTATGATGATCTAATGAATGATAAGATACCGTTTAAATCATTTGACTGTATTATTCATTTAGGCTTTGCACGTCCTTATCAAGGAGATGAACAAATCACAAAGAGTTTAGAGTTTACACATAAATTATTCAGTCTTGCGTCATTATACAATGTGTCTAGAATTATAAATGTTTCATCCAGAAGTGTATATGGAAATTATGCGAGTGAACCATGGACAGAAACTTCACCATATCTTCCAAAAACAACTTATGGACAGGCTAAGGTTTCGATTGAGTTATTGTTAAACTCACTTCAAATGATTAATCCAAAAATTAAAACATGTTCAATTCGTTTAGGAACAGTCCTTGGAGATTCAAAGGGTTTAGTGGATGTGTTTGTATTAAGCAAGTTTATTAAACAGGCTTTAAATAACGAAGATATTCATATTATGGGTGGTGAACAAGAATTTGATCTAATTGATATTGAAGATGTGACAGACGCATTCATTAAATTAATAGAACTTCCTAGTTCGTTATTGGAATCATGTTATAACTTAAGTTCTAAATCAAGTTATTCAATCATAGAGTTTGCGAATCAATCAATAGAAGCAGTCAAACGATTTAAAGGTCAGACCACATCCAGTATTTATATTGATAAACAAGATATTCAACTAAAATATAAATTGGATTGTTCGAAGTTGTATAAGGCCCTAAATTGGGAGCCTAAAGTAACTTTAGAAGAGACGATTAGATCATTAGTCCATTTTTATTCAAATTTATAATTAAACTTTTTAAAAATAGTATGAATAAACAAACTAGTTTGATAATTAGTTTGTTTTTAATATAGAATAAAGTTATAAATATACCTTTTTTAACAAACAAGAAAGGATTGGTTAAATCGTTCAATGAGTAAACCTGTAATAATATATGGTAATCGTTCGTTAGGGAAGATGTTGTGGATGGATGCTCAAACATCGAATGATTTTAAAATTGAGGCTTTTATTGTTGATGATGCATACTTAAATGAAAACGGACTATTCTGTGGGCTTCCTCAAATATCCTTTTCAAGAATGTTAGAAATGTTTCCACCTGAGAAATATGATTTGATAGTGACGGATGGTACTAATCTTATCCAAAATAAAGAACCCTTATTCTTAAAGGTAAAAGATATGGGGTATACTTTTAGAAATTATATAAGTTCAAAGAGTATCGTTTCAGATGATTGTATTATGGGAGTCAATAATATAGTATTTGAACAAGTTTACATAGGTTCTAATGGTATCATAGGTGATAATAATTTAATTCGACAACAAGTTTATTTAGGTCATGATTTTAAGATAGGGAATCATTGTATCTTCAATCCAGGATGTAAAATAGGTGGTTTCTTAGAAAGTGGTTCAAATGTATTTGTTGGAATGGGTGCGATAGTTATTGATCATATAAAGCTTAAAGATTACAGTATCGTAGGGGCTGGAAGTGTCGTAATTAAATCAACAAAAGAGTATTCAATCAATGTAGGTAATCCGAGTCGAAACATAAAAGGAGACAAACATGATTAATATTGAAAACAAGATTGTGATTAATTTTACACCTACAGGTATGTTACCAACAAAGAAGGATACACCGTATGTTCCTATTAGTCCTGAAGAAATTATCGAAGATGTTCGTAGAGCGTATTTATTAGGTATTACAATGGTTCATTTGCATGCCAGAGATGAAAATGGTTTACCATCTCATCGCAAAGAAATCTATGCTAAAATCATACAAGGAATTCGTGAATTCGCACCAGAACTTATTATTTGTGTTTCGACATCGGGAAGAATTCTTAATACATTAGAAACTCGATCTGAAGTTCTTGATTTAGAAGGTGAACTTAAACCTGATATGGCAAGTTTAACAATGAGTTCACTTAATTTTAATCGTTCTGCGAGTATTAATGATCCTAAAATGATATTTGATTTAGCTACTATCATGAAAGATAAGAAGATACTTGCGGAGATAGAAGTATTTGATTTAGGGATGATTAATTATATACATTATTTAGTAAAGAAAGATTTATTGAATGAATCTTTCTATGTGAACTTTATTTTAGGCAATATCGCTAGTGCACAAACAGATTTACTTCATATAGGTAGTATGATTAAGGACTTACCTGATAAAACAGTCTTATCTATTGGTGGTGTTGGTAACCAACAGTTAAATGCGAATGCTTTGGCGATTTCTATGAATTATGGGATAAGAATTGGATTAGAAGACAATATATGGTTTGATCAAGAACGAACCAAATTAGCAACCAATTTAGAATTGGTTCAAAGAGCACATCAAATAATTAAGTCAATGAATAAAGAAGTTTTAACTTCTATAGAACTTAGAGAAATATTGGGATTAAATACGCAAAAAGGGAAATATGGTTTAAAAGATTAAAGTGGATTCAATTAAAGTAAGTATTATCTGTAATACCTTCAATCATGAGAAATACATTGAAGATGCCATAAAAGGTTTTGTGAATCAAAAAACCGATTTTAAGTATGAAATATGCATACATGATGATGCGTCTACGGATCATACAAAAGAAGTAATATTAAAGTACGAAAGACTTTATCCTGAGTTAATTCATGCGATTATCCAAACTGAGAATCAATATTCTAAAGGGATAAGTGTTAACGCAATTAATAGTTCAAGGGCAAGAGGTGAATACATTGCGTTTTGTGAAGGAGATGACTATTGGACTGATCCGTACAAACTTCAGAAACAAGTTAATCTATTTGAGAAGTATCCGGATTGTGCGTTAGTCTTACATGGTTCAATTATCATAAACGCAAAAAATAAGTTCGCTAAGCGGACATGGTTATTTACAAATAAAGAGAGAAAACTAAGTGTTGAAGAAGTTCTAAATGCTCGTGGAATCGTAGCGGCACATAATAGTTATATGTATCGAAATGTGGAAAATACTTTTCCAGATTTCTTTAGGAAATTAGGTGTTTGGGATACCACTCGATGTATCTATTTTGTGCTTAATAACTCAGTTTATTATATTCCAGAACTAATGTCAGTCTATCGGGTTGGGATAAAGGGTTCTTGGAATGATCGAATTCGTCTCGATCAAGATAAATTAGTTAAACATTATCAAAAAGAGATTCATTTTTATCAGGAATTAAATCAGTATACTCATTTTAAATATGATAATGTGATAAGTAAGACAATTCATTATCTTGAATTTCAAGTTGCGGTATGTGAAAGACGTTATGATGATATAAAAAAAGATTATAAGGATATTTTGGACAATCAAAGTATTTATCAAAAATTATCATTTCATGCACAGAAAATATTACCGAATTTGTTTAATCTATTAAGAGTTATGCGATTCAAACTTTGGATATAGGGAAGAAATATGAAAAAAATTAATGTGACACAATCTTTATTGCCTAAACTGGATGATTATATAAAAGAAATCGAAACGGTTTGGGATAGTCATCACTTAACAAGCAAGGGTTCTAAACATGAAGAATTAGAATCGAAACTTAAAACGTTACTAGATGTTAAGTGTGCATCCCTTTTTGTGAATGGTCATTTAGCTTTAGAGGCAGTCCTTGAAGCTTATGATTTAAAAGGAGAAATAATTACGACAGCGTTTACCTTTCCTTCCACAACGCATGCGATTGTTAGGCAAGGATGTACACCTGTTTTTGCGGATATAAAATTAGATGATTATACTCTAGATCCTATAGATGTAGAACGTAAGATTACCGACAAGACCGTTGCGATCCTTCCAGTTCATGTACTAGGACATGTGTGTGATGTTAAAGCATTTGAACAATTAGCACAGAAGTACAATCTTAAGTTGATCTATGATGCGGCACATGTGTTTGGGGTTAAAGTTAATCATACTGGGATAGGACAATATGGTGATGCGTCGATGTTCAGTATGAATGCGACTAAAGTATTTAATACGATTGAAGGGGGATTAATTACCTATAAAGATGAATCACTTTCAAAGAAGTTAGAATTGATTAAGTACTATGGCATGGAATCATCTGAAGATATTACTTATATTGGATCGAATCTGAAGATGAATGAATTTCAAGCTGCGATGGGTTTATGTAATTTACCATTATTAGATCATGAAATAGAATTAAGAAAAAAGAATTGTGAAGTATATCTTGATGAATTAAAAGGTTTATCATCGATTACTCTACCTCATTTTCTTGATCATATTGATTATAATTATATTTATTTCCCTATTTTAATTAACAAGCCATACTCAAGAGATGATGTGTATAATCAATTAAAAGTAAAAGGAATAAACGCAAAGAAGTATTTCTATCCACTTGTAACTGATTATGCTTGTTATAGGGGAGTGTATCCAAGTGATTTACCACATTCAAGGGAAGTTGCGGATAAAGTACTATGTTTACCACTGTATGGTAATCTAAGCTTTGATGAATTAATGTTTATTGTTGATGAATTAAAAAATGCCTTGGTTTAATCCAAGGCATTATTCTATTTCGTTGATAGTTTTAAACTTCTCTTTAACGGTTTGTAAACTTTTGGATTCAATAATAGTATAGTACAACTCTTTACCAAAACTTGGAGTATAAATCATCGCATCTTGTGTTTTAAATTCTAGCCTTTCAGGCATTAATGCATCAACACCATTTTGACTTAGGATTAAACTCGCATCATTATAGTAAGTAATAAGGCTATTACCACTTAAGTTAGTAATAACTGATTTTTGAACAGTTCTTAAGAATCCATTAATCCTAAACCATGAAGTTGGTTTAGCCAGTTGTTTGATCATCGCAAGAATGAATTGTTCCTGATGATTACTTCGACCATATACACCATCGACTAAGGTTTTACGATGTCTCAAATAGGCTAGAGCTTCACGACCATTTAGTTTTTGTTCACCTGCTTCAATGACAATCATGTTCTCAAAACTACGATTCTCATCTTGTTCCTCTATTCTTTGATCCACATCAATGGTTACCCCACCAATACTATCTACTACATCAATCAATCCTTCAAAATCGATTAACATGTACTTATCGATTTCAATTCCTAGAAACTTAGTGAGTGTTTTTGTTAAACATTCAGCCCCATACCAACCAGTATGCGTTATTTTATCTTTTTTACCTGTACATGCATTCGTTATATATGAATCTCTTGGAATACTTATTAAGGCAGATTCTTGGGTTTTAAAATTGTAGGATATGACAATAATCACATCATAGTTAAATCCAACGGTAGAATTTTCTTCTATAGGATTATCTCCTCCAATCAGCACAAGATTTAATATATCTTGATGTTCACTAAATAGATTTGATTTTTCTTTCTTAACCACTTCATACTGAGTGTTCAAAGTACTAATATCCAGTTTAAATCCATCAATGTTATTAAACGTTTTCTCATATCCACCAGGTAATACAATAAGATCTACTTTTTTATTGATTAAAGCTTGGATTGAATCAATATAAGATGTATATTCGATAAACTTTACTTTTATTCCAGCTTCTTCCACAATACTTTTTGGATAAATATAACCTATCTTTGAACTTTCATCATTCAATATTCCGATTTTTTTATTTGTAAATTCATTAACAGATTCAAATTTATTATCATTTAGTCCAACAAAGTGAATATCATAACTTTCTGTTTTTGTGCTTATGTTTCGAATAAATCCAGAGAACAATGTATTTGGTATTAAGATAAGTAGAACTAATATGATTTTCACAATAGAATGACCTATTGCGATATTCTTTCGTATCGTATGATTAACATACCAATACGCTAATCCATCGAGGATAATGATGATAACTAAAAATATCCATCGAATCATATCCGGGATAATAGGTGCCATAAAAATGATTCCAATCAGGATAATACTTAATGCGATACTCATGTTTTTCCAATTTAAACGTTTCATAGTGATACTCCAACAAACAAGTTAATAGATTATCACTTTATTAAACTAATGTAAATAGAACTACCTAATATTCTTATTGTTGTTATCTTTTTGATTAAATTTATATGGTGTACACTAGATAGATGAAGTAAAATGAATGATAGAACGATAAAAGGAATATGTTTTGAATGAGTGAAAATAAAACAAACATTAAAAATAAAGCAATCAGTGGAATGATCTGGAGTTCAGGTGGTTCTTTCGCGTTTCAACTCATTCGCATCGTAACTCAGATTGTATTAGCACGCTTATTATGGCCAGAGGCATTTGGTTTAGTTGCGCTTGTAATGGCATTTGTGAGTGTAGCGAATTATTTGATTGAGAATGGATTGACTCTATTCATTATTCGTAAACAAGAACTTAATGAAAATGATGCGTATTCTTTGTTTATCGCAAATATGATTTTCGCTACCAGTATTGTCGTACTGTTTATCTTAGGTTCAGGATTTATCGCAAATTATCTCAATGAACCGACAACACAATTACTTTTAATTGTTAGTTCTTCTGCTATCTTATTCAATGCGTTTGGATCCGTACATAAAGCATTATTAACCCGAGATCTTCAATTTAGAGGACAGACGGTTATCATGCTGGTTTCTGCAATTGTGTCAGGTATTATTGCGGTCATCGTGAGTATATTAAATTTTGGGGTATGGAGTTTAGTGATATACAATGTATCGTATCAATTCATCCAAACAATACTGTTAGTTCGACTTTATTCTTTTAACTATAAAGGCAAGATTGATCGAATTTTCTTAAAAGAAGCCATAATATATTCTTGGAAGTTAATGTTGTCAGGTTTAATTCATACCGTTTATGAGAACATTTTTAATATCATCATGGGTTCATTATTTTCAGTTTCTGCGCTAGGTTATTATAGTAATGCGCTTAAGATTCGAGATGGGGCTGCACAAACATTAACGGATGCGATTCAAAAAGTATCATTTCCAGTATTAAGTAAACTTCAAGATAAGAAAGATTCGATGTTAGAGACAAGTCGAAGAATTCTAAAACTATCGATCTTTATCATCTATCCGATATTAATTGGTTTAGCCGCAACCTCTGAGTCTATTGTTAAAGTGGTGTTCAATGATCAATGGTTGGGTATGATTCCTATTATGCAGATACTTGCGATCAATGGATTATTGATTCCTTTACATAAAGTAAACTTAAATATTCTGACTGTTATTGGTCGAACTGATTTATATTTACGATTAGAGATTATTAAGAAAGTTGTCGCATTTATTACAATTTCTATCGCATTGTTGATTGGAGTCACATTAGAAGGTTTGTTATGGGTCTTATTTATTAACGCGATATTGGGTTATATTATTAATGTCCATTATTCAAAAGTATTTATTGGTTATGGGTATATTGATCAAATTAAGGATATTAGTCCAATTACCATTGTATCGATTATGATGGGTGCTCTCGTATTCTTGTGTGCGAATATTGATATAAGTAGTCTTTATTTACTTGTGATTCAAGTTGGCGTTGGGGCTGTATCGTATATTGTTTTATCTTATTTCTTCTTAAAAACTGAGTTTAATGATGTGTTAAATATCCTAAAGAATATGATTCATAAGATTAGACATAGAAAATAGATTTAAGTGGGGGATTCGTGTGAATAGAATAATTAAATATGTTATTAAATATAATATGGTCTTGTTGTTTGTGGGATTCCTATTCACAAGACTTTTTTTATTGGATCAGGTTCCATTTGGTTTACATGTAGATGAAGCTGGTATGGCTTATGATGCTTATTCATTGGCTCATTTTGGAGTGGATCGATATCTCAATTCTTATCCTGTATATTTAATTAATTTTGGAGGAGGGCAAAGCGCATTATATGCGTATAGTGTCGCGTTCTTACTAAAATTTTTCGATTATTCAACTTTTATCATTCGATTACCTGGTGTAATTCTATCTTCGATTACATTTATTATGGGTTATGTCACAGTTAGTGAAATTCTCAATTCAAAAAAATTTGGATTCTTCTTCTCGTTTTTATTCACCATACTTCCATATTTTGTGATGCAGTCACGATTTGGATTGGATTGTAATATGATGATGGGAATGTCTTCTGTTGTGATTTACTTTATCTATAAAATGATTCAAACACAAAGTCCTAAATATTATTTCTTTGCAGGATTGTTTTCTGGATTAATGCTTTATACCTATGCATTGAGTTTTGTAGTATTACCCATATTTTTATTGTTAGTTTTAATGCTTATGATAAGAACGAAAACATTAGTATTGAAGAATAGTTTGTATTTTATTATTCCTCTATTTATCCTTGCCTTACCATTACTACTTATGGTTATGATTAATTCATTTGATTTAAACCAGATGGTTATTCTAGGGTTCACTATCCCAAAACTTCCTAATTATCGTGGTTCTGGATTTACCTTATCAAATATCACTTTCAATCTTAAGTATGTTATAAAAAGTGTTTTTATGTATGATCAGCTAACGTATAATACATTCATTCGTTTTTATACTCTATTTAAAATAAGTATTCCTTTCGCATTATTTGGAATCATTAAAGGATTGATTGATCTAATTAAGAGTATTAAACACAAACAATTTAATCCAATAACACTATTCTGGTTATTTGCGTTTGCGGAGTTTATTCTTGGATTAATTATGATTGAACAACCTAATTCAAATAAATTGAATGGAATATTCTACTCAATATTAGTTCTTATCGTATATGGTTTTTATTGGATAAACGATATTATAATAGCTAAGTTTAGATCGAGAAATATTCTTATCGGGTTGTATGTTATTACGGTAAGTTTGTATTTTATTCATTTTATTATCTTTGCGAATTACTATTATTTCGAATATAAATACGATATTTATCCTCAAACATTATTTACACATACCTATTCAGATGAATTAGAATATGTTGATTCTATTAACACTAACGAATTAACAGTTTATACAGAAAGTAATATTCATAGTAATTATCAAGGTGATATATTTTATCGATTAAGTGCTAAGGTTTCTCCATATGACTATAATCGATATGTGAAGAATAATACGTATAAGAATGGTGTCATAGGTTTACCCAATACAATAGAAAAGAATGCGTATTATATCGTTTTAAAGATTAATAGTGCATTCTTAGAGTTGATTAAATATGAATCATTTAATCGAATAGAATTTGAAAATTATTATGTGTTTGAGCCTATTTTAAATTAGTTTTATTTAAGTGTGGAATCAATTTCTTGACTGTTGGAAATTGTATTAACCATTTCAATCCATAGAATAATATTAATAAGAAACCAGTCAAACTACTTATGTAAGTTGAGATTTTTTGAATACGAGTTCCTTGATAATAGAAGTGTATTTTACCTTCTTTATATTCTTGAAGATTAATAGACATTAAGCTTGTTTCTGTACGTTCGATGGGTAGTAAAACGGTAGTATCACCACTCGTTAAGTACGCAGAGTATCCAATATAGTAGATTAATGGAATTTCAAGTGTCGTATGAGTATATTCATTTTGATTAAAATAAATATCAAATGTAGTGGTTTTCTTTTCATATGTTAAATCAATCGGATTGGAGATTGAAATTGAATATGGGTCTACATTCTCAATTAAATAGTCCATATCAGCCCACCAAGGCAAGAATTCACCATAATAGTGTTCAATTTGATATCGAGGGAAGGAGTAATAGATTGTTTCTTGTCTTGATTTATACAATTGATCAAACCCACGAACATAACCCGTATACGTTACCACAACAATCAAACTCATTAAGATAACCTGCGTATTTAACTTTAACTGAGTAATATAGTAAGCGACAATGATACAGAGAAAATACGTTATGAATAAATAAAGTCGCCATGGGAATTGCATAAAGTTGAAAATAGATAGGTATTCTACAGGAATAATATTTGAAATAAATATGAATAAGAATATAAGAATAATAAAAGAAAATTTGAGGAATGGATGATTTATGATTTTCTTAAATTGGGTTATTAACGCAATGACCAATAATATTAACAACCATATCTCAATTCCATGTGGGAATTGATTGATCGAAGGATCAATAAAGAAAAATTTATTCCATTCAGTAATTAGATTCTTAGATAATTTTGTCCAAGGATGATGATAACGAAATTCATCACTAGCCATCATTTCTAACATAGGTAACCAATAATAGATGGATATTAAAAGTGAGAATATCGCAGCTTTTATAATCGTAATAAGTGTTTTTGGAATAAATACATCTTTATAAAATAATAATGAGTATATGACTAACAACAGAATAACCCAAATAGTGGAGATAAGATGACTGGTTAATATCCCAACCATTCCTACGGATAACCAAAACCATTGATTCTCTTTTTTGTGCACAATTAAGTGAATACTTGAGAAGACAATCGGTAAGAAAATAAACACAATATACTCACCTAAAGCAGCGCGATCAATTAAATCAGTGTAGTTTCGATATACAGAGAATGTATATAAGAATGTGGCGATCAAGGCGAACTTTTTAGAAGGAATAATCTTAATACTTGAATAGTACATACTAATCATGGTAAACAAAGTGATTATCACAGCCCAAATCTGATAAGAATTAACCATATCCAAACCAAAATAAAGTAAGAAAGACATCAGATAAATTAAGCCAGTTGGATAAAAGATTCCAACCGCATAACCATAACCACCATAAAAACCACCCATTACTTTCGATGGGAAAATACCAAGCTTAAGTTGATCATACGCACCTACAGCACGTGATAGATGATAAATTAAATCATGTCCCCATACAATTCCACGATTGATGTAGGGGAGATAATAGAAAACAAGCATAATAAAAAATACACAATAAATAAAATATCTATTTTGAGATAGATATTTGAACGATTTTCTCAGGTCCATTTAGAATAATCCTTTCAAAGTGAAAATTAATAGCGATCTTTAATAATGTAGTGTGGGCGCTTTTTAACTTCCATATACGTCTTTGAAAGATATTCACCAAGAATACCAAGCGATAAAAGTTGGGCCCCACCCAAGAATAAGATAATAACCATCATTGAAGGATAACCTGCCACAGGATCCCCAAAGAGTAATGCCTTCACAAATACAAACACCATATAAGCTAATGTAACCATAGACATAAATAAACCAACAAATGTAGAAATTCTGAGAGGGACAGTTGTGAATGCCACAATACCTTCAATCGCATACATGAGTAACTTCCAGAAACTCCATTTTGTTTCACCCGCAACTCGTTCTACATTTTCATATTCAAGATATTTCGTGGAAAATCCAACCCAAACAAAAATACCTTTTGAGAATCGATGATATTCACTCATCTCAAGAATTGCATCGACCATTCTGCGTGTCATTAAACGATAATCACGTGAACCATCCACAATATCAATTTCACTGATTTTATTAATTATGGAGTAGAATTTTCGCGCAAAAAAACTTCGAATTGGAGGTTCTCCTTTACGTGTTACACGATACGTCGCAACACTATCTACATCGTTATTTTCAACTAACTCAATCATCTTAGGTAGTAAAAATGGAGGATCTTGCATATCCGCATCCATGATTACAACTAGATCTCCTGTAGAGTTTTTTAAGCCTGCAAGCATGCCTGCTTCTTTTCCAAAGTTACGACTAAAATTGATAATATGAATGTCCATATGATTATATTTTTGTTTAAGATCAAGTAATACATTAAACGTTTTATCTTTTGAACCATCATTCACAAAAAGATATTCAATTTCATATTGAATATTCTTTGATTGAACACTCATTTCTTCTATAAAGAAGGGAAGAGCTTTTTCCTCATTATAACAAGGTACGACTACTGTTAATTTTTTCATTTGTTTCACCCATAAAATTATATCATGGTTAAAATATAATTAACCATAGGATTAGTACTTTATATCGTAAAATAAGCTTTGTATCATGGTATACTTATAAGGAAATATGGCTAAATTAGATATTATTGTTCCAATTTACAACGTAGAGAAATACTTAAGAAAATGCTTGGATAGTTTACTCAATCAAGACTATTCCGATTTTTTTGTGCGATTAATCAACGATGGCACAAAAGATTCTTCCTTAGAGATAGCACAAGAATATGAATCAAAGTATCCTCATCTATTTAAATGTTATACCAAAGTAAATGGTGGATTAAGTGACGCAAGAAATTATGGAATCGAACAATCAGATTCTGAGTTTATCGCATTTATCGATTCTGATGATTATTTAGATCATCAAATGTTTTCAGAGATGATGAGTCTTATCGATGATAAAACAGATATCGTATGTTGCGACTTAATGTATGTTTATGATAATGGTGAGATGAAAGTGGCGTCTGCAGGGGATGAAGCTTTATTAAAGGATAAATTAAGTTCGTTAAAACTAAATAACAGCGCATGTAATAAGATATTTAGAAGAAATCTATTCAACACGATTCGATTCGTTAAAGGAAAGTGGTATGAAGATCTTGCGACGATTCCTTGCGTTATTTATCAAGCACGTGAAATAAAGTTGATTCATAAACCATTTTATTACTATTATCAACGTGAAGGTTCAATAGCGCATAACAAGAATGAAAAGATGTTTGATATTTATTGGGCGATTCAACATATTGAAGAATGCATACAATTGACAGATTGGAAAGATGTGAAGAATGAGTTGTTCATTGAACATGGTTTATTTCTTACTTCATTAAGAATTAAAAAAATGGAAAATATTGAAGATCGAAAGGATTATTATCGAATGAATATTAATCATTTAGATAAACTATGTCCAAATTGGTATATTCTATCCATTCAAAGTCAGTATTCAATTAAAACTAAAATAATATTCACTTTATTTAAACTCAATTTATTTGGCTTAGCCGCTCAAATATTTAAAGGATAATATGTCACAACTAACAATTGTTTTACCTTATTACAATGTAGGAGATTACATTGACCGATGTCTAAATTCACTTCTTAATCAAACGAATCCTGATTTTGAAGTGTTTTGTGTGAACGATGGTTCAAAAGATCATTCAGATGAGATTGTTAAGAAATATGGTGAATTGGATTCAAGATTTAAACGTCTCGTTAAACAAAATGGTGGATTGAGTGATGCACGTAATTTTGGCTTAAAAGATGTCACAACCAAGTATGTAATGTTTCTTGATTCAGATGATTTTTTTGAACCTGACTTAGTTGAGTTATGTTTGAATAAAATGGAAAATGAACAATGTGATCTAGTAATCTATAACTACAAACAACTCTTTATTCGTGAGAATCGTAGTGAGCTGATTACAGAAAAATTTGATTCCAATAAAATCTATAATCCAAATATAGATAAAGCACTTGTAGCGCATATCAGTAATGCGGCATGGAATAAAATCTATCGTACTGAACTATTTAAATCCAATCAAATCGAGTATCCTGTTGGATATCGATATGAAGATTTAGGCACTACATTTAGATATCTCATGTGTTGTGAAAGAGTTGGTTTTATTGATAAACCTCTTGCGAATTATCTAATTGATCGGCCAAATAATATCTCTGGGGCTTCGGATAAGAAGATTAAGGATATTCTTAGTATGGTTGAACTTAATATTGGTTTCTATCAAAAGAATAATAAGTTTAATGATTATTATGAAGAACTTAAGTATCTTAGTTCAATTAATTGTTTAAATATGCTAAGAAAAGTTCCACTAATGGATGATTTAAATTTTGTGATTTCGTTTATTGATGATACATTTAAAGTATTAAAGAATAATTTTAAAGACTTCCCGAAAAGTAGTTATGGGTTAATGGATCTACCTCAAGCATCGATTTATTTCAATCCAATGAAGTTAAAACTTTATGTATATTACAAATATTTAAGTCGTAAATTTGGTAAGAAATAAGGGAGAAAATATGATTAATAAATTTTTAGAAAAAATTAATAAGGAAAAGTTTAAGCTAGTTTTAGCACTTATCGTTTTATTACAACCTATTATTAGTTTAGATTATCTAGCGTATGATTTTTTAAATCAATTTAATCTTCCACGAATTGCGACAGTTATTCATTTCTTAGTAATTCCTATTTGTATTCTTATCGGATTCTTATTATTTGAACATAATCGTGTACGTGCTTTTGTCTTATCGTTTGTGTATGGGTTTGTCGTATTGGTTTATTTCTATTTCCATACCAAGAATGCGATTTTGATTCGTAATGATTTGTATCTACCTAATAACTTTCAATTTAGTACATTTAAAGAGTTGTTTTATGTATTAACACTTATTATTCCATACTATCTTATTTATTTATTTTATATTGCCGATTTCTCAGAAGACTTAATCAAAAAAGTAATGATTGGACTATCGAGCACGATTTCTCTTCCAATTATATTGGGTAACTTGTTTCTGTTTGGTATGTCTACATATGATGGGTATACTAAGGCAAATATTTTTTATTGGTTCTTTGGAATCTATGATCGTTTTGATCCACGTAAGATTGCGTCAAAGTTCTTCTTTCAGAATGGGAATACAATCGGGATTGTATTGTTTATTATTCTTCCAATTCTTTATTATTTCTTAACTAGAGCACAAACTAAGAAAGATAAATTAATTTGGTATTTCATTATCTTTACTCAAAGTATTGCGATGGTTATGTTGTCAACGAGAATTGCGACCTATGGGGCACTTATTACTCCTATTGCGATTCTATTAATTATGATATTCTTCCATCTCATTATACGAAATGAGCAATTTACGCGTAATGTGGTTATATTTACAGCTTTAATTGCGATTATGATTGGGTTAATCATTCCGTTTAGTCCAGCGTATGTGAATATGCAAGTTGATCGTTCTAATAATGCGATTGTATTAGAAGATAATTATATTTTAGATGGTGGTCGTGATGAAGTGAATGAACAGCTTAAACAACCTAAAGCGAAATATGATCCAGCATATGTATATGCATTTGAACAGTATGGTATCAAGTCTAATTTAATATCCAGTGTTCCTAAAATTTATTTTATGGAATGGTATAAGTATACGTATGATGCGAAGTTTTGGTTGGATCTAATGTTTAATTATCCACTTGAAGAACGTGCAAATGGTCGACAAGTCCAAACAATCTTTATTAAGTATAAATGGAGTGAAACTCCAAATCCAAGTGTAGATCATGCGTTAGGTTTAGGATATACCACAATCATGACAGGATCTTTAATTCTTGAGAGTGACTTTGTTCAACAATTCTATTCCTTTGGTTATGCAGGTTGGATGATTCTAATGAGTCCATGGCTTATCTTAGTTGGATATGGCGCTCTTGTGTTCTTGTTTAATTTAAAGAAAAATCTTAATTTTGGGACAGTTATCTTCGCAATGTCGGCCCTATTTGGCTTAGTAGGTGCATATGCCTCTGGTCATACATTGGATGAGTTCGTCAGTAATATCGTAATAGCGTTTGTGGTGGCGGTTCTTTTAAAAAGGTTAAAATAAGATAATTATGATTGATTTTCTTAAAAAGAACAAAGTACAAATAAGCATATTGATAGTATTAATCATATGTATATTTGTCCCTTATTTACTTGATTATCGAGTCTTTCTTTTTAATGCTGATCAACAACTTCAATATAATCTCTTTTACAAAGAGTGGATGAGATTAATAAAAGATATATATCATACAGGGAGTTTCCCATTTTATTCATTTAATACTTTCTTAGGAAGTAATTTTTATGCATCAAAACTGTATTACTTAACGGGTGATGTGTTTTTTCCTATCATGGTTTTATTATCAAAATTCATAAAAGATATTGAGGTTAGTTTGGAATTATTTAGTATTTTTTATGTCATTCTTTCCTCAATCTCATTTTATGTTTTTTTGTATTTATTTGGAATTCGAAATAAATGGTACATGTTTATTGGAGCGCTTATCTATGCATTAAGTGGTATGGCAAGCAATTATGTAGGTCAATACATGTTCCATCGTTTTTATAGCTTACTTCCTTTCCTTTTTGCGAGTATAGAATACTATAGAAGAACTGGAAAAATTTATTTGTTCTCTATAATTGTATTTATCTTAATTCTTACAAGCTATTATTTTATGTTTCCAACAACTTTATTCTTAGTTGCGTATAGCTTTTTTACTATTTTCTATAATAGTACAAATCGAATAACTTTTAAGGTTATCTTTAAATTTGGTTGGCCACTAATTGCGGCATATTGTGTAGGAGTTCTACTTAGTGCGTTTTTAACTGTACCAGGATTCTTATTTATTAAAGATAATAGTCGGTTAGGTGTTGATTATATCGATAAGTTTTTTGAATTTAGATTGTATCTAGGATATATACATAGTTTAATTACTGCTCCACTAACTCTTTTTTCAAAGTATGATTATTTATTTAATGTCGGGTTTAATGGACATTTAACTTGGTATAGTATCTATGCTGGATCCGCAATTGTTCCTTTTATCTTTTCAACGATATTTATAAGGAATAATAGAAAAATTACTAGTTTAAGGTATTTAATAATTCTTTTGAATGTCTTCGCATTAATCCCATATTTAAGTTCTGTAATGCATGGTTTTAGTGAACCTTCTTTTAGATGGGTATTTCTGATTACATTCGTACATATCCTAGGATTTGTGATTGTTCTTGAACATTTCGATGAGTATCGTAAAGAAGTTTTCAAAGGATCTGTATTATTTTTATTGTTTTTTATTCCCACAGCTTTCTATGGATATTTATATAAAGGTATTACTGTATATGATAATCCGAACCATCTAAGGATAATAGGTATTTCTCTTTTGTTATATTGTACAAACGTGTGTTTAATAAGTTTTAAAAGAATGAAATCTCTATTAGTTATTCTTATTCTAGAAGTTATTTTTACGTTCTCAACTAGATTATGGATATTAAGTGAGACTTATTATTCATATACACCATCTCTGGATGAAAATGCAATCGCATACTTTAGAGATATTGATGAAGATTTGTTTTATAGAATCTACGTAAATCCTGATGGTTTACTACCAACAAGTTCTTTGAACCTAAATCAAAGTATAAACTTCAATTATTTTTCAACATCTACATACGATTCAACATACGAATATAACCTCAAACAATTTATTGAATTAAATAACATAAACTGGCATATCATAAAAATTGATAATCCCGATGTACTTAGAATGTTAGGCGTAAAATACTACTATGTAACTGATGTATCTGAACTGCCTAATAACTATAATTGGACCTATAGTTATAATGTTAACCATTATCAAGTATATGAAATGAATGAATATAGATCTATTGGCTTTACCTATAGTAAATTTATTAATGAAAATAGTGATATAGCTCAACTTAATTGGAATGATACATTGATTGTGCCAGATGATATTTATAATAAGTTAATTAATATAAATCAAAGTGAATCAAAAGAACTAAATATTTATGAATTTAGTAATAATAGGTTAGTAGGAAATATAGATCTCGATTCTGATCAAGTCCTATTTCTCTCTATACCATATAGTACTGGATGGAATGTGTATGTTGATAATCAATTGGTAAATACATATAAAGTTCAAGGTGGTTTCATTGGTTTAGAACTTAATAAAGGATACCATGATATCACTTTACAGTTCATTCCTCCTGGTCTTAAGATTGGCATTTTTACAAGTTTATTTGGACTTTTAATATTTTGTCTAATCATCATTAATGATTTTAAAAAGTGTATTAAACTCAAACCTGATTTGTAATAACACTATAACCTAATACATATAATTCTTAATAAATTCAAAAACCATACATTTATAGTTTTTTGATTTTACTTTTTTTAATATCATAAAATTAGAATTAGATTTAAAAAAAAACGATAAAAACTTCAAGTATTCAGATTTTTTGCCTATCTTTTATAGATTGAGAGTTTGAATTAGTCTATAATTCTCTTATGAGAAAATTTTTACATTACAGTTTAGATCTATGTTTATTGATCGTATCAATACTCATGTTAGAATCTATTTTCCGATTATTTGTTGGGTTTAGAATAGTATCTCCAAGAGGAGTATTATTTACAATTTCGAGTGTCGTGTTTGTTTATTCAATAATGTATTTTTTTAGTGATAAAATACGCAAAATTCTAAGTGTACTATTTATATTATTTATAAGTCTTTACTCATTTTCGCAGATTATATATTTTAGATATTTTTCTTCACTTTATTCAATTAATAAAATAGTACTTTTAACAGAACTTAAATCAGTCACATCAGAAGTTTTGATGGAATTTGATGTGAAGATGTTAGCTATTTTTGTGCCACTTGTTTTATATCTTATCTCCTTGTTTGTATTTAGAAATTTCAAACAAAAACCGATTGCGAAGAAGAAATCATCCGCTTTTCAACTTTTGTTTTTAATTGCGTTTACACTTCAAATTCTGACGATGGTCACATTCGCAGAAGGAGATTGGAGCCAAAATGATTTCTATTTGTATCGTACATTCTATTCACGTGTGCGTGCTATGGAACGTTTTGGAGTTAATAAGTATGTAGAACGTGATGTACAAATCTTTTTGGGTCAGTTGTTAAGAAGTTCAAGTCAAGATGATATCAACATGATTGATTCATACCTTAATACTAAAGAAATTAATCGTACTGAGAATTCGTATACTGGTTTATTTGAAGGAAAGAATTTAATTTATATTCTTGCGGAGAGTTTGGATGAGTTAGCGATAGATCCTGAAATAACACCTAACTTATATCGTTTAAAAACGGAAGGCTTATATTTTAATAATTATTATTCTCCAGTTTATAATGCGTCTACAGCGGATTCTGAGTTTGTATTGAATACATCTTTATTTCCATCCATAGACTATGGTGTGGCGGCATATAATTATGGTAATAATACGTATCCATACACCATTGCGAATGCCTTTCAAAAAGAGAACTATTTTACGAATTCATTCCATTCCTTCCATAGTTTCTTCTATAATCGTGAGAATATGCATACAAGTTTAGGTTACTCCACATTTTACGATATTGAGAAACTTAACTTGAATTATGATACAGAAGGTTGGCAAGAAGGTGTAGATTGGATTGATGATATAAATCTTATGCGTAATATGTTAAATGTATCGAGCCAAAAAGATCCTTTCTTTAGTTTTGTGATAACTGTCTCGGGTCATTTACCGTATAATGCAGGTCGAAGAGGGTTGATGGAGTATTTTAATCAACTCAAAGAATATGAGTATTTAGAACCATATACATTCTATTTATCAGCTCAGAAGAAACTAGATGATTCAATCGGTTTATTGTTTGAAGAATTAGAGGCTAAAGGAATTCTGGATGATACAGTGATTGTGATTGCGAGTGATCATTATCCATATGGAATGGATACAGAATCACTAAAAACATATGGTTTTGAGAGTGGATATGATTTTGAAAAATATCGTGTTCCTCTTATGATTTGGTCAAATGATATTGAAGCTCAAGAAGTTAATACAATGGTTTCAAGTTTAGATGTAGTGCCTACATTACTTAATCTATTTGGATTAGATCAGAATAAAGTCTATTTTGGGTCAGATGTTTTTGATGAAAATCATAAAGAGATTGTAGTTCTTAAGGATCGTAGTTGGGCAACGCCAAGTATTTATTATGATTCAAAATCAAATTCAGTGATTAAGATGGATGAATCTCTAAGCCAAGAAATGCTGGATGAACAAGTTAAATTGAATAATGCCTATGTTTATGATTTATTTAATGTAGGTCAAAAGATTCTTACAACAGATTACTTTAGGGTGAGAGAATGAAAAAGAAATGGATTATTGGAATAAGTGTTATAGCTATTTTAAGTTATTTCGCTTATGAATATCTTAAACCACCTGTTATTATAAAACCTTGGCATGAGTATCAGTTTATTGCCCATGCGATGGGGGGGGTTAATAATGAGGATTATACTAACTCATTAGAAGCCTTTAAAGAAAATTACGATAAGGGAATACGCGTATTTGAAATAGATTTATTAACATCGTGTGATGGTGAACTGGTATTATTACATGATTGGAAAGAATATAATGAGTTTAGTTTGAAACAACCGAGTCGAGAATATCAATGTAGCACAAAAGATGAATTTCTAAAATCTAAGATACATGGTCAATACACAAGTCTAAGTTTCGAAGATGTAATAAAACTTTCCAAGAAATATAAAGATACTTACTTTATCTTTGATACCAAAACATTTGATCTAGAAAGTTCCAAAGTTAGTTATGATAAAATAACCAATCAGATTAATCAATTAAATGCGGATATCAAACGATTTATTCCTCAAGCTTATACCTTTGAAATGTTTCAAATGTTAAAGAAAGATTACTTATTTGAATCAATTATATTGACCTTATATCACATCATTTATGAAACAGATGGGACAAAGATTGCGGAATTCTCAAGAGACAATGAAGTAAAATATATAACCCTACATCAAAATGATGCATGGGCAGAGAGAGTCTTAAGTGATTTAAAAGATTTTAATGGGTATTGGGATTTAGGATTAAAATTCTATATACATACAATCAATGATCAAGATGTATTTCATGATTTATTGGATAAGGGAGTTAGTGGAGTTTATACAGATTATCTACATTAAGAACTAGAAATAGTTCTTTTTATATTCGTTAAAAAAAGCGTTGAGATTCAACGCTTTCTTATGTTATGGAGTTGTAGTACCACCATCACCTGTACCTGTACCTGTACCAGGATCAGGAGTAGGAGTGCTAGGACCTGTTGAGATTGAGAAGGTGATTTGAACATTTCCTTTGATAATGACATCTTGAGTGTATTTTTCAATTACCACACCATCTACGATATAGATAACTTCTAATATTTGTCCAGCAGGAACTGTTTCTGATGGATTGCTTGTAAACAATGGATCTGCAAATAATTTTGCATCATTGAGTAGATACCATGCTTCAATCTCTGTTTTAGTCCACTTTTCACTGAACATCTTTGTAACAGGTAGTGTAATCTTAGGATAATCAACGATTGTGACTTCAATCTTACCTGTAACATTCTTTAACTTAGTATAGGCATCAACACTTTGGAATAATGCTGTATTAACTTTAGTTAAATCATAACTACTACTTGTTTCATCAAGATACTTGATTGTGATAATATTTCCATTCGCAAGATTCCAATCTTTAACTTCTTTCTCAGTCATACCGATGAAGTTAGGAACGATACTCTTACATTGTTCATCTGTTCTATTTTCTACAATCTTACAATCAAGTTCACGTTTAATGATTTCGATGTTCAACTGCGTGATATTTGCGGTTTTTACACCATATTTAACACTTTGACTAATAACTTGATTATAGAGATAACTTGCGTCATATTTAGGATTTGTTTCCCAAATCTCAGTCACGTTTAATTTAATCCAACTACGTTTTTGAAGCCATGCTTTAACATCTGCAAGTAACCATGGTTCGCTTTCTTTCGTCATAGAAGGCATAAAATCTGGTAGAGGATCATGAACCTCAGCTTCATCATAATAATCCTTAATAAAGTTTTCTCCATAATAAGGAGTATAAATATTGAATGTAAACGATTTATGATTCGTAGGGACATATGAATCTCCCATAAGATTACGATTAATTAAAGCTCTCGCATCCGCAATCGAACCATTATAAGGTTTATAGATAGAAAGAGGTAATTGTAGAGAATCATTGTACGCCCATGAGAAGTAACCCGATATACGATTATTTTTCATTTGAACGAAATACGAATTGTCTAACTCACTTGCATTCATTTCACCAATGACATAATTCGCAAGACCAGCCAACTGACTAATCGATAAGTTCGTTTTAACATTATCGCCAGCCGATTCAGCTGCACTCACAAACGCATTGATGTCACGAGTTTCAAGCAACTTAGTGAGTAAAGCACGAATAACTTGTTGTTGGTTCAACTGACGTTGTAAATCACCACCAGGCATATTTTTACGTTCACGCGCAAAGGCAAGAACTTGTTCGCCTGTCATGAATTGCCCACCTTTTGCGATCCAAACGGTAAAGTGACCACGATCTTCACTGGAATCTTGTCCAACGAACTCAACTGGAGAATCAATCCATAGTTTACCTAAGCTATCCACTACATCTACAACTGCATCGAAGTTAACTTCTAAGAAATAATCCACTTTCTCATCGAGTAAATTACTAACTGTATCTAAAGTACATTGACGACTAATTTGTCTTGAGTGATTAATCTTATCTCGTGCTTGATCTGTATAACAACTAATCGGTACATAAGAATCACGCGCAATACTGGTAAGTGTTACTACCATTGTCTTAGGATTGAATGTCGCATAGATTAAGGTATCTGTTCGACCTCCATCATTACCCATTAATAATACAGAGAACGGTTCTTTACTTAAATCTTTTCGAACTGTTTCTTCACCTTCGATTTTAACTTTTTTACTAAACTCATGAACAACTTCTGTTTTATCTAAATATTCTTCGTATCCATCATTCGCAATAAACATGGAATAGTATTCTTTAGGTAGAGGGGCTACATCAATCTCACGACTGAATAATCCCAGTAACATATTATTATATGTGTCATATTTTATAAATGTTACATCAATATTTTTACTTTCTAATTCTTCAATCGCTAATGAATTACCTTCTAATACATTTTCATTATCGACGATCCCAAACTTCTTACCAGATACATCATCAATGGATGTAATCTTAGTATTATCATAGGTCACAAAACTTGTACTAATATTTTCAACTACATCATCACTTACGATAACATTGCCAACCGCATTATTGATACGAACGATATAAATTAAAGCGTATGAAGATATTCCTATTAAGACTACCAAGATTCCTGTCATAATCATCTCTAATACTTTTTTCTTAGAGAACAATCTTACTAAGATAAAAACAAGAACGTTGATTAAGACCAACATCGCAATACCATATATAAATAAGGTATAACTTAAACTTAGGTATTGAAGGATATTAAAAACTGAAACAATCGATATAATCGCAAACAATCCAAACAAGATTAAGTTGATGAATTCATTTGACTTCGACTTTAAATTGACTTTTTTCATATTATTCTCCGTAGTAACGGTAGATCTCAATCTTACCATCACGATCGATTAAACTAAACTCACCAGATGTTTGATAACCCGTTGTATCAAAACCCTCTTTTTGAACATACGTCCAAGATGCGGTCACATAGAAAGATTGATACATTTGACCATTATATTCAATCTTCGCATTGAAATCAGAGAATGTAATCTCAACATTTTCAACTTCTAATAGATTTTCAGCACCTAGCGTTTGAATGTTATAACTTAAATCACGATAAAAGAAATCCTTAGCGTAATTATAGATATTTACGATCTCAGGTTGATAGACATATTGCATACCACCAATATCATATGTACCTTTTTTATTAGACCAGGTATAGAAATCAGCCACATAATTCTTCACAACACTACCAGCATACTCTTGTGGAGTTCCTTCATTTTCAATCACATCAGATAATTCAGTAAAGATGAGTTTCTGATATTCAGTTGCGTTGGAACTAATCTCATATAATACTTCACCTTCCGCATTTTTGATTGTATTCGAAAAGTAGTCCTTTTGAAGTTCAAAAAATGTGAGTGCGACGATTATAATCATGAGTGATAGAGTTACAATTAATCCGATTATTAATAGTTTATTTTTCTTCATGTCAGCCCTTATTTTTTCTTAAAAGTCTAGTATTAGACTAGACTATCATAAGTATATCAAGAATAACATTAATTTTGCATTTATTTTTTGCGTGAACACACACTCATTCATTCTATTAAAAAAAACTTACATATGATAAAATCATATCGATATGAACAAGAAACGAATAACTCCCATACTAGGGCTTACTTTAATTGCGTTAGGATTAGTTTTACTTATGATTTCTCCCTATTTAATCAAAGGATTACCGTTTGAGTATGGTGGAGACTTAAAACCAACTTATTTTCCTTATTATACTGAATTTAGATCACTCATAGGACAATTTATTAAACAAGGACAACTGCCATTTTATTCTTGGAATCTTTTCTTAGGAAATAATTTCTGGGCAAGCAAGAGTTTTTATATGTTAGGAGATATTTATTATTACTTCTCCTTACTCTTTAATGTCCATTTTTATGATATTTTCAAAATACAAACAATCGTAAAACTCGTTATTTCTACCCTAAGTATGTATGCTTTACTTCGATATCTAAAAGCATCTCAAATCGCATCTTATATATTTGCGTTATGTTTTGGATTTAGTAGTTGGGTCATTTTCTTCTTAGGTCAGCCTATGTTTGTATCAGCGTATAGCTTTACACCATTATTCTTCTTAGCGGTTGAAATCTATCTAAGAGAAAAGAAAATTACCTTATTTATACTTATCACTTCCTTATTATTATTAACGAACTATTATATGTTCTTCTCTTTATCCTTTTTTACACCTTTCTATTACACAGCACGTTATTATGCGATACGAAATGGATTTAAGGATTTTATCAAAGATACAGCTTGGCTAATTGGTGTATACTTTGTGGCTGTATTAAGTACGATGGTATTAATTCTTCCATCATTTATCAATATTATCCAGAATGATCGTGTAGGAACATTCTATCTTGCCTTCTTCTTTGATCAACCTGAAATCTATTTCCATCAACTTCAAGCATTATTTGTGCCAAGTCAAAACGTGATATACCAAGGATATAATGTGTTTGAGACTGGATCCCATGTTACACGTGAATTATGTTTATGGGCAGGATCAATTACCTCTTTATTACTTCCTCAGTTTATTACGGATAAAGATAAATATTATAAATATTCCATGTTGGGTTTGTATATCTTTATGTTTTTACTCTTAATTATTCCAAGTGGAAATATGATGATTCTTGGATTTAGTAGCCCTAGTTTTAGATGGACTTATTTATTTATTATTGTGAACTTAATCAATGCGTCACGATATTTAAGTAATTTTGAGTTAATTAATACGCGTAATCTCAAATATACATTAATCATTATCTCTATTATATTAATATTTAATGTACCAATTAGTATGTTTGTGAGTGGTACTTTAGATACATTCTTTGAGAATATTGGTTTATTTTATTTATCACTTGTATCCTTATTTACTTTCTTATTAATCTATTTCGTAATTAAATTAAACAAGAAATGGTTAATGGCAGGATTACTCATACTCACAATTATTCAACTTGCGGCTCACAATACTTGGTTAATTGGATTCAGACGATTAAATGAGAATTCTACTTGGGAATTTGTGGATCGTGCAACACATGTTTTACAGGCTAATCCTAATGAATTAAATAGTTATTTAAATAGTTTAAGTGATTCTAATTACAGTGAATTCTATCGTGTTTATATTCCACATGATAGTTTATATTGGTCATACAGTCATAATCATAATCTTCATTATCAACTTAAAGGATTAATGACCTATGATTCAACCTATGCGCCATCGTTCAATGATATGAAGAAGTTAGCTCCAAGTGTTAAGGATTTCGAAAGTGATTGGATCTTTAATATTAAAGATGCGGAAATAGTAAACTTCTTAAGTACGAAGTATGCGATTGTGGTCAGTGCAGAAGAATTACCACATACGAATTTCAAATTGATACAAGAAAATTATCAAGGTTCTCTATTAGTGTATGAGAATTTGGATTATAAATCCGTTGGTGAGTTATATACAGATGTAGTCGCATTTAATGATGTGATGGATTTGAGTGAAGAAAATCGATTAACCTATCTTAATACGTCTGTCATCGCAAAGGGTTCTGATATTGAAGAAATTAGATCATTATTAGGAACATCTACAGGACAATTAGAACATATTGATTATCATAATAATTATTTCTATGGTGATATTACGACAAGCGAAAAAGGCTTCATGGTACTTAAGATTCCATTCGATTCAGGATGGGAAATCAAAGTGAATGGAGTTGTAGTGGATAAGTATCAAGTGAATGGTGGATTTATCGGTATTCCTGTTCAATCAGGATACAATGAAGTGGTAATGAATTTTATTCCATCTGGATTTAAATTAGGACTTATCTTAAGTATAGTTGGAATTCTAATGTCAATAGGACTTATTGTGTTAGAAGTTCGACGACTTAAAAAGGAGAAAACTCATGAAAATTAATGCGAATGTATTAGATCGTCAATACTTTATGCACCAAAAAGAATATGAAGATAAAGTGTTGGATGTCTTACGTAGTGGATACTATATCCTAGGAAATGAAGTCAAAGAATTCGAAAAGGAATTTGCGAGTTATATTGGTTCAAAGTACTGTGTTGGATTAGCCAATGGATTAGATGCCCTATGGATTTCCATTAAGTTATTGGGAATCAAAGAAGGGGATGAAGTCCTTGTTCAATCGAATACTTATATTGCGACTGTAATGGGGATTACAATGAATAACGCAACTCCTATATTTGTTGAACCGAATGAATTCCATAATATGGATGATTCAAATATTGAATCTTATATAACACCTCATACAAAAGCAATTTTAGTCACACATCTTTATGGTCAAGCGACTAAGATGGATAAGATTCTTGAAGTCTGTGAGAAGTATAATCTTAAACTCATTGAAGACTGTGCACAATCACATGGATCCATGTATAACAAACAAATGACTGGCTCCATTGGATATGTAGGATGTTTTAGTTTCTATCCATCTAAGAATTTAGGCTGTTTCGGTGATGGTGGAGCGATTGTGACCAATGATGAACAATTTGCGGAAAAGGTTAAAACCTATCGTAATTATGGTTCGCAAAAAAGATATTACAATGAAACGATTGGGACGAACTCTCGTTTAGATGAATTACAAGCTGCATTATTACGGGTTAAATTAAAACATATCAATGAATTAACTCAAGAACGTGAACAACTTGCACAAAGATTACTCAATGAAGTAAAGAATCCATTAATCGAATTACCCAAAGTAGATCAAGATTGTACACATGTTTGGCATTTGTTTGTCATTCAAACCGACCTTCGTGAAACGTTTATGGAGTATTTGAGTAAACATGAAATTCAAAGTTTAATTCATTATCCTATCCCTCCACATCTTCAAGAAGCATACTCTGATTTAGGGCATAAAGTGGGTGATTTCCCAGTAAGTGAACGCTTAGCAGAACGAGTTTTAACGATTCCGTTGTATAATGGAATGACAAAAGAAGAGATGGATTATCTAATCCAAACAATTAATCAATTCAAAGGATAAAATGAAACTTCGTAAACTGAATGTTAAAGATATTCCAGGAATGATGGAATGGATGCAAGATGTGGATATTAGCCGACAATTTAGAGCGGATTTTTCACATTATACGGAAGATAAAATCAAACATTTTATTGATCAAGCTCAAGATTTTACATCCCATCGTCATTATGCGATTGTGGATGAAAATGATGAATATCTAGGCACAATCAGTTTAAAAGAAATTGATTCAATTAATATGAAGGCAGAATATGCGATTGTTTTACGTCGTAAAGTGATTGGGACTTCGATTGCGAGTGAAGCGACACATCAAATATTAAACATCGCATTTAATGAATTAATGCTTAATAAAGTTTATCTTAATGTTTTATCAATGAATAAACGAGCGAATCGATTTTATCAGAAGTTTGGGTTTGTTTATGAAGGCACATTTAGACAAGATATCAAGATTGAAAATGAATTATATGATCTAAACTGGTATAGTATATTAAAGGAGTCTTATGAATCAATGGATTAATTTAAAAGAATTTGGGGATCAAAGAGGGAAGTTAGTATCCATTGAAAACAATCATCTTCCATTTAAAATGGAACGACTTTTTTACATTTATGATACAGATAATAGTGCTATTCGTGGTAATCATGCCAATCGGAATAGTTCTTTTGTGTTTGTATGCATTACTGGTGCGTGTGATGTATTAATAGATGATGGAGTAAGTCGAGTAACTTATCATTTAGATTCTCCGGATAAAGCACTTTATTGTCCAAAGGGATCTTGGAAAGAAATGTTTAATTTTAAACAAGGGACGGTATTATTAGTGGTTTCTGATCAACCATTTGATAATTCTGAATATATTAGAGATTACACAGAATTTAAGGAGTATTGTAAGAACCATGGCTAAACTATCGATTATTATCCCTGTTTATTTTAATGAGATGAATCTACATGACTTATACGATGATTTGAAATCAAAGGTTTTGTGTAAGTTAGATGAGTATGAATTGGTGTTTGTGGATGATGGTTCACAAGATTCTTCGTATACAATTTTAAAAGAAATCCAAGCAATGGATCACAATGTAATGTTGGTTAAACTATCCCGTAATTTTGGGTCACACTCTGCGATATTAGCTGGATTGATCCATTCAACGGGTGATTGTGCAGCGATGAAGGCAGCGGATTTACAAGAACCTTCTACGATGATTCTTGAGATGTATGAGAAGTGGTTAGCAGGGAATAATGTCGTATTAGCGATTCGTAAAGATCGTCAAGAACCTTGGGTTCAGAAAACGATCTCTAATTTATATTATAAAGTGATGCGTAAAATAGCATTAAGCTCAATGCCGGATGGTGGATTTGATTGTTTCCTCATTGATCGAAAAGTTATTAAAGTACTTGAATTGATGGATGAAAAGAATTCGACCTTAATGGGACAAATCCTTTGGGCAGGATTTAAAACAGATGTCATCTATTACACACGTTTACAACGTGAAAAAGGTAAGAGTCGTTGGACATTATCAAAAAAGATTAAACTATTTGTCGATAGTATATTAGCGTTTAGTTATTTCCCAATTCGTTTTATTTCTACGATGGGTATTTTAACGTTCTTCGGAACGATACTATGGTTGTTGTATATCTTATACGCAAAGATGTTTATTGGGATTGAAGTTGAAGGTTGGACAACCTTAATGATAACAAACCTATTCTTCTATGGCTTGATTCTATTGACCCTTGGAATTATTGGAGAATATCTATGGAGAGCATTTGATGCGGCTCGTCATAGACCTTCATTTATCGTAGAAGAATGGATAGAACCAAAAGGAGCTAAACATGAATAAGTATGATGTGATTGTGGTTGGATGTGGTTATGCTGGCGCGGTGAGTGCTGAGCGTTTTGCGTCCATAGGTAAATCTGTTTTAGTGATTGACAAACGAAAAGAAATTGCTGGGAATATGTTTGATTATAAGGATGAAAATGGGGTTAATGTGCATAAATATGGACCTCATATTTTCCATACCAATCGATTAGAAGTTGTGGAGTACTTATCCAACTTTACAGAATGGTATCCTTATGAACATCGTGTATTGGGTTATGTCGACGGTCAATTTGTGCCCGTTCCATTTAACCTAAAATCCATTGAAATGTGTTTTGATGAAAATACAGCCAATGAAATGAAGAAAGTACTTATTGAAACCTATGGCATGGAGAAGAAAGTAACCATTCTAGAATTAAAGAAACATGAGAATGAAATCCTAAAGAAATTGGCGGATTTCGTGTACGATAAAGTGTTTAAAGACTATACGATGAAACAATGGGGTTTAACAGTAGATGAACTTGATCCAATGGTCACGAATCGTGTTCCTGTTCATATCTCATACGATGATCGTTATTTCCAAGATAAATACCAACAAATGCCTAAAGAAGGTTATACCAAGATATTTGAAAAGATGTTAAATCATCCTAATATCGAAGTACGTTTAAATACAGAAGCCCATTCTTTACTTAAGATTGATGTGGATTTAAAGACCATTCATTTTAATGGTGAACCGTTTGAAGGTAAGTTAATCTATACCGGTGCGATTGATGAGCTCTTAGATTATCGTTTTGGCGCTTTACCATATCGTTCATTAGACTTCGATTTACAATCGCATAAAGGTGTTTATCAAGCCGTAGGAACAGTCAACTATCCAACTCCAAAAGACCAACATGGTTTCACTCGTATTACTGAGTATAAACACATGATGGAAAAACTACCTGAAAATACAAGTATTGCGGTCGAATATTCATTACCATATGATCGTAGTGCTGAAAAGGGTAATATCCCGTATTATCCAATCTTTACTGAAGATAATCAAAAACAATACCAACTCTATGTGAAGGCATGTGAAGGCGTTCCTAACTTCTATCTTTTAGGTCGATTAGCGGAGTACCAATACTATAATATGGATGCGATTATTTATCGTAGTTTACAACTTTTCGATAAGATTAAGTAGTCATTTTATCGTTGTGTTATAATTCTAAGGACCTTATGAAACGAAATCTATTTAAAAACTACGTTTTTTATATACTCTATCAAGTATTTACCTTATTAATTCCTTTTATCGTGGTTCCATATACCACACGTACCATTGGGGCAGAAGGATTAGGGGTTAATGCCTTTACCAGTTCAATCGTACAATGGTTCGTGATTTTTGGATATATGGGCATTTCCATGTATGGGAATAAGGAAATTGCGCGTGTAAGAGACAATAAGGAACAATTATCCAAAACCTTTATGGGTATTTTAAACATGCAAGTAGGGAATATGTTACTTGTGATTGTTTTATATTTCTTATTTGTGACATTCGCACCACTTGAATATAAGAACATTTACTTGATTCAAGGGGTATCTTTGTTTGCGACAGTGTTTGATATTACCTGGTTCTTCTTAGGCGTTGAAGACTTTAAGAAATCATCCTTAAGAAGTATCACCTTTAGATTAATCAATGTAGTATTAATTTTTACACTTGTTAAGTCAGTTGATGATTTACATATCTTCGTGTGGATCAATGTAGTGACGGCAGTATTTGCACAACTCGTATTATTCTTCCAACTCAAAGAGTATGTGACCTTTAAACGTGTCAGTTTGGTTGAATCCTATAAACAACACATGCGTCCAAACTTTGTGTTATTTATCCCTCAAATCGCAATTAGTATTTACAGTGTTCTTGATCAAACCATGACGGGGTTATTGGCCGATAAAACACAATTAGCCTTCTACCAACAAGCCATTCGTTTTGATAAGATGTTCCTATATTTTATTACATCGATTGGGATGGTAATGTTGCCAAGAATTGCGAATGAACACGCAAAGGGTGATGAGTCTAAGATTAATGAGTATTTAAATATTACTTTGAAATTAGCGGTTTATTTATCGATTCCGATGATGTTTGGGATGATTGGAGTTGGACCTTTCTTTATTGATTGGTTTATGGCACCTGAGTTTAAACTCGTTGGATTCTTAATTGCGATGATGAGTCCAATTATCTTGTTTATCGCCTTATCGAATGTATTTGGGACACAATACTTAGTTCCTACCAATCGATTAAAAGAATACAGTCAAAGTGTTATCGTTGGAGCTGTCATGAATTTCATCTTTAATCTACTCTTGATTCCTCCATTTGGGGCTATCGGAGCGGGTTTAAGTGTTATGATTGCGGAACTCAGTGTTACACTGGTTCAATATCTTTATATTCGTAAATCCATTCAATTTGGTGTTGAATTTAAGAGTATCATTATCTACTTTATTTCTGCAGTCATTATGTGTGCCGTGGTCTATGGCATTGGACTTTATATGGGACCTAGAATATTAACCAATTTATTACAAGTCTTAGCTGGATTTAGTATATACATGATTCTTTTAACTTTATTAAAAGAACCATTTCATATTCGTTTGTTAGATCAAGTCTTAAGACTTTTAAAAATAAAAAAAGCGTGAGGTAATTATGGCTAAAGTAAGTATTATTGTCCCGACGTATAATGTCGAACAATACATTCGTAAGTGTCTAGATAGTTTGGTCAATCAAACAAGTAAGGATTTTGTGGCATATATCATTAATGATGGATCTCCAGCGAATGAATATGCGATTGCGAATGAATATGCAGAAAAGTATGATTTCATTAAATCCATTAAGAAAGAAAATGGGGGATATGGATCTGTTTTAAACTATGCGTTTGAAATGATTGATACACCCTATGCCTTAATCTGTGATCCAGATGATTATTTGGTTGAAGATGCGATTGAATACCTATTAGGTTTGATGGAAAAGAATCAAGCGGATATGGTTGTGGCATCTAAGAACTTAATCTATTCTGATAACAGTGAAGTCGTCTATGATTGTTCATACAATTCGAAGATGGTTACACTGATTGATCAAAACTTGTATACTCGAGAATCAGAGAGTTTCAAGGATTTATATTTCTTGGATCCTTCACCGCATTCAAAACTGTATAAAACTGAACTAGCGAAGAAGGTTAAGTTTCCACTTAAAGTTAGCTTTACTGATAATCTTTTATTCTTTATCTGTTTAAATCAAGCTCAATCGGTTGTTTATTCCAATAAGGCAATCGCATATTATTTGATCAATCGTGAAGGAAATACCTCTACCGATGTTAAACCTCAAGTCATTGATTACTGGTTGAAAGTTCAAACCGAGATTTTAAATCAATCGAAAGAGATAAAACATATTCCTGATATTTTCTATTACCGTATGTTTGAGACTTTTAAGTTTGTGTTTAATATGATTGATCGTGTTCATGCGGATAAATCAGTATTAAAAGAAAAACTATTATCAACCTATGCGATTTTTGAACCACTTCAAACTCATAAATCTGTGATAGAATCCTATTACACTAAAATGGCCACAACATCCGGTCGTGAACGTTCGAACGATCTAAAATTGATTCAATCGAATGATCAATCTTTCTTTAATGTATTAGTTTCTCGTAAATTAAATCGCTTAATCTATGGAAATGGTTTAAAAGCTAAACTTATGAATTTAATAGGTGGAAATTAAAATGTCTGTATCTGTTAGTGTTATCGTACCTGTATATAATGTTGAAAAGTACTTAGATGAATGTCTAAGTTCTTTAGTCAATCAAACATTATCTGAACTTGAGATTATCGTGGTAAATGATGGCACAAAAGATAATAGTCAAAGTATTATTGATCACTATGTTAAACAGTACCCTAATAAAGTGGTTAGTTTAATTAAAGAGAATGGTGGTTTGGGAGATGCACGTAACTATGGAATTTCATATGCCAAAGGGGAATACATCGGTTTTGTGGATAGTGATGATATTGTACATCTTGAAATGGTTGAAAAGATGTTTAATAAGGCAAAGTTAGAAGATTCTGATTTAGTCTTATGTGATTTAGAATACTTCTATGAAACATCAAGTGAAAAGATGGTTAAAGAAGGTTTAGTTCAAATCGAAAATATCGATGTTAATAAAACAGTTTTTCTTTCTCCATTATTTGCCTGGAATAAACTATATCGTAGATCACTCTTTATTGAATCTGGTTTAAAATATCCAATTGGATTATGGTATGAAGATATTCCAGTGACAGTCCCATTCTTTACGTTAGCTAAGAAGATAAGTTATGTTCATGAAACACTGATCTATTATCGTCAGAGATCGACTTCAATAATGGGGTCTGTGGATAATCCTAAAGTGAAGGATATCTTTGATATCATGCATCTTTGTTTAACGTATTTTAAAGATCATAATCTACTTGAGACCTATCATAATGAATTAGAATTCTTATTCCTAGAACATCTTATGTTAAATGGTGGATTTAGATTCTTATTGAGTCATAAGTATAAAGATTATCTTGCGTTTTCCATTGATACGCTTGATTTGAATTTCCCACATTGGAGAAATAATAAATACTTATTTACTTTACCAAGACGTTATCAAATCTATATTAAGTATATGCATTCGTTTATGATTTATCCTTTTTCGATTTACCTTAAACTCAAAGAGAAACGCAAACCTCATTGAGTTTTTTATTTCTTAATTTTGGCTTAATTGAAAGATAATAGGGTGTTTGATATACTATAAACGTCAAACATCATAAGAAGGGTTGATTCAATCATATGAAAGAATTATTTCGCAAAGGAACAAATATCTTATTTTTGATTCTTTTTTTTGGATTAATAGTGAGTTCTGTTCTTTATATCTTCGTCTTCAAGGAACAACAAACCGTATCATTTATCGAAAATCGAAATCTGTATACAACAGAACATATTTTTGATAATGAGACCTTGGATGATTCATTTCAAACAAAAGTGGGACGGGTTTTAGAAGATCAGTTTTTTATGCGCTATGAAATTGTGAATGGTAAGCGTAAAGTGAATTACTTCTTAACCAGTCTAATATTTAAGATTTCCAATTCAGAAGGTGAATTAACCCCATTAAATGATCCTCATTTATTCCGTGTAGGTGATTCAAACTATATTGTGACTAAACCAATGGTATATGAAGAAAGAATTGAAACACGTGTTAAGGCACGTTTAGACCAATACGCCGATTTACAAGCATTCTTCCCAGATAAAAATGTATACGTTTATCACCCTCGTCAAGCGCATGAGACCGATCTCTTTGATGAATTCAATGAGTTAGAGAGTTATGGCACAACCTTAAATCAAATGATGAAGGATTATGCGCGTATTCCATATAAATCTCTGGATATTGAGAATTTAGAGTATTATAAACAACACTTTTATGCTGCTGATCATCACTGGAATCACTTAGGTAGTTATATTGGTTATCGTGATATGTTGAGTTTGTTACAGCCTGAGACAGTCGCATTAGAACCTCAATACTTGGACTGTAACTACAAGTTCTATGGTAGTTTCTCTACTCGTACTGGGGGTATCCTAGATCCAAGTGAGTTCTGTTTATTCCAGTTTGATTTAGTCGATTATACCGTTGAGTTAGATGATGGGACAATCACCGACTTAAAGATGTATGAAGAGTTTTATGATCAAGCTGAATCCATTGATTCTTGGACTTATCTATACAATCTAGCGTATCCGTTTAAAGGATATATGAATACGTATCGTAGTGGCGTAAATGACAAAGTATTATTCTTAGTCGGGGATTCGTATATGCCTCCTGTCATTCCTTTACTTGCACAACACTATGGGACAGTCTATGCGATTAATCCAGTGAATTATTATATTAAGTACAATAAAACCTTTGATTTCTATTCCTTTATCGAAGATAAGGGTGTTAATGACATTATGTTTATGATTACCATTGAGAACTATTTCTATGATGATGAATATGGACCACGCTATAAGTTTAATGATGTGATAAGGGAGGAAGAATAATGTTATTTAGTAGTATGACGTATTTGTTGTTATTCTTTCCAATCTTTATTTTCTTATATTTCTTAAATAAGAATGTTCATTATCGTAATACCATTCTATTACTCGCATCGCTTACCTTCTATGCATGGGGAGAAGTCACAACACTCCCTTATATGTTTATTATTGCGATTGCCAATTATGCATTAACACGTGCATTGGATAAGACCGAAGATAAGAAAAGACTCCTATTTGTTTGGGTCTTAGTCATTTTAAACATTCTACCACTCGCATACTTTAAATACTCAAATTTCTTCTTAGACAATATTAATATCGTATTGAATACCCAATTTACCATCAATGAAGCGTTTCTTCCTTTAGGAATCAGTTTCTATACCTTTAGAAATATTTCCTATATTATCGATGTCTATCGTAAGAAGTTTCCAGCTGAGAAGTCTTTCTTCATTGTATTGAACTATATCCTCTTATTCCCAACACTCATATCAGGTCCAATTGTACGTTTTGAGACCATTCGTGAAGAATATCATGAACGAAAGATTACAGTTGATGATGTGGTTGAAGGATTAGAACGATTTATTATTGGTTTAGCGAAGAAAGTGTTGATTGCGAATCAAGTCGCAGTGATTGCGGCTAATGTATTTAGTATCACAGATTTAAATTCCTTAAATTCAACTCAAGTCTATATCGCAGTCATCTCATTTACCTTACAGATTTACTTCGATTTCTCGGGTTATTCTGATATGGCAATTGGGATTGGACGAATATTCGGTTTCCATTTCTTAGAGAACTTTAATTATCCTTATATTGCGACCAGTATTACTGATTTCTGGAAACGTTGGCATATATCACTTAGTACTTGGTTTAGAGATTATATCTATATCCCTCTCGGTGGTAATCGTGTGTCTATGTTAAGATGGATTCTTAATATTGCGATTGTATGGTTTACCACTGGATTATGGCATGGGGCGGCTTGGAACTTTGTCTTATGGGGTGTTTATTTTGGGGTGTTACTCGTTTTAGAGAAATTATTCTTAGGGAAAGTATTATCTTTCCTCAAAGGAATTAATCATTTGATTGTTATCTTCTTAATTATGATAAGTTGGGTTATTTTCAATTCTCATTCTGTCGATCAAATTGTGATATTTGTTCAACGAATGATCTTCATACAACCTTATGATATGAATACGTTAATTGAACTCAACTTTGGCAATTACTGGCCATATTATGTTTTAGGATTACTCTTCAGTGCTCCAATCATTCCATGGTTGGATACACAATGTAAAACAAGTACCATCTATAATTTCGCTAAGAAATTGATCGTACTTGCCTTGTTTATCTTATGTATTATTTTCTTAATTGATAGTAGTTATAATCCATTTATCTACTTCAAGTTCTAATAACCTTCTTCAGGGAAATAGAAGTTTAATACCGCATCTTTATTCAATCCATAGTATTCCTTGAATACTTCCATATGGTATGGATCATCGGCTTCTATATCTCCACCATGAATCGTATAAATAGGATATCTGATTAACCAGATATCTTTTATTTCTGGATTATCTTTATAGTACTGGATTTGTCCTAAACGAGTATTGTGTACTGTTTCGACTAAATTATACTTATTCACTAACTGTTTCACATTCACAAGACATAACACAATGAGAGGGATCAATAATACCTTAGACCATAGTTTACGATTTAGACTTGAATAGATCAATAAACACATCACAATCAAGTAATAAACCGTATACAAAGATGATCGATATCCAAAGATCGGTGATAACATCATAACCCCATTACTTACACCAGCTAATAACACAAAGAAATAGAGTTTTAAACGCAATGTCTCATTAAATGCGATAAATATGAATCCAAATACCGCCACAATAAACAAAGGCCAAAAAATCAAATTAAACATTGAATTTGGGTCAATGAATAATGTAAGTACTTCAAGTGGGAATCGACTGTAGAGGGTTAAGGTTAAACTTGAGAATGCAGAGATCACAAAGAAAACCATTAATACAATATGCATTAAATTATATTTCTTCACCTTGAACCAATTCTCTACGAGTTTAATAAACGATAAACCAGAGAACACTAATACTAGATAACGATGTTCAATGAATGTAAAGCGAATGAATTTAGAATAATTAAAGATGAGTTGGTCTAAAATAGATAACTCCACCCAAGCACTATGATCACGAATCAAACGTGCACTTGCCCCAGGCGATAATCTTAATAGTATAATTCCAATTAAACTCACACCTAGGAATGAGATATAAGACACAGGAATAGTACGATCTCTAAAGTATAAATAAACAAGTATTAAGATATTCCCAAAAACCAATAATACGGCCGCATTTTCCATCATTAAACAGGATACAAACAGAATGACCCATAAAACAGGAACCATTAACTTATTAATTCGACTATACTTTTCAATATTCTTTAACACAACCGAGAAATAGAATAGACTCAAAGCCAAAGGAATTAGATAGGTTGTACCCATTAACCACGTGTAGGTTTCCATACGTAATTCATCTTTAACACTAACGATTAAGAATAGAAGAAGTAATGATGAAACGATACTATTCTTTAAACCAACAATCTTCAAAATAGAATAAAAGATTAATCCAAATAACCCAGCATTTAAGAAATTCCATAACCATTTATTGGGAGTCACTAAGAATCCATAGAGTTCACTAAAGAAACGTCCTGACCAGGTAAAGTAAAACTCATAAGCCAACTGAAATGGATTATGTTTCATACCGTTTAAGGCATAGCCCCAATCATCTCCTGCAAGTGGCGTTTTAGAGGAGATATAATAGATAAATAAGAAGATAAAACTTGTAAAGATGAGTGTATTATTGTTTTTTATAAAGGAAATGAATCGTTTAATTTGATGTGTCATAGTAACCTCAATATCTTAAATTACTATACCATACAAACAGAATCAGTTAAATAAAGGGATTAATCCAATCATATTAAGGTAGTTATTCCTTACACACTTTGTGTATAATAAGTAAAGATGTTTGAATAGAATGTGAAAACGGGGGACGTATGTCAATTAAGCGTTTAATGCAAATGGGAATTAATGGAATCTATGGATTTCTAATTTCTCTTATTCTTATCTCTCTACTTCAATATACCAATGGATCGAATGATCTCGTTAATCTTATTCCACTTGAGAATTGGTTTGTGTTATTAATTGTGTCAATTCTGTTGAGTGGTCTCGTTTACTTAATTCGTTCTAAGAATATTAACCTTTCTTTAACTTCAAAGAAGTTGAAACAGATATTAATTTTAACAAGTATTATTGTATTCATCATACAAATCTTTTTTGCCTATCAAATTTATTTCTATACTGGATGGGACGCAAGTGCAGTACGCAATGCGGCATTCTATTTTATTGACCATCCTCAAAAGATTGCACAATATTTTAACTATTATTTCTCATATCATACCAATCAAACAACCATTACCGTATTCTTAGGTTTAATCATGCGCTTTTTTAATAGGCTAGGTGTAACCAATGTCTATTTTGGGACCATCGTATTTAGTATTCTTTCTGTTAACTTAAGTACTTTATTTATCTCATTGATTATGAATCAATTCATAGAGAATAAATTAAATGTCATTCTTGGCTTTCTTTTATGTACCTTCCTATGTTCATTCTCTCCTTGGATAACTATTCCTTATTCAGATACCTATATGATGTTTTTTGCGAGTTTTGCGTTCTATCTTTATTTGAATCTAAAAGGTAAATCATCGGATTTACTTGTTTGGTTTATCATCTTTAGTAGTATCTTTATTGGTAGTTTAATCAAACCTCAAACTTTGATTATGGGAATTGCGATTCTATTGTATGAATTCACCTTCAAGCGTAAAGATACACTTAAACAAGAATTCATTCGACTCATAAGTGTCAGTTTAATCGTTATTCTTACTTTCTTCTTATCCTCCCAACTCCAAAAATCATTTGTCGAAATGGGGCAATTTAAACAAGATCCAGAGTATTCCTTCACGTTACCCCATTACTTAATGGTTGGATTGAATCCTGATAGTTTTGGAGCGTATGTCGCAGAAGATGCGGAAATCTCGTATGGTCAGTTTACCGTAGAAGATCGTGAAGCTAAGAATTTTGAAGTAATCAAAGAAAGAATTGAATATCTCAATCAGAAGGGTTGGATATCATTCTTAGTAAATAAAGCTGTCGTAAACTTCAATGATGGTAGTTTTGCCTGGGGGCGTGAAGGAGATTTCTATCAAGAAGTATTTGAAAAAGATAATCTTTTTGCGAACGCCTTAAGATCCTATTTCTATCATGATGGGGATTCTTTTGAAAGTTTCTTATTGTTAAGGCAAATATTGTGGATGATTGTGTTAGCTCTAATGGCTACTTCTCTCTTCAATCGTAAGAAAGATGAGGAGATATTTGTTCAGATCATCTGTATCGGTATTATCTTATTTAACATGATCTTCGAAGCTAGAGCTCGTTATCTATTTGCCTATGTCCCTTATTTTGTGTTACTAGCGACATTATCGTTTAATGATTTGGTGATTAAGAAAATTAAAACGAATTAATAAGAGTACACATTATCAATATGATCCATTAAACCGTATTGTTCAAACAAGCTACGCAAATGGAATCATTGAAACTCTCGATTATAGTAAAGTACTCGTTTAGAAGGGTAACTTAAGACCATAAATCTGAAGAAAATGGTTTGAGGTTATACTAATAGGATGAAGGTCAAATAATCACCTTTTCATTGAAGAGATGTTTAATACAAAGTACAGTTAAGTAAAACTTAAATTAAAAGAGAGGAAGAAATAATGCATATCAATAAATTATGGACACTTCCTGTATTATCTTCAGAGATAGAGGAAGGCATTAATATCAATAACGAAGGTATGGATATGATTCTTAGTTTCTACTTTAATCATGAAAATGAAATAAAAAGAAAATTTGAAATAAGATTCAAATCGGTTTTATGTCACATGCATACATCAGAACGATTTACAAAGAAATTGTATGATTCTTATGACACGTTGGTGTGCTTGGAGGGATCCGAATGGTTAAACAATCTCAAAATTCTTAATCCTAGAGATTTTGATTATTGGAATCCAAAGCATTTTGTTATATATTTCGACAGTGTTGGGCAATATCAATTTATAGCAAGTGATTTCTTAGTCCGTGAAATAAAGTTATAGTGAATGAATTATCTAGAATTGAGTAAAGAATATAAGGAGATAGTACATATCCTTATTTTAGAATAAGTATAGTTGGTTTAGGTTCACACACTCTAGTTGGCAAATTGTCAAATGATAAGGGATTAACTCATATTGACATAATAGATGATTTTTTAAATCAGATTAAAAATATGATCGATAAATATCAAGGAAGATAAAAAATGAAAAAAGAAGAAATACGTTTTGAATTAGATAAAATATGTGAATCAAGAATTACAAAGCTCGATTTTGACATACTATCAAATTCGATCATTTTGACATTAGAATTCGCAGATAACTTAGATAATAGAATAAAAATGCTTAAATTCGAAAATGTTAGTTCATACTATTTTGCTAATAATATTAAAGAAAAGAGAAAAGATTTTATTCATTTTGAGAAAGGTGATTATTTAGAAATAACAACAATAGATATTATTGATGGATATGTCACAATTAAACCAAGTGCATTTGAGAAGTGGATTGAACAATATGAGATTAGTGCAAATGTTGCAATTGAGATTTGGAGTAGAATTTTACTAATAGAAGCATCAAAGATATTCATTGGAGATAAAGAATTTGATTTAATATAGTAAAGGAAGTTTATATTTATATACCTATGATGGAGAAGGAAATCGACTCACTAAGACGATCCAAGATATCCTTACTGAAGATATCACTCATCAAGTTTATTATGTGAATGATACAAGTGTTGAGAATGAGCGTGTGATACAGGTTCAAGATAATACAGAGAACCGAAATGTTGTGTATGGATTAGAACGAATTCATGAAGCAGGTGTTTTATATCTAAGTGATTCCTATGGAAGTATCATCCAACATGGTACAAAGACCTATGCCTATACCCCTTATGGAGAACTTACTGAAGGAACCATCACTGGAGTCAATGAAGCAGGGTATAAAGGTGAAGTCCATGATACAGAGAGCTTACATTACTTAAGAGCACGAACCTATCATACAAAGTACCAAGTCTTCCTTAGTGAAGATACCGTAGTTGGGTGTGATACCCATCCACTTTCACAGAATCGTTATACCTTTGCGTTGAATAATCCGTATAAGTATTCGGATCCGAGTGGAAATGTCCCACAATCATTTGATGATGGTAATAAACAAGCTAAAACACCAGTAGGTAGACAATGGACGATTCAAGATGAACAAGCATTCCAAGAAGCAGAGGTTGAACAGAATATAAAGAATGTACAGTATACAAATGAACAAAAAGTTCCAGAAGAGTTTAATGATATTGTAATACCGATTCAGTACTATGATTCAAATGGACTTCAACAAACATTGAATCAAAAGACACAAGATAGTATTAACGCGTCTAAAAAGATTGCGCTTGATGATTCATTAAATCCCTATAATTACCAACCGAATATTTCTGGAAATAAAGACAGTAATTCTAAGAAAGGTTATAATGAAAGCACATTTATTAACGATGGACTTAATTTCTTAGATGAGAGATTATCTGTTATAGGAGATGTATTAAAGTCAGTATCAATAACTTCGTTAGCGATAGCTGCAGTTCCAATTGTAGTAAAAGCAGTTGAGTTATTAGGTTTAATATTTGCAGGTGGATTTGCATTTGCATCAACAGTAGCCGCATCACCATTAATAGTGACATTGTTAACCATTTCAATGTTTAGTGCACTAGGATTAATGCTTGTAAGTAAAATACAAGAGTATACTTCCTATACTGGAGAGACACTTGGTGGAGATGAATTATCGGAAGAAGAAGCAGAGAATCGTAGAATTGACGGATTAGATAATAGTAATACGGCATTCTCGTTATATATGCTTGGTACAACTGGGATACATATCAATAATGCATTAGATACTTCAATCGCAAATGTAAATGAGAATATTAGCAACAAAGCAGCTGCTGAAGAAGCAGCTAAGGTAGCAGATACAACACAGGCAGCAAAAGGTGGGTCAGATTCGGCAAGTCAAGTATCTAGCGAAGCTAATGCATTAGAGAGTGGGAGCGAGCTTGTTCTAAAAGGAACTAACTACTCAGCAGAATACGCACAAAAATTAAAAGACACATATAAAGTTTTCCAAAAAAATGGTTATGAAATTGGAGAACATGGCTTAAATCGTATATTTGGTAGAATAAATCAAGGAAAGATTGAATCAGTTGATCAAGTACTAGATGTTCTAAAAACTGGTACTAAATATTCTGACACTGTAGAGGGTGGAACCGTAATATTCAAAAACGGGATATCAATTCACATTGCAGAAGATGGATTTATTAAATCTGTAATTGGAGAAGCAAAAGTAAAAACAACTTGGGAGATAATAGAATGATTTTTGAAAAAATCGACAAATTATTAAAGCATTATATTGGCAGAGATGTTTCAAAAGATGAAATTCTAGAATTTCAAAAGCAGTTCGAAGTGATTTTTTCAAGCTTCAGAGATGAGTTAGTAGCTGAAATCGGCATACGGAATTATGAAATTCTGGATTCAATTTTTATGGCTTTTGATTCATACGAACCCAATGAAGAAATTAGAGAGGCTGATAATCATTGCATTGATGAAGATTGTTTAATCGCAAAAGTTAAAGATGCATATGAGAGGATTGAGAAAAAATAATGACTCTAGATTTAGGTAGTTGACCTAAAATAGCACAATGAAAAGGCAAGAAACTGCGGGTTTGGGTTTTGCCGACCACCCATCTGACACACAAAGTGTCATTTCGATCACCTTCCTTTATCCTGCACCGAAATAATATTCAGAGCAGGCAGTGGTTTAGACCTTAAAAGGTGATTCGGATCGCTCGCTAAATTCCCCCTAAACAGGCGTTTCTCACCGCCAGTGGTATCATTACTCCACTTGGGATGAGGAAACGCTACACACTTAAAAGGTGTTTCTAATCTGATCTTTGGTGGCGCACTTTTCGTAACAGGTATGTCAATATTTTTGAGTGGTGGATTAACATTGATCCCAATTATCATGGCAACTGGAGGTGTACTATATGGCTCTTCCAAAGCTCAGGAAGGAATACATCAAGTCTTTTTAGGAGCGAATGGCAAAGGAGAAGAGAAGTCCTATAATTATTTAAGAGATACGGTCTTCCAAGGGAACCAAGCGGTTTATGATGCGGTAGGAATGTTTAGTACCTTTGGGCCAGCACTTCCCTCAATCGTTAAAGCAATCCCTCAATTAGCTGTTCCAGTTCTAGGTGCACTTGGATTAAGACAAGGTGTATATGAAGCAACAGGCAGTGAAGAAGCGGCTAATTTAGCTACAGACGCGATGATGTTCGGTCCAGTCCTTCAACAAGTAAACAAAGCCATTAATCCAGGTCAAATGGATGATATAATAATACAAACAAGCGATGAGGCGTTAAACTTTGTCGATGATGTATTGGATGATGGGTTTAAGAATACTGTCAATAATGTTGTGGATGATACAGCAAGTCAAGTGACTAGTGAAGCTAGTGCATTAGAGAGTGGGAACGCTACCTTCAAATCTAATGAAGAAGCATTGAAATACTACTCCGATCTTGCTGAGAGGTTAAATGTAAATACTGGCAATAATCAGGCTGTCTTTTATTCTGGACCAGGCAACCGTCTACTAGCTGAACAATTTGCTAAAGAGAATAGTAAACTGACACTTGAAATGACACCTGGTGGAAAGTATCTGGATGATTTGAAACTTTTTGATTCAAATAGTCCATTGACTGGAGAACAGGCCAATGAGATATGGAGAATGTTATCAAAACGATATGCGGAAAATGCATCAGGGACAGCATTTGGATTCACTCATGGTTCAAGTGCAGATAGTATATTTAACACTATTGAATATCCTGCATTAGAAGGTAACAAAGATATAATAAATGTTATTACTGAATTCTTCAATAAATAGGAGATAGGAAGGTGAATTGATGCAAAGAGATAGTAATTACTCAATTTCTATACCACATTTTTACTGCTTAGAGTATTCGGAAGAAAATCGAAAAATGACGATTGAGATTGATTTCAGAGAAAAGCCCATCTATTTGAGCACAGCAATGATAATTAGTTGGGAAAATCCTAATCAGGAAATAGAAATTGATGAGGATGAAAAAATTAGAATACTGAATAATATTAAAAGGTATTTGTCTGAAGAAAGAGGATTTTCTGAAGTAATCATTGAGTGTTAATTCACTCTGTTAGTGATTGCGATAACTACCTACAATCCGTTCGAGAATATGGATTGTAGAGCATCACCAACCACCCATCTGACACACAAAGGGTCATTTCGACACATCATAAACATCGTATAAACGTCGGTAATTCCGGCGTTTGTACTTTCTCAGAGCTGCAAAGCAACCACCTTCATTTTTTACTGTACCGAAATATTATTTAGAACACACAGTAGTTTTGACATTACTTGAAGCGAGTGAATAGTCTTGAGGAAATCAGTCGTAATGAAACAGGTCAAGAATTCGTTTCTTACACGTATTCGATTTGGGGAAATCAAACCGAGTTAATCTATCCAGATGGAACATCCGTCATAAACACCTATGATGCGTTGGATCGTCTTGTATCGGTTACAGAAAGTACGGGTACCATCCAGATTAGCTATTTCACGGATGAACATCAAATCATCGAAACACGGAATCGATGGACTAAAACACGTACCTATGAACTAGATCAAGTTATTTCATTACGAGAAACAACACTTAATGAAGAAGATGAAGAAGTTGTACTCTTCTCACAAGTGTTAAGCTACGATGAAACGGGTCAAGTCATTCGAGAAGAAAGAACACAAAACAATGTTTTAACCGTTATCGAAAACGAATATAACTTACGAGGTGAACTCAGACAAAGTACTCAAACATGTGGAAACTCAAAGGTCATCTATCTGTATACCACAACGCCTTGGGGAAATAAGAGTGAAACCATCTTACGAGAAGTGAATGGTGAGGTCTCGATAGAGTCTAAGACCTTTACCTATAATCACTTAAATCAAATGGAACATGTGATTCAAGACAATGTAGAAACAACCTTTACCTATGATGCACGAGGAAACTTAATTGAAGAGAGAATCGGAAGTCAAGTTATTAAGACCTATACCTATGATGTTTCCAATCGACTCATTAAAGTACAAGATGCGAGTGAAACACAAAAATATACCTACGATGGAGATGGAAATCAACTCACTTAGACGATCCAAGATACTTTTACTCAAGACATTAGTCATCAAGTTTATTATGTGAATGATACAAGTGTTGAGAATGAACGTGTGATACAGGTTCAAGATAATACAGAGAACCGTAATGTTGTGTATGGATTAGAACGAATTCATGAAGCTGGTGTTTTATATCTAAGTGATTCCTATGGAAATATCATCCAACATGGTACAAAGACCTATGCCTATACCCCACATTGAAGATCTATTAGTTTTTTAAGTGTTCTTAGTAAAATAATCACAATTTATGACACAATTATTTAACATAATCATGATAGAATTAAAACATTGACAATAAGAGTTATTAATTAAGGATGAATTATGTTTTCAATACAAAAGTTTAAGTTAATATGGATTAATGTAATATTTACACTTTCCTATTTAATCCTATCGATACAATATATACGATTAGATGATCTAGCACTCAAACCAATCTTAATCATTCTATTCTTTTTAAATGCGTTTATTCTATGTTTTCCTAAGAAGACAAGAATTGGGATACTATTTATTCTAATCGCATTGGCATCCACTTATTTTGGGATACAAACGATATTCTATCGTTCATTCAATCAATATGGAATGATCACAACCGCATTATCTGTTCAATCGAATATGTTTAAGTTTGCGGGAAGTGTATTGGAATTCATACGATGGGTGGATGTGATTTATGTATTAACTCCATTTGTGGCGTTGTACCTTGCGATAAAACTATTAAAGTATAAACAAGTTGAATCGAATATAATTCGACAAATATTAATGATACTTCTTTTCTTATCACTGTCTTATACACAATATACCGCATTACATAAAGAGCTAGAGGCAACCAAAAGTGATCCAGTTAACTTAGTGGATTCTATTGCGACTTATTCCAATATACCGAATACAAATGTATTTGTGGCACAATTTGGACTCAATGGGTTACTTTTACGTGAATTTGATATACAAGTTACACCAATAGAGATTCAAAAAGAACTAACACTTGAGGAACAGATTACACAATTACTCATTCAAAAGAATGAACCAACTCGAAGTGATTACTCAGGAATCTTTGAAGGTAAGAATTTACTTTTAATTGAAGCAGAATCATTAAATAATCTAGCGATTGATCCAGAATTAACCCCAACTCTTTATCGTCTTAAACACAGTGGATTGTTTGTAAGAGGGTATAATTCACCTTTATTACCCGGGTCAACATCTGATACTGAGTTTATGGTGAATACTAGTTTATTACCGGTGAATAATGGAAAGATTACATTTAATACTTATGCGAATAATACCTATCCTCTAACACTGGCGAAGGTTTTTACTGAGAATAATTATTTCTCTATGGCAAGTCATAATAATTATGGGATTTATTATAATCGTTCGGAGATGTTGCCGGCATTAGGGTATACCTTCTATGATGCGTTAGGTTTAAATGCGTATGATAATGTGCCTGATTCAGATGTCATTGATCATGTTAAGTGGATTATGTATGAATATGAGAATGTATTCTCTTTCTGGGTTACCTATAATGGACATCAACCTTATTCCATGGATACCTTATCGGAAGACATGTTAAAGTACTATGATTTAGTTAATAAAAAATATCCTGATATGCCAGAACCTGAAAAGAACTACTTCGCGAAGAATATGGATTTAGATCGAGGTCTTGCGTCATTACTTAAAGATTATGAGAATAATGATTTATTGGATGATTTAGTTATTATGATATATGGAGATCACTTTCCAAAAGGATTATTCGAGAATAAAGAAGATTATCGTAGTATGTGTGAAACCAATGGAATAGAATTTGAAAGTTGTTTTAGTACACCTCTTATCATTTGGAATAATGATTCCATTATGGGATATGTAGATAAAGTATCATCACCATTGGATATTGCGCCAACAATCTTTGATTTATTTAACTTAAATTATCCCTATAATATTACCTTAGGAAATAGTGTATTTGACCCAAATTATCGTGGGTTTAACTTTAATGAATTTGGCGTTATTATGACTGATGATTTTACCTATGATACATCTCGACAAACCATTACACATAATTGGACAAAACCAGAAGAAGTCTTTAAACTTGAAGCAGAAGCCTTATATGCTAAACTACAATTAGGATCAAAGATTGTAGAAATAGATTACTTTAATTCTTTGGAATTTAAGAAAGGACAATAGATGCAAACAAAAATCAATGTGATTGTGCCAATCTATAATGCGGAAAAACACTTAAGACAAACACTCGATTCATTAGTGAATCAAACGATGGATTCTTTTGAACTTATCCTAGTCAATGATGGATCTAAAGATTCATCTCAATCCATTATCGAAGAGTATCAAGCAAAGTATCCTACAATCATTCGTTCTTATATTAAAGAAAATGGTGGGATTGCGGATGCTCGTAACTTTGGATGTTCAAAAGTAACGAGTGAGTACTTTGGATTTGTCGATAGTGATGATATAGTGGAACCTAATATGTTTGAATCACTTTATCTTCAAGCTAAAAAAGATGATTCAGATGTCGTGTTCTCTAACTTCTATTGGACATATCCGGATAAAGAAACTGAATCAAAAGATGGACCTTACACCAGTAATAAAGATATTCTTACAAGAATGTTTGCGACACTTTGGAATAAGATTTATCGTACTGATTTTATTCGTTCATTGGATATTCATTTTCCTACTGGATATCGATATGAAGATGCGTCATTCTTATATAAATTAAGTCCTTATATTAAGAAATGGTCCTATGTCGATCAAGCTTTTGTCCATTACAGACAAACAACAGGATCCATTACACACAATCATAATGATCGTGTTAAAGATATGATATTTGTGTTCAATGATTTATTAGAATTCTATCAAGGAAGAAATCTATTTGAGACATATAAAGAAGAGCTAGAGTATTTATTTATTCGTTTCTTCTTAGGGAATTCTTTCTTAAGAACCTGTCAAATTAAAGATCCAAAAGATCGTAAGAAAACACTGGATTTAAGCTATCGTATTCTCAATGATAACTTCCCAAGTTGGAAGAATAATCCATACCTAAATCAAGGTGGACTCAAGAATAAATACTATAAAACGGTTAATCAATTAACTTATCCTATTTATGCCTTTATTTTTACTTTAATCTATCGATTTAAGAGAGAAAAATTGAGTTAATTAACATAAAATAATGGTTTCACAATAATACAAATATAGTATAATTATGGAAGACAAACGGGGGAAATTTGTGATGCAAAAGCACAATACCATTATCATGATTCTTGGTAGACTGATGTTGCTTTTGTAGTATCAAAATTTTAATTATAAATTGCTTAGTTTTAAGCAATTTTTTATTGTCAATTTATATAGGGGAAAGATCTATGAAATCTATTAAACAAATATTATTAATAAGTCTAAAGAAATTAACGATTCTGACGTTAGTTTTTTCAATCGGATTCATACACAGTATTGAATTCAAGATTGATGTACAAGCAACTAGCATTACATCAAATCCATTTGAAAGTCTTGATTTATCTAGAGAGAATCGAATTGAAAGAATACTAGCAGATCAGAGTACAACAAGTACAAGTGCATATCGTACTAACAGTATTTCTAATCTTGATAATAGCCAATATTTTGTGAAGTTTAAAGAGACTGTATCTTTTGATGTTATCTCAAGAGTATTAACTCCATATGTATATAATATGTTAGGTAGTTCAAAACATAGGACTTTTGCGATATCAACAAATGATTACTTAGGCTTAGAAACTGCACTTTCTGGTTTAGTTGAATATATTGAAAAAGAAAGTGATATAAAAATAGAAGCAGATACAAATGATACGTACTATACAGAACAATGGGGATTAACTGCGACAAACATACCAGCTGTTTGGGACTATACTACGGGTGATAATGATGTTTATGTCTGTATTATAGATACAGGTTTTTCAAGTACACATCCTGATTTAAGAAGTGATATGTTTAGACAAGGATGGGATTATGAATATGGTGGCCAAGTAAATGATGACCCAGTTGGTCATGGAACGATGGTTGCAGGTATTATTGCGGCCGATTCAAATAATTATCAAGGTATTGCAGGTATAAATAGAGATACGTTTATCCTACCCTTTAAGATTCCAATGATTGGGGAATATTTTGATACTAGTAAGATTATTGAAGCTGTATATGATGCAGGTGATAGTGGATGTGATGTCATCAATATGAGCTTGGGTGGGCCGTCATATTCCGCGACATTTAATAGTGCGATTCAATATGCCTATAGTCAAGGTAGTATCATTATTGCGGCAGCTGGGAATGAAGCTACAGAAGGTAATCCAATTAGTTATCCAGCATCTTATGATAATGTAATTAGTGTTGGATCTATTGATGAGTACTTAAGCCATTCGTATTTTTCAAATTACAATAGTTTTGTAGATGTAGTTGCACCGGGTGAAAATATCTTAACTACTAACAACAATGATTGGTACTCTTTTGCAAGTGGAACATCTTTCTCAGCTCCACATGTTGCAGGTATTGCGGCTTTGATTAAATCCGTTAAATCCGATCTTACAACTGAAAATTTTATGGATTTAATCAAAACTACGAGTAGAGATTTGGGAGCATTTGGTAAAGACAACTATTTTGGATATGGACTTATTAATGCACAATCAATGATTAATTCATTATTTAAACCAACTCCTATAACAAATCTTTATCTTCAGTTTTCACCAAGAGATTACACAGTTAGCTTAAGTTGGCCAGCATCTACAAAAGCAACTCATTATGACATATATAAGTCTGTTGGTAATAACACAGACTTTGTAAAAATAGTCGGAGACTTATCTACAACTAGTTATACAGATTTGGAGTTAATTGATAATACTAATATATACTATAAAGTTGTTGGATATAGAAAAGTTAAGAATGGAGTATTATATAGTGATTATTCACCAATTGTAAGTATCACAACTACAATGCCTATTCCATCATTTAATGGACCTACCAATGTAAAGGCAATTTCCACTGATTATAATGTTATAACAGTTTCATGGGATTATCTTGGGCAATTTCCTTTATATTCATATCAAGTTTTATATTCTACTACTGAAAATGGAATATTTAAACCTGTTCCTAAGGTTCTTGGGAATGTAACTTTTCTAACAGGATTAAATTTTAATAAAGATTACTATGTCAAAGTAAGAGCTTGGGATTCATATGGAAATATAAGTTATTCATCAAATATTCTAACTGTAAGGACAAAACTTAATATTCCTAATAATTTAATTGTTACAAATCCAAATGAAACAAGTTCCGAACTTAAGTGGGATGAAGTTAAAGGGGCAGATGGTTATGAAGTATTTTATCAAAAGCCCGGTATTACAGCATACTCACTTTTGAAAAGCGTTACAAGTCTTACTACAACTCACACTGGATTAACTCCATTAACTTACTATAACTATAAAGTTAGAGCATATCGTATGGATGGGGGAAACAAAGTATATGGTGATTTCTCATACATGAAACAAGTTAGAACACCTACATATCCACCTGTTATAAAAGCCATTAGTAAAAGTTCTGGTACGATAACAGTCAGTTGGTCAAAAGTTACTGGTGCAACACATTATGTTCTATACATGAATGGTGTTGAATATCCATCAGTTATAGATGCGAATACAACCAGTATTGATGTAAGTGGCTTAAAAATTGGAGAAAATTACACATTTAGTTTAGTTTCTGTGGTGTCATATATACCTAGCGCACATTCTAATTTAGTTACAATTTCTCCAGCACCTGATGCAGTAGTCAATTTCAAAATCAGTGATGTGAACTTCAACCGACTCAGTTTAAGTTGGGACAGTGTTGAGGGAGCCGATCACTATGATGTCTATCAAGGAACGAGTTCAACAGCTGTCACAACTAAAGTAGGCAGTGTCACAGAAACCAGTTTTAGTACTACGACTCCATTAAACTTTAATACCGTATATTACTACAAAGTGATACCAGTCACATCGAATGGTGTCTCTGGAAGTGTTAGTGCAGTGATCAATGGAAAGACAGCGATTAAGAATCCAGTGGATCTCAGTGTTAGTAGTCCTAATGCGACAACGGCAGACTTAAGTTGGTCAGCGGTAGAAGGTGCAGCGGGCTATGAAATCTCATATAGTAAGGGAACCAGCACAACTTATACAGTATTAAGAAGTGTTACGACACAAAGTACAAATCATACCGGTTTAACTCTAAATACCGTATTCAATTATCGTATCAGAGCGTATCGTATGGCAGGTTTAACTAAAGTATTTAGTGGATACAGTGAAGTTAAATCCATCACAACGCCACCAACCGCTCCAGTGATTAAAGCCGTGAGTAAGAGTATCGATACGATAACTGTCACTTGGACAAAGGTTGTGGGAGCGACAGGGTATGTCTTATATGTGAATGGAGTAGAGACTAGTGTTATCAATGATGGAAATACGATAACGACAGATGTCAGTGGATTGAATTTAGGTGAAAGTTATGACTTCAGTTTAGTGGCTAAGAATGGAGAGCTTACAAGTGCTTCATCCGCCATCGTAAAAGCGATTCCAATCCCAAGTAGTGTGTCTAATTTCAAAATCAGTGATGTGAACTTCAACCGACTCAGTTTAAGTTGGGACAGTGTTGAGGGAGCCGATCACTATGATGTCTATCAAGGAACGAGTTCAACAGCTGTCACAACTAAAGTAGGCAGTGTCACAGAAACCAGTTTTAGTACTACGACTCCATTAAACTTTAATACCGTATATTACTACAAAGTGATACCAGTCACATCGAATGGTGTCTCTGGAAGTGTTAGTGCAGTGATCAATGGAAAGACAGCGATTAAGAATCCAGTGGATCTCAGTGTTAGTAGTCCTAATGCGACAACGGCAGACTTAAGTTGGTCAGCGGTAGAAGGTGCAGCGGGCTATGAAATCTCATATAGTAAGGGAACCAGCACAACTTATACAGTATTAAGAAGTGTTACGACACAAAGTACAAATCATACCGGTTTAACTCTAAATACCGTATTCAATTATCGTATCAGAGCGTATCGTATGGCAGGTTTAACTAAAGTATTTAGTGGATACAGTGAAGTTAAATCCATCACAACGCCACCAACCGCTCCAGTGATTAAAGCCGTGAGTAAGAGTATCGATACGATAACTGTCACTTGGACAAAGGTTGTAGGAGCGACAGGCTATGTCTTATATGTAAATGGTGTAGAGACGACTGTTATACCTGATGGAAATACGATAACGACAGATGTCAGTGGATTGAATTTAGGTGAAAGCTATAACTTCAGTTTAGTGGCTAAGAATGGAGAGCTTACAAGTGCTTCATCCGCCATCGTAAAAGCGATACCTATCCCAAGTAGTGTGTCTAATTTCAAAATCAGTGATGTGAACTTCAACCGACTCAGTTTAAGTTGGGACAGTGTAGAGGGAGCCGATCACTATGATGTGTATCAAGGTACGAGTTCAACGGCTGTCACAACTAAAGTAGGCAGTGTCACAGAAACCAGTTTTAGTACAACGACTCCATTAAACTTTAATACCGTATATTACTACAAAGTGATACCAGTCACATCGAATGGTGTCTCTGGAACAGTGAGTGCAGTGATTAATGCGAAAACAAACATAAAAATTCCAACAAATCTAACAATAGAATATGTCACAAAGACAAGTGCCTTATTAAATTGGTCATCAGTAGAAGGTGCAACAGGATATGAAGTATATTATGCAAAAGAAACAAGCAATACATATACTTTACTAAGAACAGTTACTACGAATTCAATGACACATTCTAATATTGTACACTTGATAAACAACAAGTATAAAGTTAGAGCATATAGAACAATTGGGACAATAAAATACTATACAAACTTTACTGATATAAAAGAATATAGGTATGTTGAGTTAGGTGGAATATATATTGAAAGCGGTACTTATTTAGTAGTAAAACAAAATGAAAGTGTCAATTTAGGTGTATACTATATGCCTTTAAATGCCACAAATATTGAGTTTACATACAAATCAAGTAATACAAGTATTGTGTCAGTCGATGAGAATGGTTATGTGTTTGGACATTCAGTTGGAAGAGCAGTTATAACAGTCACTAATATTGAAGGTGTATTTGGTGAATTTGAAATAATTGTTGAATAAATTTTAGAATTAGGAGAGATTTAAATCAAAAGTACCCTATAGAGATGACACTATAAAATGTGAATCAAAATAGGGCTTTAATTTGTTTATTAAAATTGAAAAAGAAGAGCTTTTATAATTTATATTACATAGTAAATGATTTATGATCAATTATTTAATTATTTTCATTAATGTTAATTAGGTATTTAGAAAATAAATCACTTCACAATTAAACAAATATAGTATAATTATAAAAGACAAGTGGGGGAAATTTGTGATGCAAAAGCACAATATCATAATCACGATTCTTGGTAGACTGATGTTGCTTTTGTAGTATCAAAATTTTTATTATTAATTGCTTAGTATTAAGCAATTTTTTATTGTCACTTTTATATAGGGGAAAGAGCATGAAATCTATTAAACAATTATTATTAATAAGTCTAAAGAAATTAACGATTCTGACGTTAGTTATTTCAATCGGATTCATACACAGTATCGAGTACAAGATTGATGTACATGCAACTAGTATCACTTCTAGTCCATTTGAGAATTTAGATCGTGTACGAGAAGCTCGAATTCAAAATATTCAAAATACACATATTGAATCATCCAATACAAGTACTTATCGAGCATTTAATGTCACCAATGTTGATTTGAACCAATATTTCGTTAAATTTAAGGATACTGTATCATTTGATGCAATATCGAAAGTCCTTAACCCTTATAAATTTAATATACTTGGAAGTTCTAAAAATAAAACATTTGCGATTTCATCGGATGACTTTATAGAATTAAAAAATTCACTATTTGGACTAACTGAATATATCGAAAAAGAAAGTGATATCAAAATAACCTCAGAAAATACGGATCAATATCGTAGTTATCAATGGGGATTAGATACAATAAAAGCCCCAAGTGTTTGGCAATATTCATCTGGTTCAAACGATGTTTCTGTTTGTATCATCGATACTGGTTTAGAAAGAAATCATACGGACTTTTCTGACGATAATTTAAGTGGAGGTATTGACTACTCAAACTATGGACAAGTTATTGATGATCCTGATGGACATGGAACATTTGTAGCTGGAATCATAGGTGCAGGTACGAATAATGGCCCTGGAATAGCAGGCATTGCATATAATGCGTATATTGTTCCATTTAAAATACCTTTGATTGGAGAGTATTTTGACACAAGCAAAATTATCGAAGCGTTATATGATGCTGGAGATTATGGATGTGATGTCATAAATATGAGTCTGGGTGGTCCTACATATTCAGCGGCATTTAATAGCGCAATACAATATGCTTATAATAAAGGAAGTATCATAATTGCATCGGCTGGGAATGAAGCTCAAGAAGGCAATCCAGTAAATTATCCAGCATCTTACAATAATGTAATAAGTGTAGGATCAATTGGGAAAACTCTCAACCATTCAAATTTTTCAAATTACAATAATTATGTAGATGTAGTTGCGCCTGGTGAATATATTTTATCATTGGATAAAAACACTAATAGTTATTCCTATGTGAGTGGGACATCTTTTTCTGCACCACATGTATCTGGAATTGCAGCTTTAGTAAAATCAGGTAAGCCTGAATTAACTCCAAATAAGTTTCTTGATTTAATAAAAATCACAAGTACTGACTTAGGTAACATCGGTTATGATAACTATTATGGTTATGGATTAATTAATACCGAACAAATTTTTAATACACTTTTTAAACCTAAAACTGTTCTGGGAGCAAGTGTTAAACTAGATACAAACTCTGATTTAAGTTTTACATGGACAAATGATTTAAATGCTAATAGCTATGAAGTAGAAACTGGAATAAAAGGGAATAACACTTACTTTTCTACATTTGAAACTGATGCATCACCTCTTATCAAGAAATATGAAAATGGAAATACTATAGAAACTTATAAAGTAAGAGCAGTTTATATATTTAGAAATGGTAGTAAGATGTATGGTGATTATAGTTCTACATTAGAACTTTTAACACCTCCACTTCCTCCGAGCCTTTTGAATGCAAGTATTGATGGAACTACTAATGTAATTCAATGGGAAAGTGTAGATGGAGTTACAGGATACGATGTTTTAAAGAATGGCGTTTTATATAAATCACTTGCAAAAGAAGCAACATCATTACAAGTGGGTGATATGGATACTGATGTTACTTATTCATTTTCAATCCGAGCAAAAAATGGAACATTGTTGAGCAGGAAATCAAATACTGTAGAGATTAAACCAAATTTAATTGAACCAGCAGACTTTAAGATTGTTAGTTCAAGTACCGATGGATTTACTTTCTCCTGGTCAAAATTAAATAGTTCGGAAGATTTATCCTATGAAGTTTTAATAGCATCTGATTTAAACTCTAGTTATAAAGTAATATCAACTACAAAAGATTCAACAGTATCTGTTAAAGGTTTAACATATAACAAAACATATTATTTTAAGCTGAGAGCTGTAGATGTTGAGGATAATATAAGAGGAATGTTAACAAGTTCTATTAGTGGTAAAACCAGTTTGAATAATATTGACAACTTGAATGTTGAAAGCTCAAACTCATCATCGACTAATCTAAGTTGGAATCCTGTAACTGGTGCAGCAGGGTATGAAATCTCGTATAGTAAGGGAAGTAGTACAACGTATACAATTTTAAGAAGCGTAACGACAACAAACACCAGTCATACTGGTTTAACAGCCAATACAATATATAATTATCGAGTTCGTGCCTTTTTTATGAGTGGTACGACAAAAGTATTTGGAAGCTACAGTGATGTGAAGTCGATTGCGACACCACCAAGTGCACCAGTCATTAAAGCAGTGAGTAAGAGTATTGACACCATTACGCTCACATGGACGAAAGTCGTGAATGCGACAGGCTATGTGGTGTATGTGAATGGGGTAGAAAATAGTGTAATCAATGATGGAAATACCATCAGTGTCGATATCAGTGGATTGAATCTAGGGGAAAGTTATGACTTTAGCTTAGTGACCAAGAATGGGGAATTAAGCAGTGCACCATCAGCTATCGTTAAAGCGACACCGATACCTGGAAGTGTATCCAATTTAAAAGTGAGTGATGTGAACTTCAACCGACTCAGTTTAAGCTGGGATAGTGTTGAGGGAGCGGATCACTATGATGTGTATCAAGGCACGAGTTCAACGGCAGTTAATACAAAAGTTGGCAGTGTGAGTGAGACAAGTTTTAGCACAACGACTCCATTAAACTTTAATACAGTATATTACTATAAAGTAATCCCTGTAACGGCTAATGGAATCTCAGGCGTCGTGAGTCCAGTTATCAATGGAAAGACAGCGATTAAGAATCCAGTTGATTTCAATGTAGTAAGTCCTAATGCGACAAGTGCAGATTTAAGTTGGTCTGCAGTTGAAGGCGCAACGGGATATGAAATCTCATACAGTAAGGGAAGTAGTACAACGTATACGATCTTAAGAAGTGTGACGACATTAAATACGAATCATACCGGCTTAAGTGTCAATACGGTCTTTAACTATCGTGTCAGAGCGTATCGTATGGCAGGCACGACGAAGGTCTATAGTGGATA